>ENA-ORND01002367-ORND01002367.1-human-gut-metagenome-genome-assembly--contig:-NODE-2367-length-11532-cov-4.834800_pt1 | contig 11532 bp, 9 predicted proteins | sample MGYA00242111_ERZ509014 | MGnify/ENA primary metagenome ERZ509014 (study PRJEB26280, sample SAMEA2338694) | human gut metagenome | biome: human gut; feature: human-associated habitat; material: faeces... | reverse complement strand
TTTAAATCAACAAACTATTTTTTGATGCACAAATCCGTTTTGGACAGTAGTGACAGGTTTTATGAAAAAGGAAAAGAGCGTCGGCGCATTGAAGGGGCGGGGCATCGGTATCGGCCGCAGGCGGCAGTCAGAGTTCGAATTAACGGGGTATTTTAAAGGGCGGACGCTAGAGGTTGGAGCCATGAAAAAGCCCGGCGTCAAAACCGGGCTTTCGCGTTTTCAGCCGAAACGTTTCTTACGCTTCGCCTTTGGCGTGGCGGTCCTTAAAGATCGCTTCCCAGCGCTCCACCTGCTTTAAGACCTGGTTGGGGGCCGTGCCGCCCACGTGGTTGCGTGCGGCAACAGACCCTTCAAGCGTGAGAACCTTATAGACGTCATCGGTGATCACGTCGCTGTAGCTTCTGAGATCGTCAAGCGAGAGTTCCGCAATGTCGCAGCCCGCTTCGGAGGCGTGACGCACGACGCGCCCCACGATGTCGTGCGCGGTACGGAACGGTACGCCGCGGCGGGTGAGGTAGTCGGCAAGGTCTGTGGCGGTGGGGGAACCGGCCGCCGCAGCCTTACGCATCTGTTCGCGGTTGGGGACAACGCCCGCCATCATTTCGATGAAGGCGCGCAGCGTGTCTTTGACGGTGTCAATTGCGTCAAAGACCGGTTCCTTGTCTTCCTGCAGATCCTTGTTGTAGGCAAGAGGCAGCCCCTTCATGAGCATGGCCATGGAGATGAGGTCGCCCACCACACGCGCGCACTTGCCGCGGGCGGTTTCGGGGACGTCCGGATTTTTCTTCTGCGGCATGATCGAAGACCCCGTCGTAAAGCGGTCGGGGAGCTTCACAAAGGAGAAGGGCTGGCTGATCCAGTAGACGAGCTCTTCGGACAGGCGCGAGATGTGTACCATGATGAGGCTCGCGGCCGAAGTAAATTCAATACCGAAGTCGCGGTCGCTTACGGCGTCCAGCGAATTCTGCGCAACAGCTTCAAACCCGAGGAGCTTTGCACTGTACTCGCGGTCAATGGGGTAGGTGGTGCCGGCTAAAGCCGCAGCGCCTAAGGGCGAGCGGTTCACACGGTGACGGAGGTCAGACATACGCTCGCGGTCGCGTTCAAACATTTCGACGTAGGCAAGCATGTGGTGCCCGAACGTGACGGGCTGCGCCACCTGCATGTGCGTAAAGCCCGGCATGATCGTGTTGTATTCCTTGTGGGCCTGCGCAACGAGTACTTCCTGAAGGTGATCGAGCAACCGAATGATCTCATCGATTTCGCCCCTCAGATAGAGACGAATGTCGGTAGCCACCTGGTCGTTGCGGCTGCGGCCCGTGTGAAGGCGTTTGCCGGCGTCACCGATCAGGGCCGTAAGGCGCGCTTCAATGTTGAGGTGCACGTCTTCGAGCTCAAGCTGCCAGAGAAACTTGCCGGTCTTGATTTCATCGGTGATCGTGGCCATGCCGTGGCGGATGTCGGCAAGATCCTGTTCGCTGATGACGCCGCACTTTGCGAGCATTGCCGCGTGCGCGAGCGACCCCTGAATGTCGGCCATCGCCATGCGCTTATCGAAACTCACCGACTGCGTGTATCGGAGCACGAACTCGGAAACGGGTTCAGAGAAGCGGCCTGACCAAGCTTCTTTCTTGGCGTGCAGGGGATCGGCGGAGTTGTTGTGCTCTTGAGTCATAGCGGAGAGTCCGGCAGTGTGCGGCCAATTGCCGCGGTAAGGGATTGTGCGGCCGGGGTAATCCGGTCAAAATCCGTGGAAAAACGCGCATTCTAGCAAAAAGCACCCGATCAAAACTAGGTGTAATTGCCTGATCAGCTGTGGAATTTTGTGCTTCTGACCGTATCACGGGAAGATTCTGCGGGTGCTTTTCCGCAGGGCCGCGGGCAGTAAGGTTTGCGCAATGACGGCTTGATACAATTCCTAAATTGTCTGCGTCCGGAGTACAGAAAGGCCCGGCGCAAAAAGAAAGAGCAAAGGAGAAAAGGTTCATGGCTGATCTGCAGCATTGCGTTATCGCCACGCGTGAAAGTCCGCTGGCGATGTGGCAGGCACTTCATATTCAGGACAGGCTCAGAAAGCACTATCCGAAGGCGCAGGTGGATATTCTCGGTATGACCACCCGCGGCGATCAGATCCTTGACAAGACCCTCTCCAAGGTGGGCGGCAAGGGTCTTTTTGTGAAGGAACTCGAAGCCGCGATGCTTGCGGGTGAAGCAGACCTTGCCGTGCATTCCTTAAAGGACGTGCCGATGGAGCTCCCCGAAGGCTTCGTGCTTGCCGCAGTCTGTACGCGCGAAGATCCGCGTGACGCCTTTGTAAGCCCCAGGTACGAGCGTCTTGAAGACCTGCCGGACGGCGCCAAGGTCGGAACCGCGAGCCTTCGCCGTGAACTCATGATCCGTTCGCGCTTTCCGAAGTTAAACGTGGCTTCGATCCGCGGTAACGTCGGTACGCGCCTCTCGAAGCTCGATCGGGGTGATTTTGATGCGCTCGTGATGGCAGGTGCCGGCTTAAAGCGTCTGGGCTTATCGGATCGTATCCGCCATTTCATTGAACCGGCTGAGAGTCTTCCTTCGCCGGGGCAGGGCGCCCTGGGTATTGAAGTGAGGGCTGACAAAAAGGCAATCCTTGAAGTCCTTCAGTTTTTAAACGACACCGAAACCCGTGCCTGTACGATGGCCGAGCGCGCTGTCTCTCGCGCGCTGGGCGGCTCCTGCCAGGTGCCTTTGGCGGCTTACTGCATTGTTGATAAGGGCGAGTTGTGGCTCAGAGCGCACGTAGGCGACCACCGCACCGGGGAATGCATCCGGGCTGAGGCCCGAGGCGCCTTTGCCGATCCCGAGGGGCTTGCCGCCACGGTTGTGGCATTACTCGAAAAGCAGGGTGCGCGTGCGCTTCTTGAGAAAGTTCTCAGAGAAACGGCCGCCTGAGTCAGAAGCTCGTTAACAATCCAAACACAGAGAAGAATGTCAGGGAGTTCTGTTGAAAACAAGCAGCGGCCGGTGATTCTGACGCGCCCCGGCGCGGCAAACGACCGGCTGGCCGATCTTTTGGAATCCGATGGCGTTGAGAAAGTCTGGCGCTGGCCCGCTTTCACGATCACGCTGCCCGAGGATCAGGACATCGTGTCGGACCGCTTTGCGCATTTGGACGATGTGCAGATGGTGGTGATGGCCTCTCCTGCCGCAGTCGCTGCGGTCGCTCATTGGGTGCGCCGCTGGCCCGAGCACATTACGCTTGCCACAGTCGGTGAAGGTACGGCTAAAGTCATTAAGGCAGCCTGGGGGGATGACGTCAAGGTTCTCTTCCCCAAGGGTGACGCTGAGCACTCCGGCAGCGAAGCGCTTTTTGCGCTCGTTAAAAAGACGGGCGTTCCGATGCGCGTTTTGATTGCGCGCGGGCAGACCGGGCGCGAGTGGTTAAGCGACCAGCTGATTGCGCTCGGAGCCGATGTCGAAAAACTTGCCTGCTACGTGCGTGTGCCGATTGAATTGAATCCCCGGCAGATCCGGGATCTGGAAAAGGCCGTTAACGGTCCGTCTCCCATCGTGTACCTCACGAGTTCCGACTCAGTTGCAACGATGCTTCATGCCGTAAAGGTTGTGCCCGGCGCGCGCGAGTGGTTCTTAAAGGGCGCCGCGGTCACGATTCATCCCCGCTGTGCTGAGCGCTTAAAAGAAGCTGGGTTCGAGCATATTGAAATCACCGGGACGGACGATGAGCGCGTGAGAGGCCACATCTGCGCAAACCTTTACGCGTAAGGCGGTGCAACGGAAATTTGCAAAATTGCCTGTAATTACAGGTTCCTTTTTTCCGTTGCGGCGCCTTTTGCACTAAAATACGCCCCCTTTCGGAATGCATCATCTTTTATGGGGCCTTGTTTGACGGGCCGGATGCGTTTCTTTTACAGAATTTTTTAGCAGAGTGTCATAAAAATGGGTCTTGCCCGAGTGACTGCCGGCCGTGATGTGCCGCATGACTTTAACGTGATCGTTGAAATTCCGGCGAATTCCGATCCCATCAAGTATGAAGTGGACAAGGAGTCCGGCGCCCTTTTCGTGGACCGCTTCGTCGGTACCGCAATGCGCTATCCCTGCAACTACGGCTACATTCCGCAGACGATTGCTGATGACGGTGACCCGGTTGACGTGTGTGTTCTGACGCCTTTTGCGCTAACCGCCGGCACCGTGATCCGCTGCCGTCCGATCGCCGTTCTCGTGATGGAAGACGAAGGCGGTATTGACTGGAAGATCCTTGCGGTGCCCGTCAATAAGGTCTGCATGCGTTATTCCACCTGGAAGTCCGCTGACGACGTTCCCGCAGACGAACTCGATCAGATCCGTCACTTCTTCGAGCACTACAAGGATCTCGAACCGGGTAAGTGGGTGAAGGTGAAGGGTTGGAAGACTGCCAAGGACGCCGAAGAACTCATCATGGCCGGTGCCAAAGCCTACGAAGAAATGGACGTGAAGCCCAAGACCGCTTAATTTTCGGTTTTGAGCTCCCGGTAAAGCCCGCGGCGAACAGAGAATTCTCGTTTTCTTTGTTTGTGGCGGGCTTTTCGCTATTGTGTCATCTGTGCCGTTGTTTGCTTTGAGACTTCTTTCACAAAACGCCATGCAGACCAAAGAACCGATAAGGTGCGCGCTCTATCAGATGAACCCAAAAGTCGGTGACTTTAGGGGAAACGCTGAGAAAATTTTGTCGGTGGCCCGAAAGGCGGCCGATGCGGGTTGCTCGCTTCTTGTGTCGCCCGAAATGAGCCTTGTGGGCTACCCCGCGGAGGACTGGCTTTTAAGAGACGACTTTTGCGCGAAGGCCCGGGCGGAACTTCAGCGGCTGGCGGAAAAACTCGCAGACTTCCCGGATCTGGCCGTCCTGGTCGGCGTGCCGGAAGTCGCAGAGGGACATCGCTTTAACAGCATTGCGGTCCTCAGAGCAGGCCGCATCGAGGCCCTTTGCCGCAAGCAGCATCTTCCAGAGTACGGTGTGTTTGACGAGACCCGCATCTTTACGCCGGGCAACAACACAACGGTCGTAACGGTCGAAGGCGTCAAAGTCGGCCTTTGCATCTGTGAAGACCTCTGGTACCCGGACGTCGCTCAAAAAGCTAAAGCGATGGGCGCCGAGATCCTTGTTGCCTGTAACGCGAGCCCCTACGAAGCGGGTAAGGCACGTCAGAGGGAGCGCACTGTCGTAGGACATGCCGCAGCCGCAGGGCTCGGCCTCATTTACGTCAACTGCACGGGCGGGCAGGACGAACTCATTTTTGACGGCGCGAGTTTTGTTTCCGATGATCAAGGAACGATCGGCCTGCGCCTTACGGCGTTTGACGAGGAATTCGCCGTTTTTGAGACGGCTCACAGTTATGAAGCGGTTGCGGTTTCCGAAGAAACTCCGGAATCCGAGCTTTATAAGGCGCTCACCTTGGCCGTGAGAGACTACGTGAGAAAGAGCGGGTTTACCGACGTGGTGCTCGGGCTCTCCGGCGGCATTGACAGCGCCGTGGTGGCAGCAGTAGCTGTCAAAGCACTGGGGGCAGAGCACGTGCACGCCGTCATGATGCCCACGCGCTTTACGGCGGATTTAAGCGTCACGGAAGCGAGGAAGCTTGCCTCCAACCTCGGCATCCACTACGTCGTGCGGCCCATTGAACCGCTTTTTGCTGCCTTTGTCTCAGAGCTCTCCGCGGACTTCAAGGACCGAAAGCCCGATGTGACCGAAGAAAACCTGCAGGCCAGAATCCGCGGCGTTTTGCTCATGGCCTATTCCAACAAGTTCGGGCAGCTGGTGCTCACAACAGGAAACAAGTCCGAAACGGCCGTGGGGTATTCCACGCTCTACGGCGACACGGCGGGGGCCTTTGCGCCTATTAAGGATGTCTTTAAGACCCGTGTCTGGACTCTGGCCCGAGAGATCAACAGGGAAGCGGGTTTTGAACTCATCCCTGAAACAATCATTACGCGTGCGCCGAGCGCTGAGCTCCGCGAAGGGCAGACCGATCAGGATTCGCTTCCGGATTACGCAGAACTCGATGCCATTCTTGCGCGCTACATGGAAAAGCGCGAGGATGAAAAGACCATTGCCCGAGAAACAGGGTTACCCGAGAGTCTCGTGCACCGCATCGTGACATTGATTCACAAAAATGAATACAAACGGCGCCAGAGCCCGCCGGGCCCCAAAGTTTCAGCGCTTGCCTTCGGCCGCGACTGGCGCTTTCCGATTACAGCAAAGATTTAATTTTCCTTGAGGACATAAAAAATGAAACTCGTTGTCGCTATCGTCAAACCTTTTAAGCTCGATGAAGTGCGTGAGGCACTCGCTGACATCGGTGTGAACGGCCTTACCGTGACGGAAGTGAAGGGCTTTGGCCGTCAGAAGGGGCACACGGAGCTTTACCGCGGCGCCGAATACGTGGTGGATTTTCTGCCCAAGGTAAAGATTGAAGCCGCTGTCGCCGATGACCTCGTCGAGCGGTGCCTTGAAGCCATCCAAAAGAGCGCCCGCACCGGCAAGATCGGTGACGGCAAGATCTTTGTGTTCGATGTGGAGCAGGTGATCCGTATCCGCACCGGTGAAACGGGCGAAGCAGCTGTTTAACGTCTGCCCGCCTTCTGCAGGGTTCAGCAGCCTACGGCACAAGCTGAACTCTGCGGAGGATCTCTTCGACATGTTCCCTGACGGAAGCCAGGGATTTTTTTGCCAGGTACTGCGTGTACGGAGGCGTCAGTGTCAGGGGAGATGCCTTGAGCTGACTGATGGCTGAGGCGAGGCTTTCCGCGTCCGACACATTGAAAGTGACGCGTGCTTTCCTGTCGATAATTTCGCAGCAACCGATATTTTCCCCGAATATAACGGGGGTGCCGTTAGCCACGCTCTCGGGCCCTACCATGCCGAAGGGTTCATAGCTGCTTGCAAGAATCGTGTAGTCGCAGGCTTTATAAAGTAGCGGCATTTCATTGCAGTACCCCACATAGAGAGTGTTTTTGCACTCTCCTTTAGGCGGGCGTCCGGCAACAATGAGTAATTCCTCTCCGTTTCCCTTCTCAAAATAGTCTTTAAGAAGGGGAAACCCCTTGCGCTTATGGCTTGAGGAAGGAAACAAGAAGAGGGTTTTGTCATCCGGCAGATGGAAGTGTCTGCGAAGCTCACTGCGTGTCTGATCGGTATCCTGGGTATTGATCGTGAGCGGAGGGTAAAGCGTGGTGATTTTGTCAGGGTTGATGCCGTAAAAGTCCCTGAGCTCCTGCTTCATGATGTCGGCATGGGCCACAATGAGCTTTGCACGACTGTATAAACGCCGTTCGGTTGCTATGGTCCATCTGTCGTAAAACCAGGGACTGCGTTTCATGGCTTTCAGATAGCCGATGTGCGTACCGCCGCAGCAGTCAATTTCCGCTCCCGGAGTCAGGGAGCATGCGATGGATGTATCGAGCTTCATGTCCCGGCTGATGTGTTCAAACCAACGGCCGAACTTGACGACCTTCAGTTTGTTCGGAAGCCAGGCGGTCAAGCACTGATGTACTTCACAGTCGGAATAAAAAGGCAGGGACGTATCTGCGTCCATGGTAAAGACAACCGGCTTATGGCCGAGTTCCAAAAGAGCCTCCACCAAACTCAGTGCATATTGTTCCATTCCGCCTGAATGCGCAAAATGATTACAGGTAATTCCGATTCTCATGATGGTGGAGCTGTTTGGATTGTCTGCAAAAGAAAAGCCCGCCGCAGGACGCGCCCGGGGCAGGCTTAAATTCTACTGTTTAGAGAACTGAAACAGTCTCTTATTCAACAGTACGCGTACCGATCACTTCGATCACGGCGCGGCGGTTCGGGGCGAGGCAGTCAATGAGATCAGCCTTCGTCTTGATGTCGCCGGCCTTGCTGGGATTCGGGCAGTCAACAACCGGATCAGCGGTGCCGCGGCCTTCGGTCTGGATGCGGGTCGTGTCAACCCCCTTCATGCCGAGGTAGTCACGCACGGATTCGGCGCGTGCGAGGGAGAGCTTCTGGTTGTAGGCTTCGGAGCCCAGGCGGTCAGCGTAACCGGTGGCAAGCACGACTTCGAGGTCCATGCCGGCCATACGGCTCACGAGCTGGTCAAGAAGAACCTGACCGGCAGCGGAGAGGTTCACGTTGTCAAAGCCAAAGAGCATATCGGCGGAAAGCGTCACCTTGGCGGTCGTGGGAGCGGTCACCGGAGCCGCAGCGGTCTTGCCGCAGGCTTCCGCGGAGAGGATGTCCTTGTCGCAGGTGCAGCCGGCGCCTTCGGGACCGGCCTGTTCAGCCAGAGCCGGAGTCCAGAAACCGGTACGCCAGCAAAGGCCGAACGGATTCATGACGGTGGCGTTGGTGGAATTGACAACGTAGGGGTTCACGGGAGCAGCCGTGCTAACACCGGTCGTCGCAATCAAAGCCGCGGCAATCAGACCGCCGATCTTGACAGAAGTTTTCATTTCCTTTTCCTTCAAAAAATAGGCACTGTTTGCAGCGTCCACACACCGGCGGGAAATACGGCCGCCGGACCCGAAAAACGGGAAGATGAGCCGCGGGCGCAGTGCTACGCTTGCGGCAGATATAGTTCTGACTTATGCCATTGTGCCCTAAAAAACGGCCAATGTGGTAGAAATCGGCCTGATTTGTGTGTCGGCACAGTCTGCGTGTCTCACTTTTCAACGGTGAAGCCCTGTTTGAGGGCCTTACGGACGCGGAAACGGGTGAGGAGAAACGCGGGCTAAAACGGTAAAATAAATCGTTTTCCGCCGGCAAAGAATCTTTTCCGGCATTTTTAGGGTTGTCAGACACAAACAGAGCTCAGTATGGATCAGGACACCAACGACAATCAGAATCACGACGAAAGCGGATCGATCAACGACGGCGAAGCCAACGGCATGCCGATTTCCTATTCCCTTGAAACGCTTCCCGTGACGCTGGAAACGGAAATGAAGCAGGCTTACCTCGATTACGCCATGAGTGTGATCGTGGGCCGTGCTCTTCCTGATGTGCGTGACGGCTTTAAGCCCGTGCACCGCCGCGTTCTGTACGCGATGCACCAGCTCAACAACACCTTCAATAACCCCACCAAAAAGTGCGCGCGTGTTGTGGGTGACGTGATCGGCAAGTACCACCCGCACGGCGACCAGGCCGCGTACCAGACGCTGGTGCGCCTCGCGCAGGACTTTTCGATGCGCTATCCGCTCGTTTCCGGTCAGGGTAACTTCGGTTCCATTGACGGCGACGGGGCGGCCGCCATGCGTTACACGGAGTGCCGTCTTGCGCAGATTGCGGACTCCATGCTGGACGACCTTGAGGAAGACACCGTCGACTTTGTCCCGAACTTTGATAACTCCGAAAAAGAACCGGTGGTGCTCCCCGCGAAACTTCCGAACCTGTTGGTAAACGGTTCTGCGGGTATTGCGGTCGGTATGGCAACGAACATCCCGCCGCACAACCTCGGAGAAACCGTGGACGCGTGCCGCCATCTTCTGCACCACCCGGACGCAAGCGTTGACGAACTGATTGCCAAGATGCCCGCTCCAGACTTTCCCACGGGGGGCATCATCTTTGGTCTCAAGGGCGTGCACGAGGGCTACCGCACCGGGCGCGGGCGCGTTGTGATCCGCTCGCACACGCACTACGAAGAAACGAAGACCGGGCGCCAGGTTCTGGTCGTTGACGACATCCCGTATCAGGTCAATAAGAAGGTGCTCGTCGAAACCATCGCCCGCCTGATGCACGACAAGAAGATCGAAGGGATTTCGGAACTTCGTGACGAGTCGTCGCAGAACGTGCGCATCGTGATGGAACTTAAGCAGGGCGCTTTTGGTGAGGTGATCCTCAACCAGCTCTATAAGCTCACGATGCTGCAGACCTCGTTCGGCATGAACATGGTGGCGCTCGTGGACGGCCAGCCGCGCCTATTAAACCTCCGTCAGATCATTGAGTCGTTTTTGAGACACCGCCGCGAGGTTGTAAACCGCCGCACGATCTTCAGGCTCAACAAAAACCGTATGAGGGGCCACATTTTGGAAGGCCAGGCGGTGGCTTTGTCCAACATCGATGAGTTCTTAAACGTCATTAAGACGGCGCCGACCCCTGCAATTGCCAAGCAGCAGCTCATGGCGCGCGCCTGGGAATCGGCGCTCGTCACGTCGCTTCTCACCGGTGTTGGTGACCCGTCGGCCTATATGCCCGAGGACGCCGAAGCCGGTTGCGGGCTTGATAAGGACGGGCGCTACCACTTAAGCGGCGTTCAGACCGACAAGATTCTGCAGATGGCGCTGCAGAAATTGACGGGCCTTGAGCAGGACAAATTAAACGACGAATACCGTGAGTGCCACGCTCAGATTGCGGATCTTTTGGATATCCTCGCGCGCCCCGAGCGCGTGATGGCGATCATGGACGCGGAACTTGAAGAGTTGAAGACGAAGTGGGGCGACGCGCGCCGCTCTGAAATCGATAATTCAAGCGACCCGAACTTCAATCCCCTCGATTTTGTCGCCAACGAAAACGTCGTTGTGACGCTCTCGCGTGAGGGCTACATCAAGCGCTTAGCTCTCGCCGAATATCGTGAACAAAAGCGCGGCGGCACGGGTAAGCGCGCTGCGAAGATGAAGGAAGGCGATGTCATTGAACAGGTGTTTGTCGCCAACACCCACGGTAAGGTGCTCTGCTTCAGTAACCTCGGCCGCGTTTATTCGCTTGACGTCTACCTCATTCCGGAAGGCGCCCGCGCAAGTAAAGGTAAGGCGATCGTGAACCTTCTGCAGTTGATGCCCGAAGAAAAGATCACGATTGCGCTTCCTGTGACCGCCTTTGAGGCTGATCACTTCGTCTTTATGGCAACCGCCAAGGGCGTTGTGAAGAAGACGCCGCTTACCGAATTCGAGCAGGTGAAGCGCGCCGGCAAGGCTGCGATCAGTCTCGATGAAGGTGACAGCCTGATAGGGGTTGCCATCACCGACGGTAAGCACGATGTGATGCTCTTTTCGGACGCCGGCAAGGCCGTGCGCTTTGATGAAGCCTGCGTGAGAAGCCTCGGCCGTACGGCCCGCGGTATGGGCGGCATGAGGCTTGAGGGCGAGGATCGTGTGATTGCCCTTTTGGTGGCTGAAGACGACACGCAGATGGTGCTCACAGCCTGCGAAAACGGTTACGGCAAGTGCACGCCGATCAGCGAATACACGCGTCACGCCAGAAACACCAAGGGCATGATCGCGATTGCCACGACGGAACGTAACGGCCGCGTGATCGGGGCAGTGCTCGTGCACGAAAATGACTCCGTGATGTTCTTGTCGGAGTCGGGCAACATCGTGAGGAGCCCTGTCTCCGACGTGCGTGTCACCGGGCGCGCCGCACAGGGCGTGACGCTCATGGATGTGAGGGGCGATGACCGGCTCATTCACATCGTGCGCGTGGCCGAAGACGACCTCGATAACGAGGGCGAAGGCGGCGAGGGTGACGGTGAAGGGGGAGCCGCTCAGACGGGTGCTGAGGATCAGGAAACGGCGGAGAACGAAACGACCGCACCTGACACA
>ENA-ORND01002364-ORND01002364.1-human-gut-metagenome-genome-assembly--contig:-NODE-2364-length-11543-cov-2.000261_pt1 | contig 11543 bp, 10 predicted proteins | sample MGYA00242111_ERZ509014 | MGnify/ENA primary metagenome ERZ509014 (study PRJEB26280, sample SAMEA2338694) | human gut metagenome | biome: human gut; feature: human-associated habitat; material: faeces... | reverse complement strand
TACGGAGAAGGCCGGGCAGTGATAGATGGTGAGGAACGCAGAGTAAAGGCCGGTGATGTGCTGCGGATGCCGGCGGGATGCCGGCATATGCTTCTGGCAGACACGGAGCTCCAGGTGATCGAAGTACAGCTGGGAAAAGATATCAGTGTACAGGATAAGAAAAAATATCCTCCTCTAAAGCCTTTATAATTGCTGTGCCAAACAGGAAACGTCCCTCTTCGTTGGGATGAACGGCATCCACCAGATAGCAGGCAGCATTTTGGGGATTCCATTGCAATGCCTCGTTGGTATTGAGAAAGAAAACGTTCATGGCCGCCGCGGTTTCTTCGGCACCGGTCACATAATCGTTCAGAGTTTCATCCAGATCATTGTTGAAAGCGGTACCGTTGTCGAACGCTGTAATGAAATTCGAGGAAGCGATCAGAATTTCAGCATCCGGGTAAGCATCCTGCAGAGATTGCACCCCTGCTTGCAGACCGTCACGGTATTGCTCCACAGTATATCCCGTAAAATAGTCATTCAATCCGTAATTGATTACGAAACAAAGTTTTTTCTCCCCGGAGATTTCGGCAGTATCTTCCGATAAAAAGCGCTGTACGGCACTGGGGAAGGATTTGTCATCGGGGGTCAATTGTGTGGCGGAGGAACCTCCGATGGCACGGTTGTGAACGGAGGCTTTCGTCAGGGCACCGATAACGCCGGGGATGGAGGCAAAATCCTGATAGTTTCCGAATACGCTGTCACCGAAAAAGACGATGTTATAATCGGACAGATCGGAGTAGGAAGCAGGGGCATTAATGGCTGCCTGCACCAGGGTATCAAACTGTGTCAGACTGGAGTTATCGGCATCTATACCATGGTATTGCAAGGTGCCGCTCAATACCAGCAGCATGACGGAGCGGGCAGCGACAGCATTTAATTCCAGAGGAGTGTCATAGGCATCAGGATTGGAGATCAGCCATTCTTCTCCGCCGGGGAAGAACAGAGAGACATTTTCCCGGACAGACAGGGGAGCTGCCAGAACCTGCACCAGATTTTCGTAGGTTTCGGTGTCACTGCTGTGGGCCTGCCAGTATTTCAGAGAAGGACAGGAGAATACTATGGTAAATTCAACACCGGAATAAGAATCGACATATGCCAAAAGGTCCTCATCGAAAGAGGCATAAAATCGACTGTTATTATGGAAATTGCTGTTCCACAGCAGTAAGGGGTCCAAAATGAGCAATACGTGAGTGACCTCATTTCCGGAGGAAAAAGCAGTTTCCAGATAATCGGAGATATCGGAAAAGGAAGTCAGGCGATGGGAACAGCTGACAGCATCGTAACCCATATAGGTAGAGTAAATGTCTTCCGGGAAAGCTTCCGGCGCATACATGGAGCAGAAGACCCCCTGATAGGATTCCTGCTGCAGGCGCCCAAGATCGGCGGAACGTTTTCCGGGTTCATATATTTTCACATAGAGAATTCCGGCGGCTGTTACGGCAAGCAGCAGAACTACAATAACGATACCGGAAAAGAGTTTCCATGATTTTATTCTCTTTTTCGTATTTGAACTCATAAGGCGAAGAGATCCTTTCTGTGAACAGTAAGTATGGATTTATAACGGTTTTATTATACCGCAGCAAAGCGGTGGATGCCAACACCATTGTTGTTTTTCTTTCTTCAATATGATAAGATGAGTCAGTAAATAGGCAAAAAGTGACCAAAGGAGGCCCCTATGGAAGAATTAGCTATTTTTGGAGGAAAACCTGTACGAGAGAATAAAATTTTCTACGGACGGCAATATATTGACCAGGCAGATGTAGATGCAGTGGCAGCAGTAATGACCAGCGACTACATTACCTGTGGACCTAAGGTAAAGGAACTGGAAGAACATTTGTGTGAATTGACACATGCTAAATATGCAGTAGTAGTATGCAACGGAACTGCAGCCCTGCATCTGGCGGCTCTGGCCGCGGGTTTTGGCGAAGGGGATGAGGTTATCGTAAGCTCCATTACATTTGCAGCTTCTTCCAACTGTGTATTATATGCCGGTGCAAAGCCGGTCTTTGCGGATATTAACCCGGAGACTTATAATATTGATCCGGCATCCATTCGGAAGCTGATCACCCCCAGGACCAAGGCGGTTGTCGCAGTGGATTTCACCGGACAGGCTGTGGAACTGGATGAGATCAGAGAGATCTGCAAGGAGCATAACCTGCTCCTGATCGAGGATGCAGCCCATGCCATTGGGACAACCTATAAGGGACAGCCGGTGGGAAGTCTGGCGGATATGACCTGCTTTAGTTTTCATCCGGTGAAAACGGTGACTGCGGGAGAAGGTGGTGCTATTACTACCAATGATGAAAAGCTGTATCGCCATTTGCTGAGATTGAGAACTCATGGTATTACGAGAGATCCGGAGGAAATGGTACATCCTACAGATGCTCTGTGGTACAACGAGCAGGTGGAACTGGGCTTTAACTATCGTATGACGGATTTTCAGGCAGCATTGTTGCTTAGCCAGTTAAAGAAGCTTCCTGCTTTTGAGAAACGCAGAAAGGAAATCCGCAAACGCTACAACGAAGCCTTCGCAGACATGCCGGAACTGATCCTGCAGAAGGAGATCCCGGAGTCTGACACGACCTGGCATCTGTATGTACTGCATCTGAATCTGGAGAATCTGAACTGCGACAGACGGCAGTTCTTTGACGCACTGTATGCAGAGAATACCTGCCCACAGGTACATTATCTGCCGGTATACTGGCACTCTTATTATGAAAAACTGGGTTATGAAAAAGGGCTGTGCCCGAATGCGGAGAAATACTACAACGAAGTCATGAGTATTCCTCTGTACTACGGATTGACCGACGAAGACGTGGAAGATGTGATCCATGCGGTGAAAAAAGTGGTAGCATATTACACGAAGCTGAAATAGGATCCGACTGTGAAACCTGGACGGATAACGGGAAAAGGCGGCATGAGACAGAAAACAGCAGAAAACAGTACGGGAAAAAGAAATAATGTCGAAAATTTCATAGAGATCGTTGTGTTTGCCGTACTGGTGGGGATTGCTTCGGCGGTTACTCTCTGGCTGTTTTACCGGCAGTGCGTGGAAAGTATGTTGGGGACGGGACTGTATCATTCCGATATGAAGGCATACATTCTGGAAATGCAGGGACTGGACAGCGGTTACAGCTTTCCCTATCCGATCCTCTTCAAGCTGGCGGCAGTGATCCATCTGGTCACAGGCAGTCTGCCCACCGGAACGGAACTGGCCATGGCGCTGGCAGCGATGTTGCTGAACAGCGCAGCGATGATCGCCCTGAAAATAATGCTGGACAGGCACGTGGGGGCGGAGTTGCGTAAAGCCATGCCCGGGAAAGCCTGGCTTCCCGGCGTACTCACAGGAACGGTAGCGGTATCCCTGTTTTTCGTATCCATGGTATATCCGCCAACGGGAATCTATCTGCCGGGGATCAAGTACAAGTATCTGGGAGTATTTACGGCAAATCCTTTCCATAACGCTACTTATATGGCGGCACGACCCTTTGCAATCCTAGCATTTTTCAAGTATGCAGAGCTGATGCCTCTGTATGAACAGGACAATGCCCACAAGGAGTATGGAAGAGATTATATCCTCTTTTCTGTTTATCTGTTACTGGCAACGATGGCGAAGCCGAGCTTTACGATCGTACTGGTGGGGGCCGCGGGAATTCTGATGCTGTGGAGAATGTTCCACAGCCAATTCCGGAACTTCATGCCCACCATTTGGCTGGGAGTATGCTTCCTTCCTACTTTTGCGGATCTGTTGTACCAGTTCCGCGGTGTGTTCGTCCCGCAGGAGGGACAGGAAGGCGGCATCGGTTTTACGCTGGGACATGTGTGGCTGCAGTATTGCAGTAATCTTCCGCTGGCTATCGGTCTGGCTGTCGGTTTCCCGATCCTGGTGCTTCTGTTGAACTATAAGGAGTTGTGCAGAGACAGCATTTACCGCTTCTCCTGGCAGATTTACGGTATGAGTTTTCTGATGGCGTTTTGCCTGTACGAGAAGGGATTCCGGGAGATGGATTTTAACTTTTCCTGGGGATATATGTACGGTATCTTTTTTGCATTTGTGGGAGCACTGTTGGTATTGCTGCGGGCTACCGGAAAGGCGGATACGAAGAAGAAAAAGGGACTGGCTGCGATACAATGGCTGGCCTATCTGTGGCATCTGGTGTGTGGATTGTATTATTTCTGGGGCTTTTTACAGGGTGCCATGTATTATTAGAAAATACTGTTTCCGTAGGATTTTCGTAAATAAGCCGTTTATAAGCATTCTCGTACAAAAAGTATGGTAAGATAGGATTTTTTGTACGAAATTTGTTCAAAATATTTTATTAACGAAAATAATAATTTTTTTAGGCTTGAAAAAACATATTTTTGTATTTTATTTGTGAATTTTGAGGTTTAAAATACAAACGAGAACTCCCGTGAACCGAATGGAATGTTATTTTATTCGATTCACGGGAGTTTTTTGCTTTTATGAATTTGAGTGACGTGTCAGCGTTCTGTTGCTGCGCCATGCTGCCAGACGCACCAGTCCATCATGGATCCCGGCGGCACAGTAAGGCATCAGCAGCAGGCTGTACACGAAAATATAGCGGGAATTGGCTTCCCAGATTGTGTGGAACAGGAAACCGCCCAGCACGGCGATCAGTCCCGTATAGGTGTAGAGGCAGATGTTGCGGAAACGGAAATCGTCGTTGGCTGCGGCATTTGCGGAGCCATTGCCGGGACGGCGCTTCCTGACTGTGGCAATACAGAACAACAGCATGCCCAGATACAACACATTCTGCCAGGCATTGCCCCATTCGATATAAGCAGAGGCAAGAGAACCTTCATAGACTTCCTTCAAAAAGTCGCTTCGCCCACCAGAGTGGCCTGCCGGCTGGCATAAGTACCGTCTGCCCATTGAGACAGATGCTTGTGGAGATAGAAGTTCACGGCATAGCCGGGATGCTCCCGGAAATAGGCTATACGCTCGTTGATCGCCGCCCGGCTGATTGCATTGGCTGCGTCGGAATTCATTCCGGCAGCATCATAGGTATCGATATTGAAGCCGTTGTACCAGCCGCATCCCCGGGAAGATTCCTGCATCCCCATGGCAAAATAGGACACGGCGGTGACACCGGAACTTAAGGTATTGCCAGCTTTTTTCTCGTAGCACTTCTGCACCAGGGGCAGGACTCCCACGGAGGTAATGGTAAGACAGACTGCCATAGCCATCAGGCCGATGCACACCCTGCCGCTGCGTCCCGGACGCAGCGCTTCGAAGAACAGCACCAGCAGCACAGCAATAATGAGGATCAGGGAGTTCTTGCGCAGCATCACACTTAAAGTAAGGAACAGGATACTGCCAAGGGCGGTAAAGACCGTAACTGCGGATAATGCGTGGGAAGTACCCACGACGCGGGTGTCGTCCGGGGAAGTGGTCTCCACGGAATGTGCCGGAATACAGTCTGCCAACAGCTTTAACAGAAGAAATAGTCCCACAGAAAGCATTGCGAAGGAAGGAATCTCGCCATAGACGAAGGAACTGTACAGGATCATAGGCAGGTTACAGCATACCAGAATCAGATAACAGCAGGAGACCGGTTCCCAATCATCCGGCCACAGATAGCGCAGGGAACGGTACTGGAACAGAACGGCCACGCACAGCAGGCAGACATAGACCAGCTTGACAAAATGCCAGGCGGGAGCGCTCAGCCCGGTGAGATTCCACAGGCGGAGCAGCAGCTCCAGAAAGGCCATCAGGCCGATCTGCTGTGGATAATAGGACAGATAAGAGAAGGTGGGGTGGATAATATCTTTATTTCCAAGGATCCATTCAGCGGCAGCATTGTATACAGATAAGGCGTCCGCAGCAGGAACTGTGCGGCCGAAGACGATGAGCATCCCCCCCAGAAGCAGGATCAGCCCCAGAGTAAAAACAAGCAGCCCGCGGCGGAATTTCACACCGGCCTTGCCGGACAGAGACAGACAACAGGCAAATAAAAGTCCGTATCCGGCAAGCTCCAACAGATTCCACAAGGGATTGTCAAAGCGCAGAAGCACCTGCTGGGTCTCCATGTTTTCGGCATAACAGGTAGTGAGAAAGCTGCCAATAAACAGAAAAACTGCCAGCAGCAGTGTCAGGATCTTTACGATATTTACAGACAGACGATAAAACTTTTGCATGGGAAAAGTCCTTTCTTGCCAGCAAGCACCGGCGAGAGACAGGAAGTCTTCCGGAACTTTTGAGCGCTGCATTTTCACGCTTGATTATAGCATAAAAAAACAGTGGCTGTAAATCAATAAGCGTGGTACAATAGTTTTATATATGCAAAAGGAAAGCCCGATTTATCAGGCGGTTTTGCAAATTTATGTGATGCTCTGAATGATAAAATGAAATACGAGGAATGGAAAATGGATAAAATTGCGGTATTGATTCCCTGCTATAACGAGGAAAAGACCATCGCCAAGGTGGTGTCGGATGTGAAAAAGTTCCTGCCCCAGGCAGTGGCCTATGTATATGATAACAATTCCACCGACCGCACTGTGGAGCTGGCTACGGAGGCAGGAGCAATCGTACGCTATGAATATGCACAGGGAAAGGGAAATGTAATACGCCGGATGTTCCGTGAGATCGATGCGGAATGTTACCTGATGATCGACGGAGATGACACATATCCGCTGGATTGCGCACAGGAGATGGTAGACAGGGTATTGCAGCACCAGGCGGATATGGTGGTGGGAGACCGGCTTTCCTCTACTTATTTTACGGAGAACAAGCGCCCGTTCCACAATTTCGGCAACAGTCTGATGCGGGCGGGGATCAACAGCCTGTTTCATGCCAACATTAAGGATATCATGACTGGCTATCGCGCTTTCAGCTATGAATTTGTAAAGACGTTCCCGGTATTTTCCAAGGGATTCGAGATCGAGACAGAGATGACGATCCACGCGGTGAACTACAACATGCAGGTGGAAAACGTAGTGGTGGAATACCGCGATCGTCCCCAGGGCAGTGAGTCCAAGCTGAATACCTACAGCGATGGCTTCCGTGTGATCCGTAAAATGATGCAGTTGTACAAAAATTACAAGCCGCTGCACTTTTTCGGTATGCTGGCCCTGTTATTGATCGTTGTTTCCGCAATCCTGTTCGTACCGGTCTTCCTGGAATATCTGAATACCGGTCTGGTACCCAGATTCCCGACACTGATCGCCTGTGGCTTTATCCTGCTGGCGGGGATCCAGTCGTTTTTTGCCGGTATGATGCTGGAAGTCATGGCGGCCAAGGACCGGAAAGATTTTGAATATCGCCTGAATCGCGTCCATGGGGAGCATCAGGTGCGTAAAGGGTTGTAATATGCAGGAAAAGAAAATTCTTCCCAGACGCAAAGGCGTTGTATTGCTGAGTGTTCTGGGATGTCTGTTTGTATTTTTTGCAAAAACAGAAAAAGACCTGGCATCTGCGGGAAACATCCTGTGGACGGCAGGCTACATCGGAAGTACTTTGCTGTGGACGGTAGTGCTGGGGTGCCTTCTGGGATTTCTTGGAACCTGGGTGGTGCATCGACTTTGGAACCGGGCACAGACCGCCGAAGACACCGGGAAAAAGCAGGCTGCATGGTATGCCCGCCTTTCCGCCTGGCTGCAGCGCCGCTCCGGTGTGCAGATATTTTTCGGAAGTCTGTTGTTCCTGCTGTTGGCTTGGCTGCCGGTATATCTGGCATATTATCCCGGAATCTGTGCCTATGATGCACCGGTGCAGACGGGACAGATCATGGAACATTATTATTTCGATCATCACCCCATTGTGCACACTCTGTTTCTGCAGGGGATGCTGTGGCTGGGAAGTCATATCTTCGGCAGTGTGAATGCCGGAATGGCATTCTATACGGCAGTACAGATGCTGTTGCTTTCGGGAAGCATGGCTTATGGAATGCTGGTACTGCATCACCGGAAAACTGCCGCAGGGTGGCAGCTGGCCATTCAGTTACTGGGGATGTTTTTCCCGTTTCACTGGTACATGAGTGTCAGCATGACCAAGGACACGGTATTCAGTGCATTTTTGCTGTTGCAGCTGGTCAGTCTCGCAGATCTGCTGTGGGAAGAACGACCGCAATGCCTGGCGGCCCGGGATCCGGGATCTGCTGTTTGCCTTGGGAACCGTGGGGATGATCTTATTCCGTAACAACGGAAAATATGCAATGATCGTATTGTTGGCTTTTACATTCCTGACCTTTTGTTTCGGGAAAAAAGCGAGGAAGCTCTGGGGGAGACTGCTGGTGGTATGCGGAGCAGCTTTCTGCGTAGGGCTTTTTGTGCTGTCTGCGGTATTTTCCGCCACGCATGCGGAACAGGGAGACCGCCGGGAGATGCTGAGCATGCCGATCCAGCAGTTATCCCGCTGTATGATCTATCACGGGGGAGTCAGCGTCCTTGCGGAGGATGACAATACCATGGATGCGGCGGACAAAGCACTGATCAATGATTTTATTCTGGATGAGGCGTATCTGGATTATGATCCCGGAATTGCGGATCCTGTCAAAAGACATACCAACACTTATGTGGCACGCTACCGTTCCGGTGAATTTATCCGGGTATATCTGCACCTGCTGACGCAGTATCCGGGAGATATGATCAATGCGGCACTGGCTACCAATGCCGGGTTCCTGTCTCCGTTTGATACGACCCATGCGGATGTGAACCGTGTGGAGGGCAGAGCAGGATTAAGCTATGTGCAGACCAGATGGGAAGAAGACACGCTGAATGACAGAGGGATCTACAAGGACAGCAAATGGCCGTGGCTCTTTGAACAGCTGGAGAGCTGGGCGGAGAACAACAGTTATCTGCGGACTCCGGTATTGAAATATCTCTTCGTGCCGGGAAGCTATCTGTGGCTGTATCTGGCCCTGGCAGCAGTGCTGGTGATCGTAGACAGGAAGCGGTTCTGTCTGCCCCTTGCCATTGTGGCAGGCTATTACGGGACCATGTTGTTCGGGCCCACCGTACAGATGCGATATGTATATCCGGTGATGCTGGCGCTGCCTTATGTACTGGCGCTTGTCACCGGCAGGAGGAAAAATGGATAAACTGATCATCGGTGCGGGACTGTATGGCTTGTACGCGGCCCTGTACTGTGGAAAAAGAGGACAACAGGTAGAGGTACTGGAGATCGAACAGGCTCCTTTTACCAGAGCCACATATATCAATCAGGCCAGAGTTCACATGGGCTACCATTATCCCAGATCTCTGTCCACCGCTATGAAATCAGCGGGGTATTTCAAGCGTTTTGTGGAGGACTATTCCTTCTGTATTCATACGAAGTTTGAGCAGATTTACGCGACTTCCAGCCATTTTTCCTGGACAGACGCAACCGAGTTCCGCAAATTTTGTCAGGATGCGGGGATCCCCTGCAAACCTCTTCCGGTGGAAGAGTATTTTCAGCCTGGCTTGTGTGATGGAGCGTTCCTGACGGAGGAATATACGTACGATGCCCATATTTTGCGGGATTACCTTATGGAGGAGATTGCAAAATATCCCGGCATAAAGCTGCATTTCGGACGGAAGATCACGGAGATCGAAAAGCAGACGGACTGTTATGAGGTGACGGCACTTCACGAAGGAAAACAGGAGGTCTACCGGGCTCCCTTTGTCCTGAATGCCACCTATGCTTCTGTGAATCAGATCCTGAGGAAAGTAAAGGGCGCAGAGACTCAGGATTTCGGACTGAAATATGAACTGTGCGAGATCATTCTCTGCAAAGCCAGCGATAAGATCCGGAATATCGGTTTTACGGTAATGGATGGCCCCTTTTTCTCCATTATGCCGTTTGGAAAGACCGGTTATCATTCCCTGACTTCGGTAACCTTTACTCCTCATAAGACCAGCTATGATGCGACACCACAGTTTCCCTGTGTGGGAGAGAATGGCAACTGCTGTCAGGGAGGTTTTCTGGGGAACTGTAACGATTGCCCCGGCAGACCGGAGAGCGCCTGGGAGTATATGTCCACACTGGCACGGAAATATATGCGGGAAGAGTATGCGTTCAGCTATGAGAAATCTTTGTTTTCCATGAAGCCCATTCTGAAGGCTTCGGAGATCGACGATTCGAGACCCACAGTAATCCGGGCTCTTTCCGAAGATCCTGTTTTTATCAGTGTATTATCGGGCAAGATCAATACCGTATATGATCTGGATCCGTTTTTAGATTAATCGCGAAGAAAAAGGAAACATTATGGAGAAAGAAGCAATACAGAATAAAGAGAAAAATTTCGTATCCTGCGTGCTGTATCTGCACAACGATGGTGCGCACATCCGTGATTTCCTGAATACGGTCTGTGGCACCATGGAAGAACATTTCGAAAAATATGAGATCGTCTGTGTGAATGACTGCTGCATGGATGATACCATTGAGGAGATCCACCGGTATCTGGAAGAAAGCAATACCCGCCATGTGGTGAGCCTGATCAATCTGAGCTTTTATCAGGGGGTGGAAATGGCCATGAACGCCGGAAGAGATCTGGCTGTTGGAGATTTTCTCTTTGAATTCGACCGTTGTCTGCTGGATTTTGAACCGTCCCTGATCATGGATATCTATCATAAGGCATTGGAAGGCTATGACGTGGTGGCTGCGGCACCGAAGCGGGATGTAGCATTTACCTCCAGACTTTTCTATGCGGTGTACAATTTGGGAAGCCGTAATACCCATAAGCTGCGTCAGGAACGTTTCCGCATTATTTCCAGACGGGCAGTGAACCGTGTGAATCAGATGAATGCGTATATTCCTTACCGCAAGGCCATGTATATGAACTGCGGACTGCGGGCGGAGACTATAGTCTATGACAATAAAGAGATGGCAAAGGGAACCAGGAACAGGGAAGAGCGGAATACCCGCAGCAGTCTGGCTCTGGATACGCTGATCATTTTCACGGATGTACTGGAGAAATTTTCCATGCTGATCAGTAGTATTCTGTTTGCAGTCATGGTGATCATGTTCGGGTGGATCGTTTATTCCATCTTCAGCACGGTACGCCCGGTGGAAGGCTGGATGAGCCTGATGACTCTGATTTCTTTTGGATTTTTCATGATGTCGGTGATGCTGACATTGATCTTCAAATACCTGTCCGTCATTCTGAATATGAGCTTTAAGAGACAGCGTTATGTAATAGAAGGAGTGGAAAAACTGACAAAATGATGTTTACGATAATTTTTCCGGTATTAAATGAGCGTCTGCGGCTGGAAAGCGGTGTGACACGGACGGTGGAGTATCTGCGCAAGATCGCATTTGAAGATTATGAGATCATTATTGTGGATAACGGTTCCGAGGACGAGACCCCGCAGATCGCGGAGATGCTCTGTCAGAAATATGAAAAAGTAAGATATGAGAGAATCAATGTCCGCGGTGTCGGTGCGGCTTTCCGCAGAGGTGTGGAATTGAGCCACGGTGACGTGGTGGGATATATGGACATTGACCTGTCTACCAATATCAAACATCTGGGAGAGGCAATCCATCTTTTGGAAACACAGCCTCA
>ENA-ORND01002363-ORND01002363.1-human-gut-metagenome-genome-assembly--contig:-NODE-2363-length-11546-cov-3.375946_pt1 | contig 11546 bp, 9 predicted proteins | sample MGYA00242111_ERZ509014 | MGnify/ENA primary metagenome ERZ509014 (study PRJEB26280, sample SAMEA2338694) | human gut metagenome | biome: human gut; feature: human-associated habitat; material: faeces... | reverse complement strand
AAAGCCAATGGATCCTGAAGAAGCATGTGTTCAGATGGAGCTTCTTGGACATAATTTCTATGTGTTCTTTAATTCAGAGACAGAGGAAGTTAATGTTGTTTACAAGAGAAAAGGCAACACATATGGTTTGATTGAACCAGAACTTGATTAGTATGCTTTTTTACGTCATATGGGTTTATCCTCTTTTTTAGAGTACCGTCTGCCGGTTAGTGCTGGCAGGCGGTATTTCTTTATATGTATAAGAAATCTATTTATAGAATTTTAATGGTTTAACTTTACTTGATAGAATATCTAAATAGTGGTACAATTACAACATAAATAGGCTTTTATAAGGAGATATATAAAGTAATGGGATTAGCTCAGAAATTATTTGGAACACACAGCGAACATGAATTGAAAAGAATATATCCAATTGCTGATAAGATTGAAAGTTACAGAGAATCTTATGGCAGGTTAAGCGACGAAGAACTTAAAGGAAAGACTAAGGAGTTTAAGGATAGATTAGCTAAAGGTGAGACTCTTGATGATATTCTGCCGGAAGCATTTGCAACAGTAAGGGAAGCGGGCAGGAGAGTTCTTGGTATGGAACATTATCGTGTTCAGCTTATCGGAGGAATTATTCTTCATCAGGGAAGAATTGCCGAGATGAAGACTGGTGAAGGTAAGACACTTGTGTGTACACTTCCAGCATATCTTAATGCACTTACTGAAGAGGGCGTAATCGTAGTTACTGTTAATGATTACCTTGCTAAGCGAGATGCTGAGCAGATGGGTATGATACATGAATTCTTAGGCCTTAAGGTTGGCGTTGTATTACACGACTCAACAAGAGAAGAGAGGCAGGCTGCATATGGAAGTGATATTACATATGTAACGAACAACGAACTTGGTTTTGATTATCTTCGTGATAACATGGCTATATATAAGAGTGAACTTGTATTAAGAAATCTTAAGTACTGTATTATAGATGAGGTCGATTCTGTTCTTATTGATGAGGCACGTACACCTCTTATTATCTCAGGACAGAGCGGAAAATCTACTAAATTATATGAACTCTGTGATATACTTGCAAGGCAATTACAGCGAGGCGAATATAAGGGTGAGAGAACTAAGATGCAGGCAATCATGAACGAGGAAGTTGAAGAAGATGGAGACTTCATCGTTAATGAGAAGGATAAGGTAGTTAACCTTACTGAACAGGGTATTCACAAGGTTGAGCAGTTCTTCCATATAGATAATTATGCGGATCCTGAGAATCTTGAAATTCAGCATAATGTTACACTTGCACTTCGCGCTCATAATCTTATGTTCAGGGATAAGGATTATGTTGTTAAAGATGATGAGGTACTTATAGTAGATGAATTTACAGGCCGTATTATGCCAGGACGTCGTTATTCAGATGGTCTTCATCAGGCGATAGAAGCCAAAGAGCATGTTAAGGTTAAGAGAGAGAGTAAGACTCTTGCAACTATTACATTCCAGAACTTCTTTAATAAGTTTGAGAAGAAGGCTGGTATGACAGGTACAGCTCTTACAGAAGAGAAGGAATTCCGTGAAATCTATAACATGGACGTTGTTGAAGTGCCGACTAACAAGCCTGTTATAAGAGTTGATTATAATGATGCTGTATTTAAGACTAAGAAAGGCAAATTTAATGCTGTTGTACAGTCTGTTATTGAATCTCATGAAAAAGGACAGCCTGTTCTTGTCGGTACAATAACAATTGAGACGTCTGAGCTTCTTAGTGAGATGTTAAGAAAGAAGGGCATACCTCATAATGTACTTAATGCGAAGTATCATGAGTTAGAGGCACAGATAGTATCAGAGGCAGGACGTCATGGTGCAGTTACTATTGCTACTAACATGGCTGGTCGAGGAACTGATATTAAGCTTGATGATGAGGCTGTTGCTGCAGGTGGTCTTAAGATTATTGGTACAGAAAGACATGAAAGCCGTCGTATTGATAACCAGTTACGTGGACGTTCTGGACGACAGGGAGATCCTGGTGAATCAAGATTCTACATTTCTCTTGAAGATGATCTTATGAGGCTGTTTGCACAGGAAAGACTTATGAATATATTCAACAGTCTTGGGGTATCTGAGGATGAGCAGATTGAGCATAAGATGTTAAGCAAGGCTATAGAGACAGCTCAGAAGAAGATTGAGACTAATAACTTTGGTATCAGAAGCCATCTTCTTGAATATGATCAGGTTATGAATGAGCAGAGAGAGATTATGTACGCAGAACGTAGAAGAGTTCTTGATGGAGAAAGCATGCGTAATTCTATCATGAAGATGATAACTGATTATGTAGAGAATGTAGTTAACCGCTGTGTAAGTGAAGATAAAGATGCTAACGAATGGGATTATGATGAGATTAATGAGCTTCTTCTTCCAACTATTCCTATTGAGAGAGTGGAATACAGAGAGAATATTAAGAATAAGAATGAATTAATACATGATCTTAAGGAAAAGGCTGTTAAACTCTATGAGGATAAAGAGGCACTCTTCCCAGAGGCTGAGCAGATAAGAGAAATCGAGCGAGTAATCCTTCTCAAGGTAATTGACAGAAAGTGGATGGATCATATCGATGATATGGATCAGTTAAAGCAGGGTATAGGTCTTCAGGCACTTGGACAGAGAGATCCTGTTGTCCAGTATAAGATGATGGGCTATGACATGTTTGATGAGATGACTGCAGGAATTACAGAGGATACTGTAAGACTTCTTATGCATATTCAGGTAGAACAGAAGGTTGAAAGAGAACAGGTTGCCAAGGTAACAGGTACTAATAAGGATGAAGGACCATCTGTTAAGGGACCAGCGAGAAGAACAGAGAAGAAGATATATCCTAATGATCCATGCCCATGCGGAAGTGGCAAGAAATATAAGAATTGCTGCGGAAGACAGGCATAAGTTTATAAGAGACATCAGGGCGCGGAATGCTTGAAATATCAGCGTCCGCGCCTATTATTTTGGAGGACATATGGTAGAGTTAGACCAGTTTAGATACAGAATTTCAGGATACGATAAGCCTATGGCTCAGATTAAGAATTCTCTGGATCTTGACAATAAGCAGAAAAGGATTGAAGAATTAGAGGCTGATATGGAATCTCCGGGATTCTGGGATAATCCGGATAAATCACAGAATGCAATGAAAGAGCTTAAAGGCTTAAAGGATGCATTTGAAAGATACAATGAGTTAGAAACAGGACTTGATGATGTTAAGACACTTATTGAGATGGCAGAAGAATCTAATGATCAGTCGCTTATTCCAGAGATAGAAGAAGAGATAACGGGTCTTGAAGACAAGATGGAAAGTTTAAGGATTGAGACATTGCTTTCTGGAGAACATGATGCATGTGATGCCATTCTTACACTTCATGCAGGAGCAGGTGGAACAGAAAGCTGCATTACTCCGCTTGGAATAGCAGGATTTACATCTTTAACCGCACTTACTTCTTCAGATGATCCAAAACATGCATCCATTCCGTTTGATAAAAACAGAAGTGGATTTGTTATGGGAGAAGGTGCCGCAATCGTAATTCTGGAAGAATTAGAACATGCCAAAAAACGTGGAGCAAAGATTTATGCAGAAGTAACCGGATATGGATGTTCTTCGGATGCATACCATATTACATCTCCGGCAGAGGATGGTGCAGGCGCAGCAACCGCAATGATAAATGCAATGAAGGATGCCGGTGTGAATCCGGAAGAAATTACTTATATCAATGCCCATGGAACCAGCACCCATCATAATGACTTATTTGAGACAAGAGCAATCAAGCTGGCGTTTGGTGAGCATGCAAAGGATATCCGGATTAATTCCACCAAATCCATGATTGGACATCTTCTTGGAGCAGCAGGAGCCATCGAGTGCCTGACCTGTGTAAAGGAAATCGAGGAAGGTTACATTCATGCAACCGTAGGTTATGAGACACCGGATGAAGAACTGGATCTGAATTATTGCAAAGAGGCATATGAAGAAGAAGTGCCATATGCCATCAGCAATTCACTGGGCTTTGGCGGACATAATGCAAGTCTGCTTCTGAAAAAATATCAGGCATAAAGGAGAAGGGAACAATGTCAGTACTGACAACGAAAGAAATTATGGAAATCATCCCACATCGTCATCCGTTTCTTCTGATTGACACGATTGAAGAACTGGTGCCGGGACTTCGTGCAGTAGGGAAAAAATGTGTTACCTTTGATGAACCTTATTTTGCAGGACATTTTCCGGGAGAACCGGTAATGCCGGGTGTTTTAATTATAGAAGCACTGGCACAGACCGGCGCGGTTGCAATGCTCTGTCAGGATGAATTCAAAGGAAAAACCGCATATTTTGCAGGAATCAGCAATGCAAAATTTAAGAAAAAGGTGGTTCCGGGGGATGTACTTGTTTTAGAGACAGAAATCATAAAAGTAAAGGGACCGATTGGAATTGGAAAGGCAACTGCAACAGTAGATGGAAAAATAGCTGCAACAGCAGAGTTGACATTTGCGATTGGAAGTGGTGAGTAAAGTGAGCAGATTACTGGATAAAATCAAGGAAAATAGAGCTGTAAAGGATGCCACAGAAGGTATTTTACAGGAAGAAAAAAAGAAAGAGGAAGTACTTTGTAAAGCCTGTGGCAAAATGGTAAACAAAGCAGAGGTAGTAAGAAACCGCTATGTCTGTTATGAGTGTGGAGCATATTTCCGCGTAAAAACCGGAAACCGCCTGAAGATGGTATTAGACCCACAGAGCTTTGAAGAATGGTTTGCCGAAGAGCATGGAACGAATCCGCTGGATTTTCCGGGCTATGTCGATAAGCTGACGGCAGTCCGTGAGAAAACCGGATTAAAAGAAGCAGTAACCGTAGGGAAAGGTAAGATTTACGGAGAAGATGCAGTCATTGGTGTGTGCGATGCCAGATTTATGATGGGAAGCATGGGCCATGCAGTCGGAGAGAAAATTGCGGGGGCAGTAGAACGTGCTACGGAAGAAAAACTTCCGGTTATTCTTTTCTGTTGTTCCGGCGGAGCCAGAATGCAGGAGGGTATTGTATCCCTGATGCAGATGGCAAAGACAGCAGCAGCTTTAAAGAAACATTCCGATGCCGGACTTTTATATATTTCCGTATTAACTGACCCGACAACCGGAGGTGTAACAGCAAGCTTTGCTATGTTAGGTGATATTATTTTAGCAGAGCCTGGCGCACTGATTGGATTTGCCGGAGCAAGAGTAATTGAGCAGACCATCGGACAGAAACTGCCGGAGGGATTCCAGAGAGCAGAGTTCCAGTTAGAGCATGGTTTTGTGGATGCCATTGTAGAGCGGAAAGATTTAAAGAAACGTCTGTATGAAATCCTTCGTATGCATAAAGTAAGTGGATATGCCAAATTTGATCCGGCAACTGAAGTAGACGGAAGACCGACAGAGCTGATGCGGGAACGCGCTTACAATACAAAAGAAAAGAGTGCATGGGAAAAGGTTAAGATGGCACGTAAGGTAGACCGTCTGTCCGCAGAGGATTATATCAACAGTATCTTTACCAAATTCATAGAATTTCATGGAGACCGTTATTACAGGGATGACCCGGCAATTGTGGGCGGTATCGCATACCTTGACGGACAACCGGTTACGGTAATCGGAATCCAGAAGGGAAAGGACATGAAGGACTGCATGCGTCATAATTACGGAATGCCATCTCCGGAAGGATACCGTAAAGCAATCCGCCTGATGAAGCAGGCAGAAAAATTCCATCGTCCGGTTATCACCTTTGTTAATACAGCCGGAGCATTCTGCGGTATGGAAGCAGAGGAAGGCGGACAGGGAGAAGCTATTGCAAGAAATCTTTATGAAATGTCAGGGTTGAAAGTTCCGGTTATTACCTTTATGATAGGAGAAGGCGGAAGCGGCGGTGCATTGGCACTGGCAGTTGGAAATGAAGTCTGCATGATGGAGAATGCAACTTATTCCGTACTTTCTCCGGAAGGCTTTGCATCTATTCTCTGGAAGGATGGCAAGCGTGCCAAAGAAGCAGCAGAAGTAATGAAGATAACAGCAAAGGATCTTTTAGAACTTGGCATTATCGAGAAAATTATACCGGAGTATGGTGGAGCAGATGATGAGGCATTGAGTTCCATTGCAGTTTATATGCATAAATGTATCCGCGAATTTTTAGAATCATATGAAGGAAAAAGCGGAGAAGAGATTGCAAAAGCACGTTATGAACGTTTCCGTAAGTTTTAAAGGAGCAGAGCATGAACATTCGAATATGTGGAACTGGAAGTGCGTTACCGGAAAGAAAAATTACCAATGACGATTTAAGTCAGATTATGGATACTTCCGATGAATGGATTTCCAGCAGAACAGGAATAAAAACAAGACACCTTGCAACGGAAGAGACAACAACATCACTTGCCACAGAAGCTGCAAAAAAAGCACTTGCAGATGCAGACATGAAGCCGGAAGAAGTGGAACTTATCATTGCAGCGACGGTAACACCGGATCATCTTGTGCCGACACTTTCCTGTGAAGTGCAGCGGGAAATCGGAGCAGTGAATGCCGTAGCCTTTGACCTTGGTGCAGCATGTTCCGGATTCTTATTTGCATTGAGTACAGCACAGGCATATATTGCCAGTGGCAGATTTAAAAATGCACTCTTAATCGGAGCAGAAGTACTTTCTAAAATTATGGACTGGAATGACCGCAGTACCTGTGTTCTTTTTGGAGATGGCGCAGGAGCAGCGGTAGTCCGGGCAGACGAAGAAAATATCTGTCATGTGGTGCAGGGCTCAGACGGTGCGAAGGGACTGGTACTGGCATGTGAGAACCGTCCGGTCAATAATCCATATCATAAGATGGAAAGTCCGCTGGGTTATGTAAGCATGAATGGACAGGAGGTTTATAAATTTGCTGTCCGCACAGTTCCGGCAACCATTACAAAGGTGCTGGAAGAGGCGGATTTAGAGGCAGAGGAAATTTCACTTTTCGTATTACATCAGGCAAACTTAAGAATTATTGAAGCGGTAGCAAAACGATTGAAACAGCCGATGGAGAAATTCCCGGTAAATTTGACGGAATGTGGCAATATTTCGGCAGCAAGTGTGCCGATTTTGCTTGATAATATCAACCGGCATGGTATGATACATAGAGGAGATAAAATTGTACTGGCTGGTTTCGGCGGCGGACTCACATGGGGCGCAGCGGTACTAGTCTGGTAAAAGGAGATAAGAATGAATGCGGATAAAACCTTAAATGACATTCTGGTAAAGCTGTTTAATGATTTGATGGAAATTGAGGAAAAATGCTTAATCTCCGGAGAATTCATGAACATTTCCGGAAATGATATGCATATTATTGAAGCAATTGGTCTGGATGAACCAAAGCGGATGTCGGAAGTGGCGGCGAAGATGAATGTTACAACAGGAACCCTGACAAAAGCAATTGAAGCACTGGAACAGAAAGGTTATGTAAACCGTTGCAGAAATGACAGGGATAAAAGGGTGGTCCGTGTATCACTCACCGATTCCGGAGTCCGGGCATATGAGCATCATGCACGTTTTCACAGCAATATGATACATGATATCAAGGAGAGCCTGACTGACCAGGAGAGTGAGATTCTGATTGGAACACTGGGAAAACTGGTGAAGTTCTTCCAGAAGAAATATGAATCATATTTGAAAAATAAAAAATAGTATATTTATACAAAAAAAGAAGTGGAGAATGGAAATAAAAAACTGTTTTCTACTTCTTTTTAATTATAAAAATGAATTTTACTGGTACAAAACTTGCAAAAAAGAAGAAAAAGTACACAAAAGTATAAAGTTTTTGACACAAATATGAAAAAAACGTTGCGAAAAAATTCATTTCATACTAAAATAGTAGTGTTGATGTATATATAATACTCAAATTAATATGTAAAGGAGATATAATATGAGCTACGTTGATGAAGTATTAGAAAGAGTAAAAGCAAAAAACGCTTCTGAGCCAGAATTCCTTCAGGCAGTAGAAGAAGTACTGGAGTCTTTAAGACCGGTAATCGAAGCAAATGAGGAGAAATATCGTAAAGAAGCATTACTTGAGAGAATAACCGAGCCGGATAGACAGCTTAAATTCCGTGTACCTTGGGTAGATGACAAGGGACAGGTTCAGGTTAATACAGGATACAGAGTACAGTTCAACAATTCTATTGGACCGTACAAGGGAGGTCTTCGTCTCCATCCTTCCGTAAATATCGGAATCATCAAATTCTTAGGATTTGAGCAGGTATTTAAAAACTCTTTAACAGGACTTCCAATCGGCGGTGGTAAAGGTGGTTCTGACTTTGATCCTAAGGGAAAATCAGACCGTGAAGTAATGGCATTCTGCCAGAGCTTTATGACCGAGCTTTGCAAATATATTGGCGCTGACGTTGACGTTCCGGCAGGAGATATCGGAACAGGCGCAAGAGAAATCGGATACATGTTTGGACAGTATAAGAGAATCCGTGGAATGTACGAAGGTGTTCTGACAGGTAAGGGACTTACCTATGGTGGATCTTTAGCTCGTACAGAAGCTACCGGATATGGTCTTTTATACATTACAGAAGAATTAATGAAATGCCATGGTGAATCTATGGAAGGTAAGACAGTTGTTGTATCTGGTGCTGGTAATGTTGCAATCTACGCTATCCAGAAAGCACAGCAGATGGGTGCAAAAGTTGTTACCTGTTCTGATTCTACCGGATGGATTTATGATCCGGAAGGAATCGATGTTGCATTATTAAAAGAAGTAAAAGAAGTAAAACGTGCTCGTCTTACTGAGTATGCTGCTGCAAGAAAGAGTGCAGAATATCATGAAGGCCGTGGTGTATGGCAGATTAAATGTGATATCGCTCTTCCATGTGCTACACAGAACGAGCTCCTTATCGATGATGCAAAACAGTTAGTAGCAAACGGATGTAAAGCAGTTTGTGAAGGTGCTAACATGCCTACAACCTTAGATGCAACCAAATACTTACAGGATAACGGAGTATGGTTCATCTGTGGTAAAGCTTCTAACGCAGGTGGAGTTGCAACTTCTGCATTAGAGATGAGCCAGAACTCAGAGCGTTTAAGCTGGACATTCGAAGAAGTAGATGCTAAGTTAAAACAGATTATGGTAAATATCTATCATAACATTGATGATGCTGCAAAACGTTACAACATGGAAGGTAACTATGTAGCAGGAGCTAACATCGCAGGCTTCGAAAAAGTAGCTGAAGCTATGCTTGCCCAGGGCGTTTGCTAGGCATTGAACACTTAGAGAACGCGAGCCATAGGCGAAGCGTGAACTTAGTGTGAAAGCCCATCCCGAGACTTGATGAAAACGAGTCGCAGACGAAGTTTGAATCCTAGCCGAGTGGATGTCATTGAACACTTAGATAATGCAGATGTCATTGAACACATAGAAAACATCCCCGAAACGTTATGTTTCGGGGACTTTTTAATTTACACGAGAAACTCGCAAAGCATTTCCAGTGGAATTTCTTTCCTGCTTGGAGTATAATAGAACGAACAACGGGAAGGAAAGAGACCGGAGGCAATTTAGATGCAGAAAAAAGAAAGAAATGAAGAATTAGAATATATAGATGACTTTGAGAATATCGAAGAACCGGAAGAGTCAGAGGACAACCGGGAAGAATTAGAAGAACCAGAAGAGGAATATTCAGAAGGCGGCAGATGCAGGAAGAAAGGAAGAAAATCCGATACAAAGAATGCAGCTTCTGTGGCAGGGGAATTTCTAAGCTGGGTAATTACGATTGTAGCAGCGGTGCTGATTGCTATGTTTTTAAATCGTTTTGTGTTAATTAATGCAGAGATTCCATCCGGTTCCATGGAAAATACAATCATGACCGGAGATAAGCTGATTGGATTCCGATGGTCATATCTGTTTTCCGGACCGGAGCGGGGAGACATCATTATCTTTAAGTTTCCAGATGATGAGAGCCAGAATTATGTAAAACGTGTCATTGGCTGTCCGGGAGATACGGTAAAGATAGAAGATGGCAAAGTATATGTCAACGGAGAACTCTTAGAGGAGGATTATCTCAAAGAGACATGGACGGTAGCTACAGGACCGTATACCTTTGAAGTGCCGGAGGACAGCTATTTTGTAATGGGAGATAACCGGAATAACTCCTATGATGGAAGATACTGGACCAATACCTATGTGAAGAAAGGTAAAATACTTGGAAAAGCGATTTTCCGATATTGGCCACTGAAGAATTTTAAAATATTGAATTAGTGCGGAACGAATAAGGGAGCAAAAGGAGAAGATTTATGATAACATTATTAGCCAGGATATTTATCCGGGAAGATGATAAGCCGGAGAAGGTACGGCTTGCCTACGGTATTTTATGTGGTATTGTAGGTATTTTGCTAAATGTATTATTATTTACAGGAAAATTTATTGCGGGAACCATCAGTAAATCCATTGCAATTACAGCGGACGCATTTAATAACCTGTCGGATGCCGGCTCATCCATTGTAACATTGCTGGGCTTTAAACTGGGAGCAGCAAAGCCGGATCCGGAGCATCCATTTGGACATGGAAGAATGGAATACGTTTCCGGGCTTGTGGTTGCTGCAGTTATTTTAATTATGGCAGTGGAACTGATACAGGATTCCATCAGAAAGATTCTTCATCCGGAAGCAACGGAATGCTCTGCATTAATTATCGTGATTCTGCTGATATCGATTGCTGTAAAGCTGTATATGACCTTCTACAACAGGGGAGTCGCAAAGAAGATTAATTCAGCGGCTATGCGGGCAACGGCCATGGACAGCTTAAGCGACAGCATTACCACATCTGTGGTTTTAATCACCACATTGATTGCAGAATTTACGTCAGTCAATATTGACGGCTACTGTGGTGTGGCGGTAGGATTGTTTATCTTATATGGTGGAATTAATGCAGCGAAGGAGACTTTAAATCCACTGCTGGGACAGCCACCGGAGGAAGAATTCGTAAAAGAGATAGAACATCTGGTGTTGGAAGAAAAAATGATTATCGGTATTCATGATTTAGTCGTACATGATTATGGGCCGGGACGTCTGATGGTATCACTACATGCGGAAGTGCCGGCAGAAATGAATATCCTTGTAATACATGATATGATAGACAATGTAGAAATGAAATTGAAAAGGGAACTGAATTGTGAGGCTGTCATACATATGGATCCGGTGATTACCGGAAGCAAGGAACTGACCGAGATAAAAGAAACGGTTACAGGTATTTTGAAGGATATTGATGAGGTCATTACTATGCATGATTTCCGTATGGTTCAGGGACCGACCCATACCAATCTTATTTTTGATGTAGTGATTCCATTTGGCTACCGTTCCAGTGATGAAGCAGTGTTAAAAGAACTGGAGCATCAGGTAAAGGAAAAGCTGGGCGAACAGTATCATATCGTGGTCAACGTAGACAAAAATTATGTGAAATAAAAGAAATAACAAAGCCCCGATGGGAGAAATCTGATAGTGATATGTACCCAGAATCCTGGACACATATTTATGAACTAGGCTGAACACATGGA
>ENA-ORND01002354-ORND01002354.1-human-gut-metagenome-genome-assembly--contig:-NODE-2354-length-11582-cov-11.317082_pt1 | contig 11582 bp, 9 predicted proteins | sample MGYA00242111_ERZ509014 | MGnify/ENA primary metagenome ERZ509014 (study PRJEB26280, sample SAMEA2338694) | human gut metagenome | biome: human gut; feature: human-associated habitat; material: faeces... | reverse complement strand
CACATCCATGGCCACGGCAAAGCAGCCGCTGGCCTTGGCCTCGGCCATCTTCTCCTTGATGGTGTCGATGTTCCAGGGCTTGATGGTGGGTACGCCGCAGCCGTTCGCCGCGCCGATGGCCTTGGTGGCCATCTCCATCACGGTGGGGTTGGTGCCGTCACCGGTGAAGGCCGCGATACCGTTCTCGGCGCAGGCACGCACCAGCACATCATTATAAGTCATGTCCGTGTAAGCTTCGGAGTAGTGCAGGTTCACGGCACCCACCGGCCCCGCAAAGAAGGGGTAGGCAAACGTCTTGCCGAACAGCTCCACATGGGTGTCCGGGGTGCCGCCCTCGCACAGGGTGTCCATGTTCACCCGGATGTCGGCCCACTTATTATAATTGCGGATGGCCGTGTCACCCACGCCCTTGGCACCGGGGCCGGGGATCTGGTTTTTGCAGGCCACGCCGTTGCACACCGGGCAGGCCTTGCAGTATTTGCCGATGCACTCGCGGGCATTGGCCAGCACTTCCGAATAAGTCATGATAAAATATCCTCCTTTGTTCCTCTTTCTGCGGCGCAAAACGACCTGCCGCAGCACTCTCTGCCCTCATCATAGCCCCGTTTTTTTCCTTCGTCAAGAGCTTTGGACATTTTCTGCGCCGGTTCGTTCCGGTCCTCCTGCGCAGGAGCGTCATTTTTCTCCAAATTGCAATTTTTTCGAAAAAATCCTTGACAAATATTCCTCTTTCAGGTATTATAGTAGGGCGCTGAGGCGCGGAACTGAATATGGAAAGATGGCTGAGTTGGTCTAAGGCGCACGACTGGAAATCGTGTAACGTGTCAAAAGCGTTCTGGGGTTCGAATCCCCATCTTTCCGCCAGAAGTCCGGAACTGAAAAGTTCCGGACTTTTTGTTTTTCCGCCGTTTTCCGCATTTGAAAAAAGTCCTTGACAAACGGGCTTCTTTCAGGTATTATAGTGTGGCGCCAAGGCGCAGAACTGAATATGGAAAGATGGCTGAGTTGGTCTAAGGCGCACGACTGGAAATCGTGTAACGTGTCAAAAGCGTTCTGGGGTTCGAATCCCCATCTTTCCGCCAGAAGTCCGGAACCGAAAGGTTTCGGACTTTTTGTTTTTCCGCCGTCTGCTTGACTTTTTGCTCCGCTTCCGCTATGCTGAACAAAATATCGTTTTACCGAAGGAGGATCATTATGGCTTCTTCCCGCAAGAAAAGGCGCGGCCTCTCCATTGCTGCCATCGTGGTGCTGTGCCTGCTTCTCATCGCCGTTGTAGCGGCAGCTGTCGGCTACGGTCTGGTCGCCCGCCGGGTCAAGGCCCTGCAGGCCGGGGCCAGCTTCACGCTGGATTACGAGATCACCCCCACCGCCGACTCCCCTGCCCTTTACGGCATCCTGCAGCAGGCCGGGGCCACCAACGGCACCGTCACCGGCCAGTATGAACCGAACGCTTTGCAGCTGAGCATCGCGGCAAAAAAGGCCGTGATCCCGGCCGACCCGCTCACCCGGGTGTACGTCAGCAGCGACGAGACCCTTTATGATGTGGGCCAGCTGTACCGGAACGTCCGCACTTCCATCACGGATGCCTATCCGCTGGCCGGGCTGCTGATCCCGGATTGGTCGCTGGGCAGCTACATCTCCCAAAGCCAGCTGGCCAGCCTGCTGGGCGTTGGCACCGAGGCCACCAGCCTGCAGGACGTGACCGAATTCCAGCTGGATGCAAAGGGCCTGCAGCGGGTCCAGCCGGAAAGTGCAAGAGACGGCTACCTCTACTTCCAGCTGAACACCGGCAGCGCCGGTACCGATGCCCCGGTGCTGGTCGTCGGCTTCCAGAAGGACAAATTCTTTGACGACGCCATCCCGGTGGAGCTGCAGCTCACCATCCCGGCGCACGATGTCACCATCCGGCTTTCCGGCACCGTGAGCGCCCGGACCGTAACCCTCACCGCGCCTACCTCCTGCATGAAGGATGACGACATCCAGACGCTGGTGCAGATCCGCGAGACCATCCAGAGCGTTCTGCAGTTCGTGCAGAATGCATCTTAAACGCAAAAAAGCAGACGCGATGCGTCTGCTTTTTTGCGTTTCTTATCAATTACCGGTCCAGGATGCGCCCGTCGGTGGAGAAGGTCACCACATTCCACGGGATGAACTTGCCGCTGTTCTTCAGGGCTGTGACGGCGGCATGTTCCAGCCCGCCGCAGCAGGGCACCTCCATGCGCAGCACGGTCACACTCTTGATGTTATTATTGCGGATGATCTCGGTCAGCTTTTCGCTGTAATCCACGGCGTCCAGCTTCGGGCAGCCGATGAGGGTGACATGGCCCTTCATGAACTCCTCGTGGATGTTCGCGTAGGCATAGGCGGTGCAGTCGGCGGCGATGAGCAGCTTGGCACCGTCAAAATAGGGCGCGTTCACCGGCACCAGCTTGATCTGGCAGGGCCACTGCGCCAGCTGGGACTGCAGCGGTGCAGCGGCAGCGGGTGCGGCTGCCTGCTCCCGGTGGAACTGGCGCATGGCGCTGCCCGGGCAGCCGTGGAAGGCCGGGGCGGCAGGCTTTTCGGCAGCCGCTGCCTTTTTCTGCTTGTTCTCCAGCACGGCCTGCTCGTCGTAGGCGGCGGCTTCGCGCTCGGTGAAGGTGATGGCACCGGTGGGGCAGCCGGGCAGGCAGTCGCCAAAGCCGTCGCAGTAGTCGTCCCGCATAAGCTTTGCCTTGCCGTTCACAAGGCCGATGGCACCCTCATGGCAGGCGGTGACGCAGGCCCCGCAGCCGTTGCATTTTTCTTCGTCTATATGAATGATTTTGCGGATCATGGGAAAGTCCTCCTTGCTTTGATGAACTGAGTATACTATAATCAGGCCAAAGCTTCGGTTGCCATAACCACGAAACGAGGATTTTTTCATGAAACTTGTTCCTTCGCCTTTGTTCCTGGGCCTTTCGCCTGCTGATCTGGATGCCCTTGCCGCCGCCGGGCTGCTCCGGCAGAAAACATTTGCAAAGCACACCGTCATTTTCTGCGCCGGGAGCCGGGTGCAGGAGATCGGCGTGGTGGTGCAGGGCACCGTCCACATCGAGAACCTCGACCTCTGGGGCACCAAAAGCATCCTGAGCAGCATTTCCGCCGGGCAGGCCTTCGCCGAGACCTACGCCTTCTGCGGCGACGCACTGATGGTGGATGCCGTTGCCGCCGAGGACTGCACCGTGCTGCTGCTGCGCACCCGTGTCCTTTCCGACGCCAGAGTGTCCCCCGCTGTGCGGGATACTCTGCTGCGCAACCTGCTGGCCGTTTCCATGCGCAAGAGCCTGAGCCTTTCCCAGCGCATCTTCTGCACCACACCCAAAACGGTACGCGGCCGCCTGCTGACCTACTTTTCCGCGCAGGCGGCAAAGGCGGGCGGGCTGGAGTTCGACGTACCCTTCAACCGCCAGCAGATGGCCGATTACCTCAACCTGGACCGCAGCGCCCTCTCCAAAGAGCTGTGCAAAATGCGGGACGAAGTCCTGCTGGAATTTGAAAAGAACCATTTCCGGCTGAACGAGCTGCCGGAATGACCCCGGCCAAAAGGCACAAAAATGCCCGCCGCATTCTTCGGAACACGGCGGGCATTGCTTTTCTCGGTCAGGCTCAGACCGTTTCCTTCACGGCCTTCTTGCGGGGTGCGCACTTGCGCTTGGGCTTCTCTGCTGCAGGCTTTTCCTCTGCGGGTGCCTCGGCCTTTGCGGCGGGAGCGGCTTCGGCCGTTTCTGCCTTGGCAGCCGCCTTTGTGGTCTTCTTGGCGGCAGTCTTGCGGGCAGGCTTTGCGGGCTTTTCGGCCGGTGCTGCTTCAGCCTTCACGGCGTCCTCTGCCTTCGGTTCTTCCGCCTTGGCGGCTGCCTTCTTGGTGGTGCGGGGCTTGCGGGCGGCAGGCTTTTTAGCCGGGGCCTTTTCCTCGGCGGGGGCAGCTTCAGCGGCTTCCACAGCAGGCTCCTCAGCCTTCTTGGCGGCGGCACGCTTTGCGCGCTCCTTCACCTCATTGATGGTCCACAGCTGGTCCTCTGCGCCGGGCACTTCCTGCCAGATCTGCAGCACAGTGCCCACAGCAGCACCCATGCCCACGGTGTCCACACACTTGCCGCCGGCCCAGGACGAGCGCAGGCGCACGGTGCCTTCCGGGGTGGGCTGGACGCTCCACATCTGGGAGGTGCCGCCCACATCCTCCCACAGATGCAGCCAGGTGCCGTTGGCGGTGCCGGTCATGGTCAGGTCCAGCAGCTTGCCGGAAGCGCGGTTGCGGATGCGGTAGACGCCGTCACCCACGCGGACGAAACTCCACTCCTGCTCGGGCTTGTGCTCATACTTGCCCAGACGAACGGTGCCACCTTCCTTCGCGCCCTCCACAGCCTGGATGACGTTGCCGGTGTGCGCGGCGATGGTGTAAAAGTGATCGGCTTCGATCACGGTCTGTGCGACAGTTTTCATCATTTTTTCCTCCCTATGGTTCATGGCCGGCCCTGCTCTGCCTGCGGCGGCCGCCCGTATTGTCCGGTGCCTGCACCAGCGTGCAGGCCTCTTTGTTCTCCTCATGGTAAATGATACCACATATCGTGATTTTTCACAAGCAATTCGACCATCCTTTAGCAAAACTGACAAAAAGCTCTGCCCTTTCGGGTGGTTTTTCTCCCGCTCGACCGGCCCAAAGCGTGCATTTTTCTGTTTCCGGGGCTCTCGACTTTTCGCCGCAGCTGCGTTATACTATGTGCCGGTGCTCCGTGCACCCGCCAGAATCATCCGCCGCCCTTTGTCACACAGGGCGGTTTTCGCATCCTATAAAAAAGGAGGTTCTTTCATGACATCCGATGAACTCAACATCCGGCAATATAAAAAGATGACCGAGACGCCCATCCCCAAGCTGATCTTAGGGCTGGCGGCTCCCACCATTTTAAGTATGCTCATCACCAGCATCTACAACCTGGCCGACACCTTCTTTGTGGGCCAGATCTCCACCAGCGCGTCCGGCGCGGTGGGTGTGGTCTCCAGTCTGATGGCCATCATTCAGGCGCTGGGCTTCACGCTGGGCCACGGCTCCGGCACCATCATCAGCCGCAGCCTGGGCAGCCGCAACACCGAGGCCGCCACCCGTTTTGCTTCCACCAGCTTTTTTACGGCACTGGCCGTCGGCGTGGTGCTGGCCGTCATCGGCCTTGCGACCCTGCCCGGCTTCATGATGCTGCTGGGCAGCACGTCCACCATTCTGCCCCACGCCTGTGCCTACGCGCGGCCCATCCTCATTGCGGCTCCGCTGATGATCTCCAGCCTTGTGATGAACAACATCCTGCGCTATGAGGGCAAGGCCAGCTTTGCCATGATCGGCCTGGTCACCGGCGGCGTGCTGAACATCGTGCTGGACCCCGTCTTCATGTTCGGCTTCGGCCTCGGCACCGCCGGTGCGGGCATCGCCACCGCCCTCAGCCAGACCATCAGCTTTGGCATCCTGCTGTCCATGTTCCTGCGGGGCAAAACGGTCAGCCAGTTCCGCATCACCGCCGTCACCCGTGAAGCCCGGGAGTTCGGCATGATTTTGATCGGCGGCGCGCCCAGCTTTGGCCGCCAGGGCCTGCAGAGCATCGGCGGTATGCTGCTGAACATTGCCGCCCGCAGCTACGGCGACGCCGCCGTGGCCGGCATGAGCATCGTCTCCCGCATCTTCATGTTCATCATCTCGGTGGCCATCGGTGTCGGGCAGGGCCTGCAGCCGGTGGCGTCCTTCAATTATGGTGCCCGCAAGTACCGCCGGGTGCGGCAGGCGGCCATCTTTACGGTAGGTGCGGCCTTCTGTATGCTGGTGGTGCTGGTGGGCCTGTGCTGGCTGAACGGTGATGCCCTCATCCGGCTGTTCCGCGACGACCCGGAGGTGACGGCCATCGCCCTGCCCGCCTTCCATTACCAGTGTCTGGCCGTGCTGCTGCAGCCGGTCATCGTTGTGGCGAACATGACCTTCCAGAGCGTGGGCAAGGCCGGGCGCGCCACCTTCCTGGCCTGCTGCCGCCAGGGCGTGTTCTTCATCCCGCTCATTCTCCTGCTGCCCCGCACCCACGGCCTTGTGGGCGTGGAGATCTGCCAGCCCATTGCGGATGTGCTCACCTTCCTCGTCTCGGTGCCCTTCCTGCTGGCGTTCCTGAACCAGCTGGGCCGGATGGACGACGCCGAGCACGCCAAAACGGCGTCCTGAACGCTTGTCACCAAACTGTAATCAACAGCCGCGTTTTCCTGCAATGGAAAGCGCGGCTGTTTCGTATTATAATTGAATCGGGATTTTTCCCATTTACAAGAATGCTTTTCGGTTCCTCTGCATTGACAAGGAGTGATCGTATGAAACGCTTTTCTTCCCGGATGAACCGCATCGGCTGCGCCGCCGTGTGCGTCTCGCTCAGTCTTGCACTGGGCTGCGGGTGCGCCGTGCTGCCGCCCGCTTCCAGCAAACCGGCATCGTCGGCCTCGGTCCCCACCGACTCAAGCGGCAAACCACTGTACGACGCTTCCCGGCTGGACGACGGCCAGCTGCGGGCGCTCTACGGCTACGACCGTGCCGGCAGCAGCACCACCATCCTCTGCGGCAGCAAAGTGCTGTACCAGTCTGCCCGCAGTGAAAATGTGACCCTTCTGCAGGATGTCGTCACCGGCGAGACGGATTACTGGTTCCGCAGCTGGTCGGACCCCACCGGCCGGGGCGGACGCCGCAGCGCCCTCTATGATAAGGACGGCACTGAAGTGCTGGCCTTTGACGGCGAACAGAGTGCCACCCTGCAGAACGGCCTGCTGGTGCTGCAGGAAAGCCGGCTGGTCAACGGCGAATATCAGGACGGCTACAGCGGCTATGGCACCTGTCAGGTCATCGACCCGGCCACCGGCGAAAGCCTGCCCGTACCGAAGGGCGCATACGCCTGCGTCGTGTGCGGTGACCGCCTCGTCTATACCTGCTACGCCCGCCCGGCCGACCTTGCCGACGACGAGTGGGACGATGACACCTCCCTGCACAGCTGGGTCATCGTTCTGACGAAAGACGGCACGCAGGTGTATGGAGCCGACACCTCCACCGCTTACCGCATTTCCTATTTGCCCGATGAGCTGACCGACTGGGTGGAACTGGATACCTACCACGCCGACGGTGCACCGGTGGACCAGATGCTTTATAATCCCACCACCGGTGAAAGCTTGACGGGCTACACCCAGACCTGCGGCAATGGCACGGCGTGCTTTGTCACCGACGATGGCCGGTACGAGCTGCGGGACATGACCACCGAGGACCGCGGGGTCATCAGCACCTTTGAGGACATGCCCAGCCATTATTTCCCGGGTTCTGTGGTCACCTGGCGCACCACCGGTGATTACGGCTATGACCTGCACGACCTTGAGACCGGCGATGTAACGCCGCTGTACGCCTGCAGTGTCACGGACAACACCATCGCTCTCTATGCCAAAAACGGCAGCCTGAAAGTCTGCGACACCGACACCGGCAAGATCATCACCGACACCACCGTGGAGCCGGTGGAGAACCAGCAGAGCGTGATGATGGACAGCGCGGGCAACGGCTATGTCTGGCTGGAGCTGCGGAACAACGACAACTACGAGACCACCGCCACCCGCGTCTACGGCCCCGAGGGCCTTGTCTCCGACCTGACCCATCTGCAGAGCAAATACTACGCCCTGAACTACCTCACCGCCACCCCAGAGGGCCGTCCGCTGTATTGCGGCGTTTCCGACACCCTCAGCAACAGCGGCTCGCTGTGCGACGTGCTGGACGAAAACGGCAACGTGGTGCTCAGCGGTCTCGGCAGCTGCTACAGCTATTACGCCAACAGCCTGAACCACCTGCCCGACCATGTGTTCGTGGCGCAGCGCGGCTTCTACTACGGCTGGATGGACACCGACGGCAATTGGCTTTTCTGCCAGAGCATCTTTTCTTCCATCAATTCCGATGACGAACTGGGTTATTGAGCCCGATTGGGAGGGACTTCTTATGAAAAACGCAAAAATCACCCGTCGCAGCTTTCTGCTGGGCCTTGCCGCCTGCTCGGCGGCGGGCGTTCTTACCGCCTGCAAGGGTTCGGATGCACCCGCCAGCAGTGCTTCTGCCGCACCGGAAGCGCCCGCTTCCTCGGTGAGCGAAGTGCCGCCCGTCAGCCTGTTTGCCGTGGAGGACTTCCCCAAGCTGGACGGCAGCACGGCCTGCATCCCGCTGATGGCTCAGATGATGGCCGACACGACCGGCATCGACCTGGAAGCCGCCCAGAGCGCTATTTCGGTCTCCACCACCGCCTATGCGTGGGAGAGCTTCGGCCTGTACCCGGATGAGGAATACACCGCCAGAATGCTGGTGGTGTACGAAGCGCCGGATTACGTGAAGGATGAGCTGAAGGAAGCCGACGCTCAGCTGGAGCAGAAGCCCATCGGCCGGGATGCGCTGGTGTTCATCGTTAATGAAGAAAACCCGGTCAAGAGCCTGACCCGGCAGCAGCTGAAGGACATCTACGCCGGTAAGATCACCAACTGGAAGGAGGTCGGCGGCGATGATCTCGACATCGTGGCCTTCCAGCGCAGCGAGGACTCTGGCAGCCAGACTCTGTTCAAAAAGCTGCTCATTCAGGGCGGCGAACTGATGGACCCACCCACCGAGCTTGCCCCCACCGCCATGGGCGAACTGGTGGACAGCCTTGCCGCCTACAACAACAGCGCCAACGCCATCGGCTTTTCGGTGTATTACTACATCGACCAGATGTACTCCAAGCCCGGCCTGCGGCTGCTGGCCGTGGATGGAGTCGAGCCTTCCAACGACACCATTGCCAGCGAGAAATACCCGCTGTGCAACGAATTCTACGCTGTTCTCCACGCGGACGCCGCCGCCGACAGCCCGGAGCGCCAGCTCTATGACTGGCTGGACACCGACGCCGGGCAGAACTGCATCCAGAAGTCCGGCTATGTAGCGGTGGACCCGCAAACCACGGAAAGCACTGCAGACTGACCCGCAGCGGCATATTTTCGCCGAAAGGCTTCCCTCCCCGCCGAGGGAAGCCTTTTTTGCTGTCTCGCCGTCGATTGACACCGTTCTGCATTTCTGCTACAATAAAGTCAGCTAGCCGTCGAACATTTTGCAGCAGATTGCCGAAAAGGAGAACACGTTATGGACCATCCTTCTTCTCATGTGGAAAGCCGCTGGCGCACCGAACTGCGCAACCGCATCATTCAGGCGTCCAGCCTGCTGGAGATCCTGCTCTCGGGCCTTGTGCTCGTCGGCCTGCTGCTCAGTGCCGTGCCGCTCATCAAGTGGATGCCGGGCCTGTTGATCGACGGCAACGAGGTGGAGATCCGCAGCTTTCTGGAACGCAGTCTCGACATCGTCATTGGCATCGAGTTCATCAAGATGCTGGCCAAGCACAGCCCCGGCAGCAGCCTGGAAGTGCTGCTGTACGCCATCGCCCGGCATCTGGTGGTGGGGCATGACTCCGCGCTGGAAAATCTGCTCAGCGTGGGGGCCATCGCGCTGATCTTCATCGTGCGCAAGTTCTTCTTTGTTCCGGCCTTTGGTGCCCACCTGCCGGATGGCCACCCGGCCCCGGACCTTTCCCCCAGCCAGAGCGGCATCCCGGCGGAGGAGTTCCTCACCCGGCTGAAAAAGCGCGCCGAAAACGAGGTGGCCGAAGCCATTCCTTCCGAAGAAGAAGACTTTGACGAGTACGATTTTGAACAGGCTGAGCCGGAGGTGGAGTAACCCTCTCAGTCTGCTCATTGCATTCGCAGCCAGCTCCCCTGAAGGGGGAGCCTTTCTCGTTAATACCGGAAAGTTCTCCTTCAAAACGCATAGGGCTCCCCCTTTCGGGGGAGCTGTCACAGCGCAAGCTGTGACTGAGAGGGTTCCCCCAACAAAAAAACTCCGCAGCACTGCTAAAACAGCAGACTACGGAGCTTTTTGTTTGCATTTTACTTTTTCTCGTGATGGCCGAAGCGATACTCCTTGCCCTCACGGATGCGCTGGATGTTGGCACGATGCATGTAGATCACCATGCCGGACATGAAGCCCGAACCGATGGCGCACACCAGCATATCACCGGCGGCATAGCCCCGGATGACACCATAGAGGATGGTCAGCAGCGGGTAAAGCGCAGCCATGGCCACGCTGCCCAGCGACACCATGCCGGTGGGGATCAGGCACACGAGGAAGATGATGGCCAGAAACGGCAGCAGCACCGGCTGGATGGCCAGAATGGCACCGCCTGCCACCAGCACGCCCTTGCCGCCCTTGAAGCCGAAGTACAGCGGGTACAGATGGCCCAGCACTGCGAAAATCGCGGCCAGATACACGCCCAGATACGGCGAAACACCGGCGTCGGCGGGCAGCAGGTGGAACATCCACCGGCCGATGCACACAGCGGCAACGCCCTTGAGCACATCCACCGCCGCCGTCATGGCAGCAGCCTTTTTGCCGAAGGTGCGCAGCATGTTGGTCATACCGGCGGCACCGCTGCCGTGCTTGCGCACGTCATCGTGGTATACGAACTTGCTGATGAGGATGCCGGCGTCCACGCTGCCCAGCAGGTAGGCCTGCAGGATGGTGGCTGCGGCGATGAGGATCGTTTTCATCATAAAGCCAGATGCCTCCTTTGCGGGCGCTTACACGTCCTTTGCGCCCACTTCGCCGGAGCCGCGCTCGCGCACGACCAGACGGATGGGGGTGTGTTCCAGGCCAAAGTTCTCGCGGATCTGGTTGATGATATACCGCTGATAGCTGAAGTGGAACAGCTGCTTCGAGTTGACGAAGGCCACGAACGTCGGCGGGCGGGTGGATGCCTGGGTCAGGTAGAAGATCTTCAGGCGGCGGCCCTTGTCGCTGGGCGGCTGCATACGGGCCGTGGCGCGGGCCAGCATCTCGTTCAGCACACCGGTGGGCACGCGGGCACCGTTCTGGCTGTCCACGTCGCGGATGAGCTGCATCAGCTTGTTCACGTTGTAACCGGTCTGGGCCGAGATGAAGATGATGGGCGCATAGCCCATAAAGCTGAAGCACTCGGCATAGCCGCGGCGCTGCAGCTCCATGGTGTTGGTCTCCTTGCCTTCCACGGCGTCCCACTTGTTCACGACGATGATGCAGGCCTTGCCCTGCTCGTGGGCGTAACCGGCCACCTTGCTGTCCTGCTCGGTGAAGCCGACGGTGGCATCCACAAGGATCAGTGCCACGCGGCTGCGCTCCACAGCGGCCAATGCGCGCACCACCATATAGCGCTCCAGGCCGTCGGTGATGTTGCTGCGCTTGCGCAGACCGGCGGTGTCGGTGAAGATGAACTTGCCGTAGGCGTTGTCCACCGGGGTGTCGATGGCGTCACGGGTAGTGCCCGCTTCGTTGGCCACGATCATGCGGTTCTCGCCCAGAATGCGGTTGGTCAGGCTAGACTTGCCCACGTTGGGGCGGCCGATGATGGCAACGGGGATGCGGTCTTCCTCCACCACGGTCTCGCTGAAGTCAAGGTGGGCACACACAGCATCCAGCAGATCACCGGTGCCGTGGCCGTGCACGGACGAAATGGGCATCACCTCATCAAAGCCGAGGT
>ENA-ORND01002348-ORND01002348.1-human-gut-metagenome-genome-assembly--contig:-NODE-2348-length-11600-cov-4.056908_pt1 | contig 11600 bp, 10 predicted proteins | sample MGYA00242111_ERZ509014 | MGnify/ENA primary metagenome ERZ509014 (study PRJEB26280, sample SAMEA2338694) | human gut metagenome | biome: human gut; feature: human-associated habitat; material: faeces... | reverse complement strand
TCCCGGCAAAGATTCTGAAGATTGCCGGCGATGAAGGCGTCGATTGCGTCATTGATGCGGTTGGACACCCGTCAATCCTGCCCGAAGCGCTTGATATCGTAAAATCGGAAGGTATCGTTGTTCGCGCGGGCATGAGTGACCGGCCTGTTGCGCAGAGCATCAATATGATGACCCTCAAAGCAGTTAAGGTACTGGGGCACATGGGCTATGATACGGAGTGCTGGAGAAACTGCATCCGGCTGGCCGCGGCAGGCAAGCTGGATCTGAATACCATCGTGACGCATCAGCTGCCCCTGGAGGACTGGGAAAAGGGCTTCCGGATGAGTATCGACAATTCCGCCGCCAAGGTTGTGCTGATTCCCTGAGGAACTAGTATGGCAGAAAAAGCAATTTTGGTGATCGACCTTGGAACCTCCAAAGTCCATGCAAATATAATCAGCGTGCAAACGGGACGGCTCCTGACCAACGCTACGGAGTCCTACCGCTGGCTGGGAAGCGAAAAGGGGTTTGTAGAGATTTGCGCGGAAGATATCTGGCAGGCGGCGCAGAGCGCCGCAGAGCAGGTGCTTGCACAGGCGAATGCCTTTGAACTGACTTGCCTTACGTTTTCCTGGTTTGGTGCGGAGCTTGTTACGTTGGACGCCAACGGAAACGAAGTGTTTCCGCTGATCGTGAGCTTTGATTCCCGTGCGGCAGAAGATATTCAGAAAAATAGACAACGCGGTCAAACTGATAGGTCTCTGCAAGCTGATCCAGCAGCTGCCTGCCTTCCAGCGTCACCGTCTTGATCCGGGTGTCCGGCAGCGCCTCCCCTTTTGCGCGGGTAGTCAGCACATGATCATCCGGGAATGCCGTCTCGATCCACTCCTGCGTCAGGAACGCTGTAAAACCTGTGAGTAAAATCTCCATTGCATTTACCGTTTCTGCCCGTCCGGCCTTTTTTCAAAGGTTCAAAGGCTGGCGGTGCATATTTTTAAGAAAAACATCCTTTTATAATAGTGATAATATCATTCTTCGCAAAAAATAACAATAGTTTTTCCTGATCCAGCCGCCCATAAAACGCGCATTTTTTCCCGGAAGAAATTTGTGCGGCCTGTGCGGTCTGTACTTGTACGCACCCGTACGGCGAGCCAACGCAGATCATAAACTGTGCGTTCCGAAAAGTCAGTGTCTCTATTATAGCATATCAAACAACAGTAGAACAGCGGGCGTAGAGCATTCAAAAAAAGCAGACCGTCTGCCGGAGCCATCAAAGTCTGTCGCGCTTTCTTATGATAAGGTCCCGGACGTTTTTTGTTGCAATAGAGGTGTTCCTTTCCTGGCAAGTATGGTATACTTATCTTGACCAATAAGACCCAATTTGGAGGCAGCATCAGAAATGACAGAACGAGAGAAAATGATAAATGGCGCGCTATACGATCCATCCGATCCGGAGCTGGAGCAATTACGCTTGAATGCACGCAAATTGGCAAGAAAGTACAACCGGACGGATGAGGACCAACCGGAAGAACAAGCCGAAATTCTGCGAAAATTATTACCTGCAACAAAGCAGCTTCCGTATTTGCAGGCACCGGTCTACTTTGATTACGGCTGCAATACGTACTTTGGAAAGTACAGCTCTGCCAACTTTAATTTCACCTGCTTAGATGTATGTGAAGTCCATATCGGGGACAATGTGATGATCGGGCCAAATGTCACATTGGCAACTCCCATGCATCCGCTTTTGCCGGAAGAACGGAATATCCGAAAGCGAGAAGATGGAAGCCTTTATAATCTGGAATATGCCAAACCCATCACCATAAAGGATAATTGCTGGTTGGCATCCAACGTAGTGGTTTGTGGCGGCGTTACCATCGGAGAAGGCTGTGTGATCGGAGCAGGAAGTGTTGTGACAAGAGACATCCCACCCTATAGTCTGGCTGCCGGAAATCCCTGCCGGGTCATCCGCCGGATAACCGAGAAGGACCATATGGAAGCTGCAGCTTGCCGAGAATAAGGCAAGCGATCCCCCAGGAAAACGCTCCGGCTGCAAAGCAGAGCGCATAGAACCAATACAAAAACACAGCCCCACTTTGGCGAAGAAGAAACCAAAGCGGGGCTGTATTCAATGAAGGAGAAATGAAGGGAATATCAGGTTACAGATTCAGCTCAAACTGTTCCACCGTAACAGTTGCTTTGCCATCAGCAGTAAAGGTGATGGCATCGGCAGACTGGGGGGTGTAGATCCATGCGGTCATGGTCTGCTCACCATCGTTGACAAAGACCTCCACGCTGTTTTTATCCAGCAGGATGCGGAGCTTGAGCGCACCGTTCTGGCTGCGCACCTTGCAGCTGCGGGTATGCACGATGTCGGCACGGGAACCGGCATGGCTGCGATCCAGCGTCAGCTGCGAGGTGTAGGGGTCGTAGGTCAGACTGGTGTGATGGTCTGCATCGGCGGCCAGCTTCAGGGTGAAGGAGCGGTATTCGCCGGGCTGCACCGTGACGGTCAGGTCGGCCACACGGCCCTTGATGCCTTCCAGAGAAGTTTCGCCCTGCACCGTCACATTTTCGTGGAAGGTGCGCTTGCCGTGGACGGCATCCAGCTCCCGCACCGGGGTCTGAAGAATGCGCCCATCCTTGATGTGCAGCTCGCGGGGGCAGATGGTCTGCCCGAACCACTTGCAGCCCTGGGGCTTATCCTCGGTGTCCGACCATGTCTGCAGCCATGCGGTCATGATCCGGCGGCCATCCGGGGCAAGGGTGGTCTGGGTGGCGTAGAAGTCGATGCCGCCATCCATCAGCTGCACATTTTCCTTGGTGAAGGTGTGGGTGACTTCGTCGTAGCTGCCGATGAAGGCAATCACGTTGTGACCGTTGTGGAACTCGCCCTTGGGCAGCATCTCCATGGGGCCGAGCATCAAGACCTGCTTGCCGTCCAGTGGGAAGAAGTCCGGGCACTCCCACATTTTGCCGTACTGATTGTTGCAGCGTTCCAGCACCGTGACAAAGTGCCAGTCGAAGCCGTCCTTGCTCTGGAACAGTGCCGCTGCGCCGCTGCCGTCCTCGGCCAGGCAGACGGTGACGACAGAGTAGGTGCCATCGGCCTCACGCCAGATCTTGGGGTCCCGGAAATCAAACTTGCTGAAGCCTTCCGGCAGGTCTTTCTGGGTCAGCACCGGGTTGCAGGCAGGCTTTTCGTAGTTGAGACCGTCACCAATGGCAATGCTCTGGGTCTGGATATCCCGCATCTCCCCATTGGGCTGCTTTTCTGCCACCACGCTGGTGTACATCAGCAGCTGCTTGCCGTCATCCATCTCGGTGGCAGAGCCGGAGAAGCAGCCGGGGCCGTTGTCTGCCGGAGAATCCGGGGCCAGTGCACAGGGCAGATACTCCCAGTGCAGCAGGTCGGTGCTGACGGCGTGACCCCAGTGCATGGGCGCCCACCGCACATCGTAGGGGTTATACTGATAGAACTGGTGATACTTCCCTTTATAATAAGAGAAGCCGTTAGGGTCGTTCAGCCAGCCCACATAGGGGGTCATGTGGTAGGCAGGGCGTTCCGCCGGGGAAATGGCAGCGCCGTGCTTGGCCTCGTAGGCACGGGCTTTGTTCAAAATTTCACTTGGCATCGCGGATGCCTCCTTGCGTCTTAGAATCAGGCGTTAGCCTTGTAGCGGTCATAAGCGTTCTGGTAGACTTCCAGCAGCTTGTCCATGCCGCAGCTGTTGGTCAGGGTGTCGAGGTATGCGCTCCACTCGTCATCAGAGGGGCCGCCATCCTTCAGCCACAGGCCTTCCTGCTCAGAGACTGCATTCTCAAAATCTGCACGGTAGCGGTCAATGGTGTCCAGTTCCTCGCTGGTGAACACGCAGTCGATGGGGTAGGTGGTGGTGTCGTCCACAAAGGGCATCCAGAAGTCCTTCAGGTCGGTCAGACGCTCGATGGCGCGGTCCTCCATGTAGAAGTACTTGTCGTAGTACTCGCTGAGGATCAGCTTGGGACCCCAGACCTCGTAGGTGGATTTCAGCTCACCGGCACCCTTGTTGTACTTTGCCTTGGCTTCTTCCTCGGTGATGGACTTCCACTTGCCGTTGGCGTCCTGCTCGGTGAAGAACACGCCGATGGGGCCGTACTGCAGCTGCATCACGGTCTCGCCGTCATACCACTGGTCAAAGAACTTCAGCAGGTTGGCGGGGCTCTGGCACTTGTTGGTAACGTTCAGGTTGCCGCTGTTGGTACCGCCGCCGGTACGCACGGTGACGTTGTGGGTGCCGTCCGGGCCGTCCAGTACGGGCAGGAACACATAGTCCTTGGAGTAATCGCCCATCAGCTCCTCGATGTACCACCAGGTGGAAACGCCCAGATAGCCCTGTGCGCCCTTAGCCAGCAGCTGGTTGGTATCCTGACTGAACATCTCCACGTCCATCAGACCCTCGGCGTACCAGTCGTGGAAGTAGGTGACCGCCTTGCGGTAGTTGTCCTCGGCGCAGACAAAGCGGCACTTGCCGTCCTTCTGCAGCACCAGATCGTTGCACACATCGTTGGGCCAGTTGGTGAATCCGAAGCCTGCGTAGAAGATGTTCTGGCCCCAGCACCACTCGTCAAAGCCAGTGGACATGGGGATGGTGCTGCCAGGAGCGTTGCCGTAGACCTTGGCGGACATATCGTTGTCCTTGAAGGCCTTCAGGGCGGTGTGCAGCTCGTCCAGCGTGGTGGGCACTGCCAGCCCCAGCTCGTCCAGCCAGCGCTTGTTGATCATGGAGAACTGCGGAATGGTGAAGATGCTGTAATCCTCGTCGTCACCGATACCGGCAGTGCCCATCTGCTCGGCAGCGGGCAGACCGTAGATGCAGCCGTCGCTCATGGTGATAGCTGCACGGATGTTGGGGTGCTCGTCCAGGATCTTGGTCAGGTTGGGCATGATCTCGGCGTTGATATAGGGGGTCAGGTCCAGGAAGGTGCCGTCTGCACCGTAGTTGGCGATATCGTAGTTGGAGAAGCCCACACCCATAAAGGCATCCGGCAGCTGGTCGCCTGCAATGCGGATGTTCACCTGCTCGCTGAGGGAGTTGCTCATGGTCTCGTAGTTGAGTTTAACGCCCACGTTATCTGCCAGCTTCTTCAGCACCTCGTTGTCGTTGTAGCCGGGGCTCAGAGCAGACTGACCGCCCACGATGTCAAAGCTGGTCTGGTCGGTGTTGGAGGGGTCCGGTCCAGCGGCCTTTTTGCTGCCGCCGCAGGCAGACAGTGCCACGGCAGAACCGGCAACGGCGCAAACCTTCAGGAAATTGCGGCGAGAGATCATCTTTTTCATGGTTGTTCTCCTTTTCTGTAATGTTATATCAGGTTCTTTTCGTTTTCTGGAATGGGCTGCGGTCGTTTAAAACCTCTTGCGGTGCCCTGCATCCGCTTCGACCCTTGGGCGGGTCTCGCGTCTTGCAGACCGCTGCGCCAAAAATTGCTCCCTGTACTCCCCTTTTTGTCACTTGCGTGACATCTTCCCCCGGAGCGGGGGAAGTCTTTGCTCGCAGGCGGCGGTCGCAATTTTAGCCCTTGACCGCACCTGCCATGAAGCCTTTTTCAAAATACTTCTGTACAAAGGGGTAAACGATCAGCATGGGGGCAGCTGCCACGATGATGGAAGCAAACTTGATCATTTCGGTCAGCTTATTCAGTTCTGCAAAGCCGCCCGCTACCATAGAGGACTGGCTGGCGCTGGTGGAGCTCTTGATCAGGATATTGCGCAGCACCAGCGGCAACGGAGCCTGATCGGCTCTCAGGTAGATCAGAGCGGTGAACCAGTCGTTCCAGTAGGCCACCATGCTGTACACCACCATAACGGCCATGATGGAGCGGCTCAGAGGAATGACCATCTTTACAAAGACGGTCCACTTGGAGGCACCGTCGATCTCGGCGGCTTCCAGCAGCTCCCGGGGTATGTTGTTTTCAAAGAAGTTGCGGACGATGATGACATTGCCGACCGCCACGACACCGGGCAGGAACAGTGCCCACATACTGCCCAGCAGACCGGTCTGCTTGACGATGAGGTAAGTAGGCACCAGACCGCCGCCGAAGTACATGGTGATGACGAAGAACAGGCTGATGTATTTGCGCCCGGGCAGGTCTTTGACGCTCAGCGGGTAAGCCACAAGATAGATCATGACCACCGAATAAATCGTGCCGATGACGGTGTATTTGATGCTGTTGACAAAACCGGAGAACAGCGCACTGTCCGCAAACACAGCCTGATAACCCTTTAGGGTGAACTGGCTGGGCAGCAGGAAGGTCTTGCCGGCGTACACGTCGTAGGGGTCTGAGAAGGACGCCACGAGGACGTAGTACAGCGGGTAAGCCACAATGAGCATGACGGCGGCGCAGATGACTACCAGAACGATGTCGCTGACCTTATCGGACAGACCGCTGGGCTTCTTTTGACGGGATGCTGCAATGTTTTTTGCCATAACGGTTCGCCCCCTTTACACAAAGCTGACGTCTGCCGCCTTCTTGGCGATGCGGTTGACGATGATGAGCAGGATGATGTTGACCACCGTGTTGAACAGACCCACAGCGGTGGAATAGCTGTACTTGGCGTTGATGATGCCCTGCTCGTAGACGTACACGGCAATGATATCGCTGGTGGCCTTGTTCAGCTCGGTTTGCAGCAGCAGCACCTTTTCAAAGCCCACGTTCATCAGGTTGCCTACGCTCATAATGAGCTGCAGCACGATCATGGGTACCAGTTCCGGGATGTCGATGTGCAGAATGCGCTGGAACATGGAAGCGCCGTCGATCTTGGCGGCTTCGTACAGGCTGGTATCTACAGCGGCGAGGCACGCCATATAAATAATCGTGCCCCAGCCGGCTTCCTGCCAGATGCCGGATGCTACATAGATGGTGCGGAAGGCGGTGCTCTCCGAGAGGAAGTCCACGCTGGTGCCCAGGATCAGGTTCAGCAGACCGCCGGACGGACTGAGGAAGATCTTGATCATACCGCAGATGACCATGGTGGAGATGAAGTGGGGTGCGTACAGCACCGTCTGCACCACCCGCTTGAACTTTGCAAAGCGCAGCTGGTTGATGCACAGGGACAGGATGATGGGGATGGGGAAGCTCCACAGCAGGCTGTACAGGCTCAGTAGCACGGTGTTCTTGATCATGCGCACACAGTTGGGTGCGGTGAAGAACCGTTCAAACCAGTACAGGCCAACCCACTCGCTGCCGGTGATGCCGCGGCTTGCCTTGAAATCCCGGAACGCGATCTGGATGCCGTACATGGGCCAGTACTTATAAACGATGGTCAGCACCACCGGGATCAGCAGCATCACATAGAGCTGCCAGTTTTCCCGCAGCCGTTGGCTGAGGCTTTTGCGGTGGACCGGGATAGCGTCCAGCTGACGTGCAGCAGCTGGCGAGGTCTGCGTCATAAAAACTCCTCCTTCTTGTTTTTACGCTGCCCACAGGCCCGTGGGCGAGGTCCCCTGCCGTTCGGGGATCATTTTTCCCGTTTCTCGTGAAACGTTACACGGCTTACAACACAAAGATAGCACGCCAGCGTTTTTGTGTCAACAGGATTTTACGCAAAAAATGCCTTGTATCCATGTTTTCAACGTTTTGTACACTTGTTATAGGATATTTTTGTGCAAAATGCATTGTCGCGCGTTCATGAAACGATTCATGAAATTTCACGAAAAAGCCTTTACATTCTGGAAAAACCATGCTATACTGAAGCTGCAAAAAACCTCAGAGTTAGCAGGAATACAGCAAGATTTCCTTTGATATATATCCACTTGAAATAGAAACGTTTCACGAACAAAGGAGTGGCCCGCATGGTAAAACAGAACACCGCCCCTACTATGAAGGATGTGGCCAAGGAGGCAGGAGTCTCTCTGGGCACTGTATCCAAGGTCATCAACGGCATCCCAGTGGGTGACGAGTACCGTAAAAAGGTAGAACAGGCCATCAAGACGCTGGATTACCACATCAACGCCTACGCCAAGGGGCTGAAGAACAACCGCACCTACACCGTGGCGGTCATTCTGCCCAATCTGCTCAACCCTTTCTTTAGCATGGTGGCACACTACATCAACCGGGCGCTGGTGAACCGCGGCTATCGGATGCTGCTGTGCGATACGGAATACGACTACACCAAGGAGCGGGAAATGGTGCAGATGGTGGCGCAGAACAAGGTGGATGGCATCATTGCCCTGACCTACAACCCCGACCTGAAGATCCCCCCGGATGTGCGGTCGGTGTCCATCGACCGCTATCTCAGTGGCAGCACCACCTGCGTGGCCTCTGATAACTACAACGGCGGGCGCCTGGCGGCCCAGAAGCTGGTGGAAAACGGCTGCAAAAATCTGGCATTCCTGCGCATCGGCTCCCCGCTGACCAGCGAGACCAACAAACGCCGGGACGGTTTTGTGGCAGAGTGTGAAGCCATGCAGCTGCCCTGCACCCAAAAGATCCTGATGGATGACGCGCCGCTCAGTGAGTTCGAGCACTTTTTAGAAGAGAACTTGAAGGACGGACGGCTGGCCTTTGACGGCATCTTTTGCGTCACCGACAAGCTGGCGGTCGCCGTCATCAAGATGCTGCGCCGGATGGGGCAGCGCGTGCCGGAGGATGTGCAGGTCATCGGCTACGACGGTCTGCGCGCCTTTGGAGATCAGGACTACTACTGCTCCACCATCATCCAGCCGGTGGTGGCCATGGCTGAGACCTGCGTGGAGCTGGTGCTGGGCGAGACCAACCCCAACACCCCCTCCCTGCTGTGCCTGCCGGTGCGCTACGCCTACGGCGGCACCACCAAGGCATGACAGCCCCGGAAAAAGGCCGGTGGTACTGGGCAAAAAACTGGCTGCATTACCACTGGGTCTATCTCGTCATCGCAGCCGTGGTGCTCTGGGTGGGCATCAGCTGGCTGGCCAACGCCCTGCACTGGGGCGAGACCCTGCCAGATTATCAGATCGCATACGTCGGCAAGAGTTCCCTCCCGGACGATACCGCCCGCGCCATTGAAAGCGCCTTTGCGCAGTACGGCGAGGATCTGAACGGCGACGGAGCCGTCTGCGTCAGGCTCAACCAGTACGTCAGCGACACCGAGGACAAAGAAAACGCCTCGACCTATGCACTGGCGGCGCAGATGCAGTTCCTTTCCGACATGAACGCTGAGGACAGCTATTTCCTGCTGTTGGACGACCCGGCACACTTCCAGCTGGATTATCAGGCCCTTGCCAACTGGGACGGCACCCCGCCGGGTAACAACGACTATACCGCCGCCGGGAAAACCGTGTGCTGGGCAGACTGTCCGTCCTTGGCCGAAGCGGACCTTGGAACGTATCAGACCACTGTATTGGGAACGACCGTCACCGGCAAGAATGCGGAACTGGTCGAGAATCTGTATCTGGGCCGCCGGGCTTTTTATGAAGATGCAAAAGCAAAAAAAGCCGCCCGCGCCCGCGAAGGGGCCGAACGGCTGTGGCAGAACCTGACGAAAGGAGCAAACCCATGAAACGGAATGGACTGTTTGTGCTCGTCCTTGCACTGGCGGCGGTGCTGTGTACCGGCTGTGGCGTAAAGGACGAGGATTTGAAAAGCGACCCGCTGGTCAATGCAGATAGCACAGCACCGGTGGGCAGTACACTGGTCGCTCCTGCGCCGCAGGATGATTTCGTTCTGCTGGACAACAAGGATATCCTCTCTGCAAACGGTCTGTATTACGCTTCGTGGGTCAACGGCGATGCCCAGCCCTACGAAAACAGTGAGGGTAAGACCGTGGACCTCTACGATGCGCAGCTCACGCTTGTCGTGCAGGAAAACAAGACGGAGGACAAAGCCGCCTCTGCGGTAGAGGGCTGGCAGACGCTGGCACAGCAGAACTACGATATTTCCGACACACAGACCCTGACTGCCGCCGGGCAGGAATATACGGTCATTCAGTTCACCTATCAGGATGAAAGCAATCCGTATGCGACCGGCGTTGCGGCCTTCGCCCAGCGCGGCACCAGTGCCATCGAGTGGGAGCTTTCCTGTCAGGACAGTTATTCCGGCGATGCGCTGAAAGTCCTGACCGATTTTCTGAACAGCTGTACCTATTAAAGGAGGGCTTTCCATGGGACTGTTTTTTCCGAGTGACCCCATCGTCCACGGCCAGCGCGCTAAGGGTCTGCCCCGTTATCAGGAACTTCTGGAACGCGACTGGAAAAGTTTCCTCTTTGCCGACTTCGTGACGCTGGGCCTGTGCATCCCGTATGGTCTGGGCGTGGGCTACGCGCTGCTTTCTTCCAGCCTACTGGTGCTGCTCCCGGTCTGCATTCTGGGCGGGCTTCTGGTCGGCCCGGCGATCTCCGGCATGATGGATGCGTTGTTCCGCAGCTACCGGGATGCGCCCCGCGGCTGGTGGGAGAATTACTGCAAGGGCATGAAACAGAACTGGAAATCCTCCCTCCTGCCCGGCATCGTATTCTGCCTTGCGCTGGGCATCGAGCTGTTCTTCGGCATGGTGCTGTTCTCTGCGGAACAGCTGCCGGGCATCGGGACACTGGCCGTTTTCTTTGTCGGACTGCTGTTGCTGCTGATGCTGTTCACCGCCTTTTGGCCGCAAGTCGTCCTGTTTGAGGAAAGCAACCTGCACCGACTGCAAAACGCCATCCTGTTCTGCCTGAAATATGGCAAGCATGTGATCGGCACGGCGATCCTGCAACTGGGCTGGTGGCTTCTGTTCGTGTTGTTTTTGCCGTGGACGGGCTTTCTGGTGCCGTTCCTCGGTGTGTGGTTTATCTGGTTCGTCTGCTTCTTCCTGCTGTATTCCGATTTTGATGCCGCGTATGGCATTGAGGAAAAGATCCGGCAGCAGTTCCCGGAGCAGACACCCCGCTACGATGAATGATAAGGAGAAGGACTCATGGACATTTTAACGATTGGCGAAGTTTTGATCGACCTGACCCAGACCGGCAAGGATGCGCGCGGCATTCCTCAGTTTGCCGCAAACCCCGGCGGTGCCCCGGCCAATCTGGCGGTGGCTGCTTCCAGACTGGGCGCACAGACCGCCTTTATCGGCAAGGTGGGTGCGGATGCCTTTGGCCGCTACCTGAAAGAGGTTCTGGCAGAAAACAAGGTGGATGTTTCCGGCATGGCGGTGGATGCAGACCACCCCACCACCATGGCGGTGGTCTCGGTGGATGCCACCGGCGAGCGGGATTTCAGCTTCTACCGCAGTGCCAACGCTGACGTGATGCTGAGCAAAGAGGACATTTCGGAGGGCGCTCTGAAAGCTGCCAAAATCGTCCACTTCGGTTCTGTCAGCCTGACCGCTGACCCCTCCCGCACTGCCACGCTGGATGCTGCCGCCCGTGCCAAAAAGCTGGGTGCTACCATCACCTACGACCCCAACTACCGTGCCAACCTCTGGAAGAACAAAGAGGATGCCATTGCCCAGATGAAGGCTCCCCTGCCGCTGGTGGATATTCTGAAAGTTTCCGATGAGGAGCTGCCCCTGCTCACCGGCACCACCGACTGCGAAAGCGGCACGGCACAGCTGGCACAGAACGGCATCCAGCTGATTTTCGTCACCTTGGGTGCAAACGGCGTATTCTACCGTTTTGGCGATAAGACCGGTC
>ENA-ORND01002344-ORND01002344.1-human-gut-metagenome-genome-assembly--contig:-NODE-2344-length-11607-cov-12.635128_pt1 | contig 11607 bp, 7 predicted proteins | sample MGYA00242111_ERZ509014 | MGnify/ENA primary metagenome ERZ509014 (study PRJEB26280, sample SAMEA2338694) | human gut metagenome | biome: human gut; feature: human-associated habitat; material: faeces... | reverse complement strand
GGTGGCGTAGTTGGAGGGCAGCTGCACCTTCATGCGGCCCCACTCGATGCCGGTCATGATCGGCTGGGCCCCCACGGTGTCGGCCAGCAGGTCTTTCGCGGCAGATGCTTCCACCGGCAGCTGGAACTCCAGCTGGGCCGGGCTGTCGCCGTTGTTCAGCACAACAACGCAGGCCTCGCCGTCCAGCACCCGGGCAAAGGCGTAGCACTGGGTGGTGAGCTGCAGCTCCTTCACCTCGCCCCAGGTCAGCTCCGGCAGCTGGGCCTTGAGTTTGCCCAGTGCGGCATACACGCTGGTGACAGGATTGGTGTTCACGGCGTCTTTGTAGTCGGAAAGTTCCAGGCATGGGCGCAGGGGCCAGTCGCTTCCCCACTCTTTTTTGCCCTCAATGCCAAATTCTGAGCCATAATAGATGGACGGAATGCCCCAAAGCGTATATACTAGAATGGCAATGTGGCGGATGTGCTCCCGGTTGCGCAGTTTGTTGGGCAGGCGCTCCACATCGTGGTTGTCCGAGAAAGTGTAGAGCCGGGTGTCGTGGCACAGGCCCTGCAGGCGGCGCATGGTGTGGGCGATCTCGAAATAGTTGTGGTCGTTGTGGCCACTCCACAGGCCCTTGTGCAGCTCGTAGTTGGTGACGGAATGCAGCATCTCGGGGTTCGCCCAGCGGCTGTAGTCGCCGTGAATCACTTCGCCCATGAGCCAGAACTCGGGTTTGATCTCGTTGGCAAGGCGGCGCAGCCCGCGCATGAAGTCAAAGTCCAGCACGTCGGCCGCATCCAGACGGATGCCGTCGATGTCGAACTCGTCCACCCAGAAGCGGATGGTATCATAGTGGTAGTTCTGCACTTCCGGGTTGCGCTGGTTCAGCTTGACCAGCAGGTTGAAGCCGCCCCAGTTGCCATAAGAGAAGCCGTCGTTGTATTCGTTGTTGCCCCAGAAGTTCACATCGCAGAACCAGTCCTTGTAGCGGGCGTTCTCGCGGTTCGCCTTCAGGTCCTGAAAGGCAAAGAAGTCCCGCCCCACGTGGTTGAACACGCCGTCCACGATGACCTTCTGCCCCCGGGCGTGGCAGGCGTCCACAAAGTCCCTGAACTCCTCGTTGGTGCCAAGGCGGCGGTCCACCAGCCGATAGTCGATGGTGTCGTAGCCGTGGGAGCCGCTCTCGAACAGCGGGCCGATATAAATGGCCGTGCAGCCGATGTCGGCCGCGTGCTGTGCCCAGGCGTTCAGCTTTTCGAACGCGCCGGGCGTGGGCTGCCCGTCGTTCTCGTGCGCGCAGCCGCACAGGCCCAGAGGATAGATGTGATAGAATACTGCATTGTCATACCAAGCCATTGTTTATACCGCTCCCGTCTTATACTGATACAAAAAAATCCACCGCTGTCTGGAACAGCGACAAAGATAGTATAGCATAGAATCTGTAAAATATGTTAATATTTACCGATTTTTGTCAAGAATTCCAAAGAATAACGGCCAGTGTGCTGGTCACGCCACGATTTCATTGGATAAATTGCTGAAAAACTTTTTCGTCAACTGCAGCGCCGCGTGCGCTGACGATCATAGAACGTAAGGAGATCTTTGCATGAATTACCCCGCCATTCCCCGTGAATTCTTCAATGGAGACTGCTTCGATGCCTACCGCTTCCTGGGCGCGCACCCGGCCGCCGACAACGGCGTGGAAGGCTGGCGCTTTGCGGTGTGGGCACCCGGTGCCACCGCTGTGGAAGTCTGCGGCGGCTTCGACGGCTGGGAGGCGGGCGTGCCCATGCAGCGCGCCGACAGCGGCGTGTGGAGCGCCTTCATCCCCGGCCTGGCCGAGGGCGACCTTTATAAATACCGGGTGCATGGTGCCGACGGCAGTGTGGTGATGCGCAGCGACCCTTATGCCTTTGCGGCCGAGCTGCGCCCCGGCACCGCCAGCAAGCTGGCAAAGCTGGACTTCGCCTTTGACGACACCGCGTGGATGGAGCGGCGGGACAAATGCCGCAACCGCCCGCTGAACATCTACGAGATGCACGCGGGCAGCTGGAAGCATCGCTCCGGCGGCAAGGAGCCGGACGGCTCGGACAGCTGGTACAACTACGAAGAACTGGCCAAGGAGCTGATCCCCTGGCTGCTGGACCATCACTTCACCCATGTGGAGCTGCTGCCCCTGGCCGAGCACCCCTTTGACGGCAGCTGGGGCTACCAGACCACCGGCTACTTTGCCGTGACCCAGCCGCTACGGCTCCCCGGCACAGTTTGCCAGCTTTGTCAACGCCTGCCACCGCATGGGCATTGGCGTCATCATGGACTTTGTGCCGGTGCACTTTGCCTCCAACGGCGACGCGCTGGCAAAGTTCGACGGCACCCACCTCTACGAATACGACAGCGATGTGGGCCAGAGCGAGTGGGGCACCTGCAACTTCAACTACTACCGCCACGAGGTGTGCAGTTTTCTGAACAGCGCTGCCGCCATGTGGATGGACGTGTACCACTGCGACGGCATCCGCATGGACGCCATCTCCCGGGCATTGTACTGGCAGGGCGACCCCAGCCGCGGCGTGAACCAGGGCGCGGTGAACTTTTTGCGCGGGCTGAACCACGGCCTGAACAAGCACTGGCCCACCGGCATCTACATGGCCGAGGACTCCACCAACTTCCTCAAAGTGACGGCCCCCACCCGGTACGACGGCGTGGGCTTCGACTACAAGTGGGATATGGGCTGGATGCACGACACGCTGGACTACTTCGCCACCCCCTTCGGCGAGCGGCCGGATGCCTACGGCAAGATCGTGTTCAGCATGCATTACTTCTACAACGAGCTGTACCTGCTGGCGCTGAGCCACGACGAGGTGGTGCACGGCAAAAAGACCATCATCGACAAGCTCTGGGGCAGCTACGCCGAAAAGTGCGCCCAGCTGCGCACCCTCTATTTCTATATGTACATGCACCCGGGCAAGAAGCTCAACTTCATGGGCAACGAGCTGGGCCACTTCCGTGAGTGGGATGAAAAGCGGGAGCTGGACTGGGGCCTGCTGCAGTACCCCTTCCACGATGCCTTCCAGAAATACTTCGCTCACCTGTGCCGGGTCTACGCCACCGAGCCCGCCCTCTATGACGGCGAGTACAACCCGGACTGCTTCGAGTGGGTGGCCTGCGAGAGCCGCGACGAGGGCGTATACGCCTGGCTGCGCAAGGGCCGGGGCGAAAGCCTGCTGTGCGTCATGAACACCCAGGACCACGCCCACAAAAAGTTCCCGCTCTACCTCAAGTTCCCCTGCGGTGCCGAAGAAGTGCTGAACACCGAAGCCGCCGAGTGGGGCGGCGCGCTGAAGGGCCGCCGCAAAACCAAGCTGCACACCACCGACGGCGGCGTCTATGGCCGGGACTACACCCTCACCATGGACCTGCCCGCCATGGGCAGCTGCCTGCTGCGCCTGACCCCGGAGGCACCGAACCCGGACGCCGCCCGCATCAGTGCCAATAAGGCCATGAACCAGAAGCGCCGCACCGCCAAAGCAGCCGCAGTGCCCAAGAAAAAGTAATATTCCGCGTAAAATGTCCCATCTGTTTTCAAAACGATGGGGCATTTTGTTTTTTCCGGCGGGCATTCACTGGACAGTGCAGGGTTTGGTTGCTATACTGTAGCTGTGATAATCTGCAACTGCGAGGTTTTGAGGATGACAAAACTCCTTTCCCGCCTGCCGCTTTCCGGCAGAGTCGGGCTGGGCTTTGCCGCCGGGGCGCTGGCACTGCTCGTTCTGGGCATCGCCGCGCCGGGCAGCAGCCTGTTTTTCCCGCTGGTGAGCCTGTGGTGTGATCTGGCCTTGTTCGCAGGCGTCCTGGTGGTGCTGCGGGTGGCCGGAGTCCGGTTCGACCTGTTCCACGGCGCGGTGATCGTGGGCCTGTGGGCCGCAGCGCTGCTCTACTTTTACTGGTCACTGAGCCGCCGGGATTTTATCTATTACTGGGACTACGCCAACTACATCCAGAAGCAATATGCCGCCGAGGCCGCCTTTGCCCAGAGCCCGGCCGCCGGCTTCGGGCTGGTCTTCGGCTCCTTTGCCGAGGACTACACCAACTTCATCCCCTTGTTTCTCGAGTTCCCGTTCTGCCTGACCGACCGCACCGGCGACAGTTTTGCCTTCTGCCAGGTGTTCAGCGTCCTGCCCATGCTGCTGACGCTGCTGGCGGGCCTTGTGCTCAAGGTGGGGCAGATGCTGCGGGTGAAGCACCGGTTCTGGTATTTCCTCATCGGGCTTTCGTGGCTTTTCACCTATCCGTACCTGCGCATGAGCGCCCTGCTGGCCCAGCCGGACTGGTTCGGGCTGATCTTCGCCTTTTCCATCCTGCTGCTCACGCTGGATTTCCGCTTTGAAAGGCTGGACCCGCTGCGGTTCGTGCTGCTGTTCGCGGCCACAGCGGCAGTCATCCTGTCCCGCCGGTGGTACTTATATTTTGTGGTCGGCTATTATTTTTCCTACGCCGTGCTGGTGCTGGTGAGCAGCTTCAAAACCGGCAAGGCGGGTCACAAGCGCAAAGCTCTGCGGCAGGTACGCAACTTGGTGCTGTTTGGCCTGCTGTCCCTGGCCGCCATGGTCATCCTGCTGTGGCCCATGGTGAGCCGCATCCTGCACTACAGCTATGCAGACCGCTATGCCTACTACAACGGCGGCGGCCTTGCCTGGGAGCTTTACCTGCAGACCTTCCGTGTCGGCCTGCTGAACTTCATCCTCATCGGTCTGGGCCTGCGGTTCGCTCTCCGGTGCCGGAAAGCGCCCGCCCTGCCCTGCCTTGGCGGCATGAGCCTGCTGCTCAGCGTGCTGCTGTTCACCCGGGTGCAGAACACCAGCTCCCATCAGATGCTGCTGTTCCTGCCCGCGTGGTTTCTGCTGTTCCTGCCCGGTGCCGCCACGCTGGCCGAGGGCATCAACCGTCGGCGGGGGCTCAAGATCGCCTATTGGGCGTTCACGCTGGTATTTGCCGTGTCGGTGCGCAGCACGCCGCTGACGGTCGTCGATCACCTCCCGCTGCGGGGCGTCCGGGAGTTCGTCCGGCTGAACGCCCTGACCTCCGACCGCAAGGACCTGCCGCAGATCAAAGCCATTGCGCAGTGGATCGACACCCACTGCGCCGAGGGCGAGACCAGCTACATGATCCCCCACGACATGCTTTACTGTTCGGACCACTTCAAGAATTGCCAGCTGCCCCAGATGCCCATCAACGACAAGCTGTCCTTCGGCTTCTCGGTCCCGGGCACCCACGAGTTCCCCATGCAGTTCTTTGAGGCGAAGTACGTCCTCACCGCCGACCCCTTCCCCCAGACCTACGTGGGCAGCAGCGATCTGGCCAACACCTTCAACGACCTGTTTCTGGCCGTGCGGGACCAGTATTTCACGCTGGCTGCCACCTTTGATATGGGCAACGGCACCACCTTCACCATCTGGGAGCGCACCGCCGCCCCCACCCGCGCCGAGGTGGAGTATTATCTGAGCGCCTTCTCCGCCGAAGACGCGCTTTACCCCGAACTGTTCTCCCAGGTGGCAGAACGCTGGCTCGCCGAACGGGGACTTTAAAAAAGAAACGCTGCAACGCTTGTGATAAAAGAGAAAAGGAGTATTTCTGATGGAACCAACTGCAAATGCCATGCCCAGCGCAACGCTTGGGCAGTATAAGGGGCTGCCCATCACCCGCCGGGTGCGCCCGGTCACGGAAAAATCTGTGGAGCAGGAGCTCCGGCGGCTTGCCCGGGCCCATGCGCCGTTTGCCCCGGTGGAGCAGCCTGCCGCCCGCGGGATGCGCGTCACGCTGGATTTTGAGGGCTTTCTGAGCGGCGAGCCCATCCCGGACAGCAAGATGGAGAACGTCACCGTGCTGCTGGGCACCGGCGAACTGATGCCCGCCGCCGAGCAGGCTGTCTACGGCCACAAGGCGGGTGAGACCTTCCGGTTCGACTTTACTTACCCGGCCGAGTTCCGGGTGCCGGAGCTTTCCGGCCAGACGGCACAGTTCCAGATCACCCTGCACCGCGTGGAGCAGCAGCAGGCCCCGGCTGTGGACGACGCCCTGGCAAAGGAGCTGGGCTTCGATTCGCTGGAAGCGCTGCAGGCGGATATCCGTGCCAGGAAGCGCGCCATCCACGAAGCCAACGCCGACCGCCTTGCCGGGGCCGCCCTGCTGGACATGGCCGGGGCCAACCTGACCGTCGCGCTGCCGGGCGCTGTGCTGGACCAGAACGCCGAGCGCGACATGCAGCAGCTGCAGCGCAAGCTGGACCGCAGCAAGTTCACGCTGGAGCTCTACTGCCAGGTGAACGGCACCACGCCGGACCAGCTGCGGGCAAACTTCCGCCGGGATGCCGAGCGCCGGATGCGCAGCGTCCTGGCCGCGCGGGCCATCGCCGAGGCGGAGCACATCACCGTGAGCAATGAGGAAGCAGACGCCGAGTACGCCCGCCTTTCCAAGCTGCACGGCACCCCGGAAGCCGAGATCCGCCAGGTGCTCACCCGGGAGGCCATCGCTTCGGCCGTCACCACCCAGAAGGTGCAGCGCTTTCTGATCGATCATGCAGACATCACTTCTGTTGTGGAAGGGGAGTAAGCTATGGGCTTTTTTACACGAACTGCGATGGATGCGCTGATGAAGACCACCCATCCCGAGATCAACCGCCGCCAGTGCTGGAACCTGCACCCGCACCGCAAGCCCTGCACCGAGTGCAAGGATATCTGCCCTTACGGCGAACAAATTTTCACCCGCCCGAACCTCGTGAAGGACTGGGACCCCTGCACCGACTGCGGCCTGTGCGTTTCCGCCTGCCGCAGCGGCTGCATCGCCCCCTCGCCGGAGCAGGTGCAGCGGGATATCTCCCCTGCCGACAGCGATGGTGACACCATCTGGATCGGCTGCGAAAGATCCAGCCGCAAAAACGCCGTGGTGCGCGAGTGCATCTGCGCGCTCTCCTGGGAAGCGCTGGCCTATCTGGCGCTGAACAAGAAGATCGTGCTGGACCTGACCCCCTGCGGCGAGTGCGAGAACGACGTGTGCGCCGCCCAGCTGCGCAAGGAGCTGACAAGACTGGTGGAGTTCTTTGGCGAGGCCGTGTTCGAGGCCCGCTTCTCGCTGGCCTACGAAGCGGACGACTACCCCTACCACGTCAAGGAGCTCAGCCGCCGCGAAATGTTCGAGCAGGTGAGCCACGGCTCCAAAAGCGGCACCAAAAAGCTGCTGCAGATGCTGCCCGGCCTGCGCAGCGCGGACGACTCCAGCACCGACTTCCGCCTGCTGCTGCACCAGCGCACCAAACAGCTGAAGGCCGCCATGGAAACGCCACTGAAATACGGCTACCACCTGCCCAATTTCACAGACAAGTGCTTCGGCTGCGGCAAGTGCGAAAAGGCCTGCCGCGCCGGTGCCCTGAAGCTGGAAGACCTGCCCGACGGCCAAACCCGCATGGTGATCACGCCGTGGAAGTGCAGTGAGTGCGAGCTGTGCGTGGCCGCCTGCTCCAGCCACGGCCTAGACGGGCTGAAGCTGCGCCAGCTTTCCACCCTGGGCCCGGTGAGCATCCATAAATGCACCAAAACCCTGTGCAAGGAGTGCGGCAAGCCCATCGCGCCGGGCAGCGTGGACGGCGTGTGCACCGTCTGCCGCATCAAGGCCCGCACCAAAAAGCGGCAGGAGGAAGCCGCCGCCCGGGCAAAGCAGCTGCGGGAGGAGCGCGAGGCCAAAAAGGCCGCCGAGGAAGCCGCCAAGGCCGCTGAAGCCGGTGCCGATGCCGCCGTGCCTGCTGCAGAACCGGCTGGCGTCAACGCCGCTGTGGCTGCGGGACCGGCCGTGCCCGAAGCCGCTGCGGCAAAGGCTGCAGACCCTGTGCCGAAAAACGATTGACGGCGCACCCATTCAATGCTATACTGACATCATAAGACCACGCACCGTGGCCGCGGACTTGTTACAGAGGGGTAACGGAGCTTGTTTCCGTTACCCCTTTCTTCTCCGAAAACACGAAGAAAACCTTTTCACTCATTCACGAAAGAAGGATTTTTATCATGACGCATTCGATCTCCCGCCGCCAGTTCCTGAAAGGCAGCGGCGCGGCCGCCCTTTCCGTGGCAGCCGCCGGCCTGCTGAGCAGCTGCGGCGGTTCTTCCACGGACGGCGGCAGCAGCGCCGGGGACAGCTCCACCTACACCGTGCTGTATTCCCGCCAGCCCGCCACCCTGAACTACCTCATCTGCTCTGCCGACCCGGACCTGTACCACGGTACCCAGTGCATCGACACGCTGGTGGAGTACGACAGCCGCGGCAAAATTCGCGAAGGCCTTGCCACCAGCTGGGAGTGGGACGCCGACACCCTGACTTGGACCTTCCACCTGCGGGATGAGAACTGGGTGGACAGCAACGGCGAAGTGCTGGGCCCCGTCACCGCGCAGGACTTTGTGGACGCACTGGCCTATGTGCTGAACCCGGACTACGCTTCCGCCACCGCCAGCCTCGTCACCGGGTATGTGGCCGGTGCAGAGGATTATTTCAACTACCACGTCTACAGCAGCCGCGCAGCCAGCGGCACTGTGGACGAGGACGGCACCTCCTATGCCATGGCTGCGGACGGCACCGTTACCGTGACGGCCGCCGACGGCACCGCCGCCAGCTACCCCGCCGTGGAGTTCGACGCCGTGGGCGTCAAGGCCGTGGACGACCACACCCTGACCTATACGCTGAACTTCGATTTCCCGGGCTTCCTCAGCCTGCTGAGCTACACCCCCTATGAGCCCGCCTACGGCCCGCTGCTGGAGGAATATGCCGACCAGTTCTGCACTTCCGCCGAGACGGCCTGCAGCTGCGGCGCGTTCTATCTGGCCGAGTATGTGCCGCTGGAAAGCTGGGTGATGAAGAAGAACCCCGAAAACTACGACAAGGACAGCGTCTACATCGACACCATCCGCTATATCTACAACCAGGAGGAGCTCATCAGCGGCCCCGAGATGGTCAAGCGCGGCGAGATCGACCAGGCCACCATCAGCTCGGACATCCTGGACAGCTGGCTGGCCGACGACACCACCAAGGATATGGTGTCCATGGAGCGCCCGGAGACCGGCAAGAGCTACTTCTACATCTTCAACTTCCTGCCCTACAAGCACGAGTTCACCAACTGGACCGTCTCCGGCGTGGACGCCGAGTATGAGCCGGACAACTGGGTGAAGGCCATCAACTGCACCAGCTTCCGCAAGGCGTTCCTCTACGCCATCAACCCGTCCGTGACCCTGGCCGTCACCGCGCCGGAGGGCTACGACAACTACAAGCTGCACACCATCACCCCGCCTTCCTTCTGCGCCAACAGCCAGGGCGTGGATTACACGGAATGCGGCGGCCTGGCAAACCTGTCCGACTTCTTTGACGAAGCCAAAGCCAAGGAGTTCCGCGATGCTGCCGTGGAGGAACTGACCGCTGCCGGGGCCACCTTCCCCATTAAAGTGCAGTACCCCTACAACCCCGCTGTGGTGGACTGGGACAAGCAGTGCCAGGTGTTCAAGCAGCAGGTGGAAGGCGTGCTGAACGACGGCTTTGACTTCATCAACATCATCATCACCCAGGGCCCGTCCGACAACTTCCTGAACGCCGTGCGCCGCGTGGGTGCCTACGAGCTGATGTCCTACTACTGGGGCGCCGACTACTCCGACCCGGAGACCGAGTCTGACCCGTTCTACCAGGCCCCGGGTGAGCGCGGCACCTGCTACGCCTTCCTGCGCACCGGCGTGGAGGACGGCATCGTCACCGGCGAGACCGCCGACTGCGTGCTGCAGTATATGTCCATGATCGAGAACGCCAAGACCATCACCGACGATCTGGACGCCCGGTACGAGGCCTTTGCGGATGCCGAAGCCTACCTCATCGAGAACGCGCTGGTCATCCCACTGGGCATGCCGGTGCCGCCCTACATCGCCACCCGCCTGAACCTGTGGGAAGGCCAGTATGCCCCCACCGGCCTGTCTTCCAACCGCCTGAAGGGCGTGCACATCCTCGACCACTATGTTTCCATGGACGAGTACAACGCCAACCGCGACGCGCGCTGATTTGTAAAAGAGGTCAGGGAATGCCTATCGGCGTTTCCTGACCTCTTTTTTGCTGCAAAATCTCTGCAAATCACTTTCCAAATGTAAAACTTTGCGGTATTCTATTCTTATCTGTATTTCAAAAAGAAAAGAGAGGTGCACACACATGGTGCAATATCTCGCAAAACGCATCGGGCGCTCGATTTTGACCCTGTTCATCATCGTGACGCTGGTGTTCTGCCTGCTGCGGCTCATGCCGATCGAGGGCTATTTTGCAAACTATGAAAAAATGACCGAAGCACAGATTCAGGCTGGTCTGCAGTCCATGGGCCTGCTGGACCCGCTCCCGGTGCAGATCGGGCACTTCTGGCAGAACGCCCTGCACGGCGACCTGGGCGTGAGCCACATCTACAAGGTGAACGTGCCGGTGACCGAAATTCTGGCCCAGAAGCTGCCCATCTCCATTGAGATGGGCGTGCTGGCCATGCTGCTGAGCCTTGTGCTGGGCATCCCGCTGGGCCTTGTGATGGGCCGGTGCAAGGGCCGCTGGCCGGATAAGCTGGGCACGGCACTCATCGTGCTCATTCAGGCGGTGCCCGCCGCCGTGTACTTTTTGTACATCCAGATGTACGGCACCTCGGTGGTGGGCGTGGGCCTGCTGTTCGACGCCTCCAACTGGCGGTATTGGGTGCTGCCGGTGTGCAGCATGAGCCTTGCAAACCTCGCGTTCTACGCCATGTGGCTGCGCCGCTACATGGTGGATGAAAGCAACAAGGATTACGTCAAGCTCGCCCGGGCCAAGGGCGTAAGCGAGAACAACATCGCTTTGCACCATGTCTTCCGCAATGCCATGGTGCCGCTGGTGCAGTACATTCCCTCGGCCTTCCTCAACACGGTCGTGGGCTCCATTTACATTGAAAGCCTGTACAGCATCCCCGGCATGGGCGGATTGCTGGTCACCTGTGTGCAGCGCCACGACAACACCATGGTGCAGGGCATCGTGCTGCTGTACGCCTGCGTGGGCATCATCGGCCTGATTTTGGGCGATGTGCTCATGGTGCTCATCGACCCGCGCATCAACTTTGGCAAGAAAGAAGGTGGACGCTGATGCTTTCCTTTCTGAAACGGGAAAAATCGAAGCAGCTGGAAGACAAGCTGAATGACGCACAGCGCCGCACCGGCTGGGAAGACCTGCCCGAGGACGAGCTGTTCACCTCCGCCGGGTTCCACGCCGAAGACGCCGAAGCCACAGCCAGCTCCAACTACAGCTACTGGGGCAGCACCTTCCGCGCCTTTTTGAAAAACAAGGCCGCCGTGGCCCTGCTCATCGCGCTGGCCGCCGTGGTGGCCTTTGCCTTCCTGCAGCCCTATCTGCCCGGGCAGGCAGACCCGAACCTGTGCGCCGTGGACCCCGTCACCGGCATCCAGTACCGCAACATCGCCCCGGGGCAGGACGGCTTTGTCTGGGGCTCCAACTCCATCGGGCAGGACCTGTGGGCCCGCATCTGGGCCGGTGCCCGCACCAGCCTGACCATCGCCTTCTTCGTGGCCCTCATCGAGGCCGTGGTGGGCA
>ENA-ORND01002340-ORND01002340.1-human-gut-metagenome-genome-assembly--contig:-NODE-2340-length-11620-cov-3.113100_pt1 | contig 11620 bp, 4 predicted proteins | sample MGYA00242111_ERZ509014 | MGnify/ENA primary metagenome ERZ509014 (study PRJEB26280, sample SAMEA2338694) | human gut metagenome | biome: human gut; feature: human-associated habitat; material: faeces... | reverse complement strand
GTAGATTACAACGTCAAGCCTCTTTGCTATAAAGCCGAAAACGGCAGACTGTATATGCGCATAGGCGACGAAATGGTCGAACAGGCCATTCCCAAAAGCCCGAAAGACGCATATCAGAGGATACAGGGAATGATAGGGCTGCGCGAAGAGCTGCACCATATTCTTGATATTCAGATACAAGGCTGTTCGGACGAGGTGCTCCAAAAAGAGCAGTCAAAACTCAACGCGCAATACGACCTGTTTGTAAGGCGGTACGGAAATCTCAACAGCCAGACGAACACCAAACTCTTCAAAGACGACGGCGATAGTGCATTGTTGTTTTCGTGCGAGGATGTTGATGAGGAAACCAAAGCTGTCACAAAGTCTGACGTGTTCTCAAAACGTACCATTCGTCCGTATGTTGTACCGACTTCTACGGACGACCCGTTCGAGGCATTACAAATCAGTAAAAACGAGCGCGGTAAAGTGGACATCGCCTACATAGAGGAGCTTACGGGCAAAGACTATGATACCGTCGTTTCGGAACTCGGCAACGCGGTATTCCGTGACCCTGAAATGGCAGACGAAAACGACAAGTATTCGGGCTTTCTTTCGGCAGAAGAATACCTTTCGGGACAGGTCGTATCCAAACTTGACCTTGCTCGTTTGGTTGCCGCGGAGCATCCCGAATATCGAAAAAACGTAGACGCACTTGAAGCTGTCCAACCTCAAAAGCTGACAGCAAGCGAAATTTCCGTAAGACTCGGTGCAACGTGGATAGACAAGGAATACTATAAGAAATTTTATTGTGAACTCCTTGGCGTGTATTGGTATTTGGAAAGTGACATTGAACTTTTCTACAACCCTCACGATTCGTCATGGAGGTTGGATCAGAAAGAAAACGTGCGCAACAGTACTTATATGCGCCAGCGTGAAGTGTATGGCACGAAACGTGCGCCGGCATACAGACTGTTTATCGATGCAATGAACCTGCGTGCCACCACGATTTATGACACGATAGAGGAGGACGGAAAAGAGAAGCGCGTCGTCAACCATGCAGAAACAATCGCGGCGCGCGAAAAGCAGAACAAAATCAAAGAAGAGTTCATAAATTGGATCTTCAAAACTCCCGAACGCAGGGAAGAATTGGAGGCAACGTACAACAGGTTATTCAACCGAACGAGGCTTCCGAGCTATGACGGGAGCTATCTGAAATTTCCCGAAATGAACCCTGCAATAGAGCTTAAACCACACCAGAAGAACGCGGTACACCGCATTATCACGGGCAATAGCAGTACGCTTTTGCATCACGTTGTAGGCGCGGGCAAGACATTCACGGTCGTTGCGTCGATTATGAAAATGCGACAGTTGGGTCTTTGCAAAAAGGCAATGGTCACTTGCCCGAACCACCTTGTTCAGCAATGGGCGGGGGAATGGAGAAGGCTATATCCGAACGCAAAAATTCTTGTGGCAAGCAAGGAGGACTTGGAAAAGGACAATCGCAAGAAGTTCGTTTCAAAAGTCGCTCTCGGCGACTGGGACGGCATTATTATCGCGCAGAGTTCTTTTGCAAAAATACCTGTATCGACGGAAAGGCAGATACGAAAGCTGAATGAAGAGATTGCCGCGGTACAAGCTACTATCGAGAAACAGTGGGAAGAGAACGGCATGCCGCGCGGTGCTGTCAAGAACCTTGAAAAAATCAAGAAAGGCAAGCAAGCGCAGCTCAAAAAGCTGATGGATACGAGCAGCAAAGATGATGTCTTAAAGTTTGAGGATTTGGGTGTCGATTACCTGTTTGTGGACGAGGCGCATGCTTATAAGAACCTGTTCCTATTCACGAAAATGAACAACGTGGCAGGTATTTCCAACGCAGCGAGCCAGAGAGCGAGCGACTTGAAACTCAAATGTGAATACTTGCAGGAACTCCACGGAAGTGACCGCGGCGTTGTGTTTGCAACGGGTACACCTATCTCCAACTCTATGACGGAGATGTACACAATGCAGACCTACTTACAGCCCTCAACGCTGAAAGACCTCGGCATCACGTTCTTTGACGGTTGGGCGGCAGACTTCGGTGAAACAGTGACGAGCATGGAGCTTTCTCCGTCCGGACAGGGATACAGGGCGCGAACGCGCTTTGCAAAATTTACAAACCTTCCGGAACTCCTGAAACTTTACCGAGCATTCGCGGACGTACAGACTGCGGATATGGTCAAACTGAATGTTCCCGAAGCGAAGCGTCAGGTAATCAATCTTAAACCGTCGGACACGACGATCGAACTTGCGGAAGAAATCGCCGAGCGTGCGGACAGAATTTACGGCGGTGGGGTGGATAGTCATATCGACAATATGCTCAAAGTCACATCGGACGGTAAAAAGCTCGCTCTTGACCCGCGCTGTTTCGTTCCGACTTGTAAGGACGAAGAGGGCAGTAAGCTCAATGCCTGTGCGCAGAATATCTATGAAATCTGGTCGGATACAGCAGACATCAGGGGAACGCAAATCGTGTTCTGTGATTTGTCCACGCCGAAGGTAAGGTTTGAAGATTATCGATACGGTACAGACTTCGATGCCTACAATGACTTGAAGTACAAGCTCGTACAAAAGGGTATTCCGAGCGAGGAGATAGCGTTCATACACGATGCAAATACCGAAGAGCAAAAGCAAAAACTTTTCGACAATGTCAATTCAGGCAGGGTGCGCGTCCTTATCGGCAGCACGGAAAAGTGCGGTGCAGGAACCAACGTACAAAAGCGGCTTGTGGCACTTCACCATCTCGACACACCATACCGCCCAAGCGATATGGAACAGAGAGAAGGGCGCATTATCAGGCAAGGCAACACCAATGAAAAGGTACAGATTTTTACTTATGTCACAGAGCGCACGTTCGATAGCTATTCTTATCAGATACTCGAAAACAAGCAGCGTTTCATCTCACAGATAAATAAGGGCGATCTGACTGTAAGAGAAGCGGAGGACATCGACGAAACGACACTCTCCTATGCGGAAATCAAGGCAATCACGGCAGCCAATCCCAAGATAAAGCGCAAGATGGAAGTGGACGCAGAAGTTGCAAGGCTGCGCGTTCTGGAAGGGCAGTACAGAAAGAATTTGTACGCATTGCAGGACAAGATACGCAAGGACTATCCGGAGGAAATCAGGAAACAGGAGCTTTTGATTGAAAGAGTCGGAAAAGACCTTGAAATGACAAAAGCCATTCGTCCCGCTGACCCCGAAGCCTTTGAAATCAGCGTAAACGGAAAAGTTTATACGGACAAGAAAGAGGGCGGAAAAGCTCTCATGGACGCGCTGTATTCGGGAAAGGTAGATACGCCGGTCGCGGAGTATTGCGGTTTCAGGATTTCAATGAACCCTATGACCTTTATGGCAACGGAGCGTGAAATTACGCTTGCCGCCGAAGGGCGGTATACTTTGTCGATAGGTGAAAGTGTAAGCGGCAATCTCACAAGGCTTGAAAACTTTGTAAGCGAGTTGCCTCAAAGAAAAGTCCGTCTGGAGAAGAAGTTGGAGCAGTTGAAGTCCGACCTTGAAATCGCAAAAGAGCAGGTGGAAAAACCGTTTGAGCAGGCGGAGCGGTTGAGTGCGTTACTTTCTGAACAGGCAGAGTTGAACGCAGAACTCAATCTCGACAAGCGTGAAGAGGTGATTGTTGACGACGATGGAGAAGGAGATGAGGAAAATTACAGGGCGATACCGATATTGTCCGAAGAAAGACTGAAAAAGGAGGTAAGCATTATAGACGAGGAAGATAAAATTGCGGCAATGCAAGTGGATGTTTTGCCCGATTATGCCGTAACAAAGGAAGATATGCACGCCTATGGCTATACTTGGGACGGGATGTTGCCTGTAACGGGTATCACGGCGAAAGCACTTGCAAGGATAGGAGTTACCATATACGAGCTACGCGAAAACGATACCGAGGGAATGGTGGACGATCCTGCCGTATTCGACGAAAAGGACAGGCTGTTCGGTGTGGAAAAGCCCGAATGGAACGCCTTTATGCAGTCGGAGAACGGGCGCGATTACATGGCAGCGCGTCACGAAATCGTGAAATCGGTGCTCACTTCGCTTGACGGCGAGGATATGAGTTATTTCTCGAACACTGAGCGCGAAACATTGTGGGAGCAGTACGGCACGGAAGTATATGCCCTTGACAAGGCACTTGGCGGTAGAAGTTTATCGTCGGCTACGGATATGAAAGAGTATGCCTTGCCCGTCTTTGACGAGCAGGTGGAAAAGCTCAAAGGCGAGTTGCCTTTTGCCGACCACGGTTGGGGTGAAGCGGATATTCACCTTGCAGTTTTCGGCAATGTAGAAGCGCAGGAACTTAAAGATATATTGTCCAAATACAGTTATGAAACGCGGCTCAATGCTTTTCTGGATAAGGAACTTGCAGAGTTCAATTATCTAAACGGCAGGGTTACGGGCTTTACGGCAGACGAGATATTTGATATTTCAAACGATTTGAAGCCGTCTTTCGAGGGCAGTGAGTTTGCGGAAAATCTGACAGGCAATGATTACGATGACTGGTACGACATTTTTCAGGAAGACGAGCTGATTCCTCTGTTAAACCAAAGAGCGCTTCCCGGCGAAACATACGCCTTGGATGAAACGGAAAAAACTCCGCTTTTGCCCGATTACACGGTAACGGACGAGGACATGCACGACTACGGTTACACAAAGGATGAAATGCTGCCTTTGCACAAACGCGCGGCGCAGCGACTGTGGGGTTTCGGTTTGGAGATCAACATACTTTCTCACGACAATACGGAAAAAGTCGTCGAAAGATTCTCGGAGCTGACACCGACCGAGAGAACACTCTACGGCATCAGAAAAGAGGTTTGGAGGAACTATCTGAACAACGAAAAGACCTCGCCGTATTTGTGGGCAAGAAAGGAGTTCTGCACGGCAGCTTCGGATGTCATGCAAAAGGAGCTGGACTATGTGGACGAAGGCTTCACGATCAATTTTATCGAAACGAACTTTGCGGAGCGCGTTGCGCTTGAACAGTATCTTGCGGACAAGGAAAGACCTGATCCCAAAGTGCTGACGGCGTTTGTCCCTCAGCTTCTGGACGAGTTCTCATCCCGTATGTGGAGCGGAGCGTTCCGCGAGTACGGCTGGGAGGAAAGCGATCTGACGCGAGCGATAGCCGAACACCTTACCGATCCTGTCATGCAAAAAATAGCAATGGAAGTTTTGTCGGACGAGCAAAAGGAAGAAGAACAGGAAGAAATGCCTCTGTATGAGGATAACCCTCTCGACCTTCCCGCGCTGGACGATGAGTTGACTGTGCTTGCTATGCAGCCTGACATTAAGTTGGACGAAAGCAGGACATTGCCGGGCGTAAAGCTCCTGAAAAACGAAGAGCTTGAGCGTTGGTATGTTATCAACCGAGCAGGTATCGAAGGCGAGCGCGAGCTGAATGTCGGGGATATGACGAATCTTGAAGAGCTTGAAATCAGCCCCATGGAGTTTGATCCGAATGTGTTCCGTACTTTTTACGACGAGCAGGAAGCGCAAACGTATTTCAACGAAAAGGTAAGCGTTATGAACTCCGTCAAGGATAATTTCGGTCGCAAAGAAATTGATTACGAAGCGGAAGTCATCAAGAGCGTGAATACGGAATTTGAGGTCTATAAGGCAGACGTATTATCCCGTTCTCCGGAAGATATTTTTTACGAGAATTACAAGATTCACGTCTTTACCGAGCTGAAAGATGTCATCGATACGGGTACGGAAAACGGTTATCTGGAAAAAGAGCATTACCGGGCACTGTATGAGGATCGCGGAAGTATTCTGACGGAACTGTATGACGATTTTGTCGGCTCTGAATATGCGAGCGTAAACTCATATACCGATACCGCGGAATTTATTAGGGACTATTGCGAGCATTATCATGCAGATGCGATGACAGAAAAAGAACAGGGAACTATCTATCTCAACACCGCGCAATATTCCGTTGAGCACGACGAGATCGAACAATATCGCATATCGCACAGGCAAAGCGAGGAGTGCAGAGAGGCTATCGACAAAGCCATTTCCGAAAACTTCGACGGAATGCGTCTGAAAGACGGCTTTATTCCCGAACTTATCGATAAGTTCGGCATGGAGCGCGTACAGTACATTCTTGCAACGACCATTCGTGAAAATCTCGGCGACGGCAGATACAGCCTCGAAAACAAGGGCTGGGCAGAGAATATAGCAGTGTCCGAAAGTCAGGACGAGCGGAGGAACTGCTGTTTGCGATCGCATCCCGCCGTCATTGACGGGGTGGTGAACAGCTTCAAAAAGTATATGCGCTACAACGACTTTTTGGACGAAGTGACAAACGACAAACAAAACGATAACAAGGAGGAAAAAGAAGAATTGGCAGAAAGCAAATTTTTGAAACAGACGTCGCGCGGCGATAAGGTCGTAAGCATTACGCAGGACAAGAACGGCAGAGATATTGCCGTGGTGCAGAGAAAGAATGACTATACCGTTGCTATCGGCTACGATACGACGGACTGAACGTGGGCGCAGGGCGTCTACGATTTCAAAGACGAAAAAGCGGCGAACGAATACCGTGAGAAATATTACGGCGAAAACGTGGAACCGCAGGAGAAGTGGTACGCCGTGTATGTATCGAGGGACGCGCTCATCAAGACGTATGACAAGTCCTCGCTCATGAGGATGCCTTCGAGCAATAAGGAATACGCGGACTATACCTATTTCATGTACAACAACCGCATCAAAAACAGCCGTCAGCTCGTGGATATGCAGTCGGATTCGAGAGAGCTTTGCTACAAGCTGATGCTTGCGGAAGGAGAGGTCGTTAACCTTCGTAACCGCGACGGCGACGAGGTAGAACTTACGGCAGAAGAGTTTGCGGCGATAGTCAACCATACGTCTGACAAGGACTATGTCAGGGAGCAGAAAGCAAAGACGATCATTACTCTGCCCCGCGAGGCGGTGCTCGGCAACTACGAAAAAGCAACGCTTTTCAAAGCACCTTCGGGAACTGAGTTCGCGGGATACAGCTACTATCTGCCCAACTCGGTCATCGGCGAGGATACGAAAAACGAGGACGGAAGAATCAGAGTGGCTCTTTCGGAGGATTTCAAAATCAAACTCAATAAGGGTTCGGACGAAAAGGAGATCACCGTAAGCGAATATGCCGCACTCGTAAACGGAACGACGGCGGAGAGCTATAAGCGTGAACGCTCGGCCGAAGAAGAGAACCGCGAAGAAAAGGCGGACGAAAAGAAGTGGACGGAAATTCCCGTCAGCGAGGAAGCAGTTATCGCCACTTACGAGAAGAGCACGCTTTTCAAGATGCCCAAGGGGAAATATGAGGGACTTGTCTATTACATTCCTTCCGGCATGGTCAGAAAGGATGAAAAAGGTATCCGCCTGCGCCTTCCCGAAGATTTTGAGGTTCATCTCAAAGACAAGAGTGCGGACGAGAATATCGACATCAAGCCCGATGAGCTTGAAAAAGAGCTGAAAGATAAGGATGACGACGCATACGAAAATCTCTACCGTCGTCCGAGCGAAGAGGTAAAACAGAAGTTCGACAAGGTGGAGCAGCAGCTTCGCACTTGCCTTCCTGCCGAAATGAAAGACAAACCCAACTGGGTGATTGTCAGGACGCGCGAAAATGCGGATACGGGCAGGTTGAACAAATTTCTCATTTCGCCCGTCACGGGCAAGTTTGCGGAGAGCGATAACCCCGAAACGTGGGCAGATTTTGACACGGCTTGCAAGTATGCAAGGGAAAACGGCGGCGTGGCGCTCGCCTATGCGCTGGACGGGAAGGACGGCATTGCCTGTATCGACCTTGACCATTGCGTGGGCGAGGACGGCAAGCGTTCGGCACTTGCGAACGAAGTATTGTCCAAATGCGGCAAGACTTATATCGAAAGTTCGGTAAGCGGGAAGGGTATCCATGTATTCGGCAAGACCGAGGGAATGGATCTCAGGTCGTTCTCCAAGGACGGCGATATGGAGTTTTATCAGGACAGCCATTTTATCGCTATGACGGGCGACGGCGCGGGATATTACAATCTTGAAAGTTTCGATACGCCCGAAATGAAATCTCTGCTCGAACGCAAGTTGGAGAGGAGAACAGAATGGAAGAATGTCGGCAAGGGAATGCCCGGGCTTACGCAGTTGGATGACAGGGAACTTCTCGAAAAAGCGTTTTCGGCAAAGAACGGAGATACGGTCAAGCGGCTGTATAACGGCGAAGATCTGAGAAATAACCATTCCAATTCGGATATGTCGCTGATGAACTATCTTGCGTTCTATTCGGGCGGAAACGTGGAACAGATGACGAGAATTTTCGCAACGAGCGGATTGTACCGTCCTGAAAAAGCGCAGAGCTACTACGAATATACGGCAATCAAGGCGGCAAAGGACACGCCGCACTATACGCCGCCCAAAGCTCCGGCATCTGCGCCCAAATCTTCCGGTAGCGGGAACAGCAAAGCGTAAAAGGAGGCTGATATGAAACAGGCAAAGGACAACAAGGCAGTTCCCGAAATCGTCATTCCGAAAGGGTATTCGATTGATGAAATGCTCGATCTGGACGACGGCGATTTATGGGACGAAAAACCGATCGGCACGGAGGAGGTGAAGATACATTTTGAGCGATAACGAAAATTCGGCTTACGAAAAACTTACCCCTGCGCGGAAGGCACTCGTCGATGCCGTGATGAAAAATCTTGAAAATGGAGTGGGGCTGTGGGAACAGGGATGGGCGGGCGGAGGTGCGCCCGTATCAGGAATCAGCGGAAAACAGTATAACGGCATCAACAGAATGTTTCTGATGGCCGCCACCGCGGAACGCGGATATTCGGACAACCGCTGGGTGACATTCAAGCAAATGGAAGATAAGGGTTGGAGCTTTAAGCGCGACGAAGAGGGAAGAAGCCGCGGCAAGAATGCGGGAGTATCGATTGAATACTTTGAACTTCGTGACAGGCAAACAAAGCAGCCCTTTGACAGACACACTCTTGACGGAATGACGGCGGACGAGCGGAATGAGTATATGGACGAAAACGTATATCCCATTCGCAAGTATTACCGCGTATTTAACGGCGACGTTATCGAGGGTATTCCGGAACGAGAAAGGGTAGAACACGACCCTACGGGAAGAAACGACCGCGCGGAAGCACTCATTGAGCATTGGAGCGGAACACAGTCGCCTATCAGGTACGGCGGCAGTATGGCTTATTACAGCTCAACCAAAGACGAGATACATCTGCCCGAAAAGCAGGACTTCGTGAATATGCCGGAATTTTATTCTACGGCACTGCACGAAATCGGACACAGTACGGGACACGAAAAGCGCCTGAACAGAAATTTAAGCGGGGCGTTCGGTTCGGCGGAATATGCCGAAGAGGAGCTGCGCGCAGAGATTGCATCCATGTTTTTGGAACAGGATCTGGGCGTGGCCGCCTCGGAAAAGCATATCGAGAACAACAGCGCGTACATAGGTTCGTGGAAAAGCAAAATCAAGGAAGATCCGAACGTGCTGTTCAAAGCGATTGCCGATGCGGAGCGCATGACAAAGTTCGTCATGGAAAAGGAGAAGGAAATCAAAAGAGAGACCGAACCTTTTGCCGTCATAGAGGAAACGGACGAGTACGGTGAAACCGTCTACAAAGTCAAGATGTGCGCCGAATACGGTCAGACGCAGTCAGCGCTGAGCGGCTATCCTTTCAGGAGCCGCGAAGCGTTGATGGCGGAATTCGGGAAAATGCAGGAACTTCCGTTCTGGAAAGGGAAAGCCTTTGAGGAAGTGAGCTTGGAAGAGTTGCAGGCGCGAAGCATAAAGCGCGCGGAGGAGCAGGAGCAAAAAGAAGAGCGGCTTTCCAACATTGAGGAAGAGAAGTCGGAAGTATTCCTTCCGCCCAGTGCGGTAGCGGCGGCAAGCGAAACGGAAACGGCATCTGCCGCCAGAACGGTAGACATGACGGGGAGAGGCATTGAAAGCCTTACGCGCATGGAGGATAGGGAACTTGTCGAGAAGGCAAGCAAGACAAAACAAGGCGCAAAATTCTCCGCTCTGTTTAACGGCTTAGACGTACTCGGAAGCGAGGAGAAGAACGAGCGTTCGCTCATGGCGAGACTTGCCGTTCATACCTCGGACAGGGACAAGCTCATGCGAGTATTCAAAGCGTCGGGGCAGTATCGTGACGATAAACCGAATGCCTATTACGAGAGAATGGCAACGGAAGAAATGCAATTCGTTTCAGGCTTGCGCGAAAAGCCTATGGCTCCTGCCGCAAGCGCAACGGCAAAAGCCGGAAGATTTGCAAATGTCAAAAGCTGATATGGGCAATGATAAAAAGCTCCCATTATTCGAGGAGAAAAAATCGGATAAACAAAAAATAAAGGAGAAATAAAAATTGAAGGAACTCAGGCTCAAAATCAAGAGGGAAAACTACAATCTTTTTAAGGAACTCGGCGACAAACAGGCGGGCGAACTGATCAAGGGAATGTGCGCGTATATGTACGACGGCAAACCTTTCTTCACCAAAGACCCTTACCTGAAAGGTGCGTTCATGGGCATCAAAAAGGAAATCGACGAAGCGAAACAGAACTCTCTCAACGGCAAGAAGAGCGCGGAAGCATATGCGGAAAGACAACGCAGGAAACAGACAATGGGCGAGATCGGTGCAATTATCGGCGGCATACTTTCCGTGACCGAGGCGATGGACAAGGATACGAATGACGGCAAATAAAGTATTCTGCGGCGATGCGGCGGAGGTTCTTAAATCTCTGCCGCAAGGCTCGGCGAATATGTGCGTGACAAGTCCGCCGTATTATGGCTTACGCGATTACGGAATTGAAAATCAGATCGGAACAGAACAGACACCGCAGGAGTATGTGGAAAGGCTTATTAAGGTGTTTGACGAAGTGTATCGAGTGCTTATGGACGACGGTACCTTATGGCTGAACATCGGCGACAGCTATGCAGGGAGCGGGAAAGGTAAAGGACTTTTACAGGAAGATAACGTCAAGGACAGACCGATTTACGATAAGGAAAGTAAGGTGTTTTCAATGCCGAACAGGTGGGAAAACATCAAGCCCAAAGACCTTATCGGGATACCGTGGATGCTCGCTTTTGCGCTCCGAGAGCGCGGCTGGTATCTTCGCTCGGACATCATCTGGCACAAGATAAATGCGCTCCCCGAAGCGGTCAAGGACAGGCCGGCAAAGTGTTATGAACACATCTTTCTGCTCGCAAAATCGCCGAGATATTACTTCGATTACAAGGCAATTCAAGAACCTATCAAAGAGGTAACGGCGGCACGATATACTCGCGGCAGATCGGGTAAAGCAAAGTATTCTAATGCGCCGATAGGTCAAAGTATCGACATGAATACGCAAGCGATAACCGATGAAAAACGCAAGATGCGGCGTTGCAAAGATGTGTGGGAGGTGAGTACAAATTCTTACCGAATGGACGAACATTTTGCGATGTTTCCGGAACGGTTGATTGAGCCTTGCATCCTTGCAGGAAGCAAAGAAGGCGGTGTGGTTTTAGACCCGTTCTTCGGTAGTGGAACGACGGGAGCTGCAGCGAAGCGGCTCGGAAGAAGTTGCATCGGTATTGACATTAACC
>ENA-ORND01002333-ORND01002333.1-human-gut-metagenome-genome-assembly--contig:-NODE-2333-length-11657-cov-3.272281_pt1 | contig 11657 bp, 8 predicted proteins | sample MGYA00242111_ERZ509014 | MGnify/ENA primary metagenome ERZ509014 (study PRJEB26280, sample SAMEA2338694) | human gut metagenome | biome: human gut; feature: human-associated habitat; material: faeces... | reverse complement strand
AGCGGAACTTTTCCCTCACCTTCGCCAAACTCAACTTTTACGTTGATATGTCCGTTTGGCTTTTTGTAGGAAAGCAGTACCACCGTCTCCACATGCTCCGTATGCGGGAACAAATCAAATGGCTGACATGCCGTAACCTTATATCCACCCTTAACCAGCACCTTAATATCCCTTGCCTGTGTATCAGGTCCGCATGAAATGTACACAATCCTGTCTGGCTTAATCTTAAGAAGAGAATTAAGAAATTCCGGTGTGCTTCCACTTCTTGGCGGATCCATGATAACAACATCTGCCTTTGCATTTTTCGCATACTCAACAAGGAAATCTCCTGCGTCAGCATTAACAAATGTGACATTCTTTATATTGTTAATTGAAGCATTTATCTTAGCATCTGATACAGCTTCTGAATTAAGCTCAACTCCTATAACTTTGCCAGCCTTTTTTGATGCGACTATTCCAATAGTACCAATTCCGCAATATGCATCAATTACAGTGTCATTTTTTGATATATCAGCAAGCTGTATTGCCTTTTTGTACAGCTTTTCAGTCTGCTGGTGGTTAATCTGATAAAATGATGTCGGGCTTATTCTGAATCTGCAGCCACACAACACATCCTCGATATAACCTTTTCCCTTAAGAACAATATTTCTCTTTCCAAGCACCATGCTTGTGCGCCTGTCATTAATATTCTGCACAATTGTAGTAATTTCCGGATGCTTCTCACATAATGCCTTAAGAAAATTGTTCTTTGATGGAAATGCGACTCCTGCTGTAACAATAACAAGCATAATCTCCTTTGTCGAAAATCCTTTTCTTAAAAGAATGTGTCGAATCATTCCCTTTCCCGCATCTTCATCATATGGCTGATATTTAAATGAAACTATTAGTTCTTTAATATCCTTAATAATGTCTGTACACTGTGAATCTTCAATCATACAGTCCGATGTATCAACTATTCTGTGGCTGTTTTCCTCGTAGGTTCCTGCTATTACATTTCTGGACTCATCAAGTCCCACAACTGCATGAACTTTATTGCGGTAATATATTGGTCTGTACATTCCAACAATATCATCAACTTTTACATATTCGCCAAAAAGTTCTTCAATGTACTTCTGCTTAACTGCAAGTTCATTGTCATATTTCATCCCGGCATAATCACAGCCACCGCATTTTTCTGAAAATGCACAGTGAATCCGTCTTTCTTTCTCATCATATCTATTCGTCATAAAATTTCAAACTCCTCATTTTTTCTCGTAGCTCATACTCCAGAACTTCGTTCTGTCGTTGTCGCGGTGCTCCTCGAATGCAAGCGATAATCACACAATACATGCAAGCATGATTGTGTGATTCCCGCTTGTATTCTCATCACTACTCGCACAAAAGGGCAACCGCCCATACAAGCAGTTGCCCTTAACATCAGTCTTTGTTAATTATAATGAAGTATTCTCGTCTGTACTTCCAAGAATCTTAACCTTACCTTCGTAGAATTCTTTAACTGCGATTGATAATGGCTTGTCTTTCTCTGAACATCTTACAAGAGGAGTTCCAACCTGAAGCTTTCTCTCATCTTCCTTAGAGATTCTCTTCTCCTCAATCTTATCCTTGTCCTTTTCTTTCTCTTTTTCCTTGTTGCTTGCTTCAATTCTTGCCTTGGCAATCTTCTCCTCAACGCTTCTTGCATCGATGATTTCCTTAGCTCTGTTAGCAGTTGCCTTAACAATTGAATATCTGCTCTGTACTAAAGGCTGCTCGCCCTCTTCAACCACACTGTTAATTACAGCCATTAATTCAGTATACGATGGATGTATCATTATATTATTCTCCTTTCGAATAAACCTTTAATTCTTCTTTAATATTATTAATCAGTCCAAGATTATACTTAGCTTTCATCTTCTCAGATAACACAATATCATGAATACGGCCGACACATAAATCGACTTCATCATTGATAACTATGTAATCATAATCCTCAACACCTTCTGCTTCCTCTGCTGCTCTTGAAAGACGGGCTTTAATTGTCGCCTCATCTTCTGTTCCTCTGCCACGGAGTCTCTTTTCAAGTTCTGCTGCTGACGGTGGTGTTATAAACATAAGCACTGCATCCGGGAACATTCTCTTGATATTCATGGCACCCTGTATCTCAATCTCAAGAATAACATTGTTGCCCTTATCAAGCTGTTCTTCAACATATGCCTTAGGTGTTCCGTAATAATTGCCAACATACTGTGCATGCTCTATTAAAGCATCTTCAGCAATCATCTTCTCGAATTCTTCTACAGTCTTAAAGAAATATTCTCTTCCATCAGCTTCGCCTTCTCTTGGCTTTCTTGTTGTAGCTGATATAGAAAGTGAATACTCATCATGAAGCTCTAAAAGTCGCTTCATAACAGTTCCTTTTCCTGCACCAGAAAATCCTGAAATAACTAATAATAGTCCTTTGCTCATATAATTACCTCATTCTGCACATAAAGTGCACAAGTTATTATACCTAACAAGCCCGAAACAATCAAGTAAATTTAATCAAAACCAATTAAAAATATATTGAAAGCCTACTCAATGTTCTGAATCTGCTCTCTTACCTTCTCAATCTCAGTCTTTAAGTCAATAGCTGCATTAGATATCTCAATGTCATTAGCCTTAGATAGAGTTGTGTTAGCCTCTCTGTTCATCTCCTGTGCAATGAAATCCATCTTTCTTCCAATGCCGCCATCCTCGTTAAGACATTTTCTTGCATGCTCGATATGGCTTCTTAATCTTACAGTTTCTTCGTCAACACATATCTTGTCTGCGTATATAATAACCTCTGTTGCGATTCTGCTCTCATCAATAGTTGTATCGCCAAGAAGTTCTTTAACCTTACTCTCTAACTTGCTGCGGTATTCCTTCATAATTTCAGGACTTCTCTTTTCAACAAATGCAACAAGCTCCTCCATGTGGTCTAACTTTCCTAAAAGATCTTTCTTAAGATTCTCACCTTCAAGAATTCTTGTATTAACAAACTGTTCTAAGGCTGCCTTCATGGCTTCCTCTATAAAATGCCACAGCTCCTCTTCGTCTTCCTGCACTTCATCCATTGTGATAACCTCTGGAAATCTGGCAAGACCTCCAACAGTCATATCATTTTTAAGATTGTATTTTTCGGACATATTATTAAATATAGCCATATATTCATCAGCTATATTCTGGTTGAACTTAAGATTAACCTGACTTTCTGAATCATCCTCATAATTAATAAATATATCAATCTTGCCTCTTGTTGCATACTTCTTAAGTAAGTCTCTCATTCTGCTCTCGAATACATTAAGCTTCTTAGGCATCTTGATACCTGCTTCAAGATATCTGTGATTAACTGACTTAATCTCAACTGAAATTTTTCTGTTACCTTTAACTATTTCACTCCGGCCAAAGCCTGTCATACTTTTAATCATTGTTTCTATCCTTCCATTCGCATATAATGCTTAGGAAAGTATACCAATTTTTATGAAAGATAACAAGACTTACAACAATAAGTATGTTAATATAATGCAATAAGAATGAATATTATTAACTAAAGGAGACATTATGGCATTCGATGGAATTACAATATCCAGTATTGTTAATGAATTAAACAACACAATTAACGGCGGAAGACTTTACAAGATATCACAGCCTGAAGCCGATGAAATAATGCTTACAATAAAGACACAATCTGGTCAGTACAGACTTGTTTTATCTGCAAATGCATCGCTTCCTCTTGCATATCTTACAGACGATAACAAGCCATCCCCTGCTACTGCACCGAATTTCTGCATGCTTCTTAGAAAACATTTGAACAACGGAAGAATAATATCTATAACACAGCCAAAATTTGAGCGTGTAATTGATATTGAGGCAGAACATTTAAACGAACTCGGTGACCTGTGCAGAAAGCACATAATCGCAGAATTCATGGGCAAGCACAGCAATATAATATTATGTGACGACAATAATACTATATTAGACAGTATCAAGCATATATCAGCACAGACAAGCTCAGTCAGGGAAGTTTTACCTGGAAGACCTTATTTCATTCCTAATACTTCTGACAAGATTAATCCGCTTGAAGCTGACAGAAAGCATTTTGACGAAACAGTATTTACAAAGCCTGTACCTGTTGTCAAGGCACTGCTTTCAAGCTATACAGGAATAAGCACATGTATAGCAGAAGAGCTTGCATACCGTGCCGGAGTTGATGGCGGGCATCCTGCCAACTGTCTTGATGAGCCTATGAAAGATGCATTATACAACGTATTTGACGCACTTATGTCTGATGTAAGAAATGGTATCTACCACCCCGATATGGTAACCGACAACGGTGTGCCTGCAGAATTTGCCGCTGTGAAGCTTTCTATGTATGACAACCACACAGAATATGATTCGATAAGCAGACTGATTATCGATTATTACAGACAGAAAGAGATTGCAACACGAATCCACCAGAAGTCTGTTGATATAAGAAGAATTGTAACAACACATCTTGAAAGAGCATACAAGAAGCTTGACATTCAGGAAAAGCAGATAAAGGACACTGAGAAAAAAGACAAATACCGTATCTGCGGTGAACTTCTTACAACCTACGCTTACAGTATTCCTGCAGGTTCTAAGGAATATGAAGCACTTAATTACTACGATAATACTACAATTAAGATTCCGCTTGATAACACTCTCACACCAATTGAGAATGCCAACAAATATTTTGCAAGATATAACAAGCTTAAAAGAACCTATGAAGCCGGAATCCGTCTTATTCAGGAGATTACTGAAGAAATAAGTTACCTTGAATCTATTATCAATGCAATTGAGATTTCAGTAACAGAAGCTGATCTTGCTAACATTAAGGAAGAGCTTATTGAAACTGGATATATTAGAAGAACTGTTAAAGGAAAGCACAAAATCACAGCCAACAAGCCGATGCATTTTGTATCAAGTGATGGATTTGACATATATGTTGGAAAGAATAACATGCAGAATGACGAACTTACATTCAAAACAGGTAACGGTAATGACTGGTGGTTTCACGCCAAGCAGATGCCAGGTTCTCATGTACTTCTCAAAACAGATGGAAAGGAAGTTCCTGACAGGACATTTGAAGAAGCAGCAAGCCTTGCCGCCTATTACTCTAAAGGCCGTGAGCAGGAAAAAGTTGAAGTCGATTATGTATTAAAGAAAGAAGTTAAAAAGCCTGCCGGTGCCAAACCAGGATTCGTTGTGTACTACACTAACTACTCAATGATTGCAGACACGGACATCAGCAAAATAAAACAGTTATAAAAAATTGGCTGAATCAGAATCTGAGGTGTCACCTCATCTGACTCAGCCATTATTTTTATTTATTCACTGGTTTTAATGCAATACTTACAACTGCCAGTATAACTGACGCACAATCTGCCACTATCCACGGCATATACTGGATTGCAAGTGAAGATTTGCCCGAAACAATAATCATAAGAATTACACTTATAACAACATTTATAACAAATATACCTGCCAGCTTTCTCATATCCAGAATCCCGCTTATCACAAGATATATCAGTATGTATGCAGCCGTCATGCACACGCAGAAAGTTACAAGATACATGTAAAATGCGTTATCAGTCATATCACATAACGATATATCCAACGTAAGATATCCAAACAGTGCAGGCGGGTTAAATGCATATATTACAGATGGCATTATCGTTACAAGTGCCGGAATACCGATACCTGCCAACATTCCTGCCCTGCCGCTTAATCCCTTGATAACGCCTGATTGTATAATTATACAAATAATGGTTGCTAGTAAAAGCATTATCATCCATGACCAGTTAAAGAATATTTTATTACCAATATAATATGCCGTAAGATATTCATTAATTGTCATTCTTTGTGAATCACCATTTCTTATAATCACAGACAATATATCCTGTCTTATAAAACCAGCCCACGCATAAATTATAAGCGCCGGAACAAGGTAATTTACAGCATTTGTTTTCTTATTCTTAGCGAACATCTTTATGCGCATAATTCCAGAACTTTTCACCATTAATAATTCAAGAATTCCAAGAACTATTAAAAGGATATACAGAACAGGAACTTTATCAAGTAACTGGGTTGTCTCAATCTGTTCTTTCACTACTCCGTCAAGATACACTGAATCAATCATTGCATGCATGGATACTGATGACTCCCATATTCTTGCAAACAACAGCAGCATACCTGTCAATAAATTCAATATTGCAGATACAAATGCAACAACTCCTGTATTACCGATTCTTAAAAGGATTCCTGACACAGACATTGCCGTAAAAAGAATTGTAAGTGAAAAGAACAACTGATAAACAACATTAAAGCCTGTATAATAATACAGATTATATACTGAATTCTGGCTTTCCGGAATGTTGAGTGCATTATTATTCATTTTACTGATTATCTGAGCAAATTCATTACTTCCTATAGGAACAAGAAGAATAAACAGACTCAGAGCCATAAGAACGGCGAGGCTTAAAAGCCTCACCCTTGTAATCTCATCTTTTTTCATAATCCTTCCTTTTCAGGGAAACAATTAATTAACAGATACTTTAACGAAAGATTTCTTACCCTTCTTAACAACTACTCCGTCTCCTTCAAACATACTCTTAGGGAACTTAGCTGCTATATCTGCTACCTTCTCTCCATCTACAGAAACACCACCCTGCTGGATAGTTCTTCTGGCCTCTGACTTAGTTGTTGCCAGTCCTGCTCCAAACACAAGATTAATTGCATCAATTTCATCATCTGTAAAGCTGTCTGCTTCAAGCTTTGCTGTAGGCATGTTAGCTGCATCCCCACCAGTAAAGATTGCCTTTGCTGTAGCTTCTGCTTTCTTAGCTTCTTCCTCACCATGAACAAGCTTTGTAAGCTCATAAGCAAGAATCTCCTTAGCCTTGTTAAGCTGAGCACCTTCCCAGCTATCCATCTTGTCAATCTCTTCAAGCGGAAGGAATGTGAGCATACGGATGCATTTAAGAACATCTGCATCATCAACATTTCTCCAGTACTGGTAGAAATCGTAAGGACTTGTCTTATCCGGATCAAGCCATACAGCACCTGAAGCTGTCTTACCCATCTTCTTACCCTCTGAGTTAAGAAGAAGTGTGATTGTCATAGCTGAAGCATCCTTATCAAGCTTTCTTCTGATAAGCTCTGTTCCACCTAACATGTTGCTCCACTGGTCATTACCGCCAAACTGTAAATTACAGCCGTATTTCTGGTATAACATATAGAAATCGTATGACTGCATAATCATGTAGTTAAACTCAAGGAAGCTTAATCCCTTTTCCATTCTCTGCTTGTAGCATTCAGCTCTTAACATGTTATTAACTGAGAAGCATGCTCCAACCTCTCTTAAAAGTTCTACATAGTTAAGATTAAGAAGCCAGTCAGCATTATTAACAAGTAATGCCTTGTCATCTGAGAAATCAATGAATCTTGCCATCTGCTTCTTGAAGCAGTCAACATTGTGCTGAATCTGCTCTGGTGTAAGCATTTTTCTCATATCTGTACGTCCTGATGGATCACCAATCATAGCTGTTCCACCACCAATAAGTGCGATTGGCTTATTTCCTGCCATCTGGAGTCTCTTCATAAGGCAGAGTGCCATAAAGTGTCCTACATGAAGGCTGTCTGCTGTTGGATCAAATCCAATGTAAAATGTAGCCTTTCCATTGTTAATAAGGTCTTTGATAAGTGCTTCATCTGTTACCTGTGCAATAAGACCTCTTGCAACTAATTCGTCATAAAGTGTCATTTTTGTTTCCTCTCTTTTCATTTTTCTCATTACTGCTTGCGCAACTTTGTAAGCCAAGTCTCTCCGCAGCTTTGCTGCTCCCGAGCCTTGATAATTCACAACTTCCGCACTCCGTGCTCCGTTGTTCATTATCTGCATTCGCCATATAAGACAGAATCTGTGCAAGCACATTCTGTCTTGCATGGCTCATTGCTTACAAAAAAGGCTTCCGCCCTTCTTTAAAAGGACGAAAGCCTGAACTTACGTGTTACCACCTTTATTCATGACAGACTCGCATCTGCCACCTCATTAAGTCCACCAGCATGGACTTATGCACTATAACGTGTGCTACTCCGGCTGCCCCTACTTACAAATATGCTTTCAGTTCGCCACTCCGGAATGTATTCAGTTACCCTTACCCTTGCGCCTCTCATCAACCGGCTGCTTTCTGTAAGTTCAGTAATAACCTACTTGTTTCCATCAACGCTTTGTAATATTAATTGTGTATTACTTATAACATAATAGAATATTAAAATCAAGCCTCATTCCGAAACAAATGTATCAAATTAACACTAGATTGTAACTACTCTCATTGTGTTAGTAAGTCCTCTCTTAGATGAAGGATCAGAAGATGTAGCGATACCAGCAGAAACAATTACTGTATCTCCTTCTTCTACGAATCCAGCATGTTCAGAAACTACTAATGCATGCTCAATAATCTTATCTGTAGAAGCTTCTGTTGCTGTCTTAAGAGGTCTAACACCCCAGTAAATCTGCATCTTTCTAAGGACATTATCGTATGGAGAGCATCCGATAATCTCAGCTTCTGGCTTTAACTTAGATGTAAGTCTTGCTGTAAATCCTGAAATTGTAGGACAGATAATAGCCTTAGCTCCAAGGTTATCTGCTGTCTGAACTGCAGCATTACATACAGCGCTTGAAATGCTTCTCTTGCTGTGAAGATTAGAATATTCTACTGAATGTCCTTTAATCTCCCGCTCTGTTCTTTCTGCAATCTTAACCATCATCTTAACAGCCTCTAATGGGTACTTTCCATTAGCAGTCTCACCACTAAGCATAACAACATCTGTTCCGTCGTAGATAGCGTTAGCAACATCAGTAACCTCAGCTCTTGTAGGTCTTGGATTTCTGATCATAGAATCAAGCATCTGTGTAGCTGTGATAACTGGCTTATACTTAGCATTACACTTCTTGATGATTTCCTTCTGAACATGTGGAACTTCCTCAGCAGGAATCTCAACGCCCATATCTCCACGGGCCACCATGATACCATCAGCAACTCTGATGATATCATCTATATTAGCAATACCTTCGGCATTCTCAATCTTAGCAATAACTGGGATATCTGAACCATGCTCCCAAAGAAGGTGCTTAATTTCCTCGATACATGCTGCATTTCTTACAAATGAAGCTGCGATAAAATCAAATCCCTGCTCAACACCAAAGATGATATCTTCCTTATCTTTCTCTGTGATGCCTGGAAGTCTGATGCTTACGTTAGGAACATTAACACCCTTCTTAGAACCAAGCTCACCACCATTAATTACTGTACATTCAATCTCTGTACCTTCAACCTTATCAACCTTAAGCTCGATAAGACCATCATCGATAAGAATAATATTACCTGTAGTAACATCTTCTGGAAGACCTGCATAAGTTACCATATTAATCTTATCATCTGCTGGCACCTGTCTTGTTGTTAATGTATATTTCTGTCCCTCAACAAGTGTAACCTTCTTGTCATCCTTAACAGCACCTGTTCTAATCTCAGGTCCCTTAGTATCAAGAAGAGTTGCAATAGGGATATTAAGTTCTTCTCTTACACTTTTAATTAAGGCAAATCTTCCTGCCTGCTCCTCATGGTCACCATGAGAAAAATTAAATCTTGCAATATCCATTCCTGCTAACGCAAGATCCTTAATAAGGTTTCTGTCATTAGTATTAGGACCCATTGTGCAAATAATCTTAGTCTTTTTCATTGTTTCCTCCAAAATAATTAAAATCTTTTCAAACACATACCTACAATATAATAACATATTTGCGTGTCAAATCAACTAAGTTTTTTATTTAACAAGCTTTTTAGGGGGTGGAAGGATACGCAAAGAGAGACAGGGACGGTGTCAGTCTTTCAGGTTTCTTCGTTTAGTGGCAGTAAAAGCCAGTTTTTGCTTCGCTTTTTTGTTCAAAAAATCAACGCGCTTCGCTTGAACGCGATTTTTTGAACCGCGCTTCGCAAACTCTGGCTTTAACTCCCACACAACTCAGAAAATTCAATTCTGACACCATCCCTGTTTCTCTTTGCTTACACTTCTACCCCAGATGGTTACTGTTTATCCCCGGTTACATGGATGTGGGTATATAAGTGGTCGGAACAATACTCGTAGTTGCCGGCGCATTTTGAGCAGAATCTGAATGTGAGGTTTTCATCGTCAAGTTCTGTCCTTCCGCATACTGCACATCTGTGCTTCGGCTCGCGGCGCTTCGCGTGTTGTGCCTGACTATCCTGTGTTCTGCTGTCTGGGGACACAGAACCATATGTGCCAGACTGTGCTGTATTATTCTGCTGCCAATAGTCTTTTCTGGCATTCTGCTGTGCTTTCTTTGCTGTTCTCATTGCTTTGTCGAAGTTTCTCTGTGTACTGCTCTTTGCCGGGCCTTTCTTGTACAGGAAGAAGAATATTATAAAATTCAGCATTGACACAAGCGCCGCCGTTGCGTTGGCATAACACATAATTGCTGATGGTGCAAGAAAACCTGCTGCATACAGGCTGTACCATACATTTCTTGGAAGAAAAGGCACAAGATATCCGAATACTATAGTAATTCCGAATATTACAGCATCAAGTATTGCCATCCATTTAATCTTGATTGGGATAATGAAGAATAATAAAACCTCCATATCCGGCTGCTCCATAGCGAATGCCATGAACAAGGCAAGATTAATATAATTCGTACTTAATTTAAAGCTTAATCCCCATATAAGATAGATAATAAGTGATGCAAGTATATTAAGGATAACTCCTGTGAAGAAGTATACATTAAATCTGAACGAGCCCCATATTCTTTCAAGTACCGAACCAATCAGATAGTAGAAATACAGCACAAATACCACAAATATTATGCTGTTAGAAGGCGGTTGTAATATGAATGTGATGAGTCTCCATACCTGTCCTTTGAAAATCATAGCAAAATCAAGTGAAAAATATGCGTCATATAATCCATTAAAAAATGTATTCATCACAAATCCTATTGCATAAAGGACAATGATGTAAAACATAAGATTCTTAATCGCATACTTAGAGAATTTTTTCTCAAATTTAGCAAACCAGTTCATAAAATGTTCCTTTCAGTCTTACACATGTTACAGACTAATAATTCATAATCATATACAAGAAATTATAATAAACAAAACAATATGATGTCAATTAAACTTACTCTTAAGTTCTTAAATTTTAATAAAAATATCCACCATAAATAATTAAAGCTATTTTATTATTTCCTATTAATATTGAAATTTATTCCATTTTACTCTATAATGCATGAGTTGCATAAAAAATGACATATTTTGCGTTTTTTCACCAAAGTCACTATGCAATGGGTAACTTTGTATATTTATATTAAGGAGGACAGCTGCAGCTGTATTAGGTTATGAACAAATTCAAATTAGGTATTGATATTGGATCAACAACTGTAAAAATCGCTGTTTTAGATGATAATAATAATATTTTATTTTCTGATTATGAAAGGCATTTTGCGAATATCCAGGAAACTCTCCAGTCACTTCTTGAAAAGGCAGTGGCTGAGCTTGGCGAGTTTGAAGTATATCCTGTTATCACAGGTTCAGGCGGACTTACTCTTGCCAAACATTTAGAAG
>ENA-ORND01002332-ORND01002332.1-human-gut-metagenome-genome-assembly--contig:-NODE-2332-length-11667-cov-3.524285_pt1 | contig 11667 bp, 11 predicted proteins | sample MGYA00242111_ERZ509014 | MGnify/ENA primary metagenome ERZ509014 (study PRJEB26280, sample SAMEA2338694) | human gut metagenome | biome: human gut; feature: human-associated habitat; material: faeces... | reverse complement strand
TCGGCTGCGGACGCACCGATTTGCCAACGGGGAGCAGCGAGCAGATGCAAGCGTCGCTGGCACGGGTGGTGCCGATGGCGCGCAATCTGGAAATTTACCCCGGACATGGAGACTAAAATGAGCAACGAAATTCAGCAGGGCCTGCAGGACGACTTGACGACCATCGAGCCGGATTTGATGAACATGACGCGCCTGTTCTCTCTGCCGGACAGCGTGTGGGATGCGCCGGAATATCATTTCGCGGCATCCATCGAGGGCGGGCAGTACGTCATCCGCTTCTATGGAAAAACGCAGGCGGCGCAGGGCGTGACAGACATTCCGTCGGATGCGGATGCGCGGATTCAGGCGCTGCACCGCCGCCGGGCGCTTCGCCGCCTCTGCCGTCAGACGCTCTACGACCTGCTGCGCAAGGAAACAGGCATTCATCCGCCGTGGGGGAGCATGACGGGCATTCGTCCGACGCACCTGATGTACGAGGCGCTGAACGAAGGCATGTCGATGGCGGACGCGCAGGAGCATTTGGTGCACCAGTTTGATGTTGCGCCGGAGAAGGCGGCACTGCTGGCGGAACTCGTATCCGTGCAGCAGCAGCTTCCGCCGCCGGGCGACGACTGGATGGACGTGTACATCGGCATTCCGTTCTGCACAACGCGCTGCACCTACTGCTCCTTTTCCAGCGGCGAACTGGGCGACGGGCATTTGGTTGCGCCCTACCTGACAGCGCTGTTCCGGGAGATGGATGCCTGTGCGCAGCTCCTGCGCGACGCGGGGAAGAAACTGCGTGCGGTTTACGTCGGGGGCGGCACGCCGACATCGCTGAATGAGGAGCAGCTGCCGCGTCTGCTGGAGAAGATGATGCAGTGCTTCCCCTGCGCAATGGAGTACACGGTGGAAGCGGGTCGTCCCGACACGCTGACGCTGCCGAAGCTCGAAGCCATCCGGCGCGCGGGCGTACAGCGCATCAGCATCAATCCGCAGACGATGAATGACAAGACCTTGCGCGTCATCGGCCGTGCGCACACCGCTCAGCAGGTGGAGGAGGCGTATGCGATGGCGCGGACGGCGAACATCCACCACATCAACATGGACGTGATTGCCGGGCTGCCGGGCGAAAACATCGACGATTTTGCCCGTACAATGGACGCGGCGCTCCGCTTGAAGCCGGAAAGCCTGACCGTGCACACCCTCGCCATCAAGCGCTCCAGCCGTCTGCATCTGGAAAACGCGCCCCTGCCGGACGGCGAAACCGCCTCCCGCATGGTGCAGCTTGGGCTTGAAACCGCGCACCGATTGGGCATGAAGCCCTACTACCTCTACCGCCAGAAGTACATGGCGGGCAATCAGGAGAACGTCGGCTACGCGCTGCCGGGTCATGCCTGTCAATACAATGTGGATATTATGGAAGAAACGACGCACATCCTCGCCCTCGGCGCGGGCGGCATCTCCAAACGCGTCTACCCGGAGGAAGGGCACATCGGCCGTGCGCCGAACGTCTCCAACATCGAGCAGTACATTGCCCGCGTGGAGGAAATGATTGGGCGCAAAAGAGCACTTTTCCTGCCGGAAATGCCACTTTGACGGCAAAAAGCACGTTTCTGCGGCGGCAAATTCCCCTTTTGGCTTGCAATTTGGCGCATTTGCTGATACAATAGGCGTGATAGGCGCTTTTGCCCTATCTTCCGCAAGGGCGCGGACAATTGGTTCTGAAAGGAGTGCTATGAACATGGCACAGAATCCTACTTTTGTTATTACGATGGCGGATGGCCGCGAAATGAAGGGTGAACTCTACCCTGAAACTGCGCCGCAGTCCGTCGGCAATTTTATTGCGCTGGCGAACAGCGGCTTCTATGACGGGCTGATTTTTCACCGTGTCATTCCGGGCTTCATGATTCAGGGCGGCGATCCCAAGGGCACGGGTATCGGCGGCCCCGGCTATCACATCAAGGGTGAATTCGCCATGAACGGCGTGAACAACCCGCTCAAGCACACCTACGGCGTTCTGTCGATGGCGCGCAGCATGATGCCTGATTCCGCCGGCAGCCAGTTCTTCATCATGACTTCGGACAGCCCGCACCTCGACGGCCAGTACGCGGCGTTCGGCAAGGTGCTGGAAGGCATGGACGTGGCGGATGCAATCGTCAGCGTCAAGCGCGACATGCGCGATAAGCCCCTTGAGCCGCAGGTGATGAAGTCCATCCGCGTGGAGACCTTCGGGCAGACCTATCCTTTCGAGCAGATGTAATACGATTTCCCAATTTGCCTGCGCATCTTGGCGCATTCTCATTTGGGAATCGTATAATGATGCAGGCGCAGACGCGGCGGAGACAGCCGGACTGCGCCTGTATTTCGTAGGAGCGAAAACATGGAGAAGCAGAAAACGACGGTTCGGGTGGCAGGGAAGGACTACGCCCTTGTTTCGACGGATTCGCCGGAGCATCTGAACCGGGTGGCGGCGTATGTTGACCGGCAGATGACGGAGACGATGCGTTCCGGGCGGATTCCGGCGAACACGGCGGCGGTGCTGACGGCGCTGAATCTGGCGGATGACCTGATGCGCGCGCAGGACGAGGTGAACCGCTTGCGGCGGGAGCTGGCGCTTTTGCGGGAAAAGCGGTAAAAGCGTTTCTTTTTGGTGTTTGGATTGCAGGGGTTGGAACTCCTTGCTCGTTTTATATTGTTGCAGGAATTTCGCGCCTGCGGGCGCGACAAGGGGGCTTTGCGATCGCCCCCTTGACCCCTTCGCGGCGCTCACTCCTGTTACTGGTCTTTGCCGTAACTTGTGGATATGGGGGACAGTGTGGGTAAGCTGTGGATAAACACGCGGGCATAGCATGAAGAAGTGACCAACTCAATCGCGAGATGGGTGTCGAGAGGGTCGAAGACCCTTCGCGGGTGCAGGGCAGAGCCCTGCTGGGGTCAAGGGGCAAAGCCCCTTGGGTCTCCCCCATAAATTGAAGGAGAAAGCAATGACAAAACTCAAGGTTGGAATGATTTCGCTGGGATGTAATAAGAACCGCGTGGATAGCGAGACCGCGCTGGGGCTGCTGCGGGAGCACGGGTATGAGCTGACGAACGATCCCGCGCAGGCGGATGTGCTGATGGTGAACACCTGCGGGTTCATCGCGTCGGCGAAGGAGGAGTCCATCGACGCGATTCTCGACATGGCGCGGTACAAGCAAATCGGCAAGTGCCGTGCGCTGGTGGTCACGGGCTGCCTTGCCCAGCGCTACGAGAAGGATTTGATGCAGGAGATTCCTGAAATCGACCTGCTGATGGGCGTCAACCAGTATCAGCAGCTGCCCGACGCGCTGGAAAAGGCGCTTGGCGGCGTGCGCAAGTCCTACTGCATGGACGACCACACCTACTACGCCCACGACCGTGTGCTGACCACCCCGTCCTACACCGCGTACACCCGCATCGGCGAGGGCTGCTCGAACTGCTGCACGTTCTGCGCGATTCCGAAAATCCGCGGCCCGTACCGCTCCCGCCCCGAAGCCGACATCCTCCGCGAAATCGAAAGTTTGGCCAAGCAGGGCGTGAAGGAGCATATCCTCGTTGCGCAGGACACGTCGCGCTACGGCATGGACTTCGGCGGCGGATCGAAGCTGGCGGAGCTGATGCAGAAGGCGGCGAAAATCGACGGCGTGGACTGGCTGCGCGTCCTCTACTGCTATCCGGAGGAAACCAGCGAACAGCTGCTGGACATCATCGCAAACACGCCCAATATTTGCAGTTATGTTGATTTGCCGATTCAGCACGTCAACGACGCGGTGCTGAAAAGGATGCACCGCCGCGGCACAAGCGCCGATATTCGACGCGCTGTCAAGGGTGCGCACGAGCGCGGCATCACCCTGCGCACGTCGATTATCGTCGGCTTCCCCGGCGAGACGGAAGAGCAGTTCCAAGAATTGCTTGATTTCCTGCCCGAAGCCGAGTTCGACCGCCTCGGCGCGTTCACCTACTCCCCCGAAGAGGGCACGCCCGCCGCGAAAATGCCCGACCAAATTCCGGAGGAGGTCAAGGCGGAGCGGCTCGACCGGCTGATGAAGCGGCAGGCCGCCATCGCGCGGAAGAAGAATCAGGCGCGCGTGGGCACGGTGGAGAAAGTCCTTGTGACCGACCGCAACGTGCGCGGCGAAATCCTCGGCAGAAGTCAGCGCGAAGCCCCCGAAACCGACGGCGAAATCATCTTCACCGCAGGCGAAAGCAAAATGCCCAGCGTCGGCGATTTCGTGGACGTCCGCATTGAAAAAGCCAGCACCTACGACCTGACAGGGGTGATTGCATGAACCTGCCCAACAAATTGTCGCTCCTGCGCGTCGCGCTGATTCCGGTGATGGTGGCGCTGATGCTCCCGCAGACCCTCGTTTGCGATTTGCTCGCCGCCGCCGTGTTCGCCGCCGCTGCCCTGACCGATTATTTTGACGGCCATATCGCCCGCTCCCGCCACCTGATTACCGATTTCGGCAAGTTCATCGACCCCGTCGCGGACAAGCTGCTCAACCTCTCCGCCATGATGATGCTCGTTCAGCGCGGGACGCTGCCGGGCTGGGTCGTCGTGCTGATTTTGGCGCGCGAACTCGCCGTTGACGGCCTGCGCATGGTCGCCGTGGGGCAGGGGCGCGTGATTGCCGCGGGCAAGCTCGGCAAAATCAAGACCGCCAGCCAGATGGTGATGCTCCTCTTCGTGCTGATTACGCACCAGCCCGCCCTGACCGCCCCCGCGTGGGACGTTGTGAGCGCGACCGTCCTCGGCGCACCGTGGATGCGGTGGATCAGCACCGTGCTGATGCTGTGGGTCGCCGCCATCACCCTCTGGAGCGGCATCGACTACTTCGTCCGCAACAAGGACTGCATCAAGGATATGTAACCGAAGGGGTCAAGGGGGCGACCGGAAAGCCCCCTTGAACTATGCAAAAGTCCAGTTGTGGAAGAGTAGTCAACTATGCTAACATAATTAGCAAAAAGGTCAATTCCGCTTCACACGGAAGCCGCCGAAACCCGCGCCACGGTTTCTTCCACCGCCTTGGCGACGGCTTCTGCCATACTCATTTTTGCTGTTCCCACAACAGTGGCTTGGCATTTGCTCACCGGCAGCAGAATCTTGTGCGCCTTGCTGCGCCCGACCGCCAGCGCCATGTTCGCGGTCACTTCGCCCAGCATCGCGTCGCACAGCACCATGCCAATCGGGCAAAGAATCAAATCCGCCATCCCGGCGCATACCACGACGGCGTTTTCGCCCGTCGCCACTTGGTCTGCCCCCGCGCGGAGCATCGCTGCCGTCGCCAGCGCGTTCGTCCCCACCGCAATCAGCGGCTGATTCGGCAGCGCTTTCTTCAGCCCCTCGACCAGCTGCCGCCCCATGCCGCCGCCCTGCGCATCAAGAATGACAATTTTCATGCAGATTTCCTCCTCGTGCATGTTGCATTTTTCTTGATTAGTATAGCATAGAATTTTTCAATTCGCAATGCGCATACCATTGCAGGGGGAATCATGCCTGCGTAACTTGCAGTTATCAGCCAGAAAGAAGGCTTCATCCATGAAGAAGAGAAAAATCGTCCTTACCGGCGGGGGCACGATGGGGCACGTCACCCCCAACCTCGCCCTCCTGCCGCACCTCCTCGCCGCCGGCTACGAAGTCCACTACATCGGCACGGAAAACGGCATGGAAGCCGAGAAACTCCGCAATGTCCCCGGCGTCATCTACCACGGGGTGAAGACCGGTAAGCTCCGCCGCTACTTCGACTGGAAGAATTTCACTGACCCCTTCCGCGTCGCCGCGGGCGCGTTCCAGTCCGCGCACCTCATGGGCAAAATTAAACCGGATGTTTGCTTCAGCAAGGGCGGATTCGTCGCCGTGCCGGTCGTGTTCGGCGCGTGGCTGCATCACGTTCCCGTCGTCTGCCACGAAAGTGATTTAACCCCCGGTTTGGCGAATAAGCTCAGCCGCCCGTTCGTCCGGCGCATCGCCACCACCTTCCCCGAATGCGCACAGATGCTCGGCGCCAAGGCGGAGATGGTCGGCACGCCCCTGCGCCCGGAGCTTTTCCGCGGCAGCCGCGCCAAGGGCCTGTCCTTCCTGCGCTTCGACGGCACGAAGCCCGTTCTGCTGATGATGGGCGGATCGCTCGGCGCGCAGGCGGTCAATAAGGCGCTGCGGGATGCCCTGCCGATGCTCACCGACACGTTTGATGTCGCCCATATCTGCGGCAAGGGCAATCTTGACCCGACGCTTGATAAAACCCCCGGTTACACGCAGGTGGAGTTTCTCGATCAGGATCTGCCGGATGTGCTCGCCGCCGCCGACCTTGTGCTCTCCCGCGCGGGCAGCAACGCCCTGATGGAGTTCCAAGCGCTTGCCCGTCCGCTGCTGCTTGTCCCGTACCCCAAGGGTGCCAGCCGCGGCGACCAGATTCTCAACGCCCAAAGCCTTGAAAAACGCGGACTCTGCCACGTTCTCCTGCAGGAAAACATGACCCCGCAAACCCTGACCGACGCGCTGATGCAGACGTGGGCGGAGCGCGACAAATTGACCGCCGCCGTCAAAAACGCCCCTCCCGCTGATGGCACAAAGCGCGTGCTGGAGATGATTGAAGAGGTGCAGACCCGAAAGGCTTGAGCGTGCGCCGGAAATCCCATTAAATCTGCGGTTACAACCAGCAAGTTCATAAAGCCAACCCTTCGCCCGACTGCGCCCCACGCCAGCCGGGCGTTTTTTGCATCCCAAAGGCGCAGGAAAGCCCGTCGCCCGCAATTGCTCATTGCTCATTCCCTTCACGCCGCCCCATGCTCCGCCCTGAACGCCCCCAAAAGCGCCCGCCCCTCCTCCCGCGTGTGCATCAGCGCGTTCCCTTGCGCCATATCCCGTGCGTACAGGTAGTCTTCCATCTCCGCAACCGTCCGAACACCCGCGCCGCCCCAGTCCGTCAGCAGCTGAATCAGGTAATTCACCGCGTTCGTCGGATTCGCCTCCGCTGTCTTGGCGACCGCCTGAATCATCAGCCCGTCCTCGAACGGGTACGCCCCAAACGCCGCCATCACCCGATTCAGCTGATTCTCCGTGAACACCTGATGCAGCAGCACTTTACCCGCCAGTTTCGCGCTCTCCCGCACTGACCGCGGAAACGCCCCCTCGCGCGCGCCCGCCTCCGTACACGCATACGCACACTCGTGCGCGCCTGCGCCCGCGTATCCGGCAGAGAAAGCAGATGTCTCCGTTTCATCATCATTCGTTTTCCCCGTTGGGTTTACGGTTTCTGTTTCTGTTTCTGTATAGTTTATATTAGTGCCGTGGAAATCGGGCGCATTTCCGTGGCAATCGGTTGTGCAATCGGTTGGACAAACGGTTGTGCAATCGCTTGGGTAAACGCTTGGGTAATTCGGATGATCACGGGGATAGTCGCGGATTTCGGGGCAATCAGCGGGGCAATCGGCTGTGCTGTTAGCACTGATTTCACGCGGATAGTCACGCTCAACAGCGCCTTTTCCGTCGCAAACGGAGAAGTAATGCAGGCGGTACGCGGGCGGTGTGCGCTTCTTTTCGCCGGGAATGTACTCCAAAAGCCCGGATTCGCAGAGCGTGCGTCGAGCGTCGGCGAGGGCGGTGGCGCTCATGGGGAAGTAAGCGAGCAGGTACGGATTGTCGATGCGGAGGAAACCGTCGCACCAGTCGCCGCCGCGGGCGTGCTGGTTCATGATTTCAATCAGCTTGTACCACAGCAGCTGAGCGCTGGCGGGAAGGCGGGTTCGCGCGGCGAATGTGTTGAAACGGCGAATTTCAATCAAGTAGTTTACATTGCACATTTGGGTCATTCCTTTCGGATTTTGTGGGTCGCTATTGCGACAGTGATATTGTAGAACAGAGAATGGATGTTCGTCAAGGAAATTTGATTTCATTTGATTTCGCTTGATTTCATTTGATTTTGGGGTAAAATTCAACAGCGTTTTATTGTTGCACAGGGGATTTCGCTCCTGCGGGAGCGACGAGGGGGCAATGTAAACAGACGAACGTCTGCGGTCGCCCCCTCGACCCCTTCGCATTGCACACCCATGCGGCTTGGTTTTTATCGTTACAGGAAAGCTGCCCCCATGCTGCTTGAACTGTTTCGCGGCAGAACCGAACGCATCCGCTTTGACCGAAAACAACATTTTTCCCCCATACGCCGCAAAACACAATAATAATGAAGGAAAACCCTTTTCTTTTGGGGCGGAAAGTGCTATAATAAATATGTTAGGGAAGAGTCAACAGCGGGGGAATCCGGCGGTGGGGCGCGCGTAGACACGGTTTGTGCGCCCGCTGACGCGAAGTACCCCGACGTGCGTGTCCCCCTCCCGGATGGCGGGGCAAGGGCAAATGCCCCTGATTTTACGGTTTTCGCGGCGTGGGGAATAATCATCCGCCGTTTATTGATTTTTGTGAGGTGCAAGCATGTTGAACGACCAGGAACTCGAACACCGGACGGAAGAAGAAATCGAACAGCAGATTGAAGAAGCGACGCAGGTCAAGAGCGAATACGGCGAGGAGCAGATTCAGGTGCTGGAGGGCTTGGAGGCGGTTCGCAAGCGCCCCGGCATGTACATCGGCTCGACGGACAGCCGCGGACTGCACCATCTGGTGTACGAAATTGTGGATAACTCCGTGGATGAGGCGCTGGCGGGCTACTGCAAGCGCATCGACGTGACGCTGCACAAGGACGGCTCGGTCTCCGTCCGCGACGACGGGCGCGGCTTCCCCGTCGGCATCCACCCGAAAATGGGCCGTCCGGCGGTCGAGGTCTGCCTGACGGTGCTGCACGCGGGCGGCAAGTTCGGCGGCGGCGGCTACAAGGTGTCCGGCGGCCTGCACGGCGTGGGCGCGTCGGTGGTCAATGCGCTGTCGAAGTCGCTGTCCGTGACGGTTTATCAGGATGGGAAAATTTATCAGCAGGAATACGCGCGCGGCAAGTACCTCTACGACCTGCGCGTCATCGGCGAAACCGACCGCACCGGCACGACAATCCGCTTCCTGCCCGACGTCATCAGCGACGACAACCCCGACGGCATCTTCGAGCGCGGCGTCACGTTTGATTTTGACGTGCTGAAGAAGCGCCTGCGCGAAATGGCGTTCCTGAACAAGGGCATCCACATCACCTTCACCGACGAGCGCGGCGAAACGCCCGTGACGGAGGATTTCCTCTACGAAGGCGGGCTGCGCGAGTTCGTCAAGTATCTGAATCACAACAAGGAAGTTTTGTTCCCTGAACCGATTTATACCGAGGGCGTGAAGGACGGCATCCTCGTGGAAGTCGCCATGCAGTACAACGACTCGTATGCCGAAAACATCTACACCTTCGTCAACAACATCGCGACCCCCGACGGCGGCACGCATCTGACCGGCTTCACCACCGCCCTGACGAGCGCCCTCAACGACTACGGCCGCAAGTATAAGCTCCTGCGCGACAACGAGCCGAACCTGAAGGCGGAGGACGCGAAGGAAAGCCTGACGGCGGTTGTGTCCGTCAAGATGGAAGACCCGCAGTTCGAGAGCCAGACGAAATCGAAGCTGGGCTCCGGGCAGGTTCGCGGCGTGGTCAACGACCTTGTGAAGGAGGAATTGTCCACCTATCTGGAGGAGAACCCGTCTGTCGGGCGGACGATTCTTGACCGCTGTGTGAGCGCCCAGCGTGCGCGCGAGGCAGCCCGCAAGGCGCGCGAGATGACGAGACGTAAATCAGCGCTCGACGGCATGGCGCTTCCAGGAAAACTGGTGCACGGACAAACCTTTGTCCGAATGGGGATCTTCTGTCAAATACGAAGACGGGAAACTCTCGCTGATTCTCGGCGAAAACAACCTGCACGGAAAAATCGACTTGTCGGGGTGTACGGCGTTGGTGTCGCTTCGCTGCGCGAAAAATTCGCTGACGGAGATTGATGTTTCCGGTTGTCCGCTGTTGGAGGAACTGGACTGTACGAACTGCGGAATTTCCGGTCTGGACGTTTCCGGCTGTTATTCTCTCCGGCGGCTGCTCTGCGGTTACAATAGTCTCACGGAACTCGGTCTGTCGTCCTGTCCTTACCTGACGGAACTGAATGTTCCTTATAACGGGTTGGGGACATTGGACATTTCGTCATGTATGGCCTTGACGGACTTGAACTGCGCCGAAAACCGGTTGGAAAAGTTGGACATGGCAGGACGGGAAGGCCTTCGGATGCTTTTCTGTTATGGCAACCGACTGTCCGTACTGGATTTGTCAAAATGCTTCTCGCTGACGCTTGTGAACTGTGGGGCGAATGAACTGACCCGGCTCGATCTCTCCGGCTGCGAAAAACTCGGCCGGCTCTATTGTTACGACAATCGGCTCGAAACTTTGGACCTGTCTGATTTTGCGCCGCTACTCAGTGAGTTATATTGTTATGGAAATCGGCTGACCGAATTGGATCTGTCCGGAACCGATCGGCTTTCGCAACTCGAATGCTCCTACAACAATCTGCAACGCCTCGACTTGACAGGCTGTAAATCGTTGCGTATCGCGGGATGTGCGCGAAACGCATTGCGCTCGATAAGCCTTTTCGGTTGTGAAATGCTCGGACAATTGGATTGCTCGGGCAACTTGCTGGAGAATATCGATATTTCAGCTTGCCCGTATCTGACCGAATTGATCTGTACTGATAACCTGATTTTATCGGAGATACCGGAGTCGTTCGATCGACTGACTCTTTTCGAACATGATATTCGATACGAATACAGTGTGGAAAAAGATGCTGTCACGGGGCAAGAAAAAATCGTTTATATGGATCGGGGTAAGGGATGGTGGTACTCCGGAGAGCCGGATAAAGGATATCACGGCCGCTGATGTTTTTATTTGAAAAGGACGGGCGAATCGGTTGAGAGCTAAAGGTTATCGACTTTTCGGGTTTATTCGTATCTTTGCTTTCATGGACAGGGGCGAGATTATCATTTATCTGTTGATTTATATCTATTTTTTTACAGATTGAGTCTAAAATAGAAATGATTCTGTCTTGTTCAGGTAGCGGTGGAATCTTAATGCTTAGCTTGGACAACTCATTAAATGTTATTTGCGGGAATGTACCAGAACGAGTCTCCGCTAACATTTGAAGTTCTGAAATAATCTTATCAGATTGAAGAAAGTAGTAGAGGTATTTGGACTTGACAATATTTTTATTTCGAATAACCATTAATTTGGTCGATGCAATATAATTGATTGGGGCGAAATCAATGTATGCATAGCGTTTGTTTTGTGGACGAATTTCGCTATATAATATATCGCCTTCTTCAAAAGTTTTTTTAAATTGACCTTTCAGATTCTCATTAGGAATATAAATGTGATTTAATACTTTGCCTTCTAATACATCAGATGTATTAATAAGAACAACTTGTTGAGCATTACTGTTGTATGTATTGGAAATTGTATCGCACACATCTCCTATTGTGCATTGCCTCCAGGTCGTATTCATATATTGTTTTTCTAATTTATATATTTCCGATGTGAGATTTTGACATTGCTTTGATTGACCATTGCATAGTGCATTGTTGTGTCGATTTTGACGTGCCCTAATAGCTTTTGTACCTGTTCGATCGGCATCCCTTTATCGATGGCCATTGTAGCAAGTGTTCGGCGGAATTTATGCGGATGAACTTTGTGAATCGAAACTTTGCGGCCGAGCTGG
>ENA-ORND01002330-ORND01002330.1-human-gut-metagenome-genome-assembly--contig:-NODE-2330-length-11692-cov-4.123314_pt1 | contig 11692 bp, 13 predicted proteins | sample MGYA00242111_ERZ509014 | MGnify/ENA primary metagenome ERZ509014 (study PRJEB26280, sample SAMEA2338694) | human gut metagenome | biome: human gut; feature: human-associated habitat; material: faeces... | reverse complement strand
ATATTTGTTTAAGTAAAGATATATCAGGAATATTTTTACCATTCTCCCACTTACTAACTGCTTGATATGTTACACCATATTTTTCTGCAAACTTTTCCTGTGTTAAATTATTCTTTTTACGAAGTTCTTTTATTAAGTTACCTATTCTTTTTTGATCCATACTACCACTTCCTATGTATAAAATATCTACATATATTATTTTATCATATTTTTTTATTTTGGCATATATAAAATTTAAAAAGCAGTAATTTTTATTTACCACTTTCTTATTTTTTTAGAATTAAAGTTTTATTTTCTTCGGCCACTTCTACATCATTAAATACTTCTTTTGATTCTTCTAAATATATTTTTTTATCTTCTTCTGGCCAAAAGTGTATTAACAACAATTTTTTAGCATTAGAATTATTTGCCAATAACCCAGCATCATAGGCTGTCATATGTGTACTACTATTAGAATTATATCTTCTTAATAGTGAACTCTCACAAATAATTAAATCTGCATCCTTACAAAAACTTATTAAATCAGTAAGATTAGAAGTACCAATATCAGAAGTATATATAATCTTAAAATCTTTATTTTGTAATTTTACCATAAATGCTTCTATGGTATGAGATTTATTATCATGAAAAGTTATTTTTAAATCATCTATAAAAAATGAATAACTATCAGTTATATCAAAATACTTGGCATAACTCTCTTTACTAGATACTATAGATTTCTTATTGAAGTCATAATCGTTTTTGGGTAAAAATATATTTATCTTGTTATTAAGTAATCCTAAATTATGATAGACATAAGATGCGTAGCAGATACTTCCGATATCTCCGAAATGATCTCTATGATAATGAGTAATTATCACATTTAAATCTTCTAAAGTATCAGGGAATTTTAATAGCCTAGTTATTCCACTGCCACAATCTAATAGTATTTTTTTATTATTATAATTTATTAAAACCCCTGGGCAATTCATATTACCTTTAGTATATGGAGAAATAGTTCCAAGGGGTGTAATTGTTATCTCACTCATTTTACTATACTCCTCTTTTTTATTAACATTTTTTCTTTAATAGTAGGTTCTACATACCTTATAATATCTTTATCAAGATTAAATAGTTCTTTTACCATACTAGAAGAGACTGATTGATATTTAGTATCTGCAAATAAGCAAATAGTATTTATCATATTATTAGATATTTCTCTATTTATTTCTTGCATAGTAACTTCATAATCATAATCACTTAAACTTCTAAGTCCACGAATGATAGCCTTACATTCATTTTGAATTGCAACATCTACTGTCGCCCCACTACCAGATATAACTTTTATATTACTCATATCTCGATATAAATATTTAATCATTTCTAGTCTTTCTTCTATAGAAAAGAATGAAATCTTTTTTGAATAATTTTGCATAACTGCCACTACGACCTCATCAAATAAATTACTTGCTTGCCATATAATGTCCATATGTCCCTTTGTTATAGGATCAAAGCTTCCCGGATATAAAACTCTTGTCATAATATCTTCACCACCTTATGTAAATTAAACCTTTTTCCTTTCTTTACTTGTATTATAATACTTTTTGTGATATAATTAAAACACATATTTGTTATGTTTATCATAACTGGAGGTTATTATGAATATAAATTTTGAATTATATAGAATATTTTATGTAGTTGCTAATCATAGTAATATTACTAAAGCAAGTGAAGAATTAAATATATCACAGCCTGCTATTAGTAAATCTATTAAGAATCTTGAAGATCAATTAGGAGGAAACCTCTTTATAAGAACTAAAAGAGGGGTTATATTAACAGAAGAAGGAAAAGAATTCTATAACTATATTAAACAAGCTATGGAATATATTAATAATGCTGAAAAGAAGTTTACCAATCTTATTAACTTAGAAACAGGATGTATAAAAATTGGAATTAATACTACTTTAACAAAAGAATTCTTACTACCCTTTCTAGAAGAATTTCACTCTTTATATCCTAAAATAGATATTCAAATTATAACAGGACTTACTACAGAATTAATATCTAAATTAAAAAATGGATTAATTGATATAGTAATATTAAATATTAACAATAAAGATTACGGTAATGATATTGAAATAATTAAATGCCAGAAGATAAATGATTGTTTTGTAGTAAATAGTAAATTCAAAGAATTAATTAATAAAGAAATATCACTAAAAGATATAAACAATTATCCTTTAATATTGCAAAAGAAAGGTTCTAATACTAGGGATTTTTTAGATAATATTGCTAAGGAAAACGATGTTATTCTAAAACCTAATATAGAACTAGCAAGTTATTCTCTAGTTGTAGAATTTTCTAAAATAGGACTAGGTATTGGATATGTAACTAAGAAATATATACAAAAAGAATTAAAGAATAAAGAACTATATGAATTAAATATCAAAGAAAAGATTCCTAGTAGATATATAGGTATCGCTCTATCAAAAAATCACTTACCTAGTTTTAGTACTAAAAAACTTATTGAAATAATAGAAAAAGACAAATATAATTTTAAATAATTTTATATCTGTCTTTTTTAGTTTTATAATATATTCTTAGTACTATAAACTCATAACTGGCAGTTAAGCAAGTTCGAGTAAAATAGTACAAAAAAAGAGCTTGTTTTTGTTTCAAACTCTTTTAAGTACTATTTGGTGCGGGTGAAGGGACTTGAACCCCCACGGATGAACCACTAGATCCTAAGTCTAGCGCGTCTGCCAATTTCGCCACACCCGCATCAAAAAAATTATTTGGTGGACCCTGCAGGACTCGAACCTGCGACCGCCCGGTTATGAGCCGGATGCTCTAACCAACTGAGCTAAGGGTCCATTACTATATAAATATTAACTTTTCATACAAGATAAATGCTATCTACTATTGTTAGAGCATCCTTCTTGAAGAACAAATTAAGTATACCATTTTTAAGTACTTATGTCAATAAGTTAAATAATTATTTTAACTATTTTTTACTATTTTATGCTATTAATGAATAAAATTTACTATGAATAATCAAAATATTGAAGATAAAGCATTGACTACTCTAGCCTTTGTTATAGGGCTTGCTCTTATAGATAATCTATCTAGTACTGAACAAAATGCTGTTGGTAACTGGATAATGTTAATAGCTCAAACTCTCTGTACTAATGGTAGTTATACTTTTAATAAAGAATGGAAAAGTCATACAAGTAATGGTAATACTCCTGTTACTAAAGATACTCTAGAAAAAGTTGGAGATATTATTAATAATACAATAAAAAAGAACTATTTCTAGTTCTTTAAATTATTTTTTTTTAAATTAAAGACATTATTATTGCTATCTCTAATAATTAATTCTTCACCCCAAATATAATAAGTATGGTTGATACTTATTTGGAGACCCCTAAGCCTCCAAATAACACTAATAAGACTTACATAGTAAGGCTTTTAGTGCATATAAAAAGAACCTAGATAAATAATTATCTAAGTTCTTATAATAATTACATAGTTTCTTTTAATTTAGCTTGTGCCACCGTCTTTATAGGGAATAGATTTCTACTACCAACTTTCAATAGTATATACCGCAATCAATAAAGGTAATAGATTAAATCCCAATCATTATAAAAAAATATTATTTAAAAGTTTTGATACCTTACTCGTTAATACATGATGATTATAATTATACCATCATTGTTTTAAAGATACAATTTGATTAGTTCAAACTACTTTGTTCTAGGCGTTAATTCATTTTTTATATTTTCATATTCTTTTTCAGAAGGATCGTTATCTATCATTAGACAGATATCACCATATGTTAATTCTATTCCTTTGCTAATAGACATTTTTACCAATTCGATGATTGCTCTATCTCTAATTTCTCTTTCTAATTTTTGATCAACATCTGGAACCATTGGTATTACTTCAGTTAGAAAATTATTGTTCATTTTATTTGTAACTTTATTTATATATTCATCATATCTTTTGCTCATATTATTGTCCTCCTCACCAAATACATTATACCATATTTTTATAAATTAGTATATATAAAATTTAAAAGGACTAGATTTTTCTCTTGCCTCAATCATTTGTGATTAATAGTTTTAGTTTCTAACACATTATGGTTAAAATAATTTTTATTTAAAACTGTAAATTAATTTAATAATTGTTATACCATAATCTATTATAAATTCTTTTTCTTCATCGCTAAATTGTTTTCTCTCTTCTAAAGCGTTATTACTTGAATGTCTAAAACATTGTATTTGTTTTCTATACTTTTTTATTATTTCATCATCTACATATTCAAAGCAATGTTTTGAATAATCTAATTTAATATAATTACCATCTACATATAAAAGATTTTCAATAAGATTTGCAATTTTCTTTATTTTCTCATCAATATTCATATTCTTAAATCTTGCATTTCTAGTAGAAATTTCCATAAACATTTTATCAATATTATTTTCAATTTTAATGGTTGCTTCTTTTTCAAAAGTTAAATTTTCTACAATTTTTCTTCTAGTTATATATTGAACTGTATTATTATGATCTAACCCTCTTTCGATTGCTAAATTTCTTATATCATTGCAAGTAAATTTATATGGGTCTTCAGGTGGCCTATCAATAATTCTAGGAAATTCTTTTATCTTATAACCATTATCATGTAAATAGAATAGAACAAAGTAAAACAATCTTGTATTTTTTATAGTAGTAATATCAAGAGATGGTTCACATAAATCTTTCAAAATCCTTATGACATCTTCATCATCAAATGCTTCATATTCCATCTCATCATATGGATTGTCATTGGTTATCAAGTTGATTTCTTCCATTACTTTTTTATCTTCTTCTGCTTTTGTAATTAATTCATTATAAAATTTATAATAATAATCTTCTTTTGATACATGCTCTTTATAATATTTTTCAAGATTAATCATACATTATCAATTCAAGGTCAACTTTCACTTTTGTGTTTGATTGATGATGGTTCAAAAGAGGAAGTCAATTTATTATATCAACTCACTCACCTATTTTGATAAGTTATAGAAATGGAATAATATTGGATTTAAATGATAATTTTAAAGAAGTTAATTATAAAGATAGTGATATATATAAAATGTATAAGATGTATTTAGATAATTCTGATAGAATGCAAGATAGATTATTTAATAGTTAGAAGCTTTATTACTTCTTTTTTTTATTCAAAAAAAGAGGTTGAAATAATTTCAATCTCTTTAATATCAACTTATCTATTTAGCTTTTCTTTAATTGCGGCTTGAGCGGCAGCAAGTCTAGCAATAGGAACTCTATATGGTGAACAAGATACATAGTTTAGTCCTATATTATGACAGAACTCAACGGATGTTGGTTCTCCACCATGTTCTCCACATATACCAAGTTTAATATCAGGTCTAGTACTTCTACCTTTTTCTGCGGCCATCTTAACAAGCTGTCCTACTCCTACTTGGTCTAATTTAGCAAATGGATCTATTTCATATATCTTATTTTGATAATAAGCATCTAAGAATTTACCAGCATCATCTCTAGAAAAGCCAAATGTCATTTGAGTTAAATCATTAGTACCAAATGAGAAGAACTCTGCTTCTTTAGCAATAGCATCTGCAGTTAAGGCTGCTCTTGGTATCTCTATCATAGTACCAATATGATATTTCATATCAGAATTATATTCTCTCTTAACTTCTTCAGCTACTTCTACAACGATATCTTTGACAAACTTAAGTTCTTTTTCTTCTCCTACTAGAGGTATCATAATTTCAGGTGTAATATCATAACCATTTTCTTCTTTAACCTCAATAGCGGCTTCCATTAAAGCCCTAGTTTGCATTCTAGCAATCTCTGGATAAGTAACAGCAAGTCTACATCCTCTATGACCCATCATTGGATTAAATTCATGTAATTCTGCTATCTTATTCTTTAAGTGTTCTACAGTAACATTCATATCTTTTGCTAAAGCAATTATATCTTCTTCTAAAGTAGGTAAAAACTCATGCAATGGTGGATCTAAGTATCTAACAGTCATTGGAAGGTTCTTTAACTCTTTATACATAGCTTTAAAATCACCTTTTTGGAATGGTATTAATTCATCTAAAGCTTTTGTTCTATCTTCAACTGTCTCTGATAGAATCATCTTTCTAATCTTAGGTATTCTATCTTCTTCAAAGAACATATGCTCAGTTCTACATAATCCTATACCTTCTGCTCCTAGTTCAATAGCTTTAGCAGTATCTCTAGGATTATCAGCATTAGTTCTAACACCTAGTGTTCTATATTCATCAGCCCACTTCATTATTCTACCAAAATCACCACTTACTGTAGCTTCTTTAGTAGGAATATCTCCTGCATATATTTTACCAGTGTTACCATCAAGTGAAATATAATCTCCCTTATGGAATGTCTTACCGCCTAAAGTAAATTCTTCTTTTTCTTCATTAATATTAATAGCACCACAACCTGCTACACAGCATGTACCCATACCTCTAGCAACAACCGCAGCATGAGAAGTTCTTCCACCTCTTACGGTTAAAATACCTTGAGAGGCAACCATACCTTCAATATCTTCAGGGGTAGTCTCTAGTCTTACAAGTACTACTCTCTTTCCTTTACCACCTTTACCTAATGCTTTTGCTTCTTCAGCAGTAAATACTACCATACCAGCAGCAGCACCAGGACTAGCAGGTAATCCTTCACCAATAGAAGTACTCTTCTTTAATTCTTCAGCATCAAATGTAGGATGAAGTAATTGATCTAGACTCTTAGCATCAATTCTAAGTACAGCCTCCTCTGGAGTAATCATACCTTCATCTACTAGATCACAAGCAATCTTAATTGCAGCTTGAGCAGTTCTCTTACCATTTCTTGTTTGTAAGAAATATAACTTACCTTCCTCAATAGTAAACTCCATATCTTGCATATCTCTATAATGATTTTCTAGCTTTTGAGCAAGTTCCATAAACTCTTTATAGCATTCTGGTAAATCTTCTTCTAGTTTAGTAATAGGTTCAGGAGTTCTAACACCTGCGACTACATCTTCTCCTTGAGCATTAATTAAGTATTCTCCATAAATACCTTTTTTACCAGTTGCAGGATCTCTAGTAAAGGCAACACCAGTACCTGAAGTATTACCCATATTACCAAATACCATTGATTGTACATTAACTGCAGTACCCCAATCTCCTGGTATATCATTCATTCTTCTATAAACGATAGCTCTAGGATTATCCCAAGAACGGAATACTGCTTTAACTGCTCCCATTAATTGTTCTCTAGGTTCTTGAGGGAACTCTTCACCATTCATGTGATCACTATATACTTTTTTAAATCTATTTACTAATTCTTTTAAATCTTCTACTGTAAGTTCAGTATCATAATGAACACCTTTCTCTTCTTTTAATTCATCTATTATTTTTTCAAAGAAAGATTTATTTACTTCCATTACTACATCTGAATACATTTGAATAAATCTTCTATAAGAATCATAAGCAAATCTAGGATTACCAGTCTTTTTAGCAAATCCTTCTACTGCTACATCATTTAATCCTAGATTAAGTATTGTATCCATCATACCTGGCATACTTGCTCTAGCACCACTTCTTACTGATACAAGTAATGGATTTTCTGTATCACCAAACTTCTTTCCTTGTAATTTTTCTAGTTCTTCTAGTGCTTTAAAGATTTGAGATTCTATCTCTTCAGATATTTCTTTACCATTATCATAATAATTAGTACAAGCCTCTGTTGAAATAGTAAATCCTTGAGGTATAGGTAATCCTAAATTAGTCATTTCTGCTAAATTAGCACCTTTACCACCAAGTAAATTTCTCATATCTTTGTTACCTTCTTTAAAGGTATAAACATATTTTGTCATCATATCATCTCCTCACTCTAATATAATAACAAAATCAAATAAAAAGTTCAATAATAATATAAAATTTTTACTATTTCTTTACATTTTTTATCACTTTCAGCCTATAGTCTTCCAGTGTCATTTATAGCCTATAGTCTATAAATGATATATCAACCATATCTATCATATATAAGCCATTAATACATACAAAAAGAAGTTACAATTAATGTAACCTCTTCTAAATTATCTCTTACTAAATTGATACCCCCGTAAAATAAGGGCAAAATGGGGTAATTGTTGGCTACACGCTGTCTACCGATATTACCTCACACGCCTTATAGGAGGTGTAAATATGAAAAGTAAAAGGTCAAAAGCTACCGATATACCACAAAAAGTTAAACAAGTGGTATGGGAGCGTGATAATCATTGTTGCGTTATTTGTGGTAATAATTATAACGTTATGCCTAACGCTCATTATATACCACGTAGTAAAGGTGGCTTAGGCGTAGAGCAAAATATTTTTACTGCTTGTACTAGATTAACCGAAAATGACTGTCATTATAAATTTGACAACTACGGTATTGGAAAAGAAAAGGTTAAAGAATATTTAAGCTCAATTTATCCAAACTGGGACGAAAAAAATTTAATTTACAAAAAATAAAAAAAGGTAGAGGCACCACCGCCCCTACCTTTTAATTTCATAAAAATAGCAACTAAGACAACACAAGTATACTAGCTTGTATTGAATACTACGTCGTTGCTAAATATAATATAACAAAAATATAATTATTTGTCAATAAATTTTAATATAATTTAATGTTATTCCAATTTGTCGTACCATTTTGATAATTTAGATTTACTTGTCTTTGTACCTCAGCATAGTTAGAGCCAAGAGCCTTACGTCTAACGTCTCCATTACCAAAGTCTCCTCTAATAGTCTTTTTGACTAACGTTAAAATATCTACTGTTGGAGTTGGAGCTGGAGCTGGTTTATTTCCAGTTAAGATTTCATTAACTCTAGCTTGTACCTCGGCATATCTTGATCCTAGAGCTTTTTTTCTATCTTCGCCATTACCATATTTACCGACGATAACCTCACGGGCTAACTCGTCCACACTCTTTGTAGGAGCTGGTGTACTATTTATTTTATTTGCCTCGGCTATAATATAGTCCATTTTACTTAGTAAATATTCGCCGGGACAAGTTGTATTTGCAAACATACTATGCCAAGTTACATTTTTACCTTTTATTAAAGTACCTAAATTGTTTCTTTTACCTATGTCGGCAACTAATTTAATTAAACTATTTAAAGATTTATCGCTAACCGACCAATTACCACCATTAATATTATTAGCGGTTTCAATGGTAACTGATTTACAATTACTATCCCAATTAGAATTAGTCCAAGCTGTGTTTTCCTCTTCAACATAGCAAGCTATCTCTCCCTCATAACCTATACCATAATGTGAGCTACCATTTCTACCTACTGTTTGAAATATGCTACCGCATTGTCTAGCTGTTAATTTTCCAGCCATGTGGTGTATTGTAATAGCCTCTATCTTCCTACCACTACGACCTTGAGTATAGTTTCCAGCATACGCTGGGTAAATTTCAGTTGCTAAGCTTGATTTACTCATTTTCCACATCTCCTTTACCGTTTGACAATTCTTGTTCCATTTCTTTTGTTAAAATTATTTCTTCCATATTTTTACCTCCTTTGGAAAAATTAAAAACGCCTCCTTTGAGACGTTTTTTATATAACAACCATTATTTAGGGTCATTATCGTTTTTTAATTGTTCTAGTACATTAAATATTTTTTGAGGTAGTGGTAAGCCCATTTCTCCCCAATTTTCTAATATAGATATACCGTCATTAGCTACAAAGAAATAAATAACCATAGTTCTAATAGCTCCAGTATCTCCTACAATTTTATCCATTACTACGGATAGCATTACTATTAAAAGATAACCGAACTTTTTAGCTATTCCCCATAGTCCAGTTTTACTATTTAATTTTTTCTTTTTAATAGCTTTAATAACACCAGTTATATAGTCAATACCCATAACCAGTATTAAAGTTTGTATGGCTGTATCCCAGCCACCTAAAAAGTACGCTATCCCAGTTAATAGCGTACCAGTTGTAAAACTTATTAAATTTTTCATATATTTTGTTCCTCCTCTTTTATGATACTCTATACCAACAATATACCGCTAAATAAGGTGGCATATTATTATGAGGTTCTCCACCACCTACATCTCTAGTTCCACAACCATTAGTAGCATTATGCTCACCACCATGAGCCCAACCTTCTATATTGTCTAAACCCCAATAACCACTACCGTCATCAGCACGATAATCTGCATTAGCATAAAGAGTATGCTTATGGGCTGGTATTTCATCAATGGTTAATGTATGTGTTGCCTCTCCACCCGTACTACCATTTGAGTAAGTGTCCCCACACGCCAACAAAAAACAGTCTTTTATTTGTTTCCAAGTGCCACCAATTAGACTAGCTGGGTTTACATTATTAACGCTCATATAAATACTACCAACTGGGTATAAAATATCCGCTAAATTTTTACGATTATGTACTATTCCAGTACTATCAATATAATTATTATCTTTTAATTTTATAGATTTAGCCATATTATTGGCTTATTATTTAAGCTGTACGACACCATATATAACACGTAAAGTATGGTTGTACTACGTTAATATTACTATTAGTACCAGTAAAACCGTGATTATGAGCTTGTCCACCACCAGTATTACCAGTTACACGATAAGGCTCTAGTGCAGAAGAAACGCAATAAGTACCACTTGCACCATCTTGCTTCCAATCAACACCAACATAATTTTCTGTATGGTTATGACTAGGTATTTCATTAATAGTTAATGTATGACCTTTAACACTACCACTAGGGGTATATGATTTCGTTTTACTACCGCCACTTTTCTTTACTGTGTTAAAATCAGTATCGTTTGTATCCACACCTATTAAAGTACGTCCTTGAGCTATTAACTTCCACGTACCGCCAAACCATTTACTCGGGTTAGTATTATTTACACTTAAATAAATACTACCAACTGGGTAGTATGGGTGTGGATAATATTTATTATTATTTATATCTTTTAATTGAATACTTTTACTCATATTTATTTTAAGTTAGAATATTATTTCCACTTACCTATTGCTATATAAGTCATAGTAGTCTCAGCATTAGGCTCTCCAACTGGTCGCATAAACCAAGAATTACCTATCGAGGTATTTGTAGGAGCAACCGCCTCCAACCATACACTTGTGCCTTGAACACACGCCCACGCCATTACCGGAGCTTCAATAAAAGCTACTGGCCAAGTTCCTAGCTGTGTTCTAGCACTTTCGTATAGACTACCCCAAGCGTTCGTAATAGCAATGCTATAAGTTTTTGTTACATAACAAACCAATATACCATTACTAAATTTTATATAATTTCCATTTGAATTACTACCAGCTTCTTGTATGTATATGCGATTATTTAAGTTAGTAACTTGATTTAATATATTACTAACTTGACCAGTTAAAGTAGTAAGTAACGTACTTAATAAATCTCTATTATGAGTTATACCGCTACTATCTATGTAAGTGTTATTTTTTAGTTTAATTGATTTAGACAATTAAACCACCTCTAACTTGTAACCTCCTTACTTTGGAGATTATCAAATAAATAGGAGATACGCTTAAATAGTAAGTCGTACCTCCTCTCTTTGAAGTATTGTTTTGGGCGTAAGCCCCGTATGTATGTATGTATGTATGTATGTATGTATGTATGTATGTATGTATGTATGTA
>ENA-ORND01002327-ORND01002327.1-human-gut-metagenome-genome-assembly--contig:-NODE-2327-length-11705-cov-3.390644_pt1 | contig 11705 bp, 9 predicted proteins | sample MGYA00242111_ERZ509014 | MGnify/ENA primary metagenome ERZ509014 (study PRJEB26280, sample SAMEA2338694) | human gut metagenome | biome: human gut; feature: human-associated habitat; material: faeces... | reverse complement strand
TTTACGTTCTTAACAGTGCGAATAAAGATAAAGTTTGACAAAATTTCGAATTTTTCCTTTCTTTTTTGACCAAAATTCATGCGGTTTTAAACGGTCTGAAACGGTCTAAAGCGGCATTTTTGCCCTGTTTTTTCCATCAAAAATGTACAAAAAAACCGCTAAAACACTGGATTTTAGCGGTTTTTCAGGTATGGACCTGAGGGGAACAGAACCCCTGTCCGAAAGCCTATTCATTCAGGCATCTCCCATTACAGTCATTCTATTAAAGGTTCCCCCATCGGCACGCCGGATGACAGGCTTGCCGCTTCGGTAGCTTCATAAAATCTTCCATCTCCGCAAAGCTTTGGAAACGAAGTGCTCCGCATCTGTTTGATGCCAGGAGAATAGCCGCGGAAAACTATTCAGCTGACAACGCCGCACTTAGGCAGCGTACGCTACGTAATTATCGTCTGCGTTTAAATTTAGGTTCCAGGTTGATGACGCGGTCCCGGAGTCCACGAATGGCTTCCCAAACTTCAAAACCCCCGTCGAAACCAGTACAAGCCCGTGCTGGCTCTACAGACGCTTTTCTTTGATACGGGGACGCAAACAGATCGTCCCGGTGCAGTGAAAACTCTCTTTCAACTGCCGTATATTGTATTATAGTCTTTCCCCATACTTTTTGTCAAGGATTTTTAATACAGATTTTTAACTTTGAAATCTCTCTCCGCCTCACGTCTCTGATCCTTCTTTGCGATATCCTGCCGTTTATCATACAGTTTTTTACCGCGTGCCAGACCGATCTCGACTTTTACGAGGCTGCCTTTAAAATACACCTGCAGCGGAACGAGCGTGTAGCCTTTTTCCTTGATCTGCGCCTCAAGTTTGCGGATCTCATAGTCGTGCAGCAGCAGTTTCCGGATGCGCAGCGGGTCTTTATTGAATATGTTGCCCTTCTCGTACGGACTGATGTGCATGCCGTAGATGAATACCTCATCACGCTCAATGCGGATGAAGGACTCCTTGATGCTGCATTTTCCCATGCGGAGGGATTTTACCTCGGTACCGGCAAGGGAGATGCCGGCCTCGTATTTATCCTCGATAAAATAGTCATGATATGCCTTTTTATTGTTGGCAATCATTCGATTTCCTTTTTGTTTTGCCATAACTTTTTCCTCCAGGGATTTATTCTGTCTCGGTTTCTTTTTCTACATACGTAAAATCGATTGTCCGGTTGGCAGGCTCGGCGTTTCGTACACGGACACGCACCGGCTCACCAAGGCGGAATACTCTTCCGTGCTGCTCTCCGACCAGACGGTAATTTTCTTCATCAAAATTATAATAATCGTCTTTCAGTGTCATGATGTGAACGAGTCCCTCAACGGTATTTGGCAGCTCCACATAGAAGCCCCATCCGGTCACGCCGGAAATGACGCCGTCGTACTCTTCGCCGACATGCTCCAGCATATATTCGGCTTTCTTCAGCTTCACAGCCTCTCTTTCTGCCTCTGCAGCACGCTGCTCCATCGCACTCGACTGCTCCGCCACATGCTGCCGCAATTCAGCCCCTGCTTCATCATAGGAAATAAAGAGTTTGTAAATCTTCCTGGGCATTTCGGTAAGACCACTGCGGGGGAACGGCGTTCGGAACATCCTGTCATTTATTCATGCGGAAGTAACGCATGAGGCCGTTTGTAACAAAAAGTCCGGAGGGCGGCAACTCCATACGCTTTTTTCCAATCCATGCTCCCCTCCATTTACACGCACCTATCTAAAAAATATTTACCATATTTATAACAAAATCATTATATCGAATATAAAAAGATACTTCCGGAAAAATAAACCTTCGCCTCCGAATCTCCGCGCGGAGGCAGGATAGCGGCTTGACCGAAAGGCCTGAAACCGTCATGATACAAGGACATACAGGTTTTGTTTTATGTCGTTTTACATTCAATCCGTTGAAATCGGCGGCCCGCGGCCGTTCTACCTTCTGGGCCCCTGCTCTCTGGAATGCGAATCCTTTGTATGGGAGATGGCCCGCTCCATCAAGGCCATCGCGGAAAACCTGGATGTCCCGCTGATTTTCAAAGCTTCCTACGACAAGGCGAACCGCACTTCCGTCACCTCTTTTCGCGGCCCCGGCGTGCGGGAAGGCTGCCGCATTCTGTCGGAAATCGGCAGGGAGCTGAAACTGCCCGTCGTTACGGATGTGCATACGGCCCAGGAAGCGGAAATTGCCGCCGAATACGTGGATCTGCTCCAGGTTCCCGCTTTTTTGTGCCGCCAGACGGATCTTCTGGAAGCCTGCGCCAAGAGCGGCCGGCCCGTGAATATCAAAAAAGGGCAGTTCCTGGCTCCGTGGGATACCGTGAACATCGGGGAAAAAATGCGCGCCTTCGGCTGTGACGAATTCATGATGTGCGAACGCGGCACCACCTTTGGTTATAACAATCTGGTGGTGGACATGCGCTCCCTGTACTGGATGAAACAGGAAGGCTTTCCCGTCGTATTCGACGCCACTCACGCAGTTCAGAAACCCGGGGGATTGGGAGGAACCACGGGAGGAGACAGCGAGCTGGCCCCCGTGCTGGCATCCGCCGCCATGGCGACGGGCAGCATTGACGGCGTGTTCATGGAGGTGCACAAAGACCCGTCCAAAGCGCTTTCCGACGGCCCCAACCAAATTCCTCTCCACCTGCTTGAAGGAGTGCTGAAACGCCTTCAGTCCATCCACCAGGCGGTTCAGTCATGATGAAATTATTGTCCACATGCTTTTTGACGGCCGCCCTGTACGGCACGGAGGCGCAAGCGGACACCAGCCTGCCCGCGGCCACGCCTTTTGCCGGCGTAGATAAAAAATTACCTATGCTGGAGCTCCTGCCCGTAGGCCAGGTGCTCCCAAAAGTCAGCCTGTCACGATATGAAGGGCCGCGCCTTTCCATGCTGCTGACGGCTTCAAGCGTGACCGTGGCCGCCCCGCAGGAAATTGCCGCAAATATCCTGAACGTGTACTTGTACGGAAAAAACAACCAGACCTCCCACCTTTTCACGAAAGCCGCCTCTTATTTTCTGGATAAAAAACTGGCCGTCTCCCATACGGAAACCACCCTCAGGGAAGAGAATCTTTCCGCCAAAGGGACCGGCCTTTACCTGGACACCAATATCAAGAGAGGCATCATTCTGGGTCCCGTTCAAACCACCATCCGCATGGCTCAACGCAACAAGTAACCATTCCTTTTTATGAAAAAACTTTCCTCCCTGCTGCTGGCCCTGGCCGGAAGCCTTGCCTGCAGCGGCGCCAACGACGTTCCCTCCCACATTGTCCAGCCCCTGCCCAGGGAACTGGATCCCCGCCTGGAACAACCCCTCACCCCGCCTTCCCATATTGTACGCCCCCTGACGGAGGAAGAGACAGCCCGGAGGGAACGGGAACTGGCCCCTGTTCCGACCGCAGGCTTGAAGGAAGACGGGGAAAAGGCGATTCAAACATACAGCGCGCAGGAAAAAACCGTGGACGGGCGGATTCAGGAATTCCGCCAGCAGCACCAGGTTGCCGGAAATACCCCCGCCCCGGCTGCGGAAACTACTCCCTCTTCCGCAGCATCCGGCCCGGAGGAAGGCTTCCTGCAGGCCAATTCCCCAAAAGACCTGTACACCGTAGATTGTGACGGAGACTTGTACTTCGATATGGAAGAAGGCGTTCTGGTGTTCATGAAAAATGTCCGGGTGCGCAACCCCGGCCTTTCCATGGATTGTGCGGATCATCTGAAAATTTATGCGGAATTCGTGCCGAAGAAACCGGGCGACAAAAAACCCTCCGACATCAAGAAGGAAAAGGGGAAAGAGGAAAATCAGACTCAGGTGGCTCTCCCCAACGGAGGCAATTTCGACTACAATTCCATTAAAACGGTTGCGGCTTCCGGAAATGTGAAAGCCAGTTACACCAACAAACAGGGAGAAACAAGCAACGCCCAGGCTGAAAAAATCACCTACAACGCCAAAACCGGAGAAATCATCCTGACGGGGGCCCCGGTCATCGTCACTCCGGACGTCATCGTGAAAAATCCGAACAAGGATGCTTTCATTCGGGTGTACTCCAACGGAAACATGTACGGCAGCCGCGGAACCAAGACTACGTTCCGCCACGTAGACAAAAAACTTTCCGACCGGGAAAACCAGAAAACCAGCCGCAAACCGTGAGTTCTTTCCACTCTTCTCCTTTGCTAAGCGCCGAAAGCATCTGCAAAACCTACAAAACGCGGACCGTTGTGGACCAGGTCAGCCTGAAGGTAGGCCATGGCGAAATTGTGGGCCTGCTGGGACCGAACGGCGCCGGAAAAACCACTTCCTTTTACATGGTAGCGGGTCTCGTACGCCCGGATGAAGGCCGCGTGATTTTTGCGGACGAAGATATTACGGAATTGCCGATGAACCTGCGCGCCAGGCGCGGCATGGGTTATCTGCCGCAGGAAGAATCTATTTTCCGTAAGCTTTCCGTGGAGGATAATCTTCTGGCCATTCTTCAGACCCGCAAAGACATGACTTCCCGCCAGCAAAAGGACCGCGCCGTAGAGCTGATGGACCGCTTCGGCATCACCAAGCTGCGCCGCTCCATGGCCATCCAGCTTTCCGGCGGCGAAAAGAGAAGGCTGACCATCGCCCGTGCCCTGGCTACCAGCCCCAAACTGCTGATGCTGGACGAACCGTTCAGCGGCGTGGATCCCATCGCCGTTTCAGACATTCAGAAAATCGTTATGGAACTGCGCGATACGGACGGCCTTTCCATCCTGATTACGGACCATAATGTGCGGGAAACCCTCCACATCGTGGACCGCGCCTACATTTTGTTTGAAGGGAAGGTGATCAAGCACGGTACTTCCGAGGAAATCGCCAACGACCCCATCGCCCGCAAGCAGTATCTGGGCGACCAGTTCCGCATGTAACTTTATTTTCCGTCTTTCCCATGTCCTCCCCGCAGAATACGATCGCCCTGGTTTTCGACTACGACCAGACCCTGAGTCCCTTCTACATGCAGGATCAGGCCATCTTCCCGGAATTCGGCATTTCTCCGCAGGAATTCTGGACCAGGTGCAACGCCACCGGAGAAAGAGAAGGCTGGGACGGAGAACTGATTTATATGAAAAGCCTGCTGGACGCCCTTTCCCTGGACCGCGTCAGCAACGCCCGGCTTACCCAGCTTGGAGAGCGCCTCACCTTTTACCCCGGTTTGCCGGACTTTTTTGACGCGTTACCGTCCATGACCCTCTCCTCCCTTCATACGGATCTGGGCATCAGCATTGAATACTATATCATCTCCTCCGGTTTGAAAGCCCTGATTGACGGTTCCGCCCTGCGCCCTTATTTCAAGGCCGTATTTGGGTGCGAATTCAGCGAGGAGAACGGCTACATCAATTTTCCCAAGAGAGTCATTTCCCACACCACGAAAACCCAATACCTTTTCCGCATCAACAAGGGAATGCTGGATTACGACCAGGACGTAAACGACCACATGCCGGAAGACATGCGCCCCATTCCTTTCGCCAACATGATTTACATCGGCGACGGCCCTACGGACGTTCCCTGCTTCACCGTCATGCGCCGGAACGGAGGCCACGCCGTAGCCGTATATAATCCGGAAGATGAAACCGGCCGCAGTTTCCGCAAATGCTATAATCTGGCCTCCAATTCCGACCGCGTGAATTTCATCGCCCCGGCGGATTACACGCCCGGCAGCCATCTCACCCGCCTGCTGTCCGGCATGGTCACGGATATCGCCAACGGCATTGTGCGCCGCCGGGACCGGGCTCTGGCGGATTCCTGTATTGCGGCTCCTTCCTTTTCCAAATAAAACCCGCTCCATTCCTCTCCCCGTCATGAACAGCCATTTCCACTTTCTCGGCATCTGCGGCACCGCCATGGGCGCGGTAGCCGCCGCCATGGCCCGCCGCGGCTTTACCGTCACCGGTTCCGACGCCAACGTCTATCCCCCCATGTCCACTTTTCTGGAGGAGGAAGGCATCACGCTGTTTGAAGGCTACAAGGCCTCCAACATCCCGCCGGATGCGGACGTCATCGTCATCGGCAATGCCATGAGCCGCGGCAATGAGGAAGTGGAAGCCGTGCTCCAACGGCGCCTGCGTTACCTTTCCCTCCCGGAGACGATGAAGGAATACTTCCTGCGCGGCAAGCGCAACTATGTGGTAACAGGCACCCACGGAAAAACCACCACCACATCCATGCTGGCGTGGCTGATGGAGGATTCCGGGCTGAACCCCAGTTTCATGATTGGCGGCATTGCCCGCAATCTCGGACGCGGGGGCCGTTTTACGGATTCCGATTTTTCCGTGCTGGAGGGGGACGAGTACGACACGGCGTTTTTCGACAAGCGTTCCAAATTCCTGCACTACCTCCCGGAACTGGTGGTCATCAACAACATTGAATTTGATCACGCGGATATTTACAATTCCCTGGAGGAAATCAAACTGAGCTTCCGTCGGCTGACCCAGATCATCCCCCGCAACGGCCTGGCCCTGGTCAACGCGGACGATCCCAACTGCCTGGACGTGGTTAAGGGGGCCCCGTGCCCCGTCAAGACGGTGGGCTTTTCCGACTCTTCCAACATCCGCATCCTGGATGTGGAGACCTCCACGGACGGCAGCCATTTCACACTGGAAGGAACCCGGTACTACGTACCGATGATTGGAGAGTTCAACATCCGCAACGCCGCCATGGCAATTGCAGCCGCACAATTTGCGGGACTGAACGTCAAGCAGCTGGCGGATTCCATGAGCCGCTTTGAAGGCGTGGCCCGCCGCCAGGAAGTCAAGGGGGTGGTCAACGGCATTTCCGTAGTGGACGACTTCGCTCATCATCCAACAGCCATCAAACAGGCCATCCTGGGCCTGCGCCAGCGCTATCCGGAATCACGCATCTGGGCCATTTTCGAACCGCGCTCCAACACCACACGCAGAAATATCTTCCAGAATGAACTGGCGTTGTCCCTCGCTACGGCGGATTTCCCTGTGGTAGCCGCCGTGGATCATCCGGACAAGGTGGCTCTGGAGGAACGCCTGGACCTCACCAAACTTTCCAACGACCTTTCCGCGCTGGGCAAGGACGCTCTGATTGGCGGCCATGCCCAGGAAATCGTCTCTGCCGTCTGCAAGAAAGCCCAGCCGGGAGACGTTATTCTGGTAATGAGCAACGGCGGTTTTGAAGGCATTCACGCCAAATTGCTGGAAGCACTGAACGCCTGACCCTTCTTCATACATCCACTTCCAATGAAAAACGCATCCACCATCACCGCCTTCATCATCAGCTTCCTGGTCGTAGGCAGCCTGGCCCTGGTTTTCCTGTTCCTTGACAATAAGGAAGAGGAACCCGCCGCCGCTGAACCGGCGGCGCAAACGGAAGTGCCGGCACGCCAGACGGTAACGCCCCAACCCACCGTCGACCCGCTTACCAAGGAAGATATCAGCCGGCAGACGGCTACGCCGCCCTCCCTGATCAATCTCAGCTCCCCCCAGACACTGGCGCAGGCAATTGCCAAAGTCATTCAGGACCGGGATGAGGACATCCTGAAATCCCTGGAAATCCAGCAGGCCGTGACGGAGAACCAGAGCCGCCTCATCCGGGAGCTCATGGAAGCCCGCCATATACGCCTTTCCTCTCCCGGCATCACCAGCATCGGCGCGAACAACCAGGGGGCCAATCCCACAGCCAGATACACGCTCAATTTCAGCAGCGGCGCGCGCGGCTACCTGGATATGAAGCGCAATGACAAGCAACAGTGGACGCTGGATACCCTCACTCTGCCCAGCAAGCAGGATCTGGCCAAGGACAAAGTCGCCCCCATGGCGATGAATGACCCCATGGGCATCGTCAGTTCCTTCATGGATGCCGTCGCCAAGGCGGATTTCCGCGGGGCGAGGAAGTTCGTGGACGGAACTAAAGTGCAGGATGCCACGGTAGCCGGTTTGTGCATTCTGTTTGAGGAGGGGGCTTTCCGGCTCCGGGAGGACGCTCCCATCAAAACCGCCTACGAAGCGCCCACCAATGCGGGTTTTTTCGTTCATCTTCAGGACGCCCAGGGCAGGAAGGCCGGCAATGTAGGCCTGACCGTGGCCAAAACGGACGGACAATGGCTGGTTGCGGAAGCTTCCCTGGACAGCATGCTGGAAGCCTATACGAAACGGCAGGGGGCCGGAGACGACATCTTTATCCCCATTGTAAAAAATCCCCAGGGCGGCGATTCCCTGGCCCTGTTCTTCGGCTTTAATGAAGATACCCTTTCCAAGCGTTCCGAACGCCAGCTGCAAATCGTAGCGGAAGCTATCAAGATGGACAGTGGCAAGAAGCTGGAAATCAGCGGCCATACGGATGACGTGGGGAGCGAACGCTACAACCAGGGGCTCTCCGAACGCCGTGCGGCCGCCGTGAAAGCCCAGCTCGTCCAGTTCGGCGTTCCTGCGGAAAGAATCGTTACCAAGGGATTCGGCAAATCTCAGCCGCGCCGAACCTACTCCCCCACGGCAGACGAAGAAACAAGGGATGAAGCCCGCAAGGAAAACCGCCGCGCGGAAATGTACCTGGACTTTTAAAAGAGTCATCAGAGAGCAGAGAAGGGGCAAGCCTTTCCAACTTCTCTATTTACTGTTGCCTGTCAATTATTAACCATATTCCATGGCTCGCCGATATGTCATCAGGCAGGATGCCGCTCCGGTCGCCCCCATCTCCGGGATCGACTACCGTACGGCCCTCAATGAAGAACAGTACGCCGCCGTTTCTTCAGAACCGGGGCCGGCTCTTGTCATCGCAGGAGCCGGATCGGGAAAAACGCGCACGCTGACTTATCGCGTGGCCTGGCTTCTGGATCACGGTACGGACCCATGGAACATTCTGCTGCTTACCTTCACCAATAAGGCGGCGCGGGAAATGACGGAACGGGTGCGTTCCCTGATTCCCCTGGACTTGTCCCGCCTGTGGAGCGGCACGTTCCATTCCATTGCCAACCGCATCCTGCGCCAGCATGCGGAATACCTGGGATATACACCGACTTTTACAATCATGGACTCCGACGACCGCAAATCCATGATTAAAAGCGTGGTCAAATCCCTCAAACTGGATGAGAAATCCACCCGCTTCCCCAAGCCGGAAGTTCTTTCATCCCTGTTCAGTCTGGCAGACAACGAGGGAGCCAATATCCGGGAAACGCAGGAAAACGCCTATCCCTACCTTTCCAACCACCTGGACGCCATCCTGGAGGTGCATGACCAATACGTAGCCCGCAAGCAGGAAACCAACAGTATGGACTTTGACGACCTGCTTCTCAACGTCGTGAGGCTTTTTCAGGAACAGGAGCACCTGCGTGCCCTGTACGGTTCCCGCTTCCAGCACATTCTGGTGGATGAGTACCAGGACACCAATTACCTCCAGAGCCGCCTCATCGACATGCTGGCCCGGGAACACGGCCAGCTGATGGTGGTGGGGGACGATGCCCAGAGCATCTACTCCTGGCGCGGAGCGGACATGGAAAACATCCTCAGCTTCACTACCCGCTATCCGGCGGCAAAGACTTTCAAGATAGAAACCAATTACCGCAGTGTGCCGGAAATTCTGGAACTTTCCAACGCGGCTATCGCCGCCAACGAAGTTCAAATTGAAAAACAGCTCCGCTCCGTGCGGCCCACCGGGGAAATGCCTCCCGCCCTCGTCCCGCTCAACGACGACCGGATGCAGGCCAAATTTGTCGTCCAGCGTATCAGGGATCTCATTGAAGAAGGCACGGACCCCAGTGAAATAGCCGTGCTTTACCGCGCCCACTTCCACAGCATGGAATTGCAAATGGAACTGACCCGCGGAGAAATACCTTTCCGCATCACCAGCGGCATCAGGTTTTTCGAGCAGGCCCATATTAAGGACGTGGTGGCATTTATGCGTTTTGTGGTCAATCCCAGGGATGAACTTTCCTTCCGCCGCATGGTGATGCTGCTGCCCGGCATCGGCCCCGGTATGGCCCAAAAACTCTGGATACGCTGGACCGCCTGCCCGGAAAGCCGGCAAGAAACCCCTCCGGAATCCTTTTCCGCCCTGATGCTGGATTTCCCGGTTCCTGCCAAATCCAGAACGGCTTGGACGCAGCTTTGCTACACACTGGATGAACTGGCCCCTGCCGGAAAGCTGGCCGGACCGGCCTCCATGCTCCTTTCCATCAATGAGGCCGTGTACGACGAGTACATGCAGGCCGCATTCGAAAATTACGACCAGCGCAGGCAGGACCTTCTGCATCTGGCCGGATTTTCCGAACGCTTTGAATCCACGGAGGATTTTCTTTCCCAGCTTTCCCTTTTGGGCAACACGGATGATGAAAGCGCCGCGGCGGACTTTTCCGGTGGCTCCGTCACCCTGTCCACTATCCACCAGGCCAAGGGACTGGAATGGTCTGTCGTCTTCCTGATCGGCCTGTGCGACGGCATGTTTCCGCACCAGCGGGTCATTGATGACGGAGACCTGGCCGGGCTGGAAGAAGAACGCCGCCTCTTTTATGTAGGCATTACCCGCGCCAAGGACCAGCTTTACCTGACCTACCCCCGCTGGAACTGCCGCGCCCAGGGAGGAACCTTCATGCAAATGCCCTCCCGCTTTCTGGATGAATTCCCAGCCGGCCTGGTGGAAGAGTGGGAGGTGGAATAATCCAGATCTCCTCTCCCGGGTCATATCCGGGAAACGCCGGTTCTCAATCTTCTCCCGCCGGACAGGGAAAACGTGGCGCGGAGTTTCCGAAGGGTTCTTTTCCCACCCGTTTGAATTCCTGCTTCCAACCCTTATCCGGAGATATTTCCGTCTTTCCCGGAGAACGGAATTCCCCGACAACCCCGGCCATATTCCAAAAACCGTGGACACCGCGGCTCTTACCGCATCCTTCCGTTTCTACCGCTGCGGTTCATCACCGCCATATCCAGCAAAGCCAAGCCAATAAGGGAAGGCCCTCTCCTAGGAAAGCTCCGTCTGCATATGCGGGCCGCGTTAAAAAACATCCCGACCAGACTTTCATTCGCAGAAGTTCAAGAACCGCCCGCATTTATCCGGGCCATTCCTCCCGTCTCCCAAGCTCGCCGGATTTCCGAATTAATCACGAAACCTATTAACAAATAATACATTCATCTATCCGGACAACGTTGACTATATCTCTCCATATGGAACCATTACCTCAGTTCCTGTTCCAGCAGGCAAATGCTGCGATCAGAATACACTAAAAATAACACAATACATTTATTATTATCAAAATAATCAATCCGTTACATCACAACAGACTTATAATAAAATTTATAAAAATTCTAACTTTCAATATTCAGAAAATGGTTCATACAAAAAAACTGAGAATCTCAATAAAAAAATACTAAATTAAATAATTTCTAAATAATTTAACTTTTCCAATAAAATGTGAATTAGTCTCAATTTTATTAAAAATCTTTTCCGGTTCAGGGCTGAAAAAACTGTCATGATTAAATTATTTAAAGAAGAAATATAACCGATTCATTATAAACAATTTTAATTATTATTCTCATTAAAATTCCCCATGTCATCCCGGTGAACGCCCCGGAATGGGAATCATCTAAAATCTCGGGCGCCGTGATTGTCACGAACGCATAACCATCTAATCATTAAACAAATAAAAAAGCATGAAATTAAGACTCCCACATATGCTGCTGGCGGCTGTTATCGCC
>ENA-ORND01002318-ORND01002318.1-human-gut-metagenome-genome-assembly--contig:-NODE-2318-length-11720-cov-2.343935_pt1 | contig 11720 bp, 10 predicted proteins | sample MGYA00242111_ERZ509014 | MGnify/ENA primary metagenome ERZ509014 (study PRJEB26280, sample SAMEA2338694) | human gut metagenome | biome: human gut; feature: human-associated habitat; material: faeces... | reverse complement strand
CACCAAGCTTCTCCGCGCCTGCCTGAAATCCTATTCCGGCTGTCCACAGACCATATCCCGGTGTGATATGTACTCGGTCTTTCTTTGTCACTCCGGCTGTCTCGTAGCATCTTGCGAACATGGTTGCCCAGTCATCGACATCCTTTGCTGTATAAGGTATGATAACCGGCTTTCCTGTTGTTCCTGAAGATGAATGGATACGTACCACTTCCTCATCCGGAACAGCCTGTATTCCCAGTGGATAAGCATTTCTCAGATCATCCTTGCTTGAAAACGGAAGCTCCTCAAATGCCTCCTGACTTGTCACATCTGTTATACCAAGCTCTCTGTACTTCTTACCATAATAGCTGTCAGTCTTTACAAGTCTTTTTATCTGAGCGTCCACCTGACTGAGCTGTGTGTCATTTAACTTCATAATTTTTACTCTCCTTTTTCCCTTCGGTCAGCCCATCGCTAACTACATCTTCATCGCATATTCAAATACTTTCTTGTTCACCTCTACAAACTTCGGATTCACTCCATTCTCAATAGCTAAAATGATATCCGCCTCGTCAAGTCCAAGTCTGCCGCTGGCTGCTGCAACTCCAAGAAGTGCTATGTTGTAGAACTTTGCCGAACCAAATTCACGGCTTATCGCCGCGCCATCCATGACTATACAATCGCATTTATCCTTCAGGTACTCAAGCATCGGCTGTGCCTCGTAGCCCGAATTCGTGAGCGAGTCAGTCGCCGGTTTCACCGGGACGTTGTTGGTGATGACGATTCCTCCCTTTTTCAGATAAGCCAGATTGCGCACCGCCTCTGCAGGCTCAAACGCAAGTATAATGTCAGCACCGCCCTGGGCTATGAGTGGCGAATACGCCTCACCGATCCTCACATGGCTCGTGACACTTCCGCCTCTCTGCGCCATTCCTATGGTCTCCGCCGAATGTACCGTCTCGCCCTTTGCCATATAAGCCGATGCGATGAGCTTGGACGCAAGAACCGTTCCCTGTCCGCCTACTCCGCAGACCAGAATATCTTTATTCATTGCAAGCACCTCCTATCGCCCCCACCGGACAGATCTGTGAACAAAGACTGCATCCCGTACACAGGCTTTCATCTATCGCCACCTTACCATCCTTCAGGATTATCGCAGGGCAGCCTATCTCTCTGATACATTTCTTACACTGTATACACTTTTCGGATATCTCCATCTTGCCAGACGGCTTGGTGATGGCTATACATGGCGACTTGAAAATGATCGCTTTGACACCTCTGATATCCGCACACTCCTTAACTGCTGCCACGCTCGCCTCAAGATCAAGCGGATCAACAGTGACTATCTTCTTCACTCCGATTCCTTCAAGAACCTTCTGTATACTCACCTTGTCCACGAACTGGCCCATCATGTTGCGTCCTGTTCCCGGATGTGGCTGGTGTCCCGTCATGGCTGTGGTCGAATTGTCCAGCACGCACAGGATCATATTTGCATCATTGTACACTGCATTTACCACGCCGGTCATACCAGACGCGAAGAATGTGGAATCTCCCACAAATGCAAAGCACACGCCATCTTCATCCACCCAGTGGAAGCCCTGCGCCATAGTGATTCCGGCTCCCATGCACAGACAGGTATCCACCATGTCAAGCGGCATGGCATTTCCAAGTGTATAGCATCCGATATCTCCGCAGAAATAACTCTTTCTGCCGGCCATCGCCTTCTTTACCGCATAGAATGACGCTCTGTGAGGGCATCCCGCACACAGCACAGGCGGCCTTACAGGAAGTGCCGGTGCATCTGACACATCCACCTGGGAAGTCTTCTCAAGTCCCAGAAAATCGCACAGGATGTTTGCAGCCTTGTTTGTGCTGAGCTCTCCGCTTGTCGGCACATCACCGGTCTGCTTTCCTCTGACATTTATATCCATATGATATTTGCCCGCAAGGCGTAATATCTGATTCTCTATGTATGGGCTGAGCTCCTCAAGACACATGACCTCCGTCACTCCGTCTAGCGCATTCTTCACAAACTGCTCCGGGAAAGGATGTGGGGTCGCTATACGGATCAGCTTCACATCAGACACATTCTTAAGTGTCTCTTTTGCGTAGCAGTAGCTGATTCCCGATGCGAATACCGCCTTACTGCCGCTTCCCTCCACCGTGTTCATGGAGTAGTCGCCAAAGTCATCCCCGATCTCTACATTTCTCTTCTCTATCATGGCATGGTTGGCAAATGACAATCTCGGGAAGATGACCCATTTCTTTGAATCCTTTACAAATCCCTCATATTCCTTTGCCTTCCACTCGTCTTTTACCTCTATGGATGCGTATGCATGACACACTCTTGTTGTCGGTCTGAACAGAACCGGTGTCTTGTATTTCTCCGAGTAGTCAAATGCATCCTGTATCATCTGATATGCCTCCTCAGGAGTCGACGGGTCAAATACCGGGATCCTGCAGAAGTCTGCAAACATCCTTGTATCCTGCTCCGTCTGTGACGATATCGGTCCCGGATCGTCCGCAGACACGATGACCATTCCGCCCTTTATCCCGACATACGCCAGCGACATAAGCGGATCCGATGCCACATTGAGACCCACCTGTTTCATGGTCACAAGTGTCCTCGCTCCACTGTATGATGCACTGGCGGCAACCTCCATAGCCGCTTTCTCATTTACCGACCACTCCACATGGACTCCGTCATGCGGGTATTTTGCTACTGTCTCAAGTATCTCTGAGGATGGAGTGCCCGGGTATCCGGCAACCAGATTGATTCCGGCTGCAAGAGCGCCAAGGGCGATCGCTCCATTTCCCATTACATATTCTTTCTTCATCTTAATTCCCTTCCAATCCTGTTTTAGAGCTTATATTCTGATATTATACCCTCTGCGGGTTTTAATGACAATAATTATTCGGAGCGGCAATTAAAACGGGGCTTTTTGCCAAAATAAAATAATAAAAAACGGGGCAAAATAATCTCATAGTAATTGAAAAAACGGGGCAAATAGGTTAAATTGTATTTGGGAGGTATGAATGTATGTATAGAAAAGATTCCAGAATTATTGGAGAATGGCTTGAAAATTCAAATAAAGCATTGTTGGTAACTGGGGCAAGACAGATTGGAAAAACCTGGCTTATAAGAAACGAAATTGAAAAGAGCAACTATACCAAGTTTGAAGTCAACTTCATTGATCAACCGGATATGGTATCTTATCTAAATGCAGAAATGAGTGCAGAAGAATTTCTGGTTAAACTGAAAATGATCATGCCCGAAGATTGTAAGGAGCACGAAACGGTTGTTTTTTTTGATGAAATTCAAAAATGCCCAGAAATAGTAACAAAAATAAAATTTCTGGTAGACGAGGGCAGTTATAAATATGTCATGAGCGGCTCACTATTGGGTGTGGAACTTAAAGGAATTGCATCTGCCCCAGTCGGGTATCTGACAGTTTTAAGAATGTATCCCATGGATTTTGAAGAATTTATGGTGGCAAATAATGTCTCAGCAACAACCTTGAATATGTTAGAGGATAAATTTAAAACAGCCAGCCCGGTTGATGAATTTATACACAAAAAGCTTCTGTCAATGTTCTTTGTGTATCTTATTGTCGGTGGAATGCCGGATGCTGTCAAAGCTTATATAAATACCAAAGATATTCGGGAAGTCGATAAAGTTCAACGGGATATTACAACTCTTTACAAGGAAGATTTTTCACAATATGAGCTTGAAGACAAAAAGTTAAAGGTGAAATCTATATATGAGATTATTCCGGCTGAGCTGAACAAGCAAAATAAGAAGTTTGTATTTACCATGTTGGATAAAGAATTGAAATTTAATCGATATGAAAACAGCTTTTTATGGTTAAAAGATGCAGGCGTGGCGTTGCCTGTTTACAATGTAGATGCGCCGGTAATCCCACTTCTGGCGAGCAAGTGCAGTAATGTGTTCAGACTTTTCTCGAGTGACATCGGTCTGCTGACCAGCGCTTATCCGGCAGAAACTAAAGTTGAGCTGATAAATAAAAACGGAGAGGTCAACAATGGTGCTCATTTTGAAAATGCAGTCGCACAGCAATTGGTTGCCAATGGTTTCGAACCTTATTTCTGTAAAAAGCAGAAAATCGGAGAGATGGATTTCGCAATAGAAATGAATGGTCAGGTTGTTCCAATTGAAGTTAAATCGGGAAAGGCTTATAAATCGCACAAAGCGTTGGATAATTTTATGAAAGTTCCGGATTATCATCTTGAAAAAGCATATGTTTTATCAATTGGAAACGTGGAGACAGATGGTGCTATAACATATCTTCCAATCTATATGTGCTATTTATTAAGAGAGCAAAAACTGGAACAGATGATCATAGAGTTAGATACAACAGGGTTGTAAAATATATATTCTGCGTGGCTTTTGACAACATCATAACACACATGTTGACTCATTCAACAAATAAAAATATAATTACATGGTTACTATAATTTGACAGTTGTAAAACAGGAGAATGACTATGAATAACAGACCATTTGCAGGAAGAACTGCAGCAGTTATAGATCTGGCAAAGCTCAGGAGCAATATTGCCAACATAAAATCAAGACTGAAACCGGGTGTTGAATTTATCGCTGTCATGAAGGGCGATGGATACCGCCACGGTATTGCAGGACTTTACCCGACACTCAAGGAATGTGGCATAGACAGCTACGCCGTTGCCATCTGGGAAGAGGGAAAGATGCTCAGGGACACGGGGGCCACAGAGTCTATCCTTATCCTCGGCGATACAGCAGATGACATGCTGGATGAGGCCGCAAAGTACGACCTTGATCTCACTGTCTTTTCAATGGAGGGTGCTGAGAACATGGCTGCCGCTGCAAGAAGAGCCGGCAAGAAACAGAATGTCCAGATAAAGCTGAACACCGGTATGAACCGAATAGGATTCCCGGTATGTCAGGAATCATTTGACACTATAAAGAAGATCTGCGAGATGGATGACCTGAACGTAACAGGTATATTTACACATTTTGCAAGGGCAGACGAGGGCGACCACACAAGCGCCAGAAAGCAGCTTGACCTATACCTCCACGCCGTAAATGAACTTGAGGAAATGGGGGTTGTCATACCAAAGCACCACGTAGCCAACAGCCCTGCCATACTGATGTTGCCTGAGGCACAGCTCGACGCAGTCAGATGCGGTGATATCCTCTATGGTCTCACTCCTTCTGATGATTTTGACTGGAAGAATTCAGGACTTCAGGAGATCCTCAGCTGGTACACATACGTTGCCATGGTGAAGGAGGTTCCTGCCGGTTCAGAAATCGGCTACGGCGGAACATTTGTCACCAAAAGGCCTACAAAGATCGCCACTCTGCCTGTCGGATTTGCCGACGGCTACAGCCGCTATCTGTCCAACAAGGGCAAGGTCATCATAAACGGCCATGAAGCGCCGATCATCGGACGCGTATGTATGGATCAGTGCATGGCAGACATTACAGACATCCCGGATGTAAAGCGCGGCGACACCGTGACTCTTCTCGGCAAGGGCATGTCCATCGAAGACATGGCAAATATGCTCGACACCAACGTGGATGTGATCGTGTGCAACATATCGGTGAGGGTACCTAGGGTTTATATAAATGGGGATGTCTGATCGGCAGTATTTGTGAAAGGGAGATTTGTAAATGTTTCATTTGAACGACATATTAATATTTTTATTTTTCGGTATAGTCGCATTTATTATACCCGGAACTTTAACAGTCTGGAATATTTACAATTGTTTTTCTGCCAAACCCCAAAAGGAAAAGCTTATCTCAACCGTAACTGTTCTGGTTGGCGGCCTGTTATATCTCATGCTGTTTGCGATAACGTATGATACAGCAGGCGACTGGTATGAACAGGTTAATACTATGCAATTTCACTATGTGATTTCTTCCGGGTATTGGGGAATTTCCTGGGTTGCTTTATTAGGATTTGCTGCATATTTTTTGTTGTTATACATAAATACCGACCGACTGCCGCCATTAGTATCCGCGGCTGCCATTTCCTTTATTATCCTGCTTAATGTATTGCAGATTACATTTGCAGTTCAGTTATCTAAAAATATTGATGATCCCTTAGAATTGTTATTTTACGTTTATCATTTCAACATATTGCTGTTATCTGCAAGAGCAATTCAGAGACATACGCTGCAACAGGTAGAAATCTTTAAAAACAGAGCAGCAGCACAGGATAACAATATACGTTTCAAGAAATTTTACGATATCATTAACAGCTTATCCAGGTACACCTTTGTAATTTTTGTTGCACTGTTTCTGGTTGTGGCAATTATCGAGATTATATTTGTCCTAATTGGTCAGGGACTGGATGCTCCGATTAAGGCATTTACAGATACTGCAGATTGGACATTTTCAAAGCAGACACCACCACCGCCATCAGATTACGAAGGACATTATCTTTGTACGGTAGCCGCCGGTGGGCACAAAAAAGTTGTGAAACCGCTTAGATTTGGAAGCAGGAGAGGTGCAACGATCATTGTAAACAGACAATTATGTATTGCCAACGCATTTGAAGAAGTGATTCAGATAAAATTTCCAAGTTTTCACAGGATGGTTCGCCACATATATGATACATACGGCTATCCACTGTCGAAACTCATAACAAATCCTCTTAGAGCAGATGTTGTTTATATTATAATGAAACCATTGGAATGGATATTTTTATTATTCTTATATCTGGTTGATGTCAGACCGGAACAGAGAATAAGAAACCAGTATGTTTTACAATTCAAAAGATAAGGTGTGAATATGGGGAGTGTTATTTCCATCATGTCTATTATTATCTCCATCATTTATTGATAAAATGATGGAGATAAATCTGAAATGAAGGAGATTTTTAAGCAAGAAGTGTCAGGGACAGATAATCTTTTGTTTATCCGCACCTGACACCAATCTACCTCCGTTTTCTATTTCATCACCGCATTATACACATCCCTCTTAGGGACTCCGCGGTCAACAGCCGCCTGCTTGATCGCATCTTTCTTGGACATGCCCTGATCAACGTACATCTGGACATGTTCCTCCACGGACATAGCCTCGAATGAGCTCTTCTTCTCCTCCTCAAGCTTCTTCACATCAAGCCCCTCTATCACGATGACGAACTCTCCCCTCGGGTCTTCCTCCTCATAGCGGGAGATGGCCTCGGAGAGCATCATCGGCTCTATCGTCTCATGCTTCTTGGTAATCTCCCGGGCAAGAGTTATATGCCTGTCACCAAGAGTCTCCATGAGCTCAGCCAATGTCTTTTTCAACTTGTGTGGCGCCTCGTACATCACCATAGTCCTTGTCTCACGCTTCATCTCCTCAAGAACTCTCGCCCTGTCCTTCTTGTCATATGGGAGAAATGCCTCAAATGCGAATCTTCTGGTCGAAAGTCCTGAGCTGATGAGCGCCGATATACATGCACACGCCCCCGGCACCGGTGTAACCTCAAGCCCTGCGGCAAGAGCCTGTCTCACAAGCTCCTCCCCGGGATCAGATATACCCGGAGTTCCGGCATCAGTGATAACTGCAACGCTTTGTCCCTGCTGCATCTTCTCAACGAGAACCTTCGCCTTGTCGTATTTATTGTATTCATGATAACTCGTCATGGGAGTCTTGATCTCGAAATGATTGAGCAGCTTGATACTGTTCCTCGTATCCTCCGCCGCTATCACATCCACCTCGGAAAGAACCCTGACGGCTCTATATGTCATATCCTCAAGATTTCCTATGGGTGTTGCCACCAGATATAATTTGCCTGCCATATATAAACCTCACTATCTGTAATATGTACATTAGGGTGTTTACAACATTTTTCACTTTCATGCTGCAGCCGTTGCCTGTTACCGCTTTGCCGTGCCTTCATACGTCGCAAGCAGCTGCTCCGTGTACACTCCCGGAGCTTTGTAGACTATCATAGGCGGATCAATCTTGATCATGGAGTTGCCACCCTTAACGGCCTCCACTATGACCATGTTCGGCTCCTTATCTATGTATGGATGTACAAGCTGCATCCTCTTTGGCTCAAGCCTGTGCTCATGCAGGCATTCAAATATCTCAGCAAGCCTGAACGGCTTGTGTATCATATAGAAGCTTCCGCCGGGTTTAAGGGCATGCTCTGCCGCCGCCACCACCTGATCCAATGTCACATGTACCTCATGTCTCGCTATGTTCTTAGGTGCATCCGGATTCTCCAGACCGTGACTGCCCTTTATGTATGGCGGATTTGAGGTCACTATGTCAAAGGAGGCCTTCTTGTAGTTACAAGAGACCTCCTTTATATCTCCGTTATCTATTCGCACTAAACCGTCAAGCCCATTGAGGCTCACGCTCCTTGCCGCCATGTCCGCACATGCAGGCTGAAGCTCTATGCCTATAAACCGTGCTCCATCTGCCATTTTACCGCCAGGCTGCTGATTCACCCCTGCATCCGAATTAGTAACTCCATCTACGGCAATACAATCATGTGAGGATCTATAATCATCGGCATTCAAACCAGCAAGTCTCTCCTCTCTGGTAAGAGCTTCATCCCCATACTCCTTTGCAGCAAGAAGTATAGGTATGATACCTGTTCCCGTTCCGAGATCCAGATATCTGCCACCGCGCTTAAATCTCACATAGTTTGCCAGCAGCACAGCATCCATCCCAAAGCAGAACATTCCGCTGTTCTGTATAATCTGATAACCCTTGCACTGCAGGTCATCTATCCTCTCACAGGATTTAATAACCACTTCCGGTCTAATCGTCAAATTTGGACTTTCCACCCTTGTCCTCCAATGCCTCAAGTGCCTTGTACTCCTCAGCGCTGAGTCTCTCTGAATTCTTTCTTCTCTTAGGCTTGAACTTGAGCTCAGCCACAGGATACTCCATAACTTCCTTGTTGTCATCCTTGTCTGTCACCACGATCTTAACCTTCTGTCGGAGAACGTTAACTGACATGACCTCGCCCTTATTTCCATCTATTGTTCTCACGAAATCTCCCACATTTGGAAGTTTCTCATTCAGATACTCGTAAGTGTCCTGCTCATGCTTCAGACAGCACATAAGTCTTCCGCACACACCTGATATCTTGGTTGGATTCAGCGACAGATTCTGCTCCTTCGCCATCTTGATCGACACAGGAACGAACTCTGACAAATGCTTGTTACAGCAGAGTTCCCTTCCACATATACCGATTCCGCCCACCATCTTGGTCTCATCGCGGACACCGATCTGGCGAAGCTCGATTCTCGTCTTAAAGACAGCCGCCAGATCCTTTACCAGCTCACGGAAATCAATTCTTCCGTCGGCGGTAAAGTAAAACAGCATCTTGTTATTGTCAAACGTATACTCTGCATCGATCAGCTTCATCTCCAGACCATGCTCACGGATTTTCTTCTGGCAGATCTTGAATGCATCCTTCTCCTTGAGACGGTTCTGCTGCTCTCTGTCCTCATCTGCCTGAGTCGCTACTCTCAAAACTTCCTTGAGCGGATGGACAACCTCGTCCTCTCCAACTTCCTTCGGTCCAAGCACAACTCTGCCGAATTCTACTCCGCGGGCAGTCTCTACGATCACATGATCGCCTACCTGCATTTTATAATTCTTCGGATCAAAATAATATATTTTGCCGACATTTCTGAATCTGATTCCAACTATTTTTGTCATTCTATCTCTCCCTGATCGTCAGGAACAGCAATTCAAATGCCAGATCAAAATTAACATTTGCTTTCAGACGTACCTTTGTCTTCTGAATAGAATCCAGAATGTTCTCCAGATTCTCGTAGGAACGCTGCTTTGCCTGTTCTCTGATAAAATTAATTTCCTGTTTAAATACCAGATTGTCAATCTCCTGTGTTGCCTTAAACATCAGGACATCTCTGAACCAGAACTGGAAAATATCCAGATAATCGTTGATATTCTGTTTGTCCTCAGAAAGACTCTTAATCGCATCTGACAGTTCATAAACTTCCATGGTGTTTGCATATTTAAGAATCCTCAGTGCATTCTGAGTCATCTCTGCAAACTCCTGAGAAGTAGCTGCTTCTTTTACCCTTCCAATACTGCCCTGTGCAAAGGATGCGTCAATCTCCGCCTGGTAATCCGGAACATGAAGATGCTCCATCAGATATTTCTTTACAAGACCGTCATCCACTACCTTCAGATCAAGACGAACACATCTTGACTGAATAGTCGGCAGCAGTCCCCCGATATTATTAGTCAGCAAAAGAATCACTGCATATTCCGGCGGCTCTTCAATTGTTTTAAGAAGAGCATTCTGTGCCTGTGGTGTCATAAGATCTGCATCTGCAATAATATAAATCTTGTAAGGACTGTAATATGGTCTGATATCTATATCATTGATCACCTGATCCCTGATCTCGTCAATTGTGATCGTTCCAGGTTTCTCATGACTGACCATAATAATGTCCGGATGATTCTTACCCATCGCCTTTTTGCAGGAGTCGCATTTCTGGCAGGGTTCTGTACCTCCGGCCTCACACTGAAGTGTTGCCGCAAAAGTCCCTGCAAGGAGCTTCTTACCAGAACCTGGTTCGCCGGTAAAAATATAAGAATGCGATATTTTTCCTGATTCTATTGCATTTTTTAAATGTCCGATAATCTCTTCATGTCCGATAATATTGTTAAATCCCATCATAAGAATCACCTCACCAGTCCGTTTTGTAAGATATTATACCATAAAAGAAGAACTATTGCACAGACTTTATATAATTTGCGATTTCTTTCACACAGTCATCAAGATTTATATTCTGAAAACGTTTCTCTATCCCTGCGTTCAGAATATTTTCCTCTGAAAAATCCGACTGATCTGCAATAAATCTTCTACACATTTCCTCATATCTTGGATTTTCCTGTTCTCTCTCTCTATTAAGAGCACGACTCAGTCTTTCTCCATCTTCTACCTGGACATAAACAGGACAGACTGCATCTTCCCCATAGTATTTACGCATCTTTTTAAATGACTCCAGAGTACCGATTCCCAGATAATCGGAATCTGCAAGGTTCACCTGACCATCATCTGCAGTGAAATAAGTCCATATCCCATAAACCGTATGATATGCTCTCTCCTCGATAAGATTTCCGTTTTTTCTGAATTCTTCCAGTTTTCCGTCATCTACAAAATAATAATTTTTTCCATCCTGCTCTCCTACCCTGATCGGGCGGGTTGTATACAGAATAAGTGTTTTCAGATTCAATTCTTTATGTGCGGCCAGAAGTGAATAGATTCTGTCTTTTCCGGATGCACTCTTTCCATGATATAAAAAATCTTTCCCATATCTGTTATGTTATTCCTTTGCCGGACTGTATTCTTCCTGTCCAATTTCATTTCGGGCAGCTACGCAGATTGTTTCAGCAGATGTATCACTGAGTCCCTGTACTTCTAGCCCCTGTTCCATGTATCTTCTCACATTTCTTACAAATTGTCCAGTTATCTGCTCTCCCGGCACAATAATCGGAATTCCGGGCGGATACAGATAAGCAAACTCTGCACTGACTTTGCCAACACTTTCTTTCAGAGAATATCGCCTTTGCTGCGCATCCACTGCCTGAGAAATTGTCATAAGCTGTGTCATTCTCGCATGAGAAGTATGATACTGCGATTCCTCCGACTCATCTGCTTGCTGTATCTCTGCATCAATCTCTTCAATTGCAGTACACAGTCTCTCAAATCCCTCTTCTGTATCTCCCACTGCTGCAATTCCAAGAACATATTT
>ENA-ORND01002306-ORND01002306.1-human-gut-metagenome-genome-assembly--contig:-NODE-2306-length-11763-cov-3.120943_pt1 | contig 11763 bp, 10 predicted proteins | sample MGYA00242111_ERZ509014 | MGnify/ENA primary metagenome ERZ509014 (study PRJEB26280, sample SAMEA2338694) | human gut metagenome | biome: human gut; feature: human-associated habitat; material: faeces... | reverse complement strand
CACATGCAGTTTCTCCTGCCGGGCCTTCACGGCGGCAATGTAGGAATCCTTTTTTTCTCCCACCAGGGAGGCGGCTGCGGGAACCACCTGGGAGGCATCCTCCGTATGCACCACGGCTCCTTGATAATGGGGGGCTATTTTCAGGGCCGTATGCAGGGCTGACGTCGTAGCTCCCCCCACCATCAGGGGAATGGTCATCCCCCGGCGTTCCATCTCCGCGGCTACATGGGACATCTCTTCCAGGGAAGGGGTGATCAGCCCGGAAAGCATCACCAGGTCCGCCTGTTCCGCTTCCGCCCGGTCCAGAATGGTATCGCAATGGACCATGACGCCCAGGTCAATCATTTCAAAACCATTGCAGCCCAACACCACGCCGACGATATTTTTGCCGATGTCATGCACGTCCCCCTTCACGGTGGCGATTACGGCTTTTCCCGCCTTGGCGGCTCCTTTGCTGTCCGCTTCTATATAGGGGGTGAGCCAGGCTACAGCCTGTTTCATGACGCGGGCGCTTTTCACCACCTGCGGCAGGAACATTTTGCCGTCCCCGAACAGTTGCCCGACAACCTTCATGCCGGCCATCAGAGGGCCTTCAATCACGTTCAGCGGGGACCCCAGCTCCTGAAAAGCCTCCTCCGTATCCGCGTCAACAAATTCGGTAATGCCCTTGATAAGAGAATATTCCAGGCGTTTGGCAACGTCCTGTTCCCTCCAGGCCAGTACGGTTTTTTTCTCCTTTCCGTCTCCGGTTTTTTCCGCAGCCAGTTTTTCCGCGTAATCCGTCAGGCGTTCCGTGGCGTCCGTCCTCCGGTTCAGCAGAACGTCTTCAATCAGCTCCAGCCTGTTCTTGGGAATATTGTCGTACACCTCCAGCATCCCGGCATTCACGATGCACATGTCCAGCCCCTGCTGCGTAGCGTGGTACAGGAAAGCGGAATGCATGGCTTCCCGCACCGGGTTGTTGCCGCGGAAAGCAAAGGAGACATTGGAAATGCCGCCGGAAATGTGGGCATGCGGCAGGTTCCGGGAGATCCAGCCTGCGGCCTTGAAGAAATCAAGAGCGTAATCGGCGTGTTCCGCAATGCCGGTGCCTACGGTCAGGACGTTCGGGTCAAAAATGATGTCTTCCGGAGGAAACTGCACCCGGTTTACCAGCAAGTCATAGGCCCGTCTGGAGATGCGGACGCGGTCCTCGTAATTGGCGGCCTGTCCCTGTTCGTCAAACGCCATGACCACGACCGCTGCGCCGTACTTTTTAATCAGCGCCGCTTTCTTCAGGAATTCTTCTTCCCCCTCCTTCAGAGAAATGGAATTCACGATTCCCTTGCCCTGCATGCATTGGAGCCCCGCTTCCAGCACCTCCCACTTGGAGGAATCCACCATGAAAGGAACGCGGGCGATATCCGGCTCTGCGGAAACAAGGTTCAGGAAGCGGACCATGGCCTGCGGCCCGTCGATCAGTCCGTCGTCAAAACAGAAATCCAATACCAGCGCGCCGTTTTCCACCTGCTGCCGGGCAATGGATACCGCTTCCTCGTAATTTCCTTCACGAATCAGGCGGGCGAATTTGGGGGAACCCGCCACATTGCAGCGTTCCCCGACAAAGAGGGTGTTTTTTTCCCGCGTATGGTTGTACGCTTCATATCCGGACAGGCGAAGCGCGGGCGTTTGGGGAGCCGGAACGCGCGGAGGCATTCCTTCCACGGCAGCCGCAATGACGCCGATATGCTCCGGAGTGGTTCCGCAGCAGCCGCCCACGATGTTCAGCAGGCCCTGTTCCGCGTATTCCTTCATAAACCGGGCCATATCCGCCGGCAGAAGGTCGTAGCCGGTAGGGCTGAGCGGGTTGGGAAGCCCGGCATTCGCATAAATGGACATGTGGCAATCTGCCAGTCCGGACAGTTCTTCCGCAAAGGGGCGCATCAGGTCCGGCCCCAGGGCGCAATTGATGCCTACGGAGAAGGGGCGAACGTGGCGGATGGAGTTCCAGAATGCTTCAATCGTCTGGCCGGACAGCGTGCGTCCGGCTTTGTCCGTCAGCGTTACGGATATCATGACCGGAACAGAGCTTTCCGGTTGTTCCTCAAAAATTTCTTCAATGGCGAACAGGGCTGCCTTGGCGTTCAGCGTGTCGAAAATCGTCTCCACCAGCAGCATGTCCACCCCCCCTTCCAGCAGGGCCAGCACCTGATCCCGGTACGCCTGCCTGAGCTGGCGGAAATTCACGGCGCGGAAACCGGGATCATTCACGTCGGGGGACAGGGAACAGGTGACGGGCATGGGGCCGATGGACCCGGCCACCAGGCGGGGCTTGCCGTCTGCAGCTTCCGCTTCGTCGCATGCCTGCCGGGCCAGTGCGGCTGCCGCCAAATTCAATTCCCGGACAAGGGCCTTCAATTCGGGGGCGTCCACCACTTCCTGGAAATACTGCTGGTCCTTGTGGCTGCCTTCCTCCGGACGGTGCCAGAAATAATCATGCTGGCCGATGCTGGTAGCTCCGAATGTGCAGGTTTCCAGAATATCCGTCCGTCCCGTGTCAAGAAAGCGGCGGTGAATATCAAGAATGATATCCGGCCTGGTCAGAACCAGAAGGTCGTTATTATTCTTTAAATCGTTGGGATAGCATTCCGCATCCGCAAAACGTTCTCCGCGGTAATCTCCCTCTCCCAGCCTGAATTTTTGGATATTGGTGCCCATGGCGCCATCCAGGATGACAACCCTTTTACGTAACTGGTCTTTCAGGTAATCAAGGCGTTCTGTTCTGGATGCTCTGCTCATATGGCGCGGAAAATCTACCGTCCGTCCGTCATTGGAACAAGGACAATTGTCGTCACGTTTTTCCCGTATTGCTCCGGGGAAATGGGAGGAACCTGTTTTCAAAGGAATGGAAAAGGTATGGGGATGATTTGCGGAAAGTAAAAGCGCCTGTGAAAATTTTATGTTTCATCCCGGATTTTCTGGAAGGATGGGAAATTTCCATTTTTTTATTCCGTTTCCGTATGTCCCTTTCCTGTTTCACGCTGTTCCCGGGAAAAAGAATGCGGGGACTGGAGAAAAAGGAAGAAGAATTGTGAATAAAATGATAATAACATGTGTATAACCGGAATGACTATTTATGTTTCAATAGCGGAAAATTCATTCATGCCGAACATAGGGAAGGGATGAAAGCGTGCTTTTTCAGTAACATTATTTACTGGCAGGTGTTCTGAATATTACCCGATAAAGACACATTTTCTTTTCCAGAAATGAAGAGCGGATTTCTAATCCGCAACCTTCATGATGATAAAAAATTTTCAGGGAGAGAAGTGTTTCTCCTCTGAGAAGCAATGCCGTTCATTATGAATTCAAAGAGAAGGGAATCTTTGAAAACAAATGATTCCCGGATTTTGAAACGACATGAATAGCAAAAATTCCTTTTTCCTTCTTATACTTCACTTGAAAAAGAGAGAGGTTTTTACCAAAAGATGGATAGCCCCGTGAAGCATCGGGACTTTTTCTCAAAGCCTTTCCTTTCAAACTGGGAACTTGACCGCGGATTAGAAATCCGCTAGATTTGGATTCAGAAGGTGTTTTGGCATTTTTCTGTGTCAGGCCGCTTCAATTAACTACATGATATACGACGAGAAAAAACCGGGCTTCCCCGATGGAGGGAGGTCCGGTTTTTTTTCGTATTGGAAATGATCGATTGATGGAGTTTTATGGAAAATATTTATTTTCTCGTCGGCAAATTGATGATGCCCCCTGAAAATAGGGAAGACCCGGCGGGAAGGTAATCAAAAAAACTTTCAGTCCGCTTTGGCTGGGGATTGTTTTTTTTCTTCCGGCAAGATACCGGGCGGTATGAATAGCGCCGTGGCAGGAATGATGACAGGGGCGGGGATGCCCGGCCCGGACCAGGCTACGGACATGTGGTCCGGGCCTCCATCCTCCTTGTGAATCACCTGAAGAAAATAAAACCGGTCAGCTTCCAGCTGGACAGGTTCGGAAGCCTGGTTGGGCTGGTTGCCCCAATTATGGATGTCGGAATATCCTTTGACGGTGGCGATGCAGGCCATGTCCTTCTGGGAGGCATCCTTGCCCAGCCATAACTCTGCGGAATCGTCGGAAGACAGGTAAAGGCGGTACTTCCCGCTTGCCGGGACTTTCAGCAGGGCGGAGTAACGGGCTCCGTACCTGTCTCCCAGGTTTTCCACATCCAGATGGCTGATCGTGCGGACATCCGGGGCTGCCGTTTCAAAAATCTTCCTGTGGGTCAGGTCCTTTACGGATGCCCCCGGAATGCCGAACCACAATTCCTGCACTACGCCGGGAGAAGGCTTTCCCTCCTCAGAAGAGCCGGAAGCTGTTTCCGTCAGCATGACACCGCACAGAAAGCTCAGGATGGGTAGAATAATGTTCATGGCTGGAGACTCCTTTCCTGCAACGACTACGGCAGGAACCAGGGCAACCTTTCAAAAACGGCGTCATTCCCGGGGTGCCTCCTGGTCATGGCCTCCGTCCTTCTGGCGGCTGGAACTGCTCCTCCAAATCATCCAGCCGATCAGGAATGCCAGAACGCCCAGTCCGGCGACTCTGCGGGGAGTGGAAATGCCGCTGTCCTCCGTCTGGGCCGGCGGTCCTTCCGCAGCTGGAGTCTCCTGGGCGTGAACGGAACAGGACAGGGACAAAATTGCCAGAGCGCAGGCGAATATCATGCGATGAGTAAAAAGAGGGCGTTTCATCATTTATGGAAAGGTAAAACAGGAATGAGTCTCATTCAAACACATTTGTTCAGACTGTCCCTGTTTTCGTCTGCATGGGATTTGCAGTCCTTTCCGGATTCAGTATTTTCCGGAAAAATCATCCCGGAACAATTTTTTTGTAGAAAAAGCTTGCATGCCCGCTTTGGAAATGATAATTTTTCCCCGTCCTCAACAGGACGCACCAAGACGAAAGTCAAAGGGGTATTAGCTCAGTTGGTAGAGCGCTTCAATGGCATTGAAGAGGTCAGCGGTTCGAACCCGCTATGCTCCACCAAATAAAGGCCTTAAAGCACAAACGCTTTAAGGCCTTTTCCATTTTGCCAGGCATGTTTTTTCACCGTATGGGCCTGAAGAAGTAAAAGGTTGGAAAGGGTCTTGCAATAATTCTGCTCGCTGCAGTGACTGCCCGGGTGATGAGATGGAAATGGCGTATGTCTGTGGTTTTATCCCCGTCACTATGAAAAGATGCCAAACCGGATCAATAGTTTCCAGCGGGAATAAGGGGGCATTCCAAAAATATTTATTGGAAGGCAGCCTTTCCCGGAGAAGGAAATGAAGTCATGTTAATGACGAAACAGGCTTTTTCTCCCAGGAGCAAATATCTCCTGGCGTTATTTGAAAAAGCGGATGGGGAAGGGGGACTGCGGTTTGCCGCAACAGGGAATATTGCCGGGGGGACCTTTCCTTGAGCTTATCCAGAAGATGAAGGAATTCGTATTCGAGCTGTTTATCCGGCAGGAGAAGGGAATGGGGACGGCTTTCGCAGGGAGAAATTTTGCTTAAATCAAAATTGTAGCCTCTGCGGATGGATTCGTCATGGACGGTTTTCAGGTAGAAATCCAGGACATGAATGGGGTTTTCCGTCTCCCGGAATCGGAAGCTGAGGATGATGGATATATCCTTTTGTCTGCCCCTGCAAAACTTTGCGTGCCAGGAGGCCTTCCCTCCACAGGGCAACCAGGCCGACAGCATCCAGGTAAGAGGGGTGGAGTGACCAGAGTCTCATGTTTTTTGGACTCAGAAAGGCTGCCTTTTGTTGTTTTGAATTATGCAGCCGGCAAAAAACGGGGAGTTGGGAGGGGCAGCCTTTTGTGTGGAAGGGGCCATTCGTTTTCCAGCCGGTTTTTCATCTGAAGGAGATACGGAATCTTTCCCTTTGCGGGGATTATGGAAAGGGGGAGAGAGTTTCCTATTTATCGGCCAGGCAGTTTTTTCAGACAACGGATTCTGTTACCGGTGAACAAGGTGCCGGGAGGGCAGTTGTTACATAAGTATTGGCTGTTGGAGACATTTGCCCCTGTCAGGCCAGGGATATTTCTCCGGGAATGCGGTCCTCCTCCGGTTCGGGAAAAGATGCGGAGCGGACGGGAACCGTTTCTACAGCGGAAGATTGTTCGGTTCTGGTATTGATGGCTTCCAGAATCAGTTCCACCGTGCGTTCCAGGCCGTAATCGGACGTGTTGACGCACAAGTCGTAGAGGCGTGCATTGCCCAGTTCCTGCCCGGTGTAGTGCAGGCAGTGGGTGCGGCGGCGGGAGTCCATGATGTCCATGGCCCGGGCTGCCCCGCCAGGTTCTACCCCATAGTTTTCAATAACGCGCTGCATGCGCGTGGCCCGGTCCGCATGAAGAAAAACACTGAACAGGTTGGGCCTCCCTTTCAGGATGAAGTTGGCGCAGCGGCCCACGATGACGCATGCCTGACTGGCCGTAATGTCCCGGATGACTTTGCTCTGTGCCAGGAAGGTGGCGTCTTCAGGAGGCATTTCCTCCGCCGTGTAGGCATAGTTCTGGGCGTAAAGTTCGTGCAGGAAGCGGCTGGAAAGCTGTTGTTCGTGCTTGCAGATGTAGTCCGGAGTGAGTCCGCTCCGGGAGGCCGTGAGGTACACCAGTTCCGAGTCGTAGAATCGGATGCCCAGCTTTTCCGACAGCATTTTCCCGATGGCATGGCCGCCGGAACCGTATTCCCGGTCAATGGAAATGACCAGAGGGGCGTCCGGAGCATAAGCGGCCGTTTGTGCCAGCGGAGAAAGCTCGCTTGCTGCTCCGGGGCGCGCCAGCCGTTCCAGGAGCCTGTCCGGCCAGAAGACGTGCCTGTTGAAAAAACGGACGATCATTCCCACCAGGACGGCGGCCACCACGGTTCCTTCCCGTATGCCTGTCAGTCCGGACAGGAAGATGAGGGAACAGGCCAGGCCGATGCAGACGAGCGTGCAGTCCATCCCGGTTTTTACGGCTCCGAATTCCCATTTGAAGAGTTTGACGAAGGCCAGGCTCATGCCTTCCCCTGCCAGAAGAACGGAATCCGCCTTAACCTGAAGAAAGACGCCGAATCCGATTACCACGCAGCTGAACAGGCAGAGAATAACGGACCACAGGTATCCGTCCGGTTCCAGAGGCGCCATGATCCACATGGAAAAATCCGTCAGAAGGCCGAAGATAAAAACTATGGGAATCTGGAGCAGATGCGCCGGACGGAATTGCCTTTTCAGCAGGGCCGCCTGCACGGCCACAAAGCTCAGGTGCATGAGGATGGTGACGGTCCCCATGGTTAGAGGGAATGCCAGGCTGAGCACATAGGGCGTGCAGGAGATGGGGGAGACCCCCAGGTCTGCCTTGGTGGACAAAGCGATGCCCAGAGACATGATGAAGAGCGCAGCAATCAGGACGGAGCAGCGCAGGACATGTTCTCCAAGGCTTCTCCGGACACGATAATCTTCCATGATACCGAATGTTATCTTTTCTGCCAGCGGCAAGTCAAGGGTTCTGAGGAAATGAGGCGTTTTTTCCTTTTTCTTTTTCGCCGTCCGCCGTTTCTGAAATTCTCCGCTGTGAACGGGCTGCACTGGAGGAACGGCGGTGCTGTCCTTACCGCTCTTTCAGAGAAATTCCCGTTTTCGTTCCACTTTTTCATAGGGGTCGTTGGGGGGCTCGGCCTTGCCAAAGGAAGGCTTTTTTTCTATGTTACCGGGACGTTCCCTTTTCAAGTTTATGTCCAAAAAGAAGGAGGCAAAGACAAATGCCATGCGCCTGCTGGATGCGCTGCATATCCCGTACAGGCATTATTCCTATGAATGCCGCGAGTTTGTGGATGCGCGGCATACGGCGGAAGCACTGAACCTGGCGGAGGAGAAAATGTACAAGACGCTGGTAACGGAGGGAGCTCCTCGGCAGTATTACGTGTTCGTGATACCCATAGGCGCGGAGCTTTCCTTGAAAAAGGCTGCCCGCACCGTGGGAGAAAAGGCTCTTTCCATGCTTCCGGTGAAGGATATTACCGCCGTGACGGGGTACGTGCGCGGCGGCTGCACGGCTTTGGGGATGAAAAGGAAATTCCCTACGGTGATTGATGCCAGCGCGGAAGCCCTGCCGGAGATGGTGGTGAGCGGCGGACGTCTGGGGTGCCAGATTGAATTGAATCCTGTGGATTTATGCCGTGCGGCGGAGGGCTTTTTTGCGGATGTGGCGGATATTTCCGTTTCATGATGGACATCCTGGTTCCGGAAATGCGGAGGGAAGAGGGCAAAAAGCTTTTCCCGGAGGATTTTTTTCTATATTCCTTGTTGAGGTTCATCCTCCGTCGCCATGAGTAGCCGTTCTGCATCCCGCACTTGCCTGGCCCTGCGCCATGTGGCTTTTGAAGATCTCGGTACGCTGGAACCCCTTTTCAGGGACAGGGGCTTCCGAATACGGTACATCCGGGCGGGCGCTCCCTGTCCTTCCGTCCGGGAATGGCTGGAGGCTGACCTGTGCGTGGTGCTGGGCGGTCCCGTAGGGGTGGGGGATACGGAATCGTATCCCTATTTGAAGACGGAACTGGATTTGGTCCGCATGCGTCTGGAAAGTCGGCAGCCTTTGCTGGGCGTATGCCTCGGAGCTCAAATGATGGCCCATGCCCTCGGCAGCCGCGTTTATCCCGGAAAGGCCAGGGAAATAGGGTGGGGAACCGTATCCCTGACGGGGGACGGGCGTTTGTCTCCTCTCCGTTATCTGGAGGGGGTGCCCGTTCTGCATTGGCATGGGGATACGTTTGATGTCCCTTCCGGAGCGCGCCTGCTGGCATCCACGGAAGTGACTCCCCATCAGGCTTTTTGCATAGGGAGGCATGCCCTGGCTCTCCAGTTCCATGTGGAGGCGGATGTTTCCCGGATGGAGGAGTGGCTGACCGGCCATGCCTGTGAATTGATGCAGTCGGGGACGGATATTTGCGGACTTCGGGCGGCTTCCGTACGGAATGGCTCCCTGCTCGCCGGACGTGCCGTCCTTTGCATGAATGAATGGATGGAGGGCGCCGGCTTATGAGAAGAAAAGACAGGGAAGTGACCCGGCACGGGGATTTGATGGAAATGGTCGCCCGGTTCAAGGTGTGCCGCCTGGGACTGTGGGACGGCAGGGAGGTGTATGTAGTTCCCCTCAACTTCGGATATGAAGAAAAAAATGGTTCCCTGAGCCTGTTTTTCCACTGCGCCAGGGAAGGGAGGAAGCTGGATATCCTGCAAAACCGTCCGGAGGTTTCTTTTGAAATGGATGGGGATCATGTGTTGCTGGAGGGGGATGTCCCGTGCCGGTACAGTTACGCCTACGGCTGCGTCATGGGGCGTGGCGTCGTCGAATTTCTCCGGGAGGATGAGGAAAAGATGCATGCCTTGCGCCGCATCATGCTGCACCAGACGGGCAGGGATGCGGATTTTACCCCCGGCATGGTCCGTTCCGTATGTGTTCTGCGTCTTAAGGTGGAGGCTGTCAGCGCCAAACTTCATGCGTGCCCGGAACCTCCTCCTTCCCGTTGATGGATTTTTTTATGACCGGAGAAATTGCGCCCCTGTTTGTCCGTTGGAGCCTGCCGCACTGGGCTGCCCTGGGCATCGTGGCTCTGGCAGCAGGGGGGCTCCTGTGGGGATGCCGGCGGCTCCGGATGGAGAGCCGTTTGCTTGTGGGAAAGGTTCTGGGAAGCTTTTTCCTGCTGACTTTCCTGATGGAAACATTCGGCCGCATTGTCAGAGAACATTGGGAGCCCTGGCAGGACAGGCTTCCGCTGCATTTTTGCAGTCTGATGGCTCTGGTCTGTTTTATCGCCCTGTGGTTCCGTACACCCTGGGCATGCGCCGTGGCGTATTTCGGCGTGCTGACGGCAAGCGTCCAAGGATTGATTACCCCCATGCTTCACGACGGTTTCCCCTCCGCCGCCTTTTTCGCCTTTTTCATCGGGCACGGGCTTTTATTGATTTCCGCTCTTTACCTTCCCGCCGTCCTGCAATGGCGTGCGCGGCCGTGGGATGACATGCGGGCGCTGGGTTTGTGCGACGCCTACCTGGTTTGTATTATTCCGGTGAATATCTGGCTGGATACGAATTACGGTTTTACCCGGTATGCTCCGGCAGGGACCGTACTGGAATATTTCGGGTCCGCTCCGTGGTATTTGCTGACGCTTCAGATTCCGGCATTGGCTCTTTTGCGACTGTTGTACCTGACTGTCCGCGTCAGGAAGAAATAAAAGAATCTCCTCTGCGGGAATGATGATTGCTGAGGAAACGGGGAAAGAAGACGGCTCCTCCGTTTTGGAGCGGCTTGGCGTTTTTGCCTCTCCCGGCTTTGCGGAGTGAGTTCCCGCATCATCCTTGCGGTCAGGCAAATCCGTTATTTCAGCGTTTTCAGGTCTTCCTTCGTAAACAGGTGGATATCTTTTTCCCGTGCATGGCGTATTTTTTCCGCCCATTCCGCATCCGCCAGCAGGGCGCGGCCTACGGCAATCAGGTCAAATTCCCCTGCTTTCAGCCGTTCCACCAGAGGTTCCACACTGGCGGCCTCCGCTTCCGGCCCCCCGTCAAAGGCATTCGTAAAATCTCCCTTAAGCCCCACGGAGCCGACGGAGATCGTGGGCTTTCCGGTAAGCTTTCTGGTCCAGCCGGCCAGATTGAGGCGGGAACCTTCAAACTCCGGTTCCCAAAACCGGCGCGTGGAACAGTCAAAGATATCCACGCCCGCATCCGTCAGCGGAGCCAGAAAAGTTTCCAGTTCCATGGGGGTATACGCCAGCTTGGCGTTATAATGGCCCGTTTTCCATTGGGAGAAGCGGAAGATGATGGGGAACTGGCTGCCCACTGCCTTGCGGACGGCATGGATGATGCGGCTGGCAAAACGGGTCCGGCCTACCAGGTCGCCTCCGTATTCGTCCGTGCGCCTGTTGGTCTCCTTCCAGAAAAACTGGTCAATCAGGTAGCCGTGCGCTCCATGCAGTTCCACACCGTCAAAACCCAGCCGCTTGGCGTCCGCGGCCGCCTTCGCAAAAGCATTGATAACCTCCTCAATTTTAGCGATGCTCATCGGTTCCGCCGTTTGTTCCAGCGTGTTTACGTCAATTCCGGAAGGGCCGATGGGCGGCAGCTCCGGATTGGGAAGGTTTTCTCCCTTGAAGGGCCGGGCCATACCCACATGCCAGAGTTGCGGGGCTATTTTGCAATCCGTGGTGTGGACGGCTTCCAGCACCTTTTTCCATCCCCGCAGGGAAGCGCCCCCGAAGAAATTGGGATAGTTGGAGGAAGGCGAGGCGCTGGGCTCGTCAATGAAAGTGCCCTCCGTGATGATGAGCCCTACTTCATGTCTGGCCCGCCTTTTGTAATAAGCGGCTACCTGGTCCGTGGGAACCCCGTTGGGAGAAAATCCCCGGGTCATGGCCGGAAGGACGATGCGGGTGGGAGTGCTGAGCTTGCGTGAGTGGAAGGGCTGGAACAGGATTTCCATGTCCCTGATCTTGAGTTCGTCCTGTGCATTCATAAAGGTGAAAAACGTTATCTCTGAAGCGGCCGGGCATGGGAACCGGAACCGCACGGGAGTGAGACACTTTCCGGTCTTGTCCCGTTCATCCCTGATGCCAGCGGCTGGAATTGAATCATTTGATGCGCCGTTTTTCCCTACTGCCTGCCGGAAGGGACAGGAAGTTCCGGAGCAGCGCTTCTCCGTCCGGCGTCAGGATGGATTCCGGATGGAACTGAATGCCGTAAAGGGGGAGGTGCCTGTGGCGG
>ENA-ORND01002295-ORND01002295.1-human-gut-metagenome-genome-assembly--contig:-NODE-2295-length-11794-cov-4.176335_pt1 | contig 11794 bp, 10 predicted proteins | sample MGYA00242111_ERZ509014 | MGnify/ENA primary metagenome ERZ509014 (study PRJEB26280, sample SAMEA2338694) | human gut metagenome | biome: human gut; feature: human-associated habitat; material: faeces... | reverse complement strand
GGCTGCCGTGCGTGAGCACGAAGCCGTGGTCGAAGAGCAGCACCGCAGCCCCCGCCAACGCACAGACGACACCCACGACCCGCGCCTTGATATATTTGTGCGGGTGCATGATGTGATCCATGATCAGCGTCACGGCCGGGCCGAGCGTCGAAATGATGGAGGCGTCGATGGGCGAGGTGTAGGAGGATCCCCAGAGCAGCATGTACATCCAACCGTAGACAATCAGCATGGTGACGACCAGTATGTTGCCCGCGTCGCGCCACCGGATGCGGAAAGACTGCTTCGAAAAAAGGGCGAACGGGATGAAGAAAATCGCGCCCGAAAGCACCTGCAACATGAATATCTGCTGGAAATCGAGATAATTGCGCGTGAGCGAGACATAGAATGAAAAGTTCGCCCCGAAAAAGATGTTGGCAAATACCAGGTCGAGATTATAGCGCGTTTTACTCACAAAGATCCATCCGGGCAATTATTACACCAAATTTTACCTATATTTGCCGCGTCAATCCCGCAAACGTATGGACGGAAAACTGAAAGGGCATGCGGCCCTTTGGGTCGCGAATATCATCTGGGGCCTCAACGCACCGATCGGCAAAAGCGTACTCTGGTCGGAAACGCACCCGCAAGGAGTCAGCCCGTTCGCACTGAGCGTATACCGTATGCTGGGCGCCTGCCTGTTGTTCTGGACGGTATCGCTCTTCCTGCCCAGGGAGAAAGTCGCCCCGCGCGACATCGTGCTGCTGCTGTTCGCCTCGGTGTTCGGCATCCAGCTCAACCAGATGCTTTTCCTCTGGGGCCTTTCGCTCACCTCGCCCATCGACACCTCGATCATCGCCACCATCGTCCCCGTACTCACCATGGTGCTGGCGACGCTGTTCCTGCGCGAGCCGATCACCTGGCTCAAGGCGGGCGGCGTACTGCTCGGCTGCGGCGGGGCGCTGCTGCTGATCCTCGTCAGCAGGCACGGCACGGGCGGCACGTCGAGCGTGGCGGGCGACGTACTGTGCGTCATCAGCGCTGTCAGCTATGCCACCTACCTCACGGCATTCCGCAACGTGATCGTCAAGTATTCCCCCGTGACAACGATGAAATGGATGTTCCTCTTCGCCGCCGTCGCCGCCGTGGCGATCTACTACCGGCCGCTCGCAGAGGTGGACTACGCCGCACTCGCACCCCGCACCTGGGCCGGCATCGGCTATGTGGTGGTCTGCTCGACCTTTCTCTCCTATTTCATGGTGCCGGTCGGACAGCGTTACCTGCGCCCGACCGTCGTGTCGATGTACAACTACGTGCAGCCCCTGGTGGCGGTGCTGTTCACCGTCGCCGTCGGGCTCGACACCTTCGGCTTTACGAAAGGCGTCGCAGCCCTGTGCGTCTTCGCCGGGGTATGGCTGGTTACCAAGTCGAAATCGCGGGCACAACTGGATGCGGAGAGGGCCGCGGCGGAACAGGCTCCGGAAAATCGGCCCCGGGCATAAAAAACCGACTGCCGAAAATACTAAATTACTGATTGTTCCCGTTTTGCAGGAAACCGACCTCTCACTGACATGAAATCCCTCCTGCTCCTCGCCGCAACGATCTGTTGTGCATGCTGCTCTTGCGTGCAGCCCAAACACTACCCCGACTATTCGGTCTCTTCGGGCTTCGCACTCGACTCCCTCGACGCCCGGGATCCGCAGGTCATCGAAAACCTCGGTGTCACCTGCCGTGTATGGGGTTACGTCAAGTACCACCATCCCGTTTTCGCCGATTCGACCCTCAATGTCGATTACGAGCTTTTCGGACTCTTGCCGCAAGTCGCCAAAGCCACCCCGGCCAAACGCAACAAAGTCCTTTCCGAATGGGTAAAGGGGCTCGGACGGTTCAGCACCGACAAGGCGGAATACGACGAAGCCCTGAAAACAGTGAAATGCACCCGGACAGCCGACCTGCTCTGGATGGACGACACGGCACGGTTAGGCAACGTCCTCCCGCGCCTCCTGCGGGAATTGCGCTACGCCAAACGCGAAGCAAACCGCTACACGGATTTTACAGCAAACGCAGGAAATTTCGTAATGCGAAACGAAAGCACTGCCGGGTCGTCCGATGACTGCGGTTACCGGATGCTGTTCCTGTTCCGCTTCTGGAACGTCATCGAATATTTCTCCCCCAACCGGAACCTTACCGACACCCCGTGGGACGAAATCCCGGAAAAATACATTCCGCTTTTCATACCCGGGCAAACACCCGGCAACCCGAACCAAGCCATGCTCCTGCGGGAGCTGTGCGATTCGCATTCAGCCTCGGTCAGATACAATATGTTTGGTTACAACACCGTTCCGGCGGAGGTGCGCAACGCCGATGACCGGGTCTTCGTAATCGCCGACGGCCCGCTGCGCAAGGGCGACGAAATCCTCTCGATCGACGGCCGCGGATGGAAAAGCACGCACGACGGGCTTGCCCGTTTCGAAGCCGCATCCAACGCCGAGAACCGCAACTACATGACCGCCATGTGTATGGTCTGTTCCCACCGGGATACGGCCGCCGTGGAGCTGGTGCGCGACGGCCGGCGTATGACGGAACGAATTGCGACGCGCAGTGTCATGAATTGGAGCCCCTACATCACGGAGCGCATGCTCGACACCGCCAACATACGCCTGCTCGCCGACGGCATAGGTTACATGACGGGAGTTAACTACACCAAAGCGGACGGCGCCCGGATTATGGAAAAATTCCGGGATACGAAGGCCCTGATCGTCGATCTGCGCTGCTATCCCCGCGAGTTCATGATCTTCGACTTCATCGGCCGCTACTTCATGCCCCGTACGTCGCCGCACGTCATCTGGCTTGCGCCGACCGGCGCACTGCCCGGAGTATTCCATGAGTTGCAGGACTCCCTCTTCGTAAACCCGGACAATCCCGCCGTCGCGGAGAATCCCGATTACTACAAAGGGCGCGTCATCGTGCTGGTAGACTCATCGACCCAAAGCCAGGCGGAATATACTGCCATGGCATTCCAGGCCACACCGCGCTGCACGGTCGTCGGCACGCAAACGGCAGGCGCCGACGGCAACATTTCGGCACTCGTAATGCCCGGGGGCGATTTCGGATATTTCTCCGGGCTGGGCGTCCTCTATCCCGACGGCACGAACACCCAGCGCGCAGGCGTTCGGATCGACGTCCCGGTTTATGCCACAGTCCCGGGCTTACAGGCCGGACGCGACGAAATCCTGGAAAAAGCCCTCGAAATAATCGCCACCGGGGCTTACGACCCGGCAGCCAAAATATAATCCGGCGAATAAAAAAGGCCGAGCGGAAAACTCGACCTTTTTTATTTTAATACAACGACGGGGCGGCAGCGTTCCTACGGGTTCCGGGCCGCGGCTTTGGTCAATCCCTTTTCCGCGGCCAGCCGCTCCATCAGGGCATAGGCCGCGTCGTAGTCGTTGGGAATCTCCCCGTCGAGGATTGCGTTCTTGATGACCTCCTTGATGTCGCCGATCGCACGGCACGGCCCGATGCCGTAGGTCTGCATGATGACCTCGCCCGTGATCGGAGGCTGGAAGTTGCGGATACGGTCACGCTCCTCGAGGTCTTTCATCTTGCGGCGTACCAGGCCGAAATTGGCCAGGTAGCGCTTCACCTTGGCGTCGATGCCCGACGTGATGTCGGCCTCGCACAGGGTCATCAGCTTTTCCACATCGTCCCCGGCTTCGAACAGCAGCCTGCGCACGGCCGAGTCGGTGACCATATCCTCCGAAAGGATGATCGGCCGCAGGTGCAGGAAAACCATCTTCTGCACGAATTTCATATGCTCGTTCAGGGGCAGTTTCAACTGCCGGAAAATACCGGGCACCATCTTCGATCCCACGACCTCGTGTCCGTGGAACGTCCAGCCGGCCTTCGGGTCGTAGGCCTTGGTCAGCGGCTTGGCGATGTCGTGCAGCACGGCGGCCCAGCGCAGCCACAGGTCGTCGCTGTGCCGGGCGACGTTGTCCAGCACCTTGAGCGTATGGACGAAGTTGTCCTTATGCGCATGGGCGCCGCGTTTCTCGACCCCTTTGAGGTTATGCAGCTCGGGGAATATCCGCTCCAGCAACCCGGTCGCCTCCAGCAGTTCGAAGCCGATCGAAGGGACGGGCGACAGGACGATCTTGTTGAGTTCGGCGGCAATGCGCTCCCGGGATACGATCCCGATCCGCGGCGCATTGCGGCGGATGGCATCGAAGGTCTCCTCCTCGATCGTGAAGCCCAGCTGCGAGGCGAAACGCACGGCACGCATCATGCGCAGGGGGTCGTCCGAGAAGGTGATGTCGGGGTCGCACGGCGTACGGATGATGCACTCCTCCAGGTCGTACATCCCGTCGAACGGGTCTACCAACTCGCCGAACGAATCGGCATCGAGCGACCATGCCATCGCATTGATCGTAAAGTCACGGCGGCGCTGGTCGTCTTCCAGCGTCCCGGCCTCGACCTGCGGCTTGCGCGAATCGTGCGTGTAAGACTCCTTGCGGGCGCCCACGAATTCGACCTCGATTCCCCCGGCACGGAGCATCGCCGTGCCGAAAGTCTTGAAAACGGACACTTTGGTATGCAACTCGCGCCCCAGAGCTTCGGCCAGGGCGATCCCGCTCCCCACGACGACCACGTCGATGTCGGTCGAAGGGCGGCGAAGGTAGTGGTCGCGCACGTAACCGCCGACGACAAAGGCCCGCACACCCTGCTCGCCGGCGATACGCGAAATTTTCCGGAATATGGGGTTCGACAGCGGCACGCGGCTATTTCACGTATTTCTCGATGACCTCTTTCCAGGCGAGATACCCCTCGCCCATCAGGTGCAGCCCGTCGTTCGTATAGCGCTGGTCGAGCATTCCCTTCTGATCGACCAGTGCCGAATAGACGTCGATGTAGAGCACATTCTTGCGGCCTTCGCAGAGCGCTTCGATCAGTTTGTTGGCCTCGATGATCTCGGCGCCCTTTTTCCAGTGGTTCTTGGCCTTAGCCTTGGTATCCACGCCGTTCACAGGGAGGATGCTCTGTACGTAGATCTTTGTCCAGGGCGACTCCTCGGCGAAGCGGTCGAGCAGTTTCCCGATGTTGGCGGCCACCTCCTCGGGCGACACGCCGGCCGCCAGGTCGTTGGTGCCGATCATCAGGAACAGTTTCTTGGGATGGCCGTTGACGATCGGATCGAGACGGTCGAGCAGCCATCCCGAACGGTCGGCGCTGATGCCGCGGTTCTTGATATGGCGGTTGTTGAACAACTCGGCCCACTCGCAGCCGTCGGTGATGCTGTTCCCGAGAAAAACGATGTCGTTACCCCGGATCGGCAACTGTTCGAAAAGGCTGCGTTTCTGATAGTTGTATTCGTTTTGGGCGAACGATGCGACCGCGACGAACAGAGCCGCGGCAAAGAGAATGGCTTTTTTCATATCCGGCTTCTATTTTTTTAATATTTAAGTTCACGTTTATAAAGCTGCACGGTGTTTTCCAGCCCGTAGTAGAGCGCATCGCAGATCAGCGCATGGCCGATCGACACCTCGTCCGTCCACGGGATGCGGCCGACGAAGAAGCGCAGGTTTTCCAGGCTGAGGTCATGCCCGGCGTTCAGCCCCAGCCCCTGGCGACGCGCCTCTTCGGCAGCAGCCAGGTAGGGTGCCAGCGCAGCATCGGCACCCGCAGGGTACTCGCGGGCATAGGCTTCGGTATAGAGCTCCACGCGGTCGGCGCCGCAAGCCTTCGCACCGGCGACCATCGCAGGGTCGGGATCGACGAAGACCGAAACCCGGATACCCTTTTCGTGGAACCGCGCCGCGACCCCGGTCAGGAAATCCCGGTTGGTGAGCGTATCCCACCCAGCATTCGACGTAATGGCGTCATGCGCGTCGGGCACCAGGGTCACCTGGGCCGGGACGACCTCCAGCACGAGGTCGACGAAACTCGGGATGGGGTTGCCCTCGACGTTGAGTTCGGTGGTTAGCACACGCTTCAGGTCGCGCACGTCGTCGTAACGGATATGCCGGGCGTCGGGGCGCGGATGCACCGTGATGCCGTCGGCTCCGAAACGCTCGATATCGAGGGCCGCACGAACCACATCGGGCATGTTGCCGCCCCGCGAATTGCGCACCACGGCAATCTTATTGATGTTTACACTTAACTTTGTCATAAAATTCGCTATATTTGCACGTAATGACGGCACACGCCGCTGTCTCCGGCCCCAAGCGGAGCACGAACCATGCCGTCCCGATGTTGAACCCGACCGCGCCGGCCGATCCGCACGGGGGCACGAACGGCTCCCGGATGTCGTCTTGACGTGGTAAAGTTACTTATTTTTTCGAAACTCCGCCGATGAAAATCATACTTTTTTCCCGCAGGCAGCTCTCCCACACCGCAGCCGAGATATGCCAATTGTTCGACGCACTCCGTCTTTTCGGATTCGACTACGCCGTCAACGAAGAGTTCGCCCCCCTCATCGGCGAACTCACGGGCATGCAGATCCCGCCCGAAAAAGTCTACGGGCAATGCATCGGGCAGCAGCCCGCCGACAGCCTAATGGTCTGTTACGGCGGCGACGGCACACTGCTCGAAGGCGTACACCGCCTCTGCGGCGCCCCGATCCCCGTCATGGGCATCAATGCCGGGCACCTCGGGTTCCTGACCAGCGCCCCGAGCGCCGGGCTGAACCTGATCTTCGAAGAAGTAGCGGCAGGACGCCTCACCACCGAGCCCCGCTCGATGATCGAAGCCACGGGCGACTATGCCGAGCAGCCCGACACGGAGCTGGGGCTCAACGAATTCACCGTACAGCGTCACGGCGCCGGCATGATCTCGGTCGAAACCTACGTCGACGAGCAGATGGTGGCCACCTACCACGGCGATGGCGTGATCGTCTCGACCCCCACTGGGTCGACGGCCTACTCGCTCAGCGCCGGAGGCCCCGTCGTAGCCCCGACATGCGCCTGCCTGGTGATTTCCCCCCTGGCTCCGCACAACCTCACGATGCGCCCCGTGGTCATCCCCGACTCGGCCACGATCACGCTCCGTGTCGACGCGCGGCGCTCCGACGCATTCGTCACCCTCGACAGCCGCGTGTACGCCATCGGGCAGGAAGCGGCCTTCACAATAAAACGCGCCGATCAGAAGATTTTTCTGGCCGTACCGCACAATATATCATTTTATGACACGTTACGGAATAAAATGATGTGGGGCATCGACATCCGCAGTTGAAGCCCTTGTCTTAAATCGGTGTAAAGTTGTTCAGTAAAGTAGGTAGATTTTCATTTTAATTCCCTATATTTGTGCCCTAATATGAGCGAGCAGAATCGCATACCCCAACACGTCGCCATCATCATGGACGGCAACGGCCGCTGGGCCGAGCTGCGCGGCAAAGAGCGTTACGAAGGCCATGTTGCAGGTGTGGAGCCTGTTCGGGCATCGTTGCGCGCGGCGGCACGCTGGGGCGTCAAGTACCTGACGCTCTATGCGTTCTCGACCGAAAACTGGGGGCGCCCCACGCACGAGGTCGACGCGCTGATGGAGCTTTTCTGCAAGAGCGTGGTCAACGAAACCCCGGAACTGATCCGCCAGGGGGTGGAGATCCGGATGATCGGTGACCGCACACGATTTTCGGAGAAGGTGCAGCGCTACCTCTGCGAAGCCGAGCAACGGACGGCCGGGGGCAAGACGCTGACGCTGATCCTTGCGCTCAACTATTCGTCGCGCAGCGAGATCACGCGCGCCGTGCAGCGCATCGCCGCACGGGTCGCAGCCGGAGAGCTCGCCCCGGGGGAGATCTCCGAGGGGACGGTCAGCGCTTCGCTCGACACGGCGCCCTACCCGAACCCCGACCTGGTCGTCCGCACGAGCGGCGAATGCAGGTTGAGCAATTTCCTGCTCTGGCAGGCATCCTATGCCGAACTTTATTTTCCGGAGGTGCTGTGGCCCGATTTCACCGAAGAGGAGTTCGACCGGGCAATCGAGGAATACGCCCGCCGCGACCGACGTTTCGGGCTGGTTAAATAGATGAAGTAAAGATTAGATTAAAATAGATGAATTATTTCGGTAAGATATTCACGGCAGCCGTGACCTTCGTGTTATGCTGCACGAATATATTCGCCCAGGAACAGAATCCTGCAGACACCGCGGCCTCGTCGAAGCCCGCATTCCCGGAAAACGCCCCCATGATGCGGCAGGATGGCTCCCAGAAGCTCTACTACATCCGCGACATCAATATCCACGGTGTGCAGTACCTCAATTCCGACATCCTCAAGTCCTCGGCGGGACTGATCGCGGGCGACTCGATCTACCTGCCCAGCAACTTCATCGCCAATGCCATTTCGCGCCTGTGGAGCCAGCGGTTCTTCTCCGACGTGAAGATCGGAGCCCAGATCGAGGGCGACAGCCTCGACCTGGAGGTCTTTCTCAAGGAGCGTCCCCGTGTCAACAACTGGGATTTCGAAGGCATCTCGAAGGGCAAGAAGAAAGACCTGCTGGAGAAACTCAAGCTCAAGCGGGGCAGCGAATTATCGGATTATATCATCGACAAGAACAAAAAGCTCATCAAGGCCTACTGGTCGGAAAAAGCCTTCCGCAATACGGAGGTGGACGTGCGCATCACCAACGACACGCTGCGCCCGCAGATGGTGAACGTCACGTTCCTCATCGACCGCAAGAACAAAGTCAAGATCGGCAAGATCAATTTCACGGGCAACGAACAGTTCAAGGACAAGCGCCTGCGCCGTACCTTCAAGAAGACCCACCAGAAGAGCATCAACATTTTCCGCGGGGCGAAGCTCAACGAAAACGATTACGAAGAGGACAAAGACCTCCTGATCGACTTCTACAACTCGCGCGGTTACCGTAACGCTACGATCGTGCGCGATTCGATCTACCCGATCAATGACAAGCGGCTGGGCATCGACCTCGAAGTCTCGGAAGGCAACAAATACTACATCCGCAACGTATCGTGGGTGGGCAACTCGGTCTACGAAACCAACGACCTGCAGCAGATGTTCGGCGTGAGCAAGGGCGACACCTACGACAAAAAGTCGATGCACAAACGACTGGGCATCGGCAAGGAAACCGACCCCGAAGCGATGTCCGTCTCGTCGCTCTACCAGAACAACGGTTACCTGATGTCGCAGATCGAACCCGCCGAGACGATCATCGGCCCGGACTCGATCGACATCGAGGTCAAGGTATTCGAGGGCAAGCAGTTCCAGATCAACGAGGTGGGCATCACGGGCAACCAGCGCGTCGACGACGAAGTCATCCGCCGCGAGCTGCGCACCTTCCCGGGCGAACTCTACGACCGCTCGCTGCTGATGCAGACCATCCGCACGCTCGGTTCGATGGGACATTTCAACCCCGAGACGATCATGCCCGACATCAAACCGGTATCCGACCGGCTGGTCAACGTCAACTGGCCGCTCGAGGAGCAGGCTTCCGACCAGTTCAACATCGCGGGCGGCTGGGGCTCCGGCACGTTCGTAGGTTCGGTCGGCATCACGCTCAACAACCTTTCGGTCAAAAACTTCTTCAAAAAGGGTGCATGGCGCCCCTATCCGATGGGGCAGAACCAGCGCCTGTCGGTATCGGCCCAGACCAACGGCACCTATTACAAAGCTTTCGCCCTGAGTTTCACCGACCCGTGGCTGGGCGGGCGCAAGCCCAACTCGTTCACGCTGTCGGTACACCTCTCGGAACAGAACAACGCCTACTATTTCTGGCAGACCTCCACGCAGCACTTCCGCACGACGGGCGTCGCCGCCGGTCTGGGCAAGCGCCTGCGGTGGCCCGACCCCAACTTCTCGTTCTACGCCGAGGCCTCCTACGAACGCTACGCGCTGAAAAACTGGGACTACTTCGTGATGAAGAACGGCGCGGCCAACACGCTGGCTTTGAAGTTCGTGCTCTCGCGCAGCACGGTCAGCCAGCCGATCTACCCGCGCAGCGGTTCGGAGTTCACCGTCTCGGTTCAACTCACCCCGCCCTACTCGCTGTGGGACGGCAAGGATTACGCCGACGCCAATCTGCCGGACGAGGAGCGCTACCACTGGATCGAATACCACAAATGGCAGTTGAAGAGCAAGTGGTTCTTCCCGCTCACCAACAACCAGAACCTCGTGCTGATGGCCGCCGCCGAAATGGGCTATCTGGGTCACTACAACAAGAACAAAGTGTCGCCTTTCGAGCGGTTCGAAGTCGGCGGCGACGGCATGTCGGGATACAACATGTACGGTATCGACATCATCGCCGTGCGCGGTTACGAGGAGGGTGCGCTCGACCCGTCGAACAACTATTCGGTGGCCTACAACAAATACACGATGGAGCTTCGTTACCCCGTGATCCTGAAACCTTCGTCGCAGATCTACGTGTTGGGCTTCCTCGAAGGAGCGAATGCCTTCGACTCGTGGAAACAGTTCTCGCCCTTCAAGATCAAGCGCGCGGCGGGTTTCGGCGTCCGCCTCTACCTGCCGGTGGTGGGTATGCTGGGTATCGACTGGGGCTACGGCTTCGATGCTCCGGCCAACCAGACCGGCAAGAGCGGCAGCCAGATCCACTTCATGATGGGACAACAATTCTGAGTGGTGTTGGCAATAAATTTGGAAGAAATTTGTTATATTTGTATAACAATGCTTAAAACGGGAAAAGAATGAAACGTCTGTTTTTAACCGTCGTACTGGCCGCAGCCGGATGGTGCGCCTACGCACAGAACTACATGATCGTCGACAGCGAGAAGATCTTCAAATCGATCGATGCCTACAATACCGCCATCAAGGATCTCGACAAGATGGCCGAAGATTATCAGAAACAGGTGGACGACAAATTCGCCGAGATCGAAACGCTCTACAACAACTATCAGCAGCAGAAAGCCTCGCTGTCGGCCACCACGCGGCAGGTACTCGAAGATACGATCCTGAGCAAGGAGAAGGACGCCACGGCATTGCAGGAGTCGCTCTTCGGCAAGGACGGCACGCTGATGAAGAAACGTCTGGAACTGATCCAGCCGATCCAGAAAAAGGTCTTCGACGCCATCAACGCCTACGCCCAGAGCCACGGTTACGATCTGGTGCTCGATTCGGCATCGAACCCCACGCTGCTGTACAACGCCCCGAAACTCGACCAGACGGAAGGGGTCATCAAAAGTCTGAAATAACATCAAAAATCAATCACATCTAAACTCTCATGAAAAAAATTCTTAAAATCGTTCTGACGGTCGCCTTCGTTGCGGGTTCGACCTCGGTCTTTGCGCAGAAACTCGGCCGGATCAACATGCAGGAGCTGGTTTTCGCAATGCCGGAGACCGCCGAAATGCAGAAAAACCTCGAAGCCTACCAGAAAGAGTTGCAGGACCAGCTCGAAACCATCGGCGTGGAATTCAACAATAAGCTCAACGAATACACCAAGCAGGTCAGCGACAAGAATTCGACCATGTCGGATTCGGTCCGTCAGCTCAAAGAGAAGGAACTGAACGACCTGAAAACCCGTTATGACGAATTCGTGCAGGTTTCGCAGCAGGACATGCAGAAAAAGCAGGGCGAGTTGCTCGAACCGATCATCGTCAAGGCGCAGGATGCCGTGAAAGAGGTATCGAAAGCAGGCGGCTACACCGTCGTATACGACACTTCGGTCAATGCCGTAGCCTATTTCGACGAGGCCGTGGTGACGGATATTCTGCCCGCCGTGAAGACGAAACTGGGCATCAAGGATACGCCCGCCGCAGCTCCCGCAGCTCCGGCCGCCAAATAGGCGTTCCGACAAAACGAATTACGGGGCGGCTCCTTCTCGGGGCCGCCCCGTTCGCGTTTCATGC
>ENA-ORND01002293-ORND01002293.1-human-gut-metagenome-genome-assembly--contig:-NODE-2293-length-11804-cov-2.497574_pt1 | contig 11804 bp, 11 predicted proteins | sample MGYA00242111_ERZ509014 | MGnify/ENA primary metagenome ERZ509014 (study PRJEB26280, sample SAMEA2338694) | human gut metagenome | biome: human gut; feature: human-associated habitat; material: faeces... | reverse complement strand
AGCTTTGCACAGTTTTCCGAAAGTTTGTCAGCAGTTTTCGGAGCGACCATGATGTTTTCGGAGCTTTCAGGTGCGGTCTGACCGAAAATGTGCTGTGCGGCAGTGCAAAGGTCTATGACCGTTGGCACGCCTATGGCAATGCACTTTACCCCGAGGGTCGAAAGCGAAAGCTCTTTTCGTGCGTTTTCGACTCCGCTTCCCGGAGAAATGCCGGTGTTGCAAAGCTGTATTGTCCTGCCAAGATTTGAAAGCTCGCTGCAAGCCAGTGCGTCAACGGCAATGATAGCCTGCGGTGTTACACGCTCCGCAATTGCTTTTACCTGCTCTGAGGATTCTATTCCCGTGTTTCCAAGCACTCCTGGCTGTATCACTGTGACCTCGCCCAGATCGTCAGTATCAATCTCTTTTGCAAGGCTTTTTATGTGGCGGGTAGCGAAGATCTTTTCAGCGGTAAGAGGGCCAACAGCGTCGGAAGTCAGGGCATAGTTCCCAAGCCCTACTGCCAAAAAACGTTCACATTCACCGCAAAGCTCCCCTATGGCTTTTGCTATGACTTCTGCACGCTCACGAAAACTGTCGCTGTACATATCGAATGTTGAATCTGTGGCGGTAAGGGTGATGTATCTGCCGATAGGTCTGCCAAGCTTTTCGGCGGCTTCCTGTGTTTCTATGGTGATGTCCGTTACCTCAAGCCTAGCGTTTTCGATAACCTTGTTTTTGACTTTCACTCCCTGAAGCTTTTCCGCACCGCCTGCCTGAGAAAAGCTCTCCGCCGCTATATCCGTTCTAATGCTCATTTTATTCACCTTTCTGTGACTTCGTGTAAGTTTTTGTGTGTTCCTACAATTTAGACCGCAAAATTTCTATATTTTTTTCAGTAAACCCCCTTGCAATTTCTTTTGAAATGTGGTAAAATATTTTACAAGGCTTGTTTAAAGGGCTTTCCGCATTTCCTCTCAGTCTGCGGATAGCTTGTGCAAATAAGTGCAAATTTATACAGAATGAGGGAGGTGTCGGTATGCCAAACATTAAATCCGCTAAGAAGAGAGTCAAGGTTATCAACACTAAGACAATGAGAAACAAGGCTGTAAAGTCTGATCTTAAAACTGCACTCAAGAAGGCTGACGCTGCTGTAGCTGAGAATGCAGAAAACAAGGAAGAAGTAGTAAGAGCTGCTATCAAGAAGGTAGATATGGCTTGCACAAAGGGCATTATGCATAAGAATGCTGCTGCAAGAAAGGTATCACAGCTTGCTAAGAAGCTTGGCTAATTTTTCAAAGTAGCTTACAAGACCGTTCCGAATGGGGCGGTCTTTTTTGTGTGTTGGTCTGTACTATATAAATGGTATACTTTATAAATAGTATACTTTGTTGGTCGTAGTTGACTTTTTGGAGCTGTTATAGTATAATTGAGTTGATAATAATGCAGGGGAGGGATCTTATGACGTATCGAGTTGGAAAATATACGCTGCCTGAATACAGTGTGCTTATGTCGGTGTATGACCGTGAGCTTCCTGAAAACCTTAACGAGAGTCTTGAGTCTATGCTCATGCAGTCATATCCTCCCTCTGACTTCGTGCTTGTGTGCGATGGCAAGCTCACCTGCGAGCTTAATATTATCGTAAAGTCATTTCAGGACGAGTTCAAGCATATTTTCCATATCGTTCAGATAGACGAGAACGTGGGCGTTGGAAAGGCATACAACGAGGGCATAAAGGCGTGTAAATGCGATTATATCGTGAAAATGGACAGCGACGATATATCTCTCCCTAACCGCTGCTTGAAGCAGATGACCCTTTTTGCGGTGAAACCTAAGCTTGATATCATCGGCACATATGTGGAGGAGTTCGACACTGACACTGACGAGGTAGTTTCGGTGAAAAAAGTGCCTGTCATGCATAAGGATATCGCTTCATATTCCAAACGACGCAACCCTTTCAACAGGCAGTCTGTGGCTTTTCGCAAGTCCTTTGCGGAAAAGATAGGCGGTTACAGTGACCTTAAAATGTGCGAGGACTATGAGTTTATCGCACGAATGTTACAGCATGGTGCAAAGGGGCAGAATATACCCGAGGTGCTTGTGCGCTACCGCATAGATGAAAATACTGTGGATACACGCAAAAGCTGGGAGCATACAAAGGCTTTCATTCGTGTGAGGTGTATAATACACCGTTCAGGGTATACGGGCTTCCGTGACTTTTTCATGCCATGCGCTCTGCAACTTGGCTTGTTTATATTTCCCAGAAAATTCACCCGTTGGGTATACAGAACGTTTCTCAGAAAATAATATTTTTTATATATGAAAATATGAACCCAATGCCGTGTGGGTTCATATTTTTTTAGTTCAAATAAAAGTAAACGTTATCAATTTTGAACACGATGTTAAACATTAAAAACGGCTATTGACAATGGTTTTATATGTGATATATTTAAAAGTATGGAATATAAAGCCTAAAGGCGAGGCTTCGCAAAGCTTGGCTTTATAAAAATTTGAATATTTTGATTATTAATGATAAGGAGAACATTATGCGTGAAATAATGAAAAGAACAGTTGCTGCCGTTATGGCAGTGCTTATCGCTTGTGCGGCAGCAGGCTGCAGCAGTACAGGAAACAGCAGCTCAGGCAGTTCGTCAGCAGGTGAGACTACCACTACAACAGCCCCTGTAGTTGAGGATATGGGCAATATCGACCTTTCAGATGTAACGACAGAGTATGACGTTCCTGAGGATTTCAGCTACGAGTCCGAGGCGGAAAAAGGAACTCTTTCGGGAGGTGCGGCAGTGCTTGATAAGAATTTTCTTGGTAAGTTTTCTGGCGATGGCTTCGTTTCCATAGGCTCATCGGGAGATATGGTGGAGTTCGAGATAGATTTTCCTGCAAAGGGAAGCTATAATATTACTCTCACAATGGCGGCAGACGGCGAGGGTCAGTCAAATCTTATCACTGTTGACGGTGCTGCGCTCACAAACTTCACATCGACCACAACAGAGTTTGGCGACACTATGGCTGAAAATGTGCTTATCGACGAAGGTACTCATAAGGTAGGCATAAAGGGCGACAATGGTCATATCTATATTGACAAGATAAAGATAACCCCAGCTCCTGCTATCGACCTTTCACAGTATGAGGTATCAAATCAGCTTTCAAACCCTAACGCTTCTGACGAGGCAAAAAGACTTTATAACTTCCTTACGGACGTTTACGGAAAGTATACTATCTCAGGTCAGTCCTCAGGAGATAACGAGGGCAAGGACAGCCGTGAGTTCAAGGAGATAAAGAAGCACACAGGCAAGACGCCTGCTATACTTGGTCTTGACGTTTTAAATCTTTCAAACAGCGCACTTGCACATGGTGCAGGCGGCGGAGATATGGTACCTTTGCAGGCTATGGATTGGTACAACAACGAAAACGGTATAGTTTCACTTTGCTGGCATTGGTATGCCCCTGAGAAAAACCTGGAAAAGAACGGCGGAGCATGGTGGCAGGGCTTCTATTCTGAATACACAGACTTCGACCTTGCAAAGGCTCTCAGTGGCGAGGATAAAGAGGGCTACGATTCTATCATAGCAGACCTTGACCATATGGCAGGGGTACTTAAAGAGCTTGCAGACGCAAACGTGCCTATACTTTGGCGACCTCTCCACGAGGCGGCAGGCGACCCTAAGTATCCTGGCAACGCATGGTTCTGGTGGGGTTCAGCAGGAAAGGACGCATACATTCAGCTTTGGCAGCTCATGTATGACAAGTTCACAAATGAGTATGGTCTTAACAACCTGATCTGGGTATGGAACGCACAGAATCCTGACTGGTATCCGGGAGATGAGTATGTTGACATCATGGGCTATGACTGCTATCCTGCCGAGCGGGACAGCTCTTCACAGAAGTGGTATTATGACCTTGTGAAGTCAAGCACATCCACAAAAAAGATAATCGCAATGACAGAGAACGGTTCTATGTTCGACCCTGACGGAGCATTCAACGACGGCACACGCTGGGCGTGGTTCAGTACATGGAACGGCGAGTTTTGTATCAAGGATAAACAGCTTTCAGATCAGTACACCACATTTGACGAGTGGAACAAGATCTACAACAGCGAAAGAGTTCTCACCCTTGACGAGCTTCCAAACCTGAAATGCTATCCAATGGATACTGAAAAGTATCTGGAGGAGCATAAGTAAATTCGGATAAAATAAAAACTGCGGACGGCAAAATGCTATCCGCAGTTTTGTTATGTAGGGGAACGGCTCAATTTCTATTTCACAGAAATGAGACGTCCCGAATTATTGTTCTGTACTATTTATCAGCTATAAATATTCAGTATGCAAGGTGCAACATAAACCACTATGATCACTATAGCTCCCGCACCGATAACAGCCACAAGTGCAGCGGCTTCCATAGTTTCTCCGAATTTCAGTTTCTTTCTTATAAGGATATATCCTACTGTCAGCGCAATGCCTGCGATAGTCAGTGCAAGACCTGCATAAAAGCCCTTTGGCACGCTTGTTACAGTTATTGTGTTCTCGCCCTCCTGCAAGTCGAAGCTTACAAGGTCACCGAAAACCTTGTCATATGAAACAGCCTTGCCGTTGACCTTTATTTTCAGACCCTCCTGATATGGTATCTGAAGCACACATTTCTGTCCTGCCTTTGCGTTCACGCTTCCTGAAAGCTTGCCGTCACTGTCTGTAAGACCGGCGGTCTGTGCCTGCTCAAGTGCCTTTTCAAGAACATTGTGGTGAAGCCCGAAAACGCCATAGGAACGGCAGCTTGTGATGTTTTTCTTCAAGTTCACACGCACGTTGACGTGTTCATTTTCAAATTCTCCAAGCTTCAAAAGCCCATTGCTCGATTGTGACGGATAATCCATCTGCTTTACCTGACCGTTCACTGTTACCATGAAGCTTCCGTTTATATCCTCGCTGAGGCTGTTTGAAAGCTTGTCGAAGCAGTCAAAATAAAGTGTCTGCTTGTCTGTCACATCTATGCTGTAGTCCATGTAGGCTACATCGCTAGTAGTAGTGAGGGTGTAGTTCGGTTTAAAGTTACTGTCGTCCTGCACACCATAGATCGTGGAGTATTCGTAGTCTGTGATAAGCTCGTCACCCTTGCCGCCGAAAAGCTGTTCAAAAAGCTTCTTCTGAACGTTGCTTCTTGTGCCTGTGGAAAGCTCCTCATTGCCGCTCAGGTCAGCGTCGGTCACAATGCCAAGGGGGAGATAGTATTCTGTCGGCACTATCTGGTAGGTATCGTTTGAATATACAGCGTCAGCCGAGCCTGTACTTTTTTCAATAAGATATTTTACTGACAGCAAAGCGTCAGTAAGCTCTGTTCCGCCATATGAGCCTACCTCCATCCAGTAGGAGGAGTAACCAAGCTGCTTCATCATGTACATATAATCACGGCTTGTGAGGGAGGTGTAGTGGCTCAGGGAATTGTAGCCCATTGAGCCGACCAGATTGACCTCGAAAAGCTTGCTTGAGGTCTTTACTCTGTAAAAGCCCTCTGTTTCGTCAAGCCTGTCTGAAAGATCCATTATCTTCTGATGATTAGCCGCACGCTGAGGATTGTTCATGCTTGGGGATACCATATAAATGTTCACGTTTGCGTAGGACTCAGCCGCAACGAACATTGCAAGGAAGACAGCAAATATCTTCTTTGATATCCAGCCTTTTTTGTGTAGCAGAACGACAATCGCATAAAATGCCGCCGCCACAATGAAAAATTCAAGGCAAAGCTCAAAGGCGGTGCTGTCCTGCCAAAGGCTTGAGGTGTATTTTGATATTCCCGAGCGGTTGTTTTCAACAAAGCCCTCAGAGAAGTTGTAAAAGCCATAGATAAGTGCCGCAAGTATCAGGAAGATAACAAAGTGGTCGCAGTTTTTCTTTCCTTTTGCCACTGAGTTTTCCGATGAAAGAAAATATCCTGCGCAGATAAGTGCAAAGAAAATGGTGATGAAAGCGTATCTGCATGGGAATGACATATAGCTTCCCGTGTGCCACATAAGGTTCGCAGGCTCTATTAAAATAGGTACGAGCATCAAAAAGAGCATTATAAGGTCGGTGTTAAGACGCTTGCTCCTCTTTTTGCCGTCAAGAAGAAATACCGCAACTATCACTATGACCGAAGCCGTTGACAACAGCAGGCAGAAGGTCGTGTAGTAGTTTGTGATGAATGAAGAAGTCTCAAGCTGTTCGATAACTGACTTTGAACGTCCGCTTGACAAAAACTGCAGGAAGCATGGTATCCATACCACCGCCGAAAGCAATGCACCAAGGAGCGAGCCTATAACAAATCTGCATGGAACGTCCTTGTATTTTTCCTCCTTGCGGTAACGCCAGCAGCAAAGAGCCATGAAAAGCAGTATGAATACAACTATCATGTAGCTGATGTAGTAGTTCACTATCATCATAAGTGTGAGCATGACAGTGTATGGGATAATGCGCTTTTTCTCGAAAAGCTCCCTGAATGCCACCATAAGAAGAGGGAAAAGATACATCATGTCAAGCCATATGTTGTTCTGATAATAGAGCATTCCATAGCCGCAGAATGCATATATGACGCTGAGTACAGCGCCAATGTAAGGGTCGAGCTTTTTTTGACAGGAGCGGAAATATATCTGCGCCGTGACAGCCGCCGTCATCATTTTAAGCACTGTGAGAATGTTCACAAGGTAGATGATGTCAGCCTTGTCAACAAAAAGCACAAGCAAGGTGTAGGGGCTTGCGATAAAGAAGAAGAAAACGCCCCACAGGTCCATTCCTCCTGCATTGTGGAAGTTAAGAAACATTCCGTCCTTGCCTGTGAAAATATCCTTGAAGTCGGTGAGCAGAGGTATCACCTGCTGTGACATATCACACCATGATACAGTGCCGTCACCAAAAGGGTAAAGCCCATGCCGATAAAAAGCAAATCCCATTATGAGCAATACAGCCAAAGGTGGGATAATAAAGGGCAGAGCTTTTTTCAGCTTATCCATTTTGTTCAGTCCTCCATGCATAACATAGTTTTTATATTTTTCTTTAAAAAACATTATAATTATACTCCATTAAGAGCCAAAAATCAATATTAAATAAGCCAACTTTAGGCTTCGTATGATGAAAATTCTGTGAAAAACATGGTCTGATGTTGATTTTTTTGCAGTGAGGTGCTATAATAGGCTAGTGAAAAGGCAGAAATGCCATTAATGATGATCGAAAGGACGATAAAAATGAAACTTAAAAAGCTATTCAGAGCATTGGCTCTTTGCACAGCAGGCGTGCTTGCCTGCGCAGTTCTTACAGCCTGCGGTGATAAGGGCGACAGCTCATCACAGACCTCAGCGGCTGACACTGACAAGAAGTTCGTTATCACGCTTTATGCCAATGACGCACCTATCACCTGCGAGAATTTCGAGAAGCTGGTAAAGGAAAAGTTCTATGACGGACTTACTTTCCATAGAGTTGTTGACGGCTTTATGGCACAGGGCGGTGACCCTAACGGCGACGGCACAGGCGGAAGCAAGGAAACTATCAAGGGCGAGTTCTCAGCAAACGGCGTTGAAAACAACCTGAGCCATACAAGAGGCGTTGTTTCAATGGCAAGATCCAACGATATGGACAGCGCATCAAGCCAGTTCTTTATCTGCTACAGCGATGACGATACCTTCCTTGACGGACAGTATGCGGCTTTCGGCATGGTAACAGAGGGCATGGACGTTGTTGATGACTTCCTCAAGGTGGAGAGAACAACAGGCTCAGATAACGCAAAGTCAAAGCCTGTTACGCCTATCACTATCGTAAAGGCTGAAATGATAGATGATGACGCAGACGGCAACCACAGAGTTCAGTTCACAATGAATTTCTAAGCTGATTTTCACAAAGAGGTGTCCCCATTGGGCGGATACCTTTTTTGTTTACTAAAATGGTTTGGCAAAACAAAAAATTCATAATTTATATATTAAATCACTGATAAAAGCTATTGCAAAAAGCCGTGTGTTCAGTTATAATATATGATATAGGTTTATGCACAGTCGGTATCGGAGGGCTGTCGCTATCAATTTTTGAAAGGAATGTATGTTATGAAGAAATTTGCAGCAGGACTTATTGCAGTGGCAATGAGCGTTACAATGCTTGCAGGCTGCGGAGTGCCTGCTAATACAGTTCACAGCGTTGACGATCTGGAGGGCAAGACTATCGGTGTTCAGCTTGGAACAACAGGCGATATCTATGCCGAGGACGTTAAGGACGCTAAGGTAGAAAAATACAACAAGGGCGCTGACGCTGTTCAGGCTCTGAAGCAGGGCAAGATAGACGCTGTTATAATCGACGCTGAGCCTGCTAAGGTATTCGTTGAGAAGAACGACGATCTTGAAATACTTGACGAGCCTTTTGCTGAGGAAGAATACGCTATCGCTATGAAGCTTGACAACACTGAGCTTCAGACAGCTATCAACGGTGCGCTCAAGGAACTTAAAGCTGACGGAACACTTGACGCTATCAAGGCAAACTACGTTGGCGAGAACGCTGGCAAGAACCCATACAAGTCCCCTGATAATGTTAGCAGAGATAAGGGTACGCTTGTAATGGCAACAAACGCTGAGTTCCCTCCATACGAGAGCAAAGAGAACGACAAGGTCGTTGGTATCGACGCTGATATGATGCAGGCAGTTTGCGACAAGCTTGGTTATGAACTTAAGATAGACGATATGGCATTTGATTCTATCATCTCAGCCGTTCAGTCAGGCAAGGCAGACGTTGGCGTTGCAGGTATGACAGTTACACCTGACAGAGAGAAAAACGTTCTTTTCTCTGACACTTACACATCATCAAGTCAGGTAATAATCGTAAGAAAGAAATAATTTTTCACACTTCGGCTGTCGTAGAGCGGCAGCCGAAATTATTTTGATAAAGAACAGGAAGTGCTGAATTGAACAAATTGATCGACGATTTCCAGCAAAATTTTTTGGACGAGAGCCGTTGGCATTATCTTACCAATGGTCTTAAAACAACACTTATCATAACCTTCTTTGCGGTCATACTTGGCTTTGTGTTGGGATTTCTTGTGGCTATAGTCCGCTCTACTCATGATAAGACAGGCAAAATGAAGATACTCAACGCCCTTTGCAGAGTGTATCTTACAGTGATAAGAGGAACTCCTATGGTAGTCCAGCTCCTTATAACATATTTTGTTATTTTTGGAAGCGTGAACATAGACAAGACTCTTGTGGCTGTGCTTGCATTCGGCGTGAACTCAGGCGCATATGTGGCTGAGATAGTCCGTTCAGGTATCATGTCAGTTGACAACGGTCAGTTTGAAGCAGGAAGAAGCCTTGGCCTTAGCTATCGTCAGACAATGATATCAATAGTTCTTCCGCAGGCTTTCAAAACTGTTCTGCCTGCCCTTGCAAACGAGTGCATAGTTTTGCTTAAAGAAACCTCTGTTGCAGGATATATCGCAATTCAGGACCTTACAAAGGGCGGAGATATAATCCGTTCTCAGACGTTCTCGGCATTCATGCCGCTTATAACAGTTGCACTTATTTACCTTATAATGGTAGTTGTGCTTACTCATCTGGTAGGAAAGCTTGAAAGGAGGCTGTCGCAAAGTGATAGACGTTAAACATCTCAGCAAGTCTTTCGGCGAGGTTGAAGTGCTGAAAGATATAAACGAAACTATCGACAAGGGCGAAAAGGTCGTTATCGTTGGTCCGTCAGGCTCAGGAAAATCCACCTTTCTCCGCTGTCTTAACCTTATGGAAAAGCCGACCTCAGGAGATATTTTCTTCGAGGGCGAGAACATCACTCAGGCGAACGAGCATGAAATGAACAAGCTCAGACAGAGAATGGGCATGGTTTTTCAGCATTTCAACCTTTTCAATAATTTGACAATTCTCAAAAACATTACGCTTGCCCCCGTTAAGCTTAAGCTTATGACAAAGGACGAGGCGGAGAAAGAGGCAATAAGACTCCTTAAAATGGTTGGACTCGAGGACAAGGCAAACGCCTATCCGAGCATGCTCTCGGGCGGTCAAAAACAAAGGGTTGCAATCGTGAGAGCGCTTGCAATGAACCCGAAAGTTATGCTTTTTGACGAGCCGACCTCCGCACTTGACCCCGAAATGGTAGGCGAGGTTTTGCAGGTTATGAAAAAACTTGCCGACGACGGAATGACGATGGTTGTCGTTACCCACGAAATGGGCTTTGCGCGCCAGGTTGCGTCAAAGGTGCTTTTCATCGACGACGGAATCATCAAGGAAGAAGCGGAACCGGAGGAATTTTTCACAAATCCGAAAGATGCAAGACTTCAAGACTTCCTTTCAAAAGTATTATAATAAACAGTAAACCGCACGGCGAGGTAACTCCGTGCGGCTTTTGTTTGTTTTGAGCATTTTTTATTTTCACTTTCCGATATTCAAGCTATTCAAAATATGTTTCAACCGTTTTTATTGCGCCGGTCGGCGAAAAATGCCAGCTGTCGATATGGTCGCGCTCATCAAAATAGACAAGCTCACTTTGTACGGCGGCAGAGTCGAACGCCTGAACTATAACAAGTTTGATTTTCATTTTGTCGGGGATTATAGACTTTATATAGACCGAAACGCACTGCCCCGGCACCAAATCGTCGCACGGCTCGGCAAGCCCTGCCAAATTCGGCATAAGTTCGACAAAAACGCCGTATGATTCAACACTGCGCACAACACCCGTAACCGTTTCGCCGACGGAGAACAGCGCCGCATTTTCGCTCCATGTGCCGAGAAGCTCCTTGAGCGTAAAGGTAAGCTTGCCGTCGAACTTGTTTTTTAGCACAGTGCGGATAAGTTCGCCCTCAAACAGCCTTTGCGACGCATGCGAAATGCGCGACACCGAGAGCATATCAATCGGAATGAGCGAATTTATCCCTGCGCCGATATCAATATTTTTCAAGGTGAGTAACTTTTGCGTCGATAACATCACCGACGGACAGATGGGAAATATAATTATCCATACATTCCTGCTGCACAAGGCGGCGCGAAAGAAGGGCTACTGCCTCGCCACCGAAATCGCCGATGCCCGTAACCTTGAAACAAACAATTTTGTTGACCTTTGAAATGAGCGCAATGTCGCGCACCGAACCGTCGGAAATGCCGAGCGCACCCTCTTTGTACGGAATGACGCCGTGGCGAATATGTAAATTGCGTGCCGTGTCGCAAACGGTGACTCTGCCCTCAAAAATTTCTCCCGCTTTGACGGCGGTTTCGACCTCGCCGATGTTTTCAAATTCCTTTAATAGAGCGGGATTTACGCCCTCCGGCAAAAATTTCATAAAATTTCATAACCTTTCGTTTTAAAGCATACTCTGCCGCCTAACTTTTGACGGCAATATAAGAAAGTTGCGGCAAAAATTGCGCCGCACATTTTGCATTTTTCGGTATATGCCAAGGTGATCCTTTTTTATCTTGTGTTGCATTCTCTATTTTTCCGTCCGCACACCACCTTCTTATCGTTTCCTGCGTATATCCCCACTTTTCTGCTGCCTCTCTTGTTCCCATATCTGCCATATGTCATACCTCACTTCATCAAGCATCGTTTATTTCGTTCATCAATTTTTCTGCTAATTTCATCGAACTTTGTTGGCATCGTTTTTTCATCCATATCTGATATTTCTTTCACAAGATCCAATATTTCTTTTTCTAGTGTTGACAATTTTTCAGAACTCATTGGATCACTGAACCTAACTTTTCTACATAAAGATGCAATCACATTCTTATTATTTTTCCCAGACACTTTATCCTGTAATAATTCCAATTCTATTCTTATCTCATTAATGTAATTTACTTTTTCTGATAT
>ENA-ORND01002290-ORND01002290.1-human-gut-metagenome-genome-assembly--contig:-NODE-2290-length-11819-cov-3.229854_pt1 | contig 11819 bp, 9 predicted proteins | sample MGYA00242111_ERZ509014 | MGnify/ENA primary metagenome ERZ509014 (study PRJEB26280, sample SAMEA2338694) | human gut metagenome | biome: human gut; feature: human-associated habitat; material: faeces... | reverse complement strand
TAAAGGATGCAGGGCTGGAACACCTGAGATTTCATGACTTGCGACACACATTCGCAACGTTGGCATTGCAGAATGGCGTGGATGTGAAAACCGTATCGAGTATGCTCGGTCACTTTGACGCAGGGTTTACCCTTCGCACCTACACCCACGTCACACGGCAGATGCAGGAAAGCGCAGCCGAAAAGATGGGCAATTTCATGGCACAAGTGATGTAAAAGCACAGGAGCGCCGGAGGAATGCTCCAAGTCTTCCTCCGGCGCATTGTGCCTTTATTCCTTGATCGAAAGAGCCAGATGCTCGACGATCTGCTCGACCGCGTCGGTTGTCAGATACGCCCCGCTCAAACTGACATTCGCGTGTGCGGTGCAGCATTCAGCCCAAACATGACCGCTGTCCGCCGTAATCAGGAATTCACAGCCGCTTTGCGTGGTGTAATAATATGCCTCTTCATACGAGCTATCCACGATGTAGCTCTGATTACTGTTTTCCCATGCTGTATCATAGCGAAAATCAAAGCTGACATACCCCTTGCCGTCCACTGCGCCATAGAGCGCTGAGAAATAATTGCCGGTAAATGTGCCGCCTGAATCGCGCACGACATACGCAATGCCGGTTTCCGGCACAAAGCGATAGTTCTCATTCATCCACGTCAGATCCAGAGCAAACTTATCGTTTAAAAACGGAACCAGATCGTTGGGGTTCTCTGCCATATACTCCATCTTTTCTGCGCCGTCCTCGCGCGTAATGCGCCGGATGGAGAGTGCTGCGTCGCTGCTGAGAACCTCCGCAGAATCCCAACCGGAGCCTCCGCCACCGATTTTTTCTCCGTTTTTCCACTCGTCGGCGGTAATGCGGAGCGCCTCGGTCACGTCCTCTAGCGAATACGGCACATCCCCGTTCGGAAACGAGACCGCGACTGGCGTGTCGCCCTGCGGCTCTGGAATGTCGCTTTTGTCAGATACGAGGATCGAGTTGCGGAATACATAGACTGCGGTAGCCGCTGTCAGCGATAGTGCCAGCGCGACGATCAGCGCAATCGCCAAACGTGGCAAATGCTTTTTGGTTTTCATGATAGAAGCCTCCTGTTTTTCCCGGTGGGAGGCGATCTGCGCGCGGATGCGCGTTCGGCTACCGTCCGGCAGGCGAACAGAATCTGCAATACGCTTAAAATTTTGTTCCATGTCAATCCCTCCCGAGTTGTTCGTCCAACATTTTTCGCGCCCTGTGCAGGCGCATCGAAACGGCGGAAACAGAGATGTGCAGGAAACCTGCAATCTCGAAGCAGGAATATCCCTCCATGCAGTGCAGCACCACAACGAGCCGATATTTCTCCGGCAGCTCCATCACGGCACGGTAGAGAGCGTGATCCTCCGACTCGGTCGGCAAAATCAGATCGTCTAATGCATCGGGAACGAACCTTTTTGCTGCTGCAAGCTGGTTTTTACAGTAGTTTACCGTCAGCTTTGTCAAAAATGCCCGCTCCCGACCGGGATAGACGCTCAGTTTCTGCTCCATCAGCTTGCAGAAAACCGCCTGTACCGCGTCCTCCGCGTCATGCGGCGAACGCAGATACCCGAGCGCCACACGATAGACACTGTCGGCATATGTGTCATAGAGCGCCAGCACCTGTTCTCGTTTCATCTGTCTGTTTCTCCATTTCTTTGAGGCCTCATAGATATAACAATTCAGGAGCTCAAAACAGCACATTGTTTCAAAAAATTTTTGGATATGTCAAATATAACGTACATTTGAGCAAACAGCAACCGCTTGCAGCAGGAAAAAGTTTACCTGAAAACACAGAGCAGCGGAGAGGATAAGACAAACATCCTCTCCGCCACTCTCTGGACATTTCGCCGTGTGGGTCACGGTGTGGGTCAGGCGGTTTTGACACCTGAAAATTCGAACAAATAAAAGAGAAAACCAGCGGAAATCTTACGATTTTCGCTGGTTTCTGGAGCTAGTGGCCGGACTTGAACCGGCGACCTGCTGATTACGAATCAGCTGCTCTACCGACTGAGCCACACTAGCATTGCAGATTGGAGATTTGCATCTCTCAAATTTGCTTGGATATCATAACATATGAACGTACTTTCGTCAAGCCCTAATTTCGCTTTTCGGAAAAAAAGCGCATATTGTTCGGTTCAGCCCCGCCGGAGAGTGTCCGGCGGGGCGCAGCTTATTCTCCTGTGACCGTGAACGTGCCGGTTTCATCCGCCGCGGCGTGCAGCGTATGAAGCGGGCTCACGAAGCTCTCGATGATTTTCTGGGCAATCGGGTCTTCAAGCTCTTTTTGAATCGTACGGCGGAGGTTCCGCGCGCCGTAGGTCACGGAATAGGACTTCTTGACCAGCGCATCAATGACGCTCTCGTCCCACGTAAAGTCGATCCCGCGCTCCGAAAGCGCCTGCCGGAGATCCGTGAGCATAATGCCCGCAATCGCGCGGAAGTTTTCTTCCGTGAGCTTATTGAACGAGATGACCTCGTCCACGCGGTTAATAAACTCCGGCCGCAGGAACTCGGAGAGCGCCTTGACGGCCTTTTCCTGCGTCTGCTCGGATAAGCTCTTGCCGAAGCCGACCGATCCGTCCTTGCGGTCAGAGCCGGCGTTGGAGGTCATGATGATGATCGTGTTTTCAAAGTTCACAACTCTCCCCTGCGCGTCCGTAATCCGGCCGTCGTCGAGGATCTGAAGCAGGATATTAAGAACGTCCGGGTGCGCCTTCTCGAGCTCGTCAAAGAGAATGACGGAATACGGCCGGCGGCGGATTTTCTCCGTCAGCTGCCCCGCCTCGTCATAGCCGACATAGCCGGGAGGCGAACCGATGAGCTTTGAAACGCTGTGCTTTTCCATGTACTCTGACATATCGAGCCGGATGAGTGATTCCACAGATTCAAACATCTCGTTTGCCAGACATTTGACAAGCTCTGTCTTGCCAACGCCCGTCGAGCCGACGAAGATGAACGACACGGGGCGCTTCTTAGGCGAAATGCCGACACGGTTTCTCCGGATAGCCGCCGTAACGGCGCGGATGGCCTCGTCCTGCCCCACAATGTGTTCTTTAAGGCGCGTGTCGAGATTTTCCAGCTGCTCATACTCCTGCGCGCGGATCTTGCTCGCCGGGATTTTCGTCCAGAGCTCAATGATGCGCGCAAGGTTTTCCATCGTCAGAACCGGCTTCGGCTCTTCCTCCAACACGGCGATTTCCTTCTCGAGCTGCAATTTGCGGCTGCGAAGCTCCGCCATGCGGGCAAAGTCCGCGTCCGCCTTATCCGGCTGGTCCATAAGCGCGCCGAGTTCGAGTTCAATATCGGCCTGATCTTTTTTGAGGGCTTCGAGCTTGCCGATGGACTTGTTTTTGAGGTTCACGTCCGAGCAGGCTTCGTCCAAAAGGTCGATGGCCGTGTCGGGAAGGAAACGGTCGGTGATGTACCGCTCGGAGAGAATGACGGTCTGCCGCGCAATCTCGGGCGGGATCTCCACGCCGTGGAACTCTTCATAGTAATGCGAAATACCGCGCAGAATCGCGATAGACTCCTCGATCGTCGGTTCATTGACCGTCACGGGCTGGAAGCGGCGCTCGAGCGCAGAGTCCTTTTCGATATACTTGCGGTACTCGTCGAACGTTGTCGCGCCGATGACCTGAATCTCGCCGCGCGAGAGGGCGGGCTTGAGGATATTCGCCGCGTTCATCGAGCCTTCTGCGTCGCCCGCGCCAACCAGGTTGTGCACCTCGTCGATGACAAGGATGATATTGCCGAGCTTTTTGACCTCGTCGATGAGGCTCTTCATGCGGCTTTCAAACTGGCCCCGGAACTGCGTGCCCGCGACGAGCGCGGTCAGGTCCATCAAATAGACCTCCTTGCCCTGCAGCTTGTAAGGTACTTCTTTGTCGACGATCCGCTGCGCCAATCCCTCGGCAATCGCCGTTTTGCCGACACCGGGCTCACCGATCAAACACGGGTTATTCTTCTGCCGCCGGTTTAAAATCTGCACCACGCGCTCGGTTTCCACGTCGCGGCCGACAATGCGGTCGAGCTTCCCGTCGCGCGCCTTCTGCGTGAGATTCTGGCAGTAGGTATCGAGGAATTTTCGCTTCTTGTTCTTCTGTCCGTTTGGCTTGTCACCGCGCGGAGGATTTTGCCGGGGCTCTTCCTTCTGCGGAGTCAACGCTTCCCCGGGGTTGTTGTTTCCGGCGTTTCCAAAAAGCTTATTGAGGAACGGGAACGTCGCAGTCTGCGAGGCGTTTTCGTCATCCTCGTCCTCCTCCGGCTCGTCGTCCCGGTTCTGCGCGCCGGAAATGAGTCCTTCGAGGCCGTTCATCGTGTCGAGCATTTCGCCGTTGAGGTTGTCGAGGTCTTCATCTGAAAGGCCCATGCGGCTGATCATGTCGTCGACGGGCTTGATGCCAAGCTCGCGCGCACATTTGAGGCAGTAGCCCTCATTGTTGGTCTGGCCGTTTTCAATCTTTGTGATGAACACGACCGCCAGATTCTTTTTGCATTTGGAACATAAGGTTGGTTTCATGATATACGTTCTCCTACTCAGATAGGATCAATTTTTAAGAAGTATAGCACGGAATTGTGAACAATTCCAACGCCAATATGTGACGGAACTGAAAATTCAAGGAAGGATGATCTCGCCGCGTCCGCCGCCGAGCAGAACTGCCGAGCCGTCAGCGCGCATGATGACATTTGTCGCGCTCGTCGTGTTCGCCTGCTCAAAATAGGGCGTCATTGTTCTGGTGTAGATGGTGAGCTTTTCCGCCGTCAGAACGGCAAGGTACTCCCCCGCCGCCGAAAAATCGAGGATCTGCACGTCGAGCTCGGCACTTCCAAGCTCCGTCCCCGTTTTGTCGACGGTCACGACCGAGCAGTGGTTGCCTGCCTTATACATATTCACGATCAAAGAGAGAAATCCGTCGCCGCCAAAATCAAAGTCCTTGAGATATGCGCCGTTGTACGTGTAGTCCGCCAGAAGGCTTCCGCTCACGTCGAGCCACTTCGCGCCGGACTCCCCCACAGCGCAGATGGTATTTGCGTCCAGAAATGTCAGATCGTAAATAAGGTTGCCGCCAAGCGCGGCCGTAATGCCGGAATCTTCCTTCGCAGTCTGGAAAATGTGGAGGCTTGATGCGTAAATGCCATCCCGCTGGCCAAGTGACACACTGGCCAGATACTTCCCTCCTGCCGAGACCGCGCAGACGGGCATAAACTGACTGGCAGATAACCAGCGGTAGATCCGGTTCTGATTGCTGTCGTAGACGTATAGAACCGTCTTATAGCCGGACTCCGACGTCGCGTAGCAGAGGCTGCCGTCCGCGGCCATATCCGCATCGAAAATCGATCTCTGGGTCGTAAGGCTCAGAGCCGTCTCTCCCGACTGCCGCACGGCAAGAAGGTTCGTTCCGCCCACGTCAAAGGCCAGCGTGAGCTTGCCTCCTGTGCGGATAGCGGGGGTATCCAGTTTTGCCTGCACAACGGCAAGCTCATCTCCGTTCGCGTCATAAAGACTGAGCCCGGAGACAGACGCCACGGCAAGGCCGCCCTGCAAGTCGGCATACTGGTTCGCGTTGTGGGAATCAAACGTGAAGCTACCTCCCGCGGAGTCTGTTTTGACGTTCAGGTAGCGCACAAAGCGCTTCGCCGCATCTAAATTCAGAGAATCGCGGAACACATAGAGCGTCACCGCGCCGCCCACCAGAACGAGCGCCAGCACGAACAGCACGATCCGCCGCGCGATGCTTTTCCCGGGATGGGGATCAAATTTTGAAACGTTATCCGACATGGAACACTGCCTCTCCGTCGTCATACCAGAGCTGGGTCATGTAGAGCCCGCCGGGCGGAACCGTGGGTCCAGCCGCCTTGCGGTCGCCGTTTGCCAGGATATTGGCCACTTCCTCGGGCGGGAACTTCCCCTCCGCGGCGTACACAACCGTCCCCGCCATCGCGCGCGCCATGTTATATAAAAAGCCGTTGGCGCAGACGCGAAGAGAGATGAGATCGCCGTCCCGTTCGACCTCGTAGTGATAGACCGTGCGCACCGTGGACTTCACTTCCGTTCCGACCGAGCGGACGGCGGCAAAGTCGTGCGTGCCGACAAACTGCTGCGCTGCGCGCTGCATGACCGCCTCGTCGAGGTGTTTGGGATAGAACCAGGCGCGGTTTACATAAAACGGGTCCTTAATTGGAGAATTGTAGATGAGATAGGTGTATTCCTTCTTGACGCACGAGCCGATGGCGTTGAAGCCGTCATGCACCTCCATTGCGCCGGTGACGACGATGTCTCCGGGCAGGTGCGTGTTGAAGGCGTACGGAATCCGGTCCACAGGAATTCTCGCGTCCGTGCGGAAATTTGCTACGTAGACCTTCGCGTGAACGCCCGCGTCCGTCCGGCCGCAGCCGGTAATGTGCACCTTATGGCCCACGACCATGGCGGCGGCTTTCTCGAGCGTCTGGCCGACCGTGATATCATTTTTCTGCACCTGCCAGCCGTGATAGGCCGTACCGAGGTAGCGGAGCGTCAGGGCAATGTTTCTCATAGCGTTCTCCCGTGTGATAAATTATAAGCCGAAGTGCCGCAGCACAATCACGCCCGCAAGCATCAGCGTGCCAAGGCAATAGGCCGTATAGTCGCGTCCCGCATAATGGAGCGCATGGAGCTTCGTGCGGCCCTCTCCCCCGTGGTAGCAGCGGCACTCCATCGCGGTCGCCAGCTCGTCTGCCCGGCGGAAGGCCGAGATGAACAGCGGCACCAGAATCGGAATGAGCGCTTTTGCGCGCGCGAGGATATTTCCGGACTCAAAGTCCGCGCCTCTTGCCTTCTGGGCGGACATGATCTTATCGGTTTCTTCAATGAGCGTGGGGATAAACCGAAGGGCGATGCACATCATCATCGCAAGCTCATGCACCGGCGCGCCGATTTTTTTGAGAGGACTCAGCAAGCTCTCCAGACCGTCCGTCAGCGCGATCGGGCTCGTGGTGTAGGTGAGCATGAACGTCCCCGCCACCAGAAGCGTGATGCGCAGCACCATGAAAACCGCGTTTTCGATGCCCTGCTTTGTGATCTTGAAAATCCAGAACTGCACGAGCGGTTCGCCCTGCCCGTAAAAGAGGTTCAGAACCGCCGTCAGAATGATGATCAGCATCAAAGGCTTGAGGCCCTTTAAAATTACCTTCAAGTGGATTTTGGAGATCCAAACGACGGCAAGCAGACACCCCGCCACAAGCGCGTACCCCGCCGCGCCCTTCGCAAGAAACAGTGCCACGATGTACACGATGACGAGCACAAGCTTTGTTCTGGGATCCATTTTGTGGACAGCGGTTTCGCCCGGGAAATACTGGCCGAGCGTCACATCCTTCAGCATGCGGCCTTCCCTCCTTTCACGAGCGGAAGCAGCAGCTTTTCCGCCTGCTCCACCGTAAAGGCGGAGGCCGGAACGTCCACGCCGAGCTCGCGGAGCTTTAAAAGCACCTGCGTCACCTTCGGCACGGCAAGTCCCATCTGCACGAGCTCCTCCGGTTTCGCGAACACCTCCGCAGGCGTTGCATCCATGACGAGGTGCGAGTCGTTCATGACAAGAAGCCGGTCGACATTGGAGGCGATCTCCTCCATCGAATGGCTCACCATGATGACTGACGCGCCCTGCGCCGCCTGATAGGCCCGGATATTTTCCAGAATGCTCTCGCGGCCGACGGGGTCCAGTCCCGCCGTGGGCTCATCGAGGATCAGAACGTCCGGCTCCATCGCAATCACGCCCGCAATCGCGGCTCTGCGCTTCTGCCCGCCAGAGAGGTCAAAGGGCGATTTTTCGAGTTCCTTCTCCGTAATGCCGACAAAGCCCGCCGCCCGCAAAACGCGCGCGCGAACCTCGTCTTCAGACAAGCCCATGTTCTTGGGGCCGAAGGCGATGTCCTGAAAGACCGTCTCTTCAAAAAGCTGATACTCCGGGTACTGGAACACCAGTCCCACATGAAAACGCAGACGGCGCGTCAGCTTCGCGTCCGACCACACGTCCTGCCCCTCAAACAACACCTGCCCGTTTGACGGCCTCAAGAGGCCGTTCATATGTTGGATGAGCGTCGATTTTCCAGAGCCCGTGTGGCCGATCAGGCCGACAAACTCGCCCCGCCCGACCGTCAGGCTCACATTGTCCAGCGCCACATGCTCAAACGGCGTATCCGCGCCGTAGACATGCGACACATTTCGAATTTCTAATACAGGCTCCAACCGTTTTTCCTCCGAAATCAGGCTTTCGCCTGCGAAATTTGCCGAAACAGCGCCTGCGCGCAGTCGTCCACGCTCAGAGCGTCCAGCGGAAGCGCGCAGCCGTCGTCATCGAGCGCTTTCAGCAAAAGCGTCGTCTGCGGCGCGGTCAGTCCGACGCTTTGCAGAAGGTCGATCTTCGTAAAAACGTCCTTCGGCGCGCCGTCGGCGATGATTTTCCCGTCATCCATCGCAATCACGCGGTCGGCGCAGATGGCCTCGTCCATGTGGTGCGTGATTAAAATGGCCGTGATATTCTGCTCACGGCTGAGCTTTTCGACGATCGAGACAACCTCCTGCCGTCCCTGCGGGTCCAGCATCGCGGTCGGCTCGTCGAGCACGATGGTCTTGGGCCGCATCGCGAGCACACCCGCAATCGCAACGCGCTGCTTCTGGCCGCCCGAAAGAAGGTGCGGCGCATGCTTTTTATAGGCCGCCATGCCGACAGCCTCCAACGCCTCGTCCACGCGCCTGCGGATTTCCTGCGTCGGAACGCCGAGATTCTCGGGTGCAAACGCCACGTCCTCTTCTACGACATTTGAGACGATCTGGTTATCCGGGTTCTGGAACACCATGCCCACCTGCTGGCGGATGGCAAGAAGGTTTTCCTCCTGCTTTGTGTCAAGTCCGTAAACCGTCACCGTGCCGCCCTCGGGCAGCAAAATCGCGTTCAGATGCTTGGCAAGCGTCGATTTGCCGCAGCCGTTGTGCCCCAATACGGCGACGAAGCTTCCCTGCTCAATATCGAGGCTCAAGTCCTGAAAGACCACGTGCTCGGTTGACGTGTCGTCCGGGTAGGAATACGCGAGGTGCCGGATCTCAATTGCGTTTTCCATGCTCAGTCCCTCGTCCACCGGCCGGTGCTGCCGCACGGAAGGGCAAGCCCAGTATTTGTCACCGGGAGGCCCAGCTCGTCGCAGCGCGTTTTGCCGCCGTATTGTTTGGATACCAGCGTATCTAAAATGTAGCCCAGCACCGAGGGTGCAAGCCCCGTGGTGTAGGAATTGATGATCACAAAGAGCGGATCGTCGCTCAAAACCTTACTCACAAGCTCCACGAAGGGGTAGAGGTTGTCTTCGAGCTTCCAGATTTCGCCCGAAGGCCCTCTACCGTAGCTCGGCGGATCCATAATGATCGCGTCGTAGCGCCGGCCGCGCCGGATTTCGCGCTCGACAAATTTGCTGCAGTCGTCGACGATCCAGCGAATCGGCTTTTCCTCCAGCCCGGAGGACCTTGCGTTTTCCTTCGCCCACGCGACCATGCCCTTCGCCGCGTCTACATGGCAGACGCTCGCACCCGCCGCCGCGCAGGCGATCGTTGCGCCGCCCGTGTAGGCAAAAAGGTTCAGAACGCTGATGGGCCGTCCTGCGTTTCTGATTTTCTCCATCGCAAAGTCCCAGTTGGCGGCCTGCTCCGGGAACAGACCGGTATGCTTGAAGCTGAAGGGCTTCAGATGGAAGGTCAGAGGATCAGTCTTACCGCAGGCTTCCTTCTGAAAAGGCAGGGTGTAATGGATCGCCCATTCATCCGGCAGATGGAAGAACTCCCATTCTCCGCCGCCCTTCGCACTTCTGTGGTAATGACCGTTTTTCTGCTTCCAGCCCTTATGATCGTGGGGCGTCTTCCAGATGACCTGGGGATCCGGACGGACGAGAATATAATCTCCCCAACGCTCTAACTTTTCTCCGCTGGACGTATCCAGCACTTCGTAATCTTTCCAATGATCTGCAATCCACATATAGAAACCTTTCTGTGTATATACTTTGTAACTGATTTTTATAGGACATAATAATAGAATATAATACCGGAAAGACTTTTTCAAGGAATACTTGCTATTGAACCGCATTGAGCCATTTAAAGTCCTCTTCGGTCGATTCATGACATATTTGGGTCGATTCATGCAGCCCCTGGTTCCGCTGAGAGAAAGTGTGGTACGTTATCTTTAAGATAATGGGTATCACTATGCCCAGCGGAAAGAGGTAAAACGGTATGAAAAAACGAGTATTGAGTGCATTCATGGCGCTGGTCCTGTGCCTGACGCTTCTGCCCGCCCCCGCATGGGCGGAGGAGACGGCAGAGACGAAGGTGGCGGAGGTCACCGCTGGCAGCACGACCAAGCAGTACGCCGACATTGTGGCGGCGTTTACCGCCGCGCAGGGGGCGAAGAGCGCCACGGTGAAGCTGCTGGAGAATGTGACGATCCCCAAAACCGCTGACGTTTATAGCTACGGCATCCAGCTGAAAAGCGGCAATATTACTCTGGATCTGAACGGGCATACCATACAAACGACCGAAGTGGCGAGCGGCTTTGTCTCGCTGGACGCTGTATTTTACATCGATGACGGCAGCAGCCTGACCGTTCAGGACAGCAGCACCGGCGGTAAGATCGTGCAGCCCAACGGCGGTCAGGCGATCCATGTAGGCGGCGCCCTGACGGTGGAGAGCGGCGCCATCGAGGTCACGTCGAGCGATGAAAGCAACCCTACCTCCCTTATTAGAGACAAGAACTGCGCGGTATTTTTGAACGGCGGCACGGCGAATATTCTGGGCGGCACGCTCACCGGAAAACAGGGCATATACGTCAATAACGGAACGCTGAACGTCAGCGGCGGCACGATCCGCGGCAAAAGCTCCTACGCGCTGTGGGTCGCGGGCGGCTCGGCGGCCCTTACCGGCGGCAGCTATACCACCGATGTAACGGACGGATGCAGCATCTGGAACGCCGTCGGCCCAGCGGCGAGCCTGCTGGACAGCAGCTACCGCTTCGAGTCTAAGAGCAGCGAGTCCAAATACAGCGACGATACCCATGGCGTGGTGGGCAATACCACAGTGGCGCCGCGCCCTGCCAACGAGTATGCGTACATCGGCAAGGATGGCACGGCACAAACCCAGGCAAACTGCACGGAGATCACGGAGAGTACCGACGACATCTCGACATCGGGCTGGTATGTAGTAAAAGAGAATCTCACGATCTCCTCGCTCAATATTTCCGGCGAGGTCAATCTGATTTTGTGCGACGGGGCAACGCTGACCGTCAGCGATGCGCTCACCGTTGAGAATGACGCTGTGCTGAACCTCTACTTCCAGAGCAACGGCACCGGCAAGCTGACGGTTGGAAACTCTACCGGCACGGTGACTGCGCCTGCCGGAGAAATGAAGCGGACCACCGGCGAGGGTGGCACGACCTTTGAGAAGTGCTTTGAGCATGACTGGAAATACACAAATAACGGCGACAAGCACACGGCGAAGTGCAGGCTGTGCGGCAAGGCCGAAGCTGCGGAGAGCCACAAGTATGACAGCTGGGCACATACCGATGCAAATACCCACACCGGGACGTGCGTCTGTGGGGCAGAAAGCACGGAGCAGCACACCCTGACCTGCACCCCCAACGCCGATGGGCTGACCCACAGCACGAAGTGCAGCGTGTGCGGCTACACGGCAGCGGTGGAAAGACACAACTTTGATCAGACCGGTGGTTACGGCAAAAAGTGCGCCTGCGGTGCATATCTGGCGGCGGAGTATAACGGACAGCAGTACGCCTCCCTGCAGGCAGCTA
>ENA-ORND01002288-ORND01002288.1-human-gut-metagenome-genome-assembly--contig:-NODE-2288-length-11830-cov-3.008068_pt1 | contig 11830 bp, 10 predicted proteins | sample MGYA00242111_ERZ509014 | MGnify/ENA primary metagenome ERZ509014 (study PRJEB26280, sample SAMEA2338694) | human gut metagenome | biome: human gut; feature: human-associated habitat; material: faeces... | reverse complement strand
ACGGATGATCGACGCCACTACATAAGCGGCTGCTGCGCCCGGTGCGTACCAGGCCGACGTGCCCAGCAGCTTGGTCAGCGTCGCTCCGCCCACCATCGTGTCGGCAACGACCTTCTCGACCTCTTCCTTGCTCAGCAGTTCGGTTACCGGAATGCCTTTGTAGGTAGCCTTCGAATAGAGCGGAATCATCGTCGTGTCGCCGTGACCGCCGATCACCATGCCCTCGATCTCGTTCGAGTTGGCTTTCAGCGCCTTGCTCAGATAACACTTGAAGCGGGCCGAATCGAGCGCACCGCCCATGCCGAAGATCTGATTCTTCGGAAGTCCGCTCTTCTTCAGCGCCAGATAGGTCATCGTGTCCATCGGATTGCTGATCATCAGGATGACCGCTTTCGGGGAATACTTCAGGACATTGCCCACGACCGAAGCGACGATGCCGGCATTCACGCCGATCAGTTCCTCGCGCGTCATGCCCGGCTTACGAGGCATGCCCGAAGTCACGACCACGACGTCGGAATCCGCCGTAGCGGCATAATCGTTCGTCACGCCGGTCAGCTTCGTATCGAAGTCCATCAGCGTAGCGGTCTGGAAAATATCCAGCATCTTGCCTTCCGAAACGCCTTCCTTGATATCGAGGAGAACCAGCTCGTCGGCAATCTCCCGCGTCGCGATCACATTGGCACAGGTCGCACCCACGTTACCTGCACCCACTACTGTAACTTTGCTCATGATTCTGTATGTTTTTTAAGTAATACCTTGGATAATCGCTGACTTTCTCCGGAGCGGACGCCGCGCGTCGGCACCGCACCCTACCCGATCAGTTTCGCATAATCGTCGGCCGACAGCAATACGCCGAGCTCGGAGGGATCGCTCATGCGGATTTTGACGATCCAGCCTTCTCCGTACGGATCGGCATTCACCCGATCGGGAGCGTCGTTCAGGCTCTCGTTGAACTCGAGCACCTCGCCGCCGACGGGCAGAAAAGCGTCCGACACGGTCTTCACCGCCTCGATCGTTCCGAAAACGTCGTTCTGCGCCAGCGTCTCGCCCACCGTCGTCACGTCGACGAAAACGATATCGCCCAACTGGCTCTGCGCGAAGTCGGTAATCCCGACATACGCCTCGTCGCCTTCCACGCGAATCCACTCGTGGTCTTTCGAATACTTCAAATGATCAGGTACGTTCATACGAATAATGGCTTTTTTGATTTGGAAACCCGTTGTTTCGGAACTCAAAGGTAGAACATTTTTGCGGAATCGCGAAACGAACTGTGAATTATTTAACACAAAAACTCAGCGGCGCGCATCCGCCTCTCTTTCCCACGCGATCCGAAGCAGCACGGGATCGTGATCGCTCGACCGGAACCCGAGCGGAAGCGTTTCTACCGAAAGTACGCGGATACCGCCGGAGAGAAGGAAAAAGTCGGTCAGCGTCGTCGTCGGACGCTCCATACCGGCCCGGCTCGGGACATAGGGCCGGTTCAGATAGCGCAGCGTCGGCCTTGCCGGATCGTACGCGAAACGGAAGCCCGGCCCGATCAGCGACGAGTCGACCGCCTGAGGAACGAAAAAGCGGTTCGACAGCTCTTCCTCGGAAGGCTCGTAGCCGGGCGGATACTGATTCCAGTCGCCTCCCGTCACGGAGCGAACGCCCCGGAGAGAAGCCGCGCGCAGCAGCTCTCCCAGAAAGCGCATCTCGTCGGAACGCATGCCGCCCGTGTCGTAAGCCGTGTTATGCGTGTTGCCGATCCATACCGTATCGCCGCCACGCGTAACGAACTCGGCCTCGAGCAGGCAACGCTTCAGATTGAACAACCGTACAGGAAACCCGAAAGCGGACGGATAGCCGTAGCGAACCGTCGAGACGGGAGCATAGCGCGAAAGCGTCACGACTCCTGCCTGTACGCGCCCCAGCGGAGCCCGCAGCGGAACGGGGACCCAACATACCTTATAATTGTACGCGAAAGCGAGCGTATAGCCGGGGAACGCCGCCCGCAACGTATCGACCTCGCGGATGCGGTAGCTGCGGCGCGAATCGAGATCGACCTCCTGCAGCAACGCTATGTCGGGATTCACCCGGGAGATCGTCTCGACGATTTCCTTCAGGTTCCGGGCCGTTCGCTCGCGGCTGTCGCGCACGCGCCGGCCGCCGTCGTAGAAAAAATCCATGTTGTCGCCCAGTCCCGCATAACCGATGTTCCACGACAGGATCGTCAGCGTATCGGGCAACGGCACGATCTCTCCCTCCGGGCAGCAGATCGTCGTTTCCCGCTCCCCGGGCCGGTATTCGACCGCCCACGACACGGCGATGAAAAGGGCGACCGCCGCCGCAAGCAGGGCCGTTCCGATTCCCACCGCACGGAATATCTTTCGGAGTATCATTCGTTTTTTGAGTTTCATGCGAGCGCATTCCCGCGAAAGAGTCTCCGCCGCACTCGGTCCCGCGACCTGCCGCCGGACCTTCGCATGCCACGCAGGAGCATTTCCCCTGCAACCGGCAAAAACCCAACCGGGCACGTTCCCTCCATGTCTCGGCGCCGCCTCGCCCGGCGCACTCGGCCCGTCTTCGCTCTACCGATCCGGAACGTCGCACTCGGGCGGCATTTCCACGCCCAGCCGACGGCATACCTTCTCGACGATCGCCTCGGGCGGAATACCGCTCATGCAGGCATAGGTTCCGTACAAGCAGGGTTTATTGCCGTACACCGAACAGGGACGGCACGCCATATCGAGCTGCACCGCCAAGGACGGGTCCTGCCCGAAACCGTAAAATCCCGCGAAAGGATGCGTCGCCCCCCAGACCGATACGACCGGTACGCCGACCAGCGACGACATGTGCAATGCCGAAGAATCCATGCTTACCATCAGGTCCAGGTTCGAGATCAGTTCCATTTCCTCGCCCAAACGGACCCGCCCGATCGCCGAAACGACATTCTCGCGAAGCGCGGCGACCCTCTCGGCATAAGCCTGCTCCGACGCGCCGCCTCCGAACACGAAAACCTTCGTTCCCGGAATTTCAGACAACCGGACGATCACGCGCTCCATCATCTCGGGCGGATAGATCTTGCCTCGGTGCTGAGCGAAGGGCGACACGCCGATCCACCGCTTCTCCCGGGCGCCCGCCAGTTCCCGGACGGTCTCGCTCATCGGATAGCGTATCCTCTCCGGCAGCGGAACCGGCGGCAGATCGAAGCCCAGCTTCAGAAACACATCCCGGTAACGCTCGACCGTCGTTTTCAGCTGAACCTTGATTTTTTTTTCCGGCGCGGTCAGAGCCTTCTTCTCCTTCTGCCCCTTATTTATATAGGCCACCCTCGATCCTTTGAGGCGCATCAGCTTGCGCAGTCCCTTGCTCCGAAGCACGTCGTGCAAGTCGGCGACCAGATCGAAACGCCCCAAATCGCGGCTCATCGTCCATATCCCCTTCACCCCCTTGTGCCGCCCCTTCAGGTCGGGAGCGAAAAAGGAGACGTCCGCCACCTCCCGGAAGAAAGGTTGCAGAAACTTGGTCGTCAGCACGGTGATCTTTATTTCGGGATACTGCCGGCGCAACAAAGCCAGCACGGGCACGGTCATAGCCACGTCGCCCATGGCGGACAACCGGATAACGAGTAAGCTGAGCGGAGCGGCACGACCGACAATTGCCATATCGGGGCCGGTTATTTGGACGCGTACAAGACAGGGTTAAGCTCCGGGTCGTTGTACATTTTCATCTGCTTGTACACCTTCATGTACTTGCGCCCGGCAGCGATGTCATCGAGCAGCGCGTCGATCGCGCCCGACAGGTCGACCTGTTGCTGGCGCAGCACGTCCAGCTTGCGCCCGCACTCCTCTATATGCTTCTGCGACACGTCCTCGCGCCGCACCTCCTGCTCCATATGGTAAATTTTCAGCGCGAGGATCGACAGCCGGTCGATCGCCCACGCCGGGCTCTCGGTATTGACCGTCGCGTCAGCAGCTACCCGAACGTCCTTGTACAGATCGAGAAAATAGCTGTCGATGTACTCCACCATATCGGTCCGCTCCTGATTCGAGCGGTCGATGCGGCGCTTGATTTTCAGCGCCTCGACCGGATCGATATTCGGATCGCGGATGATATCCTCCAGATGCCACTGCACCGTATCGATCCAGTTTTTCAGATACAATAAATACTCGATCGAGCCGTTCGCATAAGGATTTCGGACCGGAGCATCCACGTCGTCGCAACGGTGGTAGTCGTCGATGACCTGTGCGAAGATCCGGTTGCTTTTCGAGGTAAACATGATCATTTGGACGTTGGATTATATGACAAAGCTAAAGATTTTTGCGCAAATTGCAAGAAAATATTAATTTTGTAACGGCTCGTACCGCCGGCCCGCGTCCGGCGAAGCGCGCAGACCGACCCGCGGAGCCGCACGCTTCGCCGGTCATTTCAGCAACATTCACCCGAAAAGCGCCGAAACTATGAATCCGAACCGAATCGTCCCGCTGCTGATCGCCGCCGTGCTGAACGTCGCCACTCTGCTCGGGCAGCAGAAACTGTCGCGCGAGGAGTATATCCGCCGCTACAAAGGACTCGCCGTCGAGGAGATGGACATCTACGGCATCCCGGCCAGCATCAAAATGGCACAGGCGCTTCTCGAATCGGACAACGGCAACGGGCGCTTGGCGCGCGAAGGCAACAATCATTTCGGCATCAAATGCAAGAGCACATGGACCGGCGCCACGATCTCGCACGACGACGACGCGGCGGGCGAATGCTTTCGCAAGTACGCCTCCGTCGAAGACTCCTATCGCGACCACTCCGAGTTTCTGGACCGTTCCGAACGCTATCAGGACCTGTTCAAGCTCGACCCGCTGGACTATAAAGGATGGGCCTACGGGCTCAAGCAGGCCGGCTATGCGACCAATCCCCAATACGCCGAGCTGCTGATCAAGATCATCGAGGACAACCGTCTGTACCTGCTCGACGAAGGACGCGACATCGATCCGCAGATCATGGGCAATCGGCCCGACAAGCAGGCGCTGATCGCCGAGGAGATACCGCACGCCGCGCCCGCCGACATCGTGGATATCGACAATTATTCCGTTTCGGTGCAGGGCCGCAAGGGAGGCCACACGGTTTACCAGAACAACGGCAGCCAGTTCGTCGTGCTCCGCGAGGGCGAAACGCTTTCGTCCGTTGCGGGCGAATTCGGACTGAGCGAGAAAAAGCTGGCCAAGTACAACGACTTCGATGCCGGCACGCAGCCCCGTCCCGGCGATATGGTCTACATCCGGGCGAAAAACAAGCGCAGCCAAAACGGCAAGCTGATCCACATCGCCAAGGACGGCGAGACGCTTCACGGCATCTCGCAGATGTACGGCATCCGGCTGAAAAACCTCTGCTCGATCAACCGCCGCAGCCGCGACTCGCAGGTAAGCGCGGGACAGCAGATACGGCTCATGTAGAGGTTGCGCGGGCAGTACGATTCAAAAAGACCAGACACTCAGATAATAAAAAACACTCATTAACCAATCGAAAAGACTATGGACGGTGACCCCGGCAGTATACGAGGCAGCCTGATCGAGAAACTGAGCCAGAAAGCATCGCTGAGCCAGAAAGTGTTCGACAACACGTTCTCGGTTTTCGGCCGCCTGAAAGAAGTGCTGCATGAAATGTCGTCGGAAATCGACGACGCCCTCGAGGAGGAAGGAAAGGACGAAGTGAAGATCGAGTACCGCGACCGGGGCAAGTTCGAGGCCCAGCTGCAGATTGCGGAAGACATCCTGATTTTCAGCATGCACTCGAACGTCTTCGAGTTCAACCGCGAGCACATCATCTGGCAGAACTCCTATGTCCGCGACAACCGGGACAACTCCTACTGCGGCATCATCAACATATACAACTTTCTCTCGGATTCGTTCAAATACAACCGCAGCGCCGACGAGGGATACCTGATCGGCCGGATTTTCGTCAACCGCGAAATGCAGTATTTCGTCGAGGGCAAGCGTCAGATCAGCATGAGGCACAACAATTTCGGCACCCAGCGAATCGACCGTGACGCGCTGCTCAACATCGTCGAGACCGCCATCGACTATACGATCGACTTCGACCTGCTCGTTCCGCCGTACGATGCCGTCAAGATCGTATCGGTCGATCAGCTCAACACGAAAATCGAGAACTCGAAGATACAGACGGGCAAGCGCCTCGGCTATAAATTCTGTTCGGACGACATTTAGACGATCTCCGGTTCGGAGCGAGTTCCGCAACCGAGCCGAACCCGCTCCGAACTTTCGATACCCCCGGCTATGAAACAGGTAAAATACTCTTTCGGCGGAGCGATCGACCGTTTTCGCCCGTTCTTTTTCGCCGCAGCGCTCTGTCTGACGACTTCGCTCGGCGCCCAATCCCCGTTCCCGGACGAGGGTATGCCCGAAACGGACTTCCGTCCGATTTTCGACGGCCGCACGCTCGACGGCTGGACCTACGACCCCGTCTATTGGAGAGTCGAGGAGGGCTGCATCGTCGGCGAAGTGACGCCCGAAACGTTGCTGGAACGGAACTCCTTCATCATCTGGCGCGGAGACGCTCCCGCCGATTTCGAGCTGAAGATGGAGTATCGGGTTTCGGCCGAAGGCAACAGCGGCATCAACTATCGCAGCAGCGAGGTGCCCGGCGTGCCCGATGCGCTGCGCGGTTATCAGCTCGACATCGACGGCCAGGGCGAATGGACCGGACAAAACTACGAGGAGCGGGGCCGCACCTTCCTCGCGCTGCGCGGGCAGGTAAGCTGCGTGGAAACGGGCAAAAAGCCTTACGTCGTCGGCTCGACGGGCGATAAAGCCGAATTGTTTTCACAAATCGACCGCGACGGATGGAACGAGTGCCACGTAATCGCCCGGGGCCATACGCTGATCCATCTGATCAACGGCCATGTGATGAGTGTCGTCGTGGACGACGACCCGCAGGAACGTACTTCCGAAGGACTGATCGGCATGCAGGTACACGTCGGACCGCCGATGAAGATCGAGTTCCGGAATATCCGACTGAAGACGGATCGCAAGGAAGTTTCCGGGCGATAGCCTTATTGCGCCATCGGATTTTCCGCAAAACCGCATGCTTAGCGGTTGTTCACAGCGGGCTGTCTGCTCAGACCCGTTGTCGTCCGACATACGGGAAAAGTCGGACGGCCCGACAACCTCTGCCGGCTCCGCATTCCGCAACTTCGTCCTCGACCGGGCCTCGTATGACGAAACGCATGGCACGGAATATACGGATGCCGATAGCTCTCGCCCGCCGCCCAGCAGTTCGTCGAGCAAATACCCACAAACAAAAGCCGCGTCGGAACCGATCCGCACGAACTCCGAAACGGAATCGACCGCGTCCTCAAAATACGCGAAACGCTACGTACCGGCATGTCGCGCCTTCATTACGAATTTTACGTCCCTAATTTGAACGGGAAAGGGGAAGCGTGATAATCCGCAGGCGATCCGCTTGTCCTTTTCTCGGACCGTGCACTCTCCCGATACAGCCGACGCAACGGCCCGTGCGAACGATCCCGTTCCGCCCGTCGGCAGTCGCATCCGTTTCGGCCCGGCACTTCGCACCAGCGCATGGATATCCCCAAGCCATACCGAACGCGCACCTTCGACATGCTCATCCGGAACGAGACGGCCGCCTCGTCAGAAGACCGCGAAACGGACACGGCACTCCGGCTATTATCCCCATGCCGGCCCCTATCGGCTGCGCTCCGCAGCACCGAATCCCTCCCAAACAACCGAGGGACGAATCGACGACTGACTGAAAAACTGCCGGCGTATTGGAAACGGCCCGGCACGGCATCCGGCAAAGATGCGGAACGGAGCGCCGGAACGCCCCTATTCTCCAACGGCGCTTTTCTCGCCGCGATCCGTGCGACAACCGGGGACGTCTCTAACTTCCGACAGCGGCCGGTACCGAAAACCCCTTCCGCAACGTCTGCATCCGACATTTCCGGTCCTTCGGCCATTCTACGGAGAGTCCGGCCGAAAACGGGACGATCACACTTCGTGCGACAAAGGCTTGGGAACAATCTCCGAAGCGTCGTAGTCGCCCCACACGCGGGCGATCTCGTCGAGCGTGGCGACGATCTGCTCCGGATCGGTCAGCGTGACCAGCTTCAGCCGGGTCGCCTTGAAATCGGGCAGTCCTTTGAAATAACACGACAGATGCCTTCTCATCTCCAGCACGCCCACTTTTTCGCCCTTGAACTCGAGCGACTTGGCCAGGTGCAGCTTCGCCAGCTCGACCCGCTCGCGCACCGAGGGTTGCTTCATCGGCATGCCGGTAGACAGGAACTGCCTGATCTCCCGGAATATCCATGGACGTCCATACGTCGCCCGACCGATCATCACGCCGTCCACGCCGTATCGCTCGAACGCCTCGGCCGCTTTCTCCCCCGAGTCGATATCGCCGTTGCCGACGATCGGAATCCTCATGCGCGGATTGCGCTTCACCTCGCCGATCAGCGTCCAGTCGGCCTCGCCCCGATACATTTGGGCGCGCGTGCGCCCGTGAATCGTCAGCGCGGCGATCCCCGCGTCCTGCAGCCTCTCGGCGATCTCGACGATGTTCTTCGAATCCTCGTCCCACCCCAGCCGCGTCTTGACCGTCACGGGCAGACGGACCGCCTCGACGATGCGGCGCGTCATCTCGACCATTTTCGGCACGTCGCGCATCATGCCGCTGCCGGCGCCGCGCCCGGCGATCTTGCGCACCGGGCAGCCGAAATTGATGTCGATCAGGTCGGGTCCGGCCGCCTCGGCCACACGGGCCGCCTCGACCATCGGTTCGATCTGATGGCCGTAAAGCTGAATGCCGACCGGCCGCTCGTAATCGTACAGACGGAGCTTGGCCACCGTCTTGGCCGCATCGCGGATCAGCCCGTCGCACGAAATGAACTCCGTGTAGACCATATCGGCCCCGAACATCTTGCACACGTAACGGAACGACGGATCGGTCACGTCTTCCATCGGCGCGAGAAACAGAGGCTTGTCGCCCAAATCGATTCCGGCAATCTTCATCGGCGCAAAAGTACGAAAAAGATTCGTTCCCGCCGCATCCCGGCACGGAACGATACGCTTCTCGGTCCGTACCCGAACGGTATTCGCGAAGACTTTCCGACGCGGACAGATTCCGGACAAGATCGCCCGTACCGGGGAACCGTCCTCACGGTACTTGCGGACAAGCAGCTCCCTCTCGCCGCCGGCAGGGTCTGCAGACGCCCTCCACGACGGGACTTCGCGCTGAAAATGTAAAATATATTGCTTACATTTGCTCCGAATACAGCAAACCAGATACAGAACATATCCCCGTAAGACAGCCATGAACATCGAGCAATTCATCCAACAGCACGTTTCCCGCTGCATCGAGTCGCTTTACGGCGACACCGGCGGCGCCCCGGTCCAGATACAGAAGACCCGCAAGGAGTTCGAGGGCGACATGACCCTCGTCGTCTTCCCGCTGCTCAAGCTCAGCCGCAAGAGTCCCGAGGCTACGGCCGAGGAGATCGGCAGTGCTTTGGTCGGCGCGGTACCGGAAATCAGCGGCTACAACGTGATCAAAGGCTTCCTGAACATTTCGCTCTCGCCCCGCTTCTGGGCCGAACGGCTGAACGAAATCCTCAGTACGCCCGGCTACGGCCGCCGTGCAGCCAACGGTCGCACGGTCATGGTCGAGTACTCCTCGCCGAACACGAACAAGCCGCTGCATTTGGGGCACGTGCGCAACAACCTGCTCGGCTACTCCGTGTCGCTGATACTCGAAGCGGCCGGCTACCGCGTCATCAAGGTCAACCTCGTGAACGACCGGGGTATTCACATCTGCAAGTCGATGCTCGCATGGCAGAAGTTCGGCCGGGGCGAGACGCCCGCCTCGTCGGGCAAGAAGGGCGATCACCTCGTAGGCGATTACTACGTCGCTTTCGACAAGGCCTACAAGGCCGAGGTGAAAGAGCTCACGGCCGCCGGCATGAGCGAGGAGGAGGCCAAGCGCGAGGCGCCGATCATGCGCGAGGCGCAGCAGATGCTCCGCCGGTGGGAAGCCAAGGACCCGGAGGTGTACTCGCTTTGGGAAACGATGAACGGCTGGGTCTACGAGGGCTTCGACAAGACCTACGAGGCGATGGGCGTCGGCTTCGATAAGGTATACTACGAGTCGCAGACCTATCTGCTCGGCAAATCGATCGTCGAGGAGGGCCTCGCCAAAGGCGTGTTCTACCGTCGCGACGACGGATCGGTGTGGTGCGATCTGACTTCCGACGGGCTCGACGAGAAACTGCTGCTGCGAGGCGACGGCACGTCGGTCTACATGACGCAGGACCTGGGCACCGCGCTGACCCGCTTCCGCGAGGAGAAACTCGACGAGATGATCTACGTCGTGGGCAACGAGCAGAACTACCACTTTCAGGTACTCAAGCTGATCCTCGGCAAGCTGGGCTACGCGTGGGCCGACCACATCACCCACCTGTCGTACGGCATGGTCGAGCTGCCCGAGGGTAAAATGAAGTCGCGCGAGGGAACGGTCGTCGACGCCGACGACCTGATCGACGAAATGGTCCGCACGGCCCGCGAGATGTCGCAGGAACTGGGCAAGTTCGACGACATGAGCGAGCAGGAGACGGCCCTCATTTCGCGGACGGTGGGTCTCGGGGCGCTGAAGTATTTCATTCTGAAGGTCGATCCGCGCAAGACGATGCTGTTCGACCCGCGCGAATCGATCGACTTCAACGGCAACACGGGCCCGTTCATCCAGTACACGTATGCCCGGATCCGCTCGGTGTTGCGCAAGGCGGCCGAACGCGGGATCGCCCCGGCCGAACGGTTGCATGACGGCATCGTCCTGTCGCCCGACGAGATTTCGCTCGTCAAGGCGCTGGCCGACTATCCCGCAACGGTAGCTCAGGCGGCCGAGAACTTCTCGCCCGCCGTCATCGCGAACTATCTGTACGAGCTCTCCAAGCAGTACAACGGCTACTACCATGACATTCCGATCCTGCGCGAGAGCGATCCGACCGTGCAGGCCGTGCGTCTGAGGCTGTCGCAGACGGTAGCCGAAGTCATCGCCTCGGGAGCGGGCCTGCTCGGGATCAACGTACCGGAAAGGATGTAAGCGACGGGGACGGCACGGCGGCCTTCCGCAGACTCCGCCTCCCGTATTTCCCTTAAAGTAACCGCAGCCCTCGACCGGCGGCCGCAGGATTTCGCTCCGGATTCGGAGCCGGCTACGGAAAATCCCCTTCGGATACGAGTTCCGTCGCAGAAACGGGCGGGTTCGTCTTGTCCGGAGTCCCGGAATCCGGCCCATGCCGCAAGGAAACCGGACGGAGGGAATCCTGCCCCGTTTCCGCAAGCAGGTATGTTTCCGTGCAAAGCGGGCAGACACCGCCAAAAGCGAAACGGCATGGAAACGACCGCCGCTAAGATGCATCGGCAGCGACCGCGTGAAACGGCAGAAAACACCGTAATACCGCAGAAGAGAGCCGAATCTCCGTCGGCAGCCCGTTCCGCGAAACCGGCCGCAAGCGAGTTGAAACCATAAAACGCCAGCAAGTGGGCATCGTCAAGCGCAACAGCATCACGATCACGATTCTCTCCTATTTGGGTATCGTCGTCGGGTACGTCAACAAAATTCTGCTGTTTCCGAACTTTCTGAGTGAGGAGCAGGTCGGGCTGGCCAATATTCTGGTCAGCATGGCGGTGATGTACGCCCAGTTTTCGGCTATGGGAATCAACTCGACGATCGTCAAGTTCTTCCCGTTTTTCCGCACGCCCGACAGACGGCATAACGGCTTTTTCTTCTGGACGGCCTTGGGCGTCAGCCTCGGTTTCGT
>ENA-ORND01002250-ORND01002250.1-human-gut-metagenome-genome-assembly--contig:-NODE-2250-length-11935-cov-3.931397_pt1 | contig 11935 bp, 8 predicted proteins | sample MGYA00242111_ERZ509014 | MGnify/ENA primary metagenome ERZ509014 (study PRJEB26280, sample SAMEA2338694) | human gut metagenome | biome: human gut; feature: human-associated habitat; material: faeces... | reverse complement strand
CGGAAGCCGCTTCGTATGGAAAGTGAGCGGGGATTCGGTCGTCCGCACGGCTGTCGCCACGGGACGCCTGGTGAACAACGCCGTCACGATCACCGCAGGAATACAAGCGGGCGACCGCATCGTGACCGACGGGATGCAGAAAATCGGCCAGGGAAGTAAAGTCATAGCGGAATGAAAAGCAATATAATATCGTGGTCGATGCGCAATTTCCGCATCGCCTTCCTCATCGTGGGCTGCCTGTTCGCCTTCGGTATTTACGGGCTGGTGCATATTCCCAAGCAGGAGTTCCCGGAATACACGATCCGCCAGGGCGTGGTGGTGGGCGTCTATCCCGGCGCCACGAGCGAAGAGGTCGAGCAGCAGCTCGCCAAGCCGCTCGAACAGTTCCTGATGACTTACAAGGAGGTCAAACGGTCGAAGACCACCTCCACGTCGCAGAACGGCATGTGCTACGTGATGGTCGAACTCGAAGACCACGTGAACGACAAGGACGAAGTGTGGTCGAAGATCAAGCACGGCCTGGCGGCATTCAAGTCGCAGTTGCCGCCGGGCGTTGCGGCCGTGGTCACCAACGACGACTTCGGCGACACCTCGGCGCTGCTCATCACGCTCGAATCCGATACGCGGTCGTACCGTGAACTGAAAGGCTACATGGACGACCTGAGCGACCGCCTGCGCCGCATCGAGTCGGTCTCGAACCTGCGCCCGTACGGTGTGCAGCAGGAGCAAATCTCGATCTACGCCGACCATGAACGGCTGGCGGCCTACGGCATCGGCGAAAAAGTCCTCTCGGCCGCGCTCGCCTCGCAGGGGCTGACCCCGATGGGCGGGTCGGTCGGCAACGCCGAGACCGAAACGCCCATCCACATCGCGCCGGCGCTGGCCGGCGAGCGGGAGGTCGCCGAGCAGATCATCTGGAGCGACCCGCAGGGGCACGTGCTGCGCGTGAAGGACGTGGCGCGCGTCGTACGCGAATACGACGACCCGGACAGCTACATCCGCAACAACGGCCACCGCTGCGTCATGCTGTCGATGGAGATGAAGGCGGGCTTCAACATCGTGCAATACGGCCGTGACGTGGACGAAGTGCTGCACGAATTCATTGCGGCCGAGCTCCCCGCGGACGTCCAGGTGCAGCGCATCGCCGACCAGGCCAAGGTCGTGGGCGACTCGGTGCACTCGTTCCTGCGTGACCTGTTCGTCGCCATGGCCATCATCATCCTGGTGATGATGCTCCTCTTCCCGCTGCGGTCGGCCATCGTGGCGGCCATCACCATCCCGCTGTCGACCTTCATCTCGGTGGGAATCATGTACCTGTTCGGCATCCCGCTCAACACGGTGACCCTCGCGGCACTGGTCGTGGTGCTGGGTATGATCGTCGACAATTCGATCGTGGTGATCGACGGCTACCTCGACTACCTCGGGCGCGGCCACTCGCGCTGGTTCGCGGCGGTCGAGAGCGCCCGGGAGTTCTTCCCGTCGCTGCTGCTGGCCACGGTCTGCATCTGCATGATCTTCTATCCGATCCTCTTCACCATGACGGGCATGATGGGCGACTTCCTGACCTATTTCCCGTGGACGATCACGATCAACCTGATGGTCTCGCTGCTGCTGGCCGTGCTGGTGATCCCGTTCCTCGAAATCCTCATCATCCCCGCCGTACAACCGAAAAAATCGGGCAAGTCGGTCACAGACCGCGTACACGACCTCTACCGCCGCGTACTGGCGTGGACGTTCCGCCACGGCTGGCTGACGATCTCGATGGGCATCGCTTCGGTCATCGTATCGCTGCTGATCGCCATGCAACTCAAGCTGCGCATGGTTCCCTTCGCCGACCGCGACCAGTTCGCCGTGGAGATCTACCTGCGCCCCGACGCGCCGCTGGAACGCACCGCCGCCGTAGCCGACTCGGTCTACCGGGTGCTGCACGACGATGCGCGCGTGAAATCGGTCACCTCGTTCGTCGGGTGCTCCTCGCCGCGCTTCCAGATGAGTTACGCCCCGCAGATCGCAGGTAAGAACTACGCGCAGTTCATCATCAACACCACCTCGGTCGACGACACCGAAGATATCCTCGACCAGTATGCCGACGCATGGGCCGACCGTTTCCCCGAGGCCTATGTCAAATTCAAGCAGCTCGACTACCAGAACGTTCCCTCGCTGGAGTTCCGGTTCTACGGCAGCGACTCGCTGCGCGCCGCGGCTGACGGCCTGATGGCGCAGATGCGCCGGATGCCCGAGCTGCAATGGGTACACTCCGACTACGAAGACCCCCGTTCGGTCATCGACGTGCGGCTGGATCCCGTCACGGCATCGCAGCTGGGCGTCACGCGGACGCTGGCCGCGGTCAACCTGGCGCTGGCTTCGGGCGACGTCCCGGTCGGATCGGTCTGGGAAGGCGATTACCGGCTGCCCGTCGTACTCAAGAACGACACACGGCAGGGCGAACGCTCGCTCTCCGGCATCGGGGACACCTACATCTCATCGCCGGTGCCTTCGGTCAGCGTGCCCCTGCGCCAGATCGCCGACGTGGAGCCCGTCTGGAGCCAGAGCAAGATCGTACACCGCAACGGCATGCGCTGCATAACCGTCACGGCCGACCTCAAACGCGGCGCCAACGCCATGCGGATGACTTCGCGCATCAGCGACATCATCGACCGGGAGCTGGTGCTCCCGGCAGGCGTCACCACGGAACTGGGCGGCGCCCATGAATTCGACTGGGAGACCATCCCGCCCATCGCATCGGGACTGTCGATCTCGCTGGTAATCATTTTCTTCTTCATCCTCGTCAACTTCCGCAAGTTCGGCATCACGCTGGTGGTCATGGCCTCGATGTCGCTGTGCCTGTTCGGCGCCGTCGTCGGGCTGCGGATCGCCGACTTCACCATCGGCCTCACGTCGGTGCTGGGATTCATCACGCTGCTGGGCATGATCGTGCGCAACGTCATCCTGATGTACCAGCACGCCGAGGACAAACGCAAGGTCTGCCACTGGTCGGCACGCCTGGCGGCCTACGACGCCGGCAAGCGGCGCATGGTGCCGATCTTCCTCACGACCGCAACCACGGCCGTAGGCGTCGTGCCGATGATGTTCGGCGGCAGTACGTTCTGGGCACCAGTCGGCGTAACGATCTTCGCCGGTGGCATCGGTTCGCTGATCCTCGTAGTCACGATCCTGCCCGTACTCTATTCCAAAATTTACAAATGATGAAAAAGACCGTCCTATTCCTCCTGCTGTGCATGGCCGCCGCCCCGGGCCTGTCCCAGACGCTCACGCTCGACGAGTGCCGTGCCGCGGCCGAGGAGCATAACCGCACGCTCAAAACCAGCCGCCTCGACCTCGACGCCGCCCTCCAGGCGCGCCGCGAGGCATTTACCACCTATTTCCCGCAGGTCTCGGCCTCGGGCGGCGTATTCCAGGCCCAGCACGGGCTGGTGCAGGCCGATTTCGCGATCCCGCAGATGGGGTCACTGCCCCTGTCGCTGGTAAAACGCGGCATCCTGGGTTCCGTCACGGCCGTACAGCCCCTGTTCGCAGGGCTGAAAATCGTCAGCGGCAACAAGCTCGCCCGGTTGGGCGAAGAGGTCGCACAGCTGCAACTGCAAAAGACCGCGGCCGAGGTGCGCGAACGTACCGACACCTATTTCTGGCAGGTGGTATCGCTCAGGGACAACCTTTCGACTATCGAAGCCGTGGAGCGGCAACTGGCGGAGATACACCGCCAGGTCGCACTCTCGATCAAGGCGGGGCTCGTGACCACGAACGACCTGCTGCGCGTGGAACTGCGCCGGCAGGAAGTAGCCTCCAACCGGTTGAAGGTCGAAAACGGACTGAAGGTGTCGAAGATGCTGCTCGCACAGCATATCGGCGCCGACTGGCATACGTTCGACATCGCGGCCTCAGACTTCGGCGAACCGGAGGCCCCGGCAGCCTATTACGTACCGGTGGACGAGGCGCTCGACCGCCGCGCGGAATACCTGCTCTCGGAAAAGAACGTCGAGGCGCAGAAATACCGCAAGCGCATGGAACGCGGCAAACGGCTGCCGACCGTGGCCGTGGGCGCCGGGTACCTCTATTACAATGTGACCGACAAGGACGTGGACGACGGGATGGTTTTCGCACAGGTATCCATCCCCATTTCCGACTGGTGGGGCGGGGCACATGCCCTGAAAAAGGCACGCATCGACGAGATGCAGGCCGAAAATGACCGGCAGGAAGCCCGCGAAATGCTCGCCGTGGAGATCGAACGGACATGGAGCGAGGTACAGGAGGCCCACGCACAGATCCTGCTCATGCAGCGTTCGGTGGCATCGTCCACCGAAAACCTGCGGCAGAACCGCAATTTCTACGACGCAGGGACAGCGACCCTCACAGACCTGCTCGACGCCGAGACGCTCTACACCCAGAGCCGCAACAACCTCACCTCGGCCTATGCCGCCTACCACACCTCGCTCGCGAAATACATGCGCGTCACGGGGCGGTAAGGGTACGGCAGGCATTCGACAAGTATATTCGGCAGTCTGGCGGATCGGTCGTACTGCCTGATACCGGGTGTTTTCCGAGGCGCCGCATGAGGGTCGCGATATTCTCGCGTTTGCACTGGGTGATGAAATCGGCCCTGTCCGCCGCGAGCTCCCCGATAAGCGGGCGGATAATGGGGTAGGTGACGAACGTGAAGATATCGAGCGAAAAGATATCCAGCATGAGGTGCCGTACGTCCACACGTTCGATTTCACCCCGGCCCGCCGCGATCTACGTGGTGCGGGCGCCTTCGAAACCTTTTTTCAGCAGCTCTCCCGGACAAGAAAAAAACAGGCACAGCGTACGCCCCACCGCAAAAAACACTATATTTGCGACCCGGAGCGGCACTGAGGCAGACCGGACAAAAGGTGCCGAAGTCGTTTACCCGCCCCAAATAACTTCTACCCATGTATTGCGTCCGTTTTACCGTCGTATTCCTCCTGTGCCTGCCGGCCATCGGCTGCCAAACCATTCCCGAAGCCATTCCACAAGCCGAGGCGATCGTCATGGAGCATCCCGACAGCGCCGTGCGGCTCCTGCAGGGAATCCCCGCCCCCGCGAAAAACCTGTCTCGCCGCAACTATGCCCGCTACGCACTCATCTCGACCCAGGCGCGGTGGCTCGCGGGCGAAAACTTGACCGGCGACACGCTTTCCGACGTCGCACTCGCCTATTACAGCACCCACACGAAGGATTTTGTCCGTGTGCACAAGGCTTATTACTATGCGGCCAAGATCGCCGATCGCCGCCACCAACCCGAAATCGCCATGTCACTGCTGCTGAACAGCCGGCAGGCGCTGCCCGCGGCGGGTGAGTGGCAAAGGCACTATGTGGTGGAAACGTGGCTGGGCGTCTTCTGCGGCAAGCAACGGCTCTACGAGGAGAAGGTCGGCCACGCCATGCGGGCCTATGCCTACGCCGACAGCCTCGACAGGGACGGCTGGCGTTGCATTTCGCTCGGCGACATCGCACATGCGTACATGGGGCTCGGCAAATACGACAGCATGGAATACTATGCGCTGAAGGCGCTCCGCCTGGCCGAAGAGAAGGGAATCACCGAAAATACCTCCCAGAAATGGGCCATGCTGATCGAAAACGCCCTCCGGCGCGGGGACTACGCCGCTGCCGAGGAGTACTGGGAACGGGGATACGAATTCGCCCCCGAACGGGCCCGCTTTTCGTGGATCAAGACCAAGGCAGAAATATATAACAAGCAGGGGCGCTACGACGTGGCGCTGCGTCTAATCGACAGTTCGCGGATGATGTGCCCCGACACATCCGACCTCACCGCACGGGCGCTGTGGGCGTTCCACGCCTCGGAAGCCTACGAAGGGCTGGGGCAGGCGAAGAAAAGCCTCGAAGCGCTGAAATATTATTGCAGCCTCAGGGATTCGCTCGAAGACGACATACACAGCGCCGATGTGCTCCACATCCGCGAATTGTGGCAGTACGAGCACCTCAAAGCCCGGAACACCGCCCTCGAGGGGCAGAAACAACTCCGCGAACGCCTCGCATACCGGACGATACTGGCCTGCGGCGCGATCCTGCTGCTCGGGGCATGGCTGGGGATGCGCATATGGCACCGGACAAAACTGCGGGAGATCGTCCAGCAAAAGCGCCTCATGAAGCAGGCGAACGAGCTCGACGAAATGCGCCGCAAGGAAGAACAGCTGCGCACGGCTTTCTTCCGCCAGCTCAACAGCCGCTTCATCGCGCAGGTAAAGCAGGCCGGGGAGTCGAAGAAATGCCGGATGTCGGATGAAGACTGGAAGACGATCTACACCCACGCCGACGCCGTGTTCGATAATTTCACGGTTCGGCTCCGCCAACGGTTCCCGTCCCTGAACGAGGAGGATATCCGCTATTGCTGCATGGTACGCATGCATCTGTCGCAGGCCGAGATCGCCGGCGTCGTCTGCCTGGAGAAGGACTCGGTAAAAAAACGACTGAAGCGCATCCGCACCGAAAAACTGGCCTCGGCAAAGGGCGCAACACTGGAAGATGTCCTCTCCAAATTGTAAAATGTCCCCCTCTTGTCCCGCCTCTCGAACATGGAACGAAAAGAGAACCAGTTGGTTGAAAAATAATCCCCCCCCCGCAATATACCCCTATATACCCATTCGGAACAGGTGCCCTGCAATTAACTTTGCACCGAATACGACCGTCATGCCGCGACTGCCGTAAAGGAACATCCCGCGCATAGTCCGCCGGATAACGCGAACGGGCATCATTCATCCAAATTTACAATAAAAATAAAAATGCAGAAATTCAGCTACACCCCGACCAACCCCTTCAGCGGGTCGCTCTCATCGCTGGCCATCGGCGCCGGCATGGTCATCGTACCCCTGGTATATCCTTTCGGCATCCGCATCGGCCGCATGCCCATCCTGGGCGCCACTGCCACGACGATCATCTTCGTGGTCGGCGGACTCGCCCTGCTGACGTTCACCGTGCGCGAGATCATGCAGGCACGCAAGCTCATCGCTCAGGGCGGGGAAATCACCGTCGACGGCGACCTGGTCACGATTCCCGTGGTGAAAAAAGGCACCGTAACCAACGAGTCGTTCAGGCTCCCGGACGTCGAGTACACCAAATTCGATGCGGAGGAAAACGAATTCACCATCTCGCTGCCGGCCGCCCACCATGTCATCCGCGGCGCATTCTTCGAAAGCTCCGATGCGTTCGACGCCTTCAAGTCCACCTTCAAATAACAGAATATACACCACGAACAAACAACGTTTTGCAATACACGACACGTCCGCTAAGCAAAACATTTTATCAATTAACGTTATAACCGAAAAGACAATGCGACACATTTTCAAACTGCTCGCCGCGAGCGTCGCTGCGGCAACGATCTGCTCCTGTTCCTCGCTCACAGGCTATCCGACGGATGCCGAGGCGAGTTATGCCAAAGCCATCGAAATCGCAAAAAAGAGCGTCGACACCGACAAGTTCAAGGTCTATTCGCTTTCGTTCATGGAGGGTGAAACCCTGTCGGACAACCTGTTCCTCATCTCGGTAAAACTGGTCAACAAGGACAACCAGGCATTTTCGCAGTCCTACTACATGACCGGGCTCGATCCGACCGCCCTGAGCGACGTACAGCGCACGTTCGAGGCCCCCGAATACGAAACCACCGTCGGCATCGACCTTACGAAGCTCGACGCCGCGCAAATCGCCGCACAGATCGCACAGGCCAAGACCATGCTCCCCGAAGGACACACCTTCAAGTCGGTAGGAAGCTACCAGATCGAGGAGGATGTCCCGGCAGGCAATTCGGTATTCAACCGCAACAAGACATTCGGGAAGCATCACACGGCCTTCGTCGTCCGCTTCACCGAGGACGGTAAGGAGACCGAGAGCAGCGCGGGCAAAACGTCGTATATCTACTACGAGGCCGAGGTGACCGTGGAACCCGACGGCACGCTTTCGATCGAAGAAAATTAAGTTTTTCGCCCGGGAGCGCGGTTTTCTCCCGATTTTTCCTAAATTTACATGACAGATGCCCCGACAACCGGGCATTGCCATAATGAAAACTACATGAAAACTACCCACCCATTCGTCGCCCCTGTCCTCGGCTCGACCCAGAGCAAGGTCAACATGGAGGCCTACGAGCAGGCCATAGACCAATACAACGAGGGCAATTACCTCGGGGCGTTCTATCAGTTGCTCGACCACCTGAACCCGGAATTCCGCACCAAGTACGGCAATGCCAACGGCACGGAGTTCCATATCCCGCACGGATCTATCCTGGTGCACATCCGCATCGCGGACGACAGGCTGCACATCAGCGCCGATTTCCTGATACTCCCCGAAAAGGGACGCGTGGCCATGCTGCGCCAGGTCGCAGACCTGAACATCAACCGGCTGATGCTGCCGCGTTTCCGCAAGGAAGACGACAGGCTGATGATGGAATACGCCTGCCCGCTGTCACAAAGCCATCCGCACAAACTGTATTTCATACTGCGCAACATCTGCCACGTCGGCGACCGCTACGACGACGAGTTCTGCACGAAGTTCGGCGCCCAACGCAGCTACGAACCGCAGGTGACGCCCTACCCGGAAGAGGAGGTGACGCGCATCTACGAAGCCGTCCGGCAGACATGCCGCGAGACGCTCGACGCGGTGAAGGAATACGAGACGGAACGCAAGTACGGCTATTCGTGGAACGTGATCGACATCGCGCTCTACAAGATCGCCTACTTCGCGCACCCGCAGGGGCAGTTGCTCAACGACCTCGACAAGGCGGTCGACGACATGGACAAGGAGCTTCCCGTGGCTGAACTGGTGGCCAAGGGCAAGGCGTTCCTCGAACGGCTGCTCGCAATGCCGCGCGAGGAGATGGCGCGCGACCTCTACCTGGTCGACACGCTGGTTTCGACCAAGCGCCGTTCCTCGCTCAACAACGTGCAGGAAAACTTCAAGGAGGTGTACCAGGAGGCTACCGAAGCCATCGAATCGGAAAATTTCGAGCGCAGCACCGTGCGCATCCTCTACAAGTTCTACGAAATGTATTACTACAACGACGTGCAGGACGACCTGAACGCCGTCGTGGCGGGGGCGCTCGGCAAGTCGGCCGGGAAAACGATGGAGGAGGCTTCGGAGATCCTGTACGAAGCACTCGAAAAAGTCATGGAGGACGACCTCTCGGCGGACGACGGGGATTTCGACGCCGGGGAGCTGGGCATCGCCGGTGCGGCCGCCGCGGAGCAGGTGCAGCAGATGGCCGCCGCCATGCAGGGCCATGTCGCGCAGATGCAGGCCGCGATGCAGGAGGCACTGGCCAAAGGCGACATGGCCGAATACATGCGGCTGGCGCAGGAATTCCAGCAAAAAATGATGGAACAGGCCCTCGGGCAACAAAAATAACCGCTCTAAACCCGTATATCCTATGGAACAGAACAATATTTACAAGACGGTATTCAAAGTGACCCATTCGGGCGGCTCGGGCAGTTGCTTCTACCTCAAGGCCTATGACCTTTTCGTGACGAACTACCACGTGACCGAGGGCTTCCGCACCGTCGCCATCCACGACAACGAGCGCAACCCGTACCTGGCCAAGGTCGTGCTGGCAAACCCGGCGATGGACATCGCCCTGCTGGCGGCCGAAGGGGATTTCTCCTCGCTGCCGGACATTTCGCTCGCCGAGGACGACACGCTGACGATCGGCCGCAAGGTCTACGTCGCAGGGTATCCCTACGGCATGCCCTTCACGATCACCGAAGGTTCGGTGTCATCGCCCAAGCAGCTGATGGACGGCAAATACTACATCCAGACCGACGCCGCGGTGAATCCCGGCAACTCGGGCGGCGCGCTGGTCAACACGAAGGGCGAGCTGGTCGGCATCAATACGCTGATCCAGTCGCGCAGCGGCACTTACATCGGCTATGCGTTCGCCGTTCCGACGTCGATCGTCAAGAAAGTGGTCGTCGACCTGAAGGAGCACGGAGTCGTGCAGCGTGCGATGCTCGGCATTCAGTATATTCCGCTGACCGAAGAGTTCCTCGAAACGGAGGAGGGTAAGAAAACCGGCATTCAGGAGCCGGGCGGAATCTATGTCGCCGAAGTCGATCCGGAAGGGGCGGCCCATGCGGCCGGCATTCGCTCGGGCGACGTGATCGTCGAGATCAACGGCATCAAGATAGACGGTTCGGCCCAGCTTTCCGAGGAGATCGCCAAGCATCGGCCTAACGATAAGGTGACGGTCGGAGTAAAAAAAGGCTCGGACGTGAAACAAATCGAGGTCGTCCTGCGTAATAAGGCAGGCAACACCGAGGTAATCACCAAGGATATCGTTTCGGCATACGACGCGCTGGGAGGTCTGTTCGCTGAGGTGTCCGAGCGGACCAAGAAGGCGCTGAAGATCGGCGGAGGCGTGCAAGTGGTAGGTATCGAGCCGGGCGGCATACTCGAAAGCGCGCGGATTCGCAAAGGCTATATCATCACGAACATCAACGATCGTCCCGTTCGCTCGATCGGCGATCTGAACCGGATCACGTCGAAGATCGAATATATCGAGGGCGTATATCCCGACGGTCGTGTGGTGGCCTACTCGCCTACCGTCAAGTAAGCGGCCGAAGTCATCCCCGGTATTGCCCTGCGAGGGGTTGTCCGGCCTCCGGAATAAGGAGGCCGGACAATCTTTCCTCTCGAAGGCGGAAGACACGTAACAACGAAAGGGATAACATGAGACAATTAAAAATCACCAAATCCATTACCAATCGCGAGAGCGCGTCGCTGGACAAGTATCTGCAGGAGATCGGTAAGGAGGATTTGATCACCGTGGAGGAAGAGGTCGATCTGGCGCAGCGGATCAAGAAGGGCGACAAGGAAGCGCTCGAAAAACTGACACGCGCCAACCTGCGGTTCGTCGTTTCTGTTGCGAAACAGTATCAGAACCAAGGCTTGTCGTTGCCCGATCTGATCAACGAGGGAAATCTCGGGCTGATCAAGGCCGCCGAGAAGTTCGACGAGACGAGGGGATTCAAGTTCATTTCGTACGCCGTATGGTGGATACGCCAGTCGATCCTTCAGGCGCTGGCCGAACAGAGCCGGATCGTGCGGTTGCCGCTGAACCAGGTGGGGTCGCTGAACAAAATCAACAAGGCCTTCGCCCGTTTCGAGCAGGAGCACGAACGCACGCCCTCGCCCGAGGAACTGGCCGACGAGCTCGATCTGCCGAAGGAGAAAGTGACCGACACGCTGCGCGTATCGGGCCGTCACGTCTCGGTCGACGCGCCTTTCTCGGACGGGGAGGACAACAGTCTGCTCGACGTGCTGGTCAACAGCGATTCGCCGATCGCCGACCGGGGACTGATCAACGAGTCGCTCGGCACGGAAGTCGAGCGCGCCCTGTCGACGCTGACCGACCGCGAGCGGGATATCATCAAATACTTTTTCGGAATCGGATGTTCCGAGATGACGCTCGAGGAGATCGGCGAGAAGTTCGGCCTTACCCGCGAGCGGGTACGCCAGATCAAGGAAAAGGCGATCCGCCGGCTGCGTCACAGTACGCGGAGCAAGCTACTCAAGTCCTATCTCGGATAATTCGGGCGGACTGCCGCCGGGTATGTTGTCATGCAGAATGACCCGGGCTTGCCTCGTTCGTTCTTAAGATTTATGACAGGTTGAGCGATCGATTTGTTGACGATCTTGGGAACGGGCAAGGCAAGTCCGGGTCATTTATTGTCCGGCGTCAACGGTCTGCCGCATCGGCTGTCGACGCGTATTCGAGGACGCGGGACGCATGGGAGGAAAAGTCTCGGGGGAGAGGTTACGCGTCGGAGCGGGGTAGTTCGGGCTGTCGAGGAAAATAGGCGTTTTGCCGGGCCGGTTTCGCCCTCCGGCCGGCCCGATGTCCCGGATTCGGTTTTCTGCCGCGCGGACAGATGCGGCAGGAACCCGAGAGGTTTGC
>ENA-ORND01002249-ORND01002249.1-human-gut-metagenome-genome-assembly--contig:-NODE-2249-length-11939-cov-2.962639_pt1 | contig 11939 bp, 16 predicted proteins | sample MGYA00242111_ERZ509014 | MGnify/ENA primary metagenome ERZ509014 (study PRJEB26280, sample SAMEA2338694) | human gut metagenome | biome: human gut; feature: human-associated habitat; material: faeces... | reverse complement strand
TGGACAGAGAATATCCACGTCCGAGCCGCTTTCGCCTTTGCATAATTTATACCCGCATATCGGGCAGGATGCGTACATTTTCATTTTTGCTCTCTGTTTTCTAATTTCTGTATTATTTATATCCGATAGTTCACATCGTCAAATCGTTATTGTAAACAGTTAATTATTCAGCCATAACGCTTTTCAGCGATACTTTCTTTATTCTCAAAGAGAAAAGCAGCATTATCATTTCATATATAACAACAAATGACACCAATGTAATCAGTAAATTTAACCAATCAAAGTTATATTCAGGCATATTTTCAACATTCGAGAAAACGAACGTCACCACCAATTTGAGTAGCCCATACTGATACAGAGTACCGATTATAAAACCGACACAAGCAAACGGACGGTATGCCCCAAGTACCGTTTTGCTACAAGATGCATTGTCGTAACCCATTATGCGCATCATGGCGACTGTTTTTGAATTGCCTTTAACGACCTCGGAGAGCGACAGAAGCAACGACAAAAAAGCAAGTATCAATCCTATCATAAATATCATCCACGCGAATGTTGCGCTTGATAAGTCTATCATAGATATTGACATCTGCACCATTGCCGAAAAGCAGAACGCAGCAAATGCGATAAAAAATGCGAGGACTTTTTTGCTGCACAGAGTAGCGCGTTTCAGACTTTGTAAAAAAGATAATTCTTTTACGCTCGCTTTTCCGTTCTTTATTTTTGTTTGTTTGCGTTCGTACATTAAATCTAATGCGGGTCTTTTTAATTTAAGAAATGCGTATAACACGGAGAACATAGTAAAAGCGACTGCCGGAACAATTACCAACAATAGCAACAGTGATAAATGGAACTGCAAAGGAATATCAGGCAAAAGCCCGTCTGCATTTTGTGTCGCATAAAAATTCGGGAGATAGGCATACGCCGCACAAAATCCCGCAATACAACCGATCAATACACTCAGCCCGAACACCCAAAAATATTTTGCAACGGAGAGGTTAGAATAACCTATTGCCTTTAATATTCCCAACTCTTTGCTGTGTGCGTCGATATAATTTTTGATATAGAAGATGAGCAAAATCGCAGAAGTAATGCCTAAACACCCGCCTGTAACTGCTACTGTAATTTTGCCCATAGAAAGCTGCGCATCATAAATTGCTTTTCCAGCAGCCGATAATGCCGAGCCGTCAACGGTTGCCAAATCAATGTTATAATTCAAAAACATAGTACAAACGAATACGGCGCAACAAGTAACTATGGAAATGCTAAACAATTTGACAATATCTTTTAAGCCGATAATCATACTTTACCACCCGATTTCATACGCTGTCTTTTGAACAGGGTTGTGTAAAACTTCGGAAATTCTACCGCTGTTCATCTTTATAATGGTGTTAGCCATTTCGGCTATGTTTTGGTTGTGTGTAACCATAACGATAGTAAAACTGTTTTCATCGTGTAGTTTGGATATGTAGTCAAGTACCTGTCTGCCCGTATTTTCATCAAGTGCGCCTGTCGGTTCGTCTAAAAACAGCACTTTGGGTTTTTTGGCAAGTGCGCGTGCTATGGATGCTCGTTGTTGTTCTCCGCCCGAAAGTTCGTTTGGATATTTCTTTGCCTTATTTTCAAGCCCGACAGCATTTATAATTTCGCCGTATTCTTTATTGTTTGCAAGGTCTGCGCCCATGCGCACATTCTTTTCAACGGTCAAATTAGGGAGCAAGTAGTATTGCTGAAAAATAAACCCTATTGTATTTTTGCGAAATTTTGTCAACTCTGTATCCGTTAACGTCGTTATATCCGTGTCGCCATAGAGAATTGAGCCGTTGTCAGGACGTTCAAGACCGGATAATACATTGAGTAACGTAGATTTTCCCGAACCCGACGCGCCGAGAATGGCGACAAAATCTCCGTCAGAAATTTTTATATCAATGCCTTTGATAACCTCGGTACGGCTTTCTCCCGCGCCATAAGATTTTTTTAGTCCGATAGCGTTAATCATCCGATGCACCCCCTTTGATTTGATTGAGGACAGAAATACGCACTTCTGTAAGCATTTTTCCCGTTTCTTCCGGTGTAAAAGCACACATCTTTGTGGCTATCAGTGCCGCAATACCGTGTGTATATACCCATAAATGTTGATAAAGTCTTTCTGCGTCGTTTTGCGTAAGATCATAGCTATCTTTTACCGATTTCAAAATAATGGGGTAGTTATCGTCAATAATAGGAAGAACATTCTCCATAGTAGGATTTTGAGCTTGCTCCGTCATGAAAAGCAGTTGAAACAGTTTAGGTTCGCGGACGGCAAAATTTAGATATTGCATACCTACGCCTTTGAACGCGGGTGTGGCTTTTAAGCCTTCCGTTATATACGAAGAATACAAAATTTTTGCTGCCTTTACGGTTTCAGTCAGCACTTCCTCCATATTGTCAAATACAGTAAAAATGGGGCAGGCAGAACTGCCAAGTCTTTTTCCCAAAGCCCTCGCCGTTAATTCGGAAGTTCCGTTCTCCCTGATAATGTCTAATGCGGCATTGACTATCTGTTCTTTTGTAAATTTCGCTTTCGGTGGCATTTTTATTACCTCTATTTAGATTTAATGTTCTATAACATTTGTTTTATTATAGCATCGTTGTTCCTTATTGTCAACACATTTTGATATAAAAGATCCCTCTGCTTACAGAGCAGAGGGAAATAAGATGTCTTAATTTATATCAATTCAATTCTTTTGCCGCCCTTACTTATACCCGCATATCGGGCAAGATGCGTACATTTTCATAATTTCGTTCAACTTATCGGTATGCGAATAACCGTTTTCAGCTTTTCGGGTGCCGCCTTTCGAGGATCGGACAGATATATTTCATGGTGCAAGCGCGTATCAGTCAAATCGAATGCATTGCCCTGCGTTTCGATAAATGTGCGCATTGCGGATATTGTCGCCGGTTCGCTTTCGTAGCTCCCGATGTGCATACATTGGACACAGAGCTCTTCGTCAAGCGTAAAAAATTCGGCGGCGGAAAGGTCGAGCTTCTTCTTTGCAGAACCTTCCTTGACAGCCCATTCAAAGTCTGCTTTTTTGACAAAATCGGGCAAGCGTATCATCGAGATCCAGCAAAGGTCGTCCTTGTGGGCGTAATCGAAAGGCTTTCCGTCGTTCATACGCCACAAGCCTTCGAGCGGCGGAACGACATAATCAAAATATCCTTCGAGCTTATGTTTTCCGAGCTTACTCATTTTCAGCGTATAAGAGACGGCATATAATATTCCGATTGCACGCTTATATTCGCCGTTCTCGTCGTTCGGGTTGCCCTGACCTCGCACCGCAACATAATTCATGGGCGGGACGCGCACCACCGCAGGTTTTTGGGGTGGCAGATAAAATTCTTTATATTCTTTTTTATAATCAAAAGCCATAAATCACCTCATTTCAGGCAACGGCGCGATGTATATGCCGAGTTTGTGGAATTCATACCATGCGTTTATCACTTTTTCTTCCGCAACTTGCAGGGCAAGCATAACTTCTTTCGCAAATTCCATCGTAGCGGTTCCGTTTGCGGTTACGATATTGTTATCGCTCACCGCCTGACGATGTATAAATTGCACTTCGTTTATATAGGCGGCGCCCGCCGATTCTTTAAGTTCGGTAAGATCGTTCGCCGTATGTTTTCCGTAATTGAGTGCGCCGATTGTTCCCAAAAAGCGGCAGGCATCGCAGATCGCCCCCAATAATTTGCCCTCTTTGATCGTCTTTTCGACGAGCGGTTTTATCATGTAGGCTTTTTCGCTGTGCCACGACATTCCACCGATTAGTATGAGCGCATCGTATTCTTCGGGTATGCTTTTCAAATCGTAATCAGGTAGAACAGAAAAGCCACCGATAGATTTTACAGGATCAGTTGTTAGCGAAACAACTTTATTTTCAAATTGTCCTCCGCCTATCATCGTAATGGCGGTGGATAGATACGCCGCTTCAAAGTCCGCCCATTGATCGAGTAAAAAGTACATTATTCTTTTCATGATTTATTCTCCTTTTTTTCTTGCATTATAGCAAAGAGAACATGACAACAGTGCGTCATCGTTCCGAATAATTTTTCAGCATTTCTCCTATTCTTTGCCGTAATTCTTGACGAAAGCTGATCGGTTCAAGTATATGTACATGACTGCCGAAAGAGAGAAAGTATCCGTATACCCACTCGTCAAATATCATTGTCGTATCGACGATAAAAGTGCCGTCCTCGGTTTTTGTTATATCTTCCGGGTTAAATTCGTCATAAATGCGGTAAGCAACAGCTACGTCAAAAACAGCCCGAATGTGTACCTTACTTTGAGTGGGAATAATTTCAGGGACTACGGATGGCGGCGTATATTCCTCTGCATCAAATGTTTCAGGCAGCACACATATATCAAGCATGCGATTGATTTTGAATGTCCGATAGTCATTTTTCAAAAGGCAAAAAGCCTGAACATACCACGATTGGCCTTGAAAAACAAGTTTCAAAGGATATACCCTGCGCTGCGAAATTTCTCCTGCTGAATCCGGATAAGAGAATGCGAGCGTTTTCTTTTGCAGAATTGCATTTTTTAAGGCATCGAACTTCCCGCGATCTTGCGCAGGATTACTCCAACGGGAAAAATCAATCTCTATCCAATTTGTATTCTTTAATGAAAAAAAAGTGCTGAGTTTTGAGAGAGCCTTATCGTTTGCATGTCCGGTCGGTAAAAGCATTTTTACACCAAGAAGAATTTGCTCTTTTTCTTCGTCCGACAATACTGCTTTATCAAGAACATACCCATTCAATAAAGAAATACCGCCTCCTTTGCCCTGCGTAGTGCATACAGGTACTTTGGCAAGCGTAAGCGTTTCAATATCTCGCAAAATCGTGCGCTTGGAAACATTCAGTTTATCTGAGAGTTCTTGTGCAGTCACAGTACCCTTTTCGAGCAAAATATATACAATTTCAAATAGTCTTTCGATTTGCATAATTATTTTTTGTTCGGCTTTCTTTTAATGGATAATATTTTTATAAAATCGTCAAATAAAGAACTATCCTTCGGTTCAAACATTATCCATTTACCGTCACGATACGTCTGTGCTTCGTCATAAACTTTTTGCGTTTCTTTTGAATAACCATCTCTGCTTGCCTCAAATTTAGCCCTCTCCTCTTGCCCGAATACCACCATAAAACCGATACAGTTTTCTCTTGCATAGAGAGCGCACAGCGTTTTCCCGCCCCGACGGTATTTATATTCATACTTCCACATCTTACCGCCGCTGTTCCACAAACGCTCCATTTCATATTTCGCATCAATCGACTCAGTCAAGGAAAGCCAAATATTATACAGCGGTTTACCGACTAAACTTATGATTTCTTTCTCGCTCGGACATTTATCAAGCATAATTTCCCTCTGTTGTTTTTCTGAATTATACCATAATAAACATGACAACAGCAAGTCATCTTATAAAAAACTCCCGACAAAATTGCCGGGAGTTTTTTATTTACTCATTCACTTTATCTCAAAAAGAAATTATTCTTATACACCAAACAGTTTTCATAAGCATCATACACTTGGTTGCTTATTCGCCTTTCTTAACATTCTGTGATAAGACGGATCTTCCGACTTTGCCTTTGTTATCGGCTGCAATATACCGTCCTTTATAAATTTTTCTATTCTTAATGCAAGAAAACTGTCACCAATTCCAAGCGAATAGTTCCCTAACACTTTTCCTATTAAGTAAGCCTCCATAAATTCATCTTCCTGCTTGTTTAACTCGCGAAAAATAAATGAATCGTAAAAATCCTCAGGAACACTTACAAGTTGTCGGTTGACAACTGCCCGAAGCGGTGCATTTTCCTGTTTGAGCTGATCCCAGCAAAAGGATAAGGCGTACATGTAGTTTACCGGCAACTTTTGTCCAAGACGTGCTAAATTTCCCCATTGGTGAGGTGCTACTTCCCCCCAGCCAGAGTACATCACTACGGTTCCATCCGGCATTACATGAAAGTCAGGAAGTTTTATATAGTTAATATCAAGATTTTCAAAGCCAATAGATTTTAGTTGATTTATTAACCAATAAAATCCGCATGTTTCATCAGGAGTGTCACTTGTCCAAATTCTAATAGATTCACCCTTTTTAGCGCGGCAAAACAACTCTTTTAAGTTCTTTTTTGCGGTACTCAGCATCTCCAACGCCGCAGGTTTTACATCGTCAGGATAAAAATTTACAAGACATTTTAGTGCCTTCTCTCGCTGTTCCCCTATCTCTTGTTCAGTTATATCGCCAAAGCTCAGCGAAAGAGGAAAACAGAAAATATCGTTTCGCTCAATTTCAAGAGGTATCATACTTTCCCAGTTAATACGTTCTTTTTGTTCTGACTCTTTGACAATTTTTTGAATTTCTTCCTGATTTTGAGACTGGCTTTCCCCAGCAGCTCCGACAATAATAGCAGAACTTACTGCATCCGTAAATTTCCGTTTATGTGCTGCAACAGAAAGACATCCCGCAGCACTTTCGCTAAATACTACTTCCATTTTGTTACTTCCTCTATATCCCTATATATAAAACTGCAAACTTTATTTTGACTCATCAATTTCACGCTCAAAGACTGAAAATTTCCAATCATCTGTTCCTGAAATCAATCTCCACCCCTGCCTTCCGTATTCATTCAGTTTTTCGATATATCTTTCCATTTTTACATGAACATTAAACGAAGGTTCTGCACTTAAATCTACGGTCATGTATTCGTATTTTTTCATAAATTTACCTCCTCTCTGTATTTTTTCTTAGGCTCAAAGAAATTCCCTGTTTTTTGGCTTCCTCCTGCAACAATGTCGCCGCCAAAGATGCTTTCTCTTTCAGTAACTCTGTCTTATCTTCTTGCAAAACATTCATCACTTTTTCAAGTTGATGCAATGATAACAGATTGACCGCCGTGCAAAACAGTGTTTTTCTTCGACCGTCATTACATTCCGATAAGAGCCAAAGCAAAATTTTCTCCTTTTCTTCCTGTTCCCTGATATAAGATCGGATGTCCTTTTTTGCCCTTTCAGCATCCGCTCTCCTGTTTCGATAGGTGATAAATGAATCAACCACATCTTCTTCACCATAATGCTCGCAGGGATATTTTTTGCATTCAAAGCAAAATTCGATGCCGCCCTGTTCAATGCTACACTTTGCTATACGGCAAGACTGATTTCCTGCCCCGCCCCCGCAAGAAGGGCAATATCCACCGACGTACATCGGGCACAGAGCACAATTCAATCCGCACAGCGAAAAGTATCTGTTTTTTCTCTCAAACCCTTTCATCCTTTGCCTTCCTCTTACAACTTCTTTCTCATAACAAGTTCCCCACCGTTGTCTTTTACAACTTCAAAACCTACTCTATGATACATGTTTACAGCAAAATTCTCTTTTTGCACGGACAATGAGACGGAAAGAAAGCCCGCATCTTTCAGGACAGCAAACATCTCATTCAACAGACGTGTCCCTATCCCCTTCCCTCTGCACTCTTTTGCAACAGCAATAGCAAGCGATGGTGTATTATCATCGATATGGGCAAAATCGTTTGCTATCCTCGTCCATACCGCGCCGACAATTTTGTTATCGGTTTCGGCAACAAGGCAAATATCTCCTTTTTCCGTTCCAAATTCCTGATAATAAATCTTTAATTCAGGTAGTTCTACTATACTTTTGGGAGGTGTTTTCACACCATGCGGAACGTAGATCGCCAGATATGTAAACTCTTTCAATAGAGAATATTCTTCTGTTTTCATTCTTCTGACGATAATTTCTTTCATTTTAATTTTTATGCTCCCGCAAATTATGTAGATTAATTTGAACAATCCGGTTAAAAAAACGTAAGTCAACAAGCAAAGTTTATTCCGTTACATCGTGGGACAATTTATTCATTGTTCTATGCCGTTATTTATCTTCATAATTGTAGCAATTCAGCTTTTCTTGCAATTTTTCCGCCAGTTTCCCAATGTGTACCCCATCCACAAAAGAATGGTGAACTTGCACGGAAAAAGGAAGTAACAGCCGTTCATCCTTTTCGTAAAATTTACCCCAATCGAAAAGCGGCGTTGCATTATCTTTTTTGCCCGAATTTGTATGCGAAATATGTCGATACGTTACCCACGGCATAGGCGAAAATTGAAACACGTCATTGCTGAGCGGTCCCGTAAAATAATCTTTTTGCATCTCCGCCTTATGTTTTGCTGTTTTGCAGTATTCTTGCATACTGCCCTCAAACGGCACGTTTACCACTTTGAAAAGTTCTGTTGCCTTATCAAGATATGTAAATGCCGTGTCTATCTTATCAAACAAAACTATTTTGCCATCTAAAAAACGGTACCTGAACTCTTCGATCTGATTCGCACACTCTGTTACCATATAAATCAGCGAAAAAGTAAATGACAACCCTTTCTTTTTAATTTCGCGGTAAAACTTCGTAACATCCAGCTCAAAGGTTACACAAAAACTCGGTTCTATGCAGTTTCGGAAAACCGCGCAATGCGTGGCTCTTTTCCATGTCTTTTCATCAATTACCCTGTAAGCATTCATCTTCTTCCCTCACTGACAAACAATTATTTACCCTTAACTTTTCCGACATACAACAGATGATCGCTGTATGCATAATACTGCGGATTTTCGCACACACGCAAGGAAATTTCGAGATAGGTTTTGCGTACCTCTTCGTCGGAATTTTCGATTTTTGTCAGACGCGGACCCGTCAGACCTTCCTGTCCCAACAGAGCAAGTTTCTCAAAACCGAGTTCGTCAAAAAACGGCAACACTTCCAGACTGTTGATAAAGGTTGCCTGCGTAAAAGCCATACCGCTCCAAGATTCGTCCCTCTCCATACGGTCAAACAGATCCATTGCGGGTTCGTGTATCAACTGTTCAGGAGCTGTATCGAGATAATAGTTCAGTCCCGCTGTAAGCGTAATAAACGACGTAAACAAAATACCGTCTTTTGCAAGGTGCTTTTTTGCTTCTAAAACGCATTTCTTTCTGTCCTCAACGTCGGACAAATGATAAAGCGGTCCCATGATGAGCACATTATCGAAAATCGAAAGGTCGAGAGCAGATAAATCCCGCGCATCACAGACATACGCTTTAACCTGTACACCATACTCTTGAAATTTCTGTTTTGCAAGTGCAATGTTGTTTTCACTCAGATCGACAAGGGTCACGTCGTACCCCTGCTTTGCAAGCCACACGCTGTATCTGCCCGGACCGCCTCCGATGTCCAAAACAGTTTTCCCCCGCAGATATTTTTTCAGATAATGTTTTGCAATCTCAAACTCAAAGTGGAAACCTTCCAGACGTTCCCATTCTAACTGAGCGTTTTTATTATAGTTTTCCTTCACGATCTCGGTATCGTTATTCTTCTTTTTTTTCAGCATACACTTTCCTCTCTATCCCTTTAACCGCGCCAACATCTTTTTAAGATTTTCCTCGTTCTGTTCGTCAGAAACCGTGGGGTCTTTGGTAAATCGTTCACAAGGGAGATGGTCGCATTTTCCGCAATTTGTCTGCCCCTTCTGATTAACACAGCAATCGTAAACTTTACAGACATCCTCTCCCGTATATTGTAGCCAATACACTTTTCCTTTTATTTTGCGGCAACCTTCACATGTTTTGGGAAACAGTCCGCATTCGATGCACACCACGCCGCAAGGAGAAGGCTCTACAAATTCATCCTTCCAAAGCCACCACGGGCATTTGAAAAGATCGGGGTTTTCGGAATTTACAAAATATTCGACGGCTCGATATAAATACAACTGACAACGATCGATGAGTTCTCCGCGCAAAGAACATTCTTCTTCGTAAAGCTGCTCTGCGGTTTTCCCTTTCAATGATTCTATGGTCGTGTATCCCATCGCAATAAGGTCTTTTTCCGTTGTCTTTCCCACATTAGGGATTTTGCGAAGTTCACTCATCTCTTTCTCCTATCAAAACCACTTACTTTTCTCATCTCTAAAAACAGGTTCACTACCTTCTTGATAAGGATTATAGTTATTGATATTGCAACCATATTCTTTCAGAAAGCAGATTTTACCATTTTCCCATTGAATTAAAGAAAGCCCATCGAACTCCTCTTTTCTGCCATCATCCATTTCGTTGCAGAAATACCACTCTACAATCGTCTGTTCGTCCTTGTGAAAAAACTGTTTAATATCCCACGTCTTAACGCTACCGCGTGTATTCCATTCTTCAAACCAATGCTTAATAGCGTTTATTCCTGTATATTTCGGACCCCAACTCTCTACATAAACAGCACCTTGACAAAACAAGTCCTCTATTCCTTCGCAGTTTTTGTCTATCCACATTGAAAACCATTTTCTAATTTTAAGTTCTCTTTCTTTCTGCATTATTTCATCCCATCCTCTTTATCAAATTACTTGCCCATTCAATTATATCTTGACTTTTTTCGTTAAATACTTCCTCGCTATATTCAGTAGAAAATCCGTTACATTCTTCAAGAATTTTTTTATCAGTATTTCCTGCAATATTAAACAATTCTCGCATTGATGAAACATAAGAGCCTGTTTCATAAAAGTTTTTCATCCTTATTACAAATCGAGCCGACTTATATACATCTTTGAGCACAACCATATTTCTTGCGTGCAAAAAATTATGTGAAGCAACATGATATATATTACAAACTCCAACCCTGACAGCTTGTCTTATATTTTCTCCCGTAAAAGTATCTTTCAGAAAATCCAAACTCCCCACATACGGTTTCGTATCAAGATAGAGTTGTAACAAATCATACTTTTCCCACGCTAAAAGCTCTTCTTTCCCTGCCACAAAGCCGCAAAGCATTTCCCTGCACCCGTTTGTATCTAAAACCTTGCGATAGGTTTGCAAATCGGAAAAAGATACTCTATCGAGGATAACAACAACATCAATATCGCTCGTCGAGGTTTGTTCTCCTCTGCCATAACTGCCTTGCAATCCAAAACATATTATCCTATCGCCAAACGACTGTAAAAGTTTTTCCTTAAAATCATCTATCCAAAATTCCATGTTTGAAAATTGTTTCATAAAGTTGCACCACAACATTGAGCTTTGTTCTTTTCTTATATTATACATAAAAAAAGTTGAAAGAGCAAGTGACCACCCTCTCTTTCTCTATTATATAATCGCCTATATAATCGCCGTGCCTTAGCATCGTATAAATTTTATATCAATAAACTGACAAGTTTTACAGTTCTGAATTGTGTTATATATTCTTTTTCGATGAAATTAGCCTACAAGCATAGATTTTTTTGAGTTCTTATTTTTTAAATTAAAAAAGCGCAAGATTTTCTTGCGCTTTTCCTTATTATATTATTTCAAAATGTGCCAGAGTCTCTTTGATAGCCAAAACCATTTTTTCAGTCGGATGCGATCTCGGACGTTTTAACTCTTCGACTGCGTTAGGAGCATCATACATTGGCAACCCCAAATTACGCTTAACCTCCGCAATATATGCCGTATGCACTTTGAAGCCATAGTTTTCTTCAACATAATTTTGGATATCCTTATATGTCGTTTTAGATTTCGGCTTTCGCCCTTCGGCACGTTTAAGCGCATCTTTTAATGAAATCTTACCTTCTCCCTCGCCAAACTCGACATCAACTACGATATGACTGTCAGGCTTTTTTTGGAAAGCAGTACCAGTGTCTCTACATTAGTCGTTTGCCGCTATATATCCAAATTGTCGCACAGATGTCGATAGTTCAAATCCTGTTTTCCTGAAAATTAACGAAAAAGCAGCCCTAAAATATTATCTTTACTTCACTTTTCATAAATACTCGTTTTTGCCGCATAAATAGCAAAAAACCATGAAAAACGTACTGTTTTTCATGGTTTTTTTGTCTTGCAGCCTTTTCGTCTGCAATCATGGCTGCCCCTGACAGACTCGAACTGACGACACTTCGGTTAACAGCC
>ENA-ORND01002245-ORND01002245.1-human-gut-metagenome-genome-assembly--contig:-NODE-2245-length-11950-cov-3.197394_pt1 | contig 11950 bp, 10 predicted proteins | sample MGYA00242111_ERZ509014 | MGnify/ENA primary metagenome ERZ509014 (study PRJEB26280, sample SAMEA2338694) | human gut metagenome | biome: human gut; feature: human-associated habitat; material: faeces... | reverse complement strand
TAAAAATGATGCATTGCCAGTTTATTCATTAAGTAATAAAGAAGGGTTAAATGGTGCATCTACAATTTTGTATGCACAGGTGCAGGAAGATTTAAAAAAGGAATTTCCAAATGGGTATTACGTTTTGCCAAGTTCCATCCATGAAGTATTGATTGTGGATCAGAGTTTTGTAGAAGAACCATTGGATTTATTTGCTTTAAAAGAAGCAGTATTAGAGGTAAATTATCAAGTTGTAGAGCCATCAGAATTTTTATCAAATGAAGTGTATGAGGTAAAAGGCCCAGATTTTCAATTAGAGAAAGCAACATTTCTAAATCACAAAAAAGAAAAAAAGATGGAACGATAAGATCAACGGGTGGGACTCATAAGAGTCCCATCTATTTTTTTATGGAGGAATCAACGAATGCCATTATTTGAATACGAAGAAATTGATCAGTTAACGAAAGAAGATCTGCCAGTCTATAAAATACCAAAAAGTATCCAACAGACGATAGATATTACAGCCATTGCAAAGAATGGAGTGTTTTGTCATACACCGAAAAAAAGAAAAAGAGGAGAAAAAGCTTCTTTAGTGATCAACAGCGATTATACAGTAACTACAGGTAATGTTACTTATTCTACTGTCTTTGATTATGATGAAAGCAGTTCAACATTCTTCTTATTCTATATCGATAGTACTGCTACAACTATCAATGCTTTAGAAATTTCTGAAGGTACTCTTATCGCTCAAGAAATCAGTTTGACAAATTCTGGAGCTGAACTTCTTTCTACAAGTTGGTATATTAAGACAGAAGACTATAAGAAGATTGAAGGTACTTATGTCTATATCGGTGAAAAAGGAAAAGAATATGTTATCGTTGATGATTCAGAAGTTGTTAAAATTACAACTAATGTCAATGGAGAATATGTTTTAAAAGAATATACTGGAGATGATAATCTTCGCTTCAGTTATTATAATGATCAAATATGTTTGACATTTAGAGATGATAATTCAGGCTTATTCATCTATATCTATACAGATGGAGTAACATTTAATTTCTTTGATCAATTCCATTATATTCAAAGTGCTTTAGTTGATAATCAAGGCTATTTCACTGATGGTACTAATGTTTTATCTATCGGTGGTAAAGCTATTTATTACAATGGAACAAAAGCTACTTTAGTCAGTGCTCAAGGCGATAAGATTGTATTTACAGTTAGTGGAGTAACTTATACTGCTACTATTTCTGGTTCAACTGCGGTTGTTTCTGGCGGTGAAAGTGATGTCACTTTAACTAAAGGTGACTTTGATCTTAAAAACTTTGCTGGTACTTGGACCGATAGTGGAACAGAATATACTTTAACAACCACCGAAAAAGAAGATGGTTCTTTACAATATTCCTTCACCTTCGGAGCCAATACATTAACTGATTATCAAGTATCTGTTGAAGATGGAAAAACTAAAGTTACATTCTCAAATTTAAGTACAATATATACTATTACTCTTGGTGATAATGGAGAAACTACTTTAACAGTTACTTCTTCTATTCCTCTTCCTCCACCACCTCCACCACTTCTTTAATTTAAAATTTATTGATTATAAATGCTAATGTTGAGTTTTCTTGACATTAGCTTTTTTATTTTTTACTTTTATAAAATCTCTAAAAAGGTAGAATTCTACCTTTTTAGAGAAAATAGCATTTAAAATAATTTTTCTGATACTAACTAGTTAATGAATTTGTTAGAGCTTTCATATAGACGTTTTTTGTTTTTTTCTTTTATTTTCTTTTTTACATGTTATACTTATTTTTGATTATTCGGAGGGTTATATGAATAAGAAAATCTTTTTACCCGCTATCTTGTTAGCTTTAACATTAACTAGCTGTGGAAATCCCGTCACTTCTTCTAGCGCCTCATCAAGTTCTAGTTCTTCTGTTACTTCTAGTACTGTAAGTTCTAGTACAACTTCTTCTAGTTCTTCTTCCTCTTCTTCTAATACTGCTTCATCTAGTACACCTTCTTCTTCAACTAGTTCTTCTTCTAGTTCTAGTTCTAGCTCTTATACTCCAAACACTTCTGGTGCTTATAGTGAATGGCCAACAGCAGATTTAGCTGAATTAGGTTTTACTATTCCAGAATATCCTGCTGATAGTTATGATTTTTATGATTTTACTATTGTTGGTTTAGGCATTACTTTATATTGCTATAAGGGAAATCTTGATGCCTCTTCTATTCTTGAATATGGTGAAATCTTAATTGATAATGGTTTTACTTTTGTTCAAACAAGTGGAGAAGTTGATCTTTATTTAAGTGCTGATGGCACAGTTAATATCGGTGTTGGTTACTATAGTGATTTAAATTGCTTAGTAATTTCTTTAGCTAGTGTTGCACAAGCTGAAGCATGGCCAGAAGACAAAATTAATAATTTCTTCGGCTATGAAATTTCTGTTCCTTCTGTTCCAGGAGTAACAGAATATTATTGGACTACTACAACAAACTCTGAAGATGCTGCTATTACCTTTACAAGTGAAACAGATGTTAAAGATGCTTATCTTCAAACTTTAACCGATGCTGGATGGGTTTATGAATATATTGAAAGTGATACTTCTTTAGGTTATGAAATTGGAGATTATTATTTAGCTACTAACGTTAATTATCCAAGCGCAGGTGTTATGTTCTATTTAGAAGAAGGAACATATTATATTCAACTTACTATACTTGATATAGCTACTAGTTGGCCAACTGAATTAATTCAACAATATTTTGGAGAAGTTGAAATTCCAAGTTTCCCAAATGTTGAAGAATATTATGTTGATGATTCTCAATATGAAGATTATGGTCTTTGCATTGAATTAGCTAATGCTGATGAAACATATGAAGAAACATATAAAGCAACTTTAGTTGCTGCTGGATTTACAGTTAGCTTTGATTCTTCTAGTGATGCTTATGTTGGTGTTGATCCAACAGGAAAAGTAGAAGTTATGTTCTATTTATATGATGATAAATTTGAAATTCAAATTTATGATTATGTTCCAGTTGTTGTCAAAGAAAATGAACTTACATTTGCTGATGAAACTTATATTCAAGAAAAGAATGCAGATAGCACAACTTGGATTAAAGATGATTACACAGTAACTGTTACAAAAGGTTCTTCTTCAACAGGAGTTGGAAATACTAATTATTTCTCAAATCCATTGCGTTTATATAATGGACAACATGTTGTTATCAGTTGGGGAGAAAAAGCTGTTACTTCATTAACTATTGATTCCAGTTCATCCAGTAATAAAGCTGATATTACAACAATAGGAAATGTTGTTGGTGGAGAAATTACTTATGGTTTTGAAACAGCAACAATTACAATTGCTGAAGGTGCAACTCAAGTTGAATTTGATATAGTTACTAAAGATAGCTATAAACAATGCCATCTTGCTTCTATAACATTTAACGAATAAAAACATTAAATTTGGACTGGCATTGCCAGTCCTTTTCTTTTATATAAGAAATAAAATAAAAAAATGGATATTTTGTTGACAAATGTCGAAAAACTTAGTACCATAAAACAGCAATGGAGTATTAATTTCTATGTCCCAAGCGAAATTAATATATAAATTGTATTATCTATCATCGATTCAATTATGCTTAAAGAATGCAAGTTGAATTTTTTTTGTGTAATAAGCAAATATGATATTGAAAGGAAAAAATTAAAATGAAAAATCAAGAATTATTTTACCAGCCGTTGCATTATTAACTATTTCCACAGTTGCTGCTGCTTCTAGCACAGTCGCTTGGTTTGCTGCTTCCCGTGATGTAACAGTTACAGGTAATACTGTTACAGTTGTTAATCCAGAATCAGCATTAAACGTTACTTTAGCACATCTTACAGGAACAACAGAAACAACAAAAGATCAAACTTTAAACTTACCTTTATATATGCGTGATGGCTCTGTTAATATTGATGATAATGGTCAAGCATATAAACAAGATATTGTTACTAAGGAATATGTTGCTGCTAACTATACTACAGAAAATGATAGTGAAGGAAATCCTATTTATCGCGCAGCTTCTTGGAAAATGACATTTAAAATGGTTGCTGATTCAGCAGATAATTATGCAGTATTCTTTAATACTAAAGATTTAGCAACTAAAATTAAAGCAACAGTTGATGAAGGCAATACAAACGAAAAAATTAAAGAATCATTTAGAATTGCATTTGTTGCAGGTAATGTTAAGTCTGTTTTAGCTCCTTTTGCTGAAACTGATAATCAACTTACATATGTCAAGGCTGCAGGAGCAGAAAAAGCAGAATCTGCTTTAGGAACATATAATGCAATAAGAATAATCAATACCGCTACAAGACAACCAACAGAAATTGCTAGTGGTGCTGCTCAAACTAATGCTTTAACTGCTGCTAATGGATATATTGGAACTATTACAACAGGTGCTGAATTAGAAGTTACATGCTACGCATGGTTTGAAGGTATGGATCCTTCATGTGTTGTAGATAATGGTATTTCTACAAAAGTTACAATAGTTCTTGATTTCTACGCTTCAAGACTTTTAAACGCTTAATTATTCAGTACTAAAAACTTGAAAAAAATAAATTTGTTGTCTTTGTTTTCTTATGCGTGGTATACTAAGATAAATCTGAGGTTATACCATTATATAGATTCTAGAAAAGGAGCTTATCGTGAGCAATAAAAAGAAAATTCTATTAGGAGTTGCATTTACTTTAGATGCAGCACTAACAATTGCATTATTTGTTATTTCGATAATTATGCTTGTTACTATGCCTAAAACTCAAACTGATTTCATCATTGCTCAACAAACTCCGGGTTTGATTCCTTATTTACAAACTCATTCAACTATTTATTTAGTTTCTTGTGTATTGCCTTTGGTCATTTTGTTAGCTGTTAATGTTTATGCTTGTATTAGATTTATCAAAAAGGTCTATGCAAAGAAAAAAGTTGAGCTAAATGATCTTAGTGATGATGAAAAAGAGAAGCTTAGACAAGAAATTTTGAACGATCTTCAAAAGAAAGATTAAAAAAACTTTACAAAAAACAACTGTTTTGATAAAATTTAACCTGTAAAAGGCAAAATATCAGCAATGATGTGACGCAAAGCTACAGGGTCTAAAATTTAATGAAAATTAGATAGCCAGTTACCTTACTTGGAATGTGATGAAAAAACACTACGTTCGATGATAGGTAGCTGGTTTTTTTATCGGATTCATTGGGACAAAAGACGAGACGATTATAATACGACTATATATTTCTAATTGGCAGCATTATTGTTGCTAGATTTATTTTGGTACACGAAAGGGGTTATCGTGGTTAATTTAGAATATGTAAAAAAGAGAAGGAGAAAGAAGATTGCGGCAGCGGTTTTTGGCATCAGTGCCATTGTTGTCGTGACTTTTGTGTTGCTTTCTTTTTTGGGTCAAAATCTAGGTTCATTTACTATTAACCTTAAAGGCACAGGTGTCTCTTTATCTTTATCGGAGAAATCTTCGATGGAAAATCAGACATCTTATTTGCAAATTGGCAGTGTTCCGCCAATGGATACTTTTACTTATGGAATGCTTGATGATAGTGCGGATATCGATAATGAAGAGACGGATTATCTTATGGGCGCTCAATATAATGTTAAAGGTGAAGTTGTTGATCTCAACTATCTTAAATATACTTTCTTTCTAAGCAATGTCGGACCAACTATTGCTATGTTTGATTTCAGTTTGAAATTCTTAGATAATCAAGATGGTGGCAATGTTGATAATACTGATGTTAAGGATATTCTTCGTATTGGTTTATATAGCAATACAGAAAAAGATGAACATAATGTTACTTATTATGCTAGAAAAGGAAAGAATATTAATATTGTTGATGGCAAGGAAACTTTCAATGAATATGTAAGTGATACCAACAGAAGTCTATGCACTAATTTTGCTGACGATGAAACTGTTTTAAGCTTTAGAGTGAAAAATTTTGCTCCTAATTCTCAAATTAGGTACACGGTTTTGTTCTGGCTTGAAGGCAGTGATCCAGATTGTACAGGCGTTCCTAAAGACGAGTCTAAAGTTAGATTAGGAATTGAAATTAATGCATATGAAAATCAAGAATAGATTAAAGCAATCACTTGGTATCAGATTCTTTTCCTTGGTGTTTTTAGCTCTTTTAAGCTTGGTTGGAGGAACGGCAGCCTGGTATCAATATTTATCGCGTGCAGGTTTTGGCTTTGAAGGTGTTTCTATTGGAAATACTGCTCTTATGGAAATAGGTTTTATCAGCAATGTTCAACTTGATGATTACAAAGCTTATGATTTGAGCATAGATGAAAATAATTCTAACATCTATTGGTCTCATAGTGAGATCAGCGAAGATGTTTTAAATTATGTTTTATCTTCTAATGGTTATGCCTATAATAAACTTTTTCCTGTATCTAGTGGCTCTTTTGATGGAACTTCAGATTTTTCTTTGATTGGAAATCCATATTATCTTGAAGATGGTTTTACTCCGGCTAAAAAATTTGGATATTTATATTTGCCTTTAGTCTTTAGAGTTAAAGATGTTGATAGCCAAGAGTATTTATCTGGTAAAAGTATTTATCTGAGCAATTCTTCTTTATCTACCCGCAATGGAATAGATCAAGCTATCCGTGTTTATATGAAAAATGATATCAATAGCTTCATATATAATCCATCACAAATGCATGATGGTGAAACTGCTGTCGGCGGTGTTTTAAATTTAAATGAAGACATGTACTATGACTATAAAGATGGAAAAGAATTTGTTTATGGTGAATATGAAAACATTGTCTACACCAGTTCTTATTCTGGAGAAAATGAAGTTGATCCGAAAGATGTTACTACTTTTACCGCTAATCATAAAGGTGGGGTAATGACAGTTGATAAGGAAAAATCCACTTTTAAAACCGCGAAATATTTGGGAAATGATTCTTTGATATCTGATGGAAAGATTTTGACCATAACCGGTGAAGATGGTATTGCTAGACTTGATTTAACATTATATCTTGAAGGTTGGGATAAATCAGTTATCAACGAGAATATCGGTTCTTATTTCAATTTGAATCTAAATTTTGGAGTTAACACCAATGAATAGAAAAGTATTGCTTTTTTATCTGGTGATGATTTTATGCTTGGTGTCTTCAGTCAGTGTTACCGTAGCTTGGTATGTCGGCAATAGAAACCTTTATGTTAAAGACTTCGATATCGGCTTCAACGGCGATAAGGAAGTAAAAATAGGTACTACAGAAGAAGAATTCTATGAAGACATTCCATCTAGTGATATTCTTGAAGTTGAAGGCTTTGTTCCTGTCAGCTCCATGTATTCATATAAATGGTTGGAACAGAAGAAAACTACGCCAGAATTTAGACAATCTTATTCCTCTTTAACTACAGAATCAGAAATGGATAGTGGTATTGCCAAAAAAGGTTTTTATTCACAGGAGTTCTATTTATATAGTGAACGCAATGTGATTGTGTCTTTAGCCGAGGAAACTAAAGTTGAACCAAATGTAAAAAAGAATTTGGAGACAGCTAAAAAAATTAAAGACGAATATCCTGATTTATCTCAGGATAAAATATTAGATAATTTGAATAGTATTGCTAATTCTTTGAGAATATCTATTCTTGTTCCGGATGAAAATTATTATTCATATTTCATCATCGATCCGAAAAAAGATGATGAAAAAATATATTTTGTTGGACGGTTAGATAATAACGCTGATGGATATTATGATTTTAAAGCGGGAAAAGAAAGACTTTTTGGAGAATATGAGGAAGATGATATTGCAAAAATAGTCTATAAGGATGAAAATGTAATTGATTCGGAATTAAGTGATACAACAAAGATGGCTTCTGCATTTAATGCAAAAACAAGAAAAGGTATAAAAGCAATAGATTGGAAAAAAACATTGGAAAATGGCTTTGAACCAGTTGAAGAGAAATCTTTAACTGTCGAAGAAGCTTCTAATACAATGCTTGTTCCACTAGTTGGATTGAAACCACAGAAAATCATAATCTCAATATATTTAGAAGGTTGGGATTTAGACAATACCGATATAACAAGACTAGGAAGTTTTTCCGCCGATATAAAATTTAAAGTGTTGAGGTAATATTATGGGTGTATATTTTGAATATTTAAAAGAAATGATAATCCAAGTTTTTAAAGACATTGGAACATTTTTTGTTAAACTTTTTGCCGGACCATGGGAAAATGTCGGTGATAATTTTAAGTACTATGGTGATATCTTCAATACTTATTCTAATCAATTCGGACCTGCTGGATGGGTTTTCTTTGTTATATTTGCGATATTCTTTATTGCTTTGATCGGTGGTCTTTTGTTCTTATTGTTCTTGCTCTTAAGAAAATATATTCGCTTTGTCAAAAGAGAACTTGATAAAGATGCTCTTAGAGAAGAAGTTGAACGTTTGAGTTATGAACTATATAAGACAACAGAAGAAAAAGATAAAATTCTCAATTTAAAGGTTGGAGCTTTTGGTGGAAGAACTGTTGAACAGATGGAAGAAGATGAGAAAAAGGATCAAGTTCCGGCTTCTACAACTTTATCTCGCTTTCCAAAACTTACAGCAGTTGATATCGAATACGCTAACTTAAATACTGAAATACCTAATATTGATGGCTTAACTTTAGAGGAAGTTTGTAATTCCTTTAGAGGCTTTGCGGCAAGCCAATTAAAACTCTATTATAAAATTGATACTATCAGACAACTTTTTGCTGGTATGGCTACTTCTAAATTGATTATTTTAGAAGGTATATCTGGTACTGGTAAAACTTCTTTGCCATATGCTTTAGGAAAGTTCTTGATGCATGATGCTTCTATTTGCTCTGTTCAACCTTCATGGAAAGACCGCAGTGAACTTGTTGGCTACTACAATGAATTCACAAAGAAATTCAATGAAACTGAATTTTTGAGAGCTTTATATGAATCAACATACCGCAAGGATTTAGATGTTGTAGTTCTCGATGAAATGAACTTAGCACGTATTGAATACTATTTTGCTGAATTCTTATCGATGATGGAACTTCCAAACGTCAATGACTGGTTAGTTGAATTGACCAGCAATACTGAGGCTAATGATCCAAAGAATATCCGCAAGGGTAAATTATTAGTTCCACAAAATGTCGAATTCTTTGGAACTGCTAATAACGATGACTCAACATTTACTATTTCTGATAAGGTTTATGATCGTGCAATTTCAATTTTCTTTGATAATAAGGGAATTCCATTTGAAACAGAATTTGTCGAACCTATTCAACTCAGCTATTCACAACTTCGCAAATTATATCAAGATGCTATTTTCCAATATCCTCTTTCTGATAAGGTTTTGGAAAAATTTGAAAAACTTGATGCCTTTGTCATCAAAAATTTCAAATTAGCTTTTGGTAACCGTATCTTAAAACAACTTAATACATTTATTCCTGTTTATGTTGCCTGCGGTGGAAATGAACTCGATGGTCTTGACTTTATCTTTACCAATAAGATTTTGAAAAAATTTGAATCTTTAAATATCGCTTTCTTAAAAGATGAATTGAAGAAACTCAATTCTGAATTAGATAAATTATTTGGTAAAAATACATTTAAGATGGCTCATAATTATATCAACGATTTATTGAGGCTGAATTAAAATGGCTAAAAGCACACGCTATTTGACCATGGAAGAAGCCTACGTAAAAAAGGTTGATTCCTTGGTAAAAAAGAACAAATCCGCTGAAGCTGTTTTCAATCAATTAAAAGATGGTAAAAATTACTATCTCAAGATGAATAGCATCAAATCTTCTTCATTTGATACCAAATGGATTGAAAAGATTGAAGGAGCTATTTTAGATATTGGTCAAATTGTTAAAAATCCTTGGAAAACTACTAAAACTCAAGGAAATATAGTTCCGGTAGAACTAGCGAGAAAAACCAATTGAGAATCGGTTAGACATCTTTCTTCCCATACTCAATATGTTAAATCGGTCAGTGAAAACGGAGACATTTTACCAAATAAAGTTTTAACCATTGAAGCAGTTGATGATTACGCTATCTATGAAAATAGATTTGTTTCAACACTTATTAAAAGATTGGTCTATTTTGTTGAAAAACGTTATGACTATTTGGTTGAACATGCGGAATTAAAAAATATTCAAGTCAATTATATTAAGTCTAAAGCTATTGTTGATGGAAATGAAGTTGAAATAGAAACCAAAGTAACCATTAAAAGCGATGTCAACGAAAAGATGCTTGAACAAGCTCAAGATTATTTAACAAGGGTAAAAAAACTTCGTGAATATTTAGTTTATTATTATAATAGTGATTTCATGAAGCGTTTAAAAAACGAAAAAGATGTTGTCAATCCTATTTTACAAACTAACGTTATAAGGAAAAATCCTCTTTATCATAAATGTTTCTTGTTATGGAAATTTATCGAACGCTATACAAGTTTAGGTGTTAATTATTCAATCGATGATAAATACTCTATTCTCGATGAAAAAGAACGCGAAGAGATGAATTACAATTTGTTCTCATCCTTTTTAACGCTCAAAGCTAAAGCACCGGTAAAAGTTCGAAAGAAGAAACATAAAGTCTATAAACCAAAAGTTTTAAATGATGTCGATGAACAGATTTATGCTTTTGCTCCAATATCATCTAAACCGATAAAATTGATCAGAGCAGATGATGAATATTTGGAATATTTAGCAAGACTGACATTCTTAAACTTGCCGGAAAAACCAACTTACGAACAAGCGATATATTTAAAAGATCTCTATGTTGAAAAAGAGAAGAATAAACGTCTTCGCGAAGCAGAGAAAGCTTTGCTTAAACGAAAAGTAAACGAAGAAAAAGATTTGGAAAAACAGAAAAAAGATCTTGAGAAATACAATCAAAAAGTTGAAGAAGATATGCTTAAAGAAGAAGAGGAAAGAAAAAGAAAAGCTATTGAATCAAGACTTGCAGCCGCTAGAAAAGATATTAAAAAAGCCGCTACAGTCGATAAAAAAGCTGATCTATATTCACCTTTAGAAGAAACTTCAACAGAAGAACAAGAAAAAGAACTAGAAGGGGTTAAGTAATGGCAGAAAAAAAGAAAGTTAAAAAAAGCAAGTTAAGAAGAATACTAGAAGGAATATTCTTTTCCGTTTTCGGTATAATCTTTGTTGCTATTTTAGGCTTTCAAATTGTTGGAAACATTACAAAGAAAGATAATTATGGTGTCCCAAATGTCTTAGGAACACAGATTATGGTTGTTTTAACCGATTCTATGGAACCGGATTATAAAGTTGATGATATGATAATTGTCAAAAAAACTGATCCGGAAAAAATATATGAATTAGTTAAATCTGATTCAAACACAAAAGAAGGCAAAGTCAAATTCCAAGATACTGCTCAAAATTTAAAATGGATTGAAGAAGATTGCTTAGTTATTGATACTTCTTCTTTGAAGATAGATTTAAGTTTTTACTATTCAACATCCGAACTGAAGATGACTATGACCCATCGCCTTATTGGCATTCGTTTAAATGAAGATGTTAAAGAAGGAAATGGAAGATATGATTTTTTTGTTCAAGGTATCAATTCAGAAAGTAAAAATTACAGCGGAACTCAAGGACAAGTTTTTGATGAAAGAGTGCTTTTAGGAAGAGTTTCCTTCGGCTCTACCTTTTTAGGTGTAATATATAAGGGAGTTACTTCTATTTGGGGATTATTTATTTTAATCTTGCTTCCATCAGGGTATTTAATTATCACAAGTATTTTAGATATAGTTAAAGGCTTAAAAGAAGATGATGAAGAAGATAATGATAAAAAAGATGGAACATCTACTTTATCCAAAGAAGATAGAGAAAGATTAAAAAGTGAAATGCTAGAAGAATTACTGAATAAAGCTAACAGTAATAAGGAGAATAAAAAATGAGAATAGGTTCCAAAAAACTAGCTTTGATAAGCTTGA
>ENA-ORND01002244-ORND01002244.1-human-gut-metagenome-genome-assembly--contig:-NODE-2244-length-11962-cov-3.593264_pt1 | contig 11962 bp, 8 predicted proteins | sample MGYA00242111_ERZ509014 | MGnify/ENA primary metagenome ERZ509014 (study PRJEB26280, sample SAMEA2338694) | human gut metagenome | biome: human gut; feature: human-associated habitat; material: faeces... | reverse complement strand
CTCCCGGAAATCCAGAAGCGGCAGATGTGCCATCCGGTCAACCTCATCCCACTTGACCTCAAAGCCCGCACCGTGCGAGCAGAAGACCGATCCCGTCGGATGCAGAAGATCGCGCTCCGGGTCGTAGCCGATTTGCTTTACAATCTCATCTTGCTCGGGGCATGGTTTATATCCGTCCGGCTGGTAGGAGATCCGCCCCTGCCCTCTCGTGTAGGCCGTGACCTCCGCCGTGTACCCTCGCAGAAGCCGCACAGGTCCCGCGCCCGAAACAACCGCCCTTGCTTCTTCCACCTCCGGCGCAGAAACGACTGCGTGCATCCGCTCCAAATCCGTCATCGCCCGGCCAACAAAATTTGCCGGAACCTCCAGCCGGAACGAATACCACGGCTCCAGCAGCACCGACTGCGCCTTCCGCAGTCCCTGCCGCACCGCGCGATAGGTCGCCTGCCGGAAATCGCCTCCCTCGGTGTGCTTGAGGTGCGCCTTGCCGGAGATGATCGTGATGCGAAGATCGGTCACGGGGCTTCCCGTCAGAACCCCCGGCTGCACGGCTTCCTGCAAATGCGTGAAAATAAGCCGCTGCCAGTTCCGCGCGAGCACATCCTCGCTGCACATGGTGTCCAGCACGATCCCGCTCCCCGGCTCTCCGGGCTCTAAAAGCAGATGCACCTCCGCATAGTGCCGCAAAGGCTCATAGTGCCCCACGCCCTCAACGGGAGCCACGATTGTCTCCTTGTAGACGATATTTCCCTCGTCGAAGCTGACGGACAGATCAAAGCGGTTTTGGATCAGCTTCTGCAAAATCTCCATCTGCACCGCGCCCATCAGCTGCACGCGGATTTCCCGCAGCTGATGGTCCCAGAGAAGATGCAGCTGCGGGTCTTCTTCCTCGAGTCTTCGAAGCTTTAAATACGCGCCCTGCACATCGTCGGTATCCACATGCATCCGGTATTCGAGCACCGGCTCGAGAACCGGCGCAGCCGCGCCCTTGCCGCCTCCCAGATGCTCGCCCGCCTGCGTTTGATTTAACCCCGTCACCGCGCAGATCGTCCCGGCGGGCGCGGCTTGCAGGAGGGTAAATTTGCTTCCCGAATAGAGCCGGAGCTGGTCTGCCTTTTCCTCCCAGTCTTCTCCACGCAAAACCTGTTTGACCACGAGTGTTCCGCCCGTGACCTTCAAAAACGTCAGCCGCTCATCCTTTTCGCCCCGCGCGATTTTATAGACCTGCGCCGAAAATTCCGCCGGGTACCTTGGCTCCTTCGTATAGCGCTGCAAAGCAGAAAGCAGCTCGTCCACGCCCTCCATCCGAAGCGCCGCACCAAAAAAGCACGGAAACACGCGTCGGCCGGCAATCAGTTCCGCAATCTGCGCATCCTCTAATTTTCCTGTTTCGAGCACCTGCTCCATGAGCCCTTCGTCAAGCAGCGCCAGCTCCTCATAAAGCGCCGAGGTACCTTCGTCAAAGGCCACGCAGCCCTCCGAGAGCTCCCGCCGGAGCTCCTCCATGATGCCGTCTTTCCCCTTGCCGGGCAGGTCCATCTTGTTAACAAACAAAAACGTCGGAATCCGGTAGCGGCGCAAAAGCTGCCAGAGCGTTCTCGTGTGGCTCTGCACGCCGTCTGTCCCGCTCACAAGCAGCAGCGCAAAATCCAGCACCTGAAGCGTCCGCTCCATCTCGGCGGAAAAGTCCACATGTCCCGGCGTATCCAGAAACGTGATACTTGCCTCCGGGAGCGCCAGCTCCGCCTGCTTGGAAAAGATCGTGATGCCGCGCGCGCGTTCCTGCTCGTCCGTGTCCAGAAACGCGTCCTGATGGTCGACCCGGCCAAGCCGCCTCGTCGCGCCGCCTTTAAAAAGCATCGCCTCCAGAAGCGTCGTCTTTCCCGCGTCCACATGCGCCATCACGCCGATGCAAATATGCTTCATAAAAAACCTCCCAATCGGAGCAGTAAAAATCAAACAAAAAGCGCCCGAAGCCGTCGATGGCTCCGGACGCCTTGTGTATTATTGTAAAGGTTTTGCTCAAATTATGCAAGCAGCTTTTCCAGCGCCGCAAGCTTCAGGCTCGCGCAGAAGACCTCCATCGCCTTTTGAAGCTCTGCAACGGGCGGCAGCGACGGGGCAATACGGATGTTGGAGTCCTGCGGGTCGACGCCGTACGGGAACGTTGCGCCCGCACCGGTCATCACAACGCCCGCTTCCTTGCAGAGCGCAAGCGTCCGCTTGGCAAGACCGGGCTCGGTGTTGACTGAGACAAAGTAGCCGCCCTTCGGCCGCTGCCAGGTTGCGATGCCCAGCGGCGCAATTTCGCGGTCCAGCATCTCGAGGACACAATGGAACTTCGGAGCAAGAACAGCCGCGTGCTTTTTCATGAGCGCGAGCGTCGTCTGCTTGTCCTTGAGATACAGCACGTGGCGCAGCTCGTTGACCTTGTCGTAGGAGATCATCTGGATCCCCATGAGCTTCTGCATGTAGGCCTGATTCGCCTCCGAGCAGGCCATGACGGAAATGCCTGCACCCGGGAACGTGATCTTCGAGGTCGAGGCGAACTCAAAGACCATATCGGGATTGCCCGCCTCACGGCAGAGCGTCAGAATGTCCTCAAACGGGACGAAATCGCCCTCAAATTCATGCACGCAGTAGGCGTTGTCCCACATGAGCATAAAGTCCTTCGCCGCGGGCTTCATATTTGCGATGCGATGGATGGTCTCATCGGGGTAGATGATGCCGTCGGGATTCGAGTACTTCGGCACGCACCACATGCCCTTGACTGCCGGATCCTTCACCAGCTCTTCGACCATGTCCATATCAGGTCCCGTCGGGGTCATGGGAATCGTGATCATCTCGAAGCCAAACGACTGCGTAATTTTGAAATGGCGGTCATAGCCCGGCGCTGGGCAGAGCCACTTCACGCTGTCAAGCTTGCACCACGGCTTTTCCGAATGCAGCATCCCGTGCGTCACGGCCTTGGATACCACGTCATACATGAGCGTCAGCGACGCGCTGCCGCCAATAAAGCACTCCTCCGGCTTGCAGCCAAGAATATCGGCAAACAGCCGCTTCGCGGACGGAAGGCCCGAAAGCTCGCCGTAGTTGCGAACGTCCATGCCGTCGCACATGCACTGGTCGGGGCTATTTAAAATCGTCAGCAGATCGGACACCATGTCCAGCTGTTCCTTTCCGGGCTTGCCGCGCGCCATGTTGAGCTTGAGCTCCTGCGCCTTCAGCGCCTCATAGCCTGCCTGCGCGCTGGCCAGCTCCTGTTTCAGTTCCTCCTGCGTGCGGTCTTTGTATGCAACGCTCATATCATCGCAACCTTTCTGTTTGAATTTGATCCGCAAGCCGCGCGACCCGCGCCGCTCATCCTATCCTACAGTATACCAGTTCTTTTCCGAAATGCAAGTCATGCCTTACAGAGTTCCGCCCCGATGGGGCAAAAATTATATGCGCAGTCGGGGCGCACCTTTTTCCCAAAATAATGTCTGCATTCCTTAAAAAATGCCCGCCGGAATTCGGCGGGCATTTTGGAAAGTGCTCTTACTTTGCGACCTTCTTCGCGGCAGCCTTGGATTCCCAATGGTTGACGCAGATCGCGCAGGACGCGTCGCCGACAACGTTCAGCGCGGTACGGCCCATATCGAACAGGCGGTCAATGCCGTAGATAATACCGATGTAGGTGGTCGGGATACCGACAGCCTCGAGGACCATCGCCAGCATGATCATGCCTGCGCCGGAGGTACCGGCCGTGCCGATGGAGGCAAGGGTCGCGGTGACGACGATGGTGATCATCTGCGTCAGACCAAGCTCCATGCCGATGCACTTTGCAAGGAAGATGGCAGCCACGCACTGGTAGATTGCCGTGCCGTCCATGTTGATTGTCGCGCCGAGCGGCAGAACGAACGAAGAAATGTCCTTCTCAACGCCCATCTCATCGCAGCACTCCTTGGAAACCGGCAGCGACGCAACGGAGGACGTGGACGTGAAGGCGAACACAGCCGCGGGAAGAATGCCCTTGAAGAACGCAAGGGGGCTCATGCCCGCGAAGACCTTGACAGACAGGCTGTAGACGAGAACGGTGTGGATGATGTAGCCGATGTAGGCGGCCAACAGAACGAGGCCGAGCGAACCGAGAATCTTGGGGCCCTGCGCCGCGACGACCCAGCTCATCAGGCAGAACACGCCGATCGGGGAAACCTTCAGGATGAAGGACATGACAGTCTGCGTGACCTCGTTGAACGAGGAAACAAACGTTGCAAAGGGCTTGCCCTTCTCGCCTGCGACCAGAACGCCGCAGCCGAACAGCAGCGCAATGACAATGATCTGGAGCATCGAAGCGTCAAACAGCGGCTGCACCGCGTTCGACGGGAAGATGTTCTTGATGGTCGTCATGATGTCGCTTTCCTTGGCTTCATACGCCGCGTCCTCTGCAAGCGACAGAACCGGGAAGCTGCCCTTGAAAAGGTTCGCGACCACAAGACCGATGATGCAGGCCACGGCCGTCGTCGCCAGGAAGTACACAACGGTCTTCCAGCCGATCTTGCCGACCTTGCCGATATCGCCCATGGAGAACATGCCGTCCATAATGGAGAGCAGCACCAGCGGCACAACGATAAACTTCAGAAGGTTGACGAAAATGTCGCCGAAGGGCTTGAGATAGCTGGCTGTAAAGTTTGTCGCATTCTCCGCGCCCATCGCTGCCCAGAGAATTGCGCCGACCACGATACCGGCCACGAGGCCGATCATAATCCATACGCCGAGACTGAGCTTTTTCTTTTCTTTCATAGACTCTTTTCTCCTCACAAAAAACGTTTTCGCGGAAGCTTTCCTATCCTCCCGCATCCTGATTATACCATGGCACGTGAAGCGGCGCAAAGGATTTTTTGCATCATGTTAATTTTTCGTGAACTTCCCCAAACTTTCTGTTATGTTTTTGACAAAAGAGCTGAATCTTTGCGATTTTGTTTTGTAACTTTTCCACAATTCCTCGTCGATGTTTTGCAAGTTATCCTTCAAAAGCAAGACATGCGCGCACCTGTGTTTTCCAGATGCGCGCATGTGTATTTCCGTGATTTGCAGTCAATCCTGCGTCGTTTCATACCCGCAGAAGCGGATGGCCGCCTTGGCGAGCTCCGCCGTTGGGTCGATGAAGGGCCCTTCGACGGGTAAGCTGTCTGCCACAATCGGAAGCTCCGTGCAGCCGAGGATGAAGTAGTCCGCGCCCTTTTTGCGAAGCCCCTCTAAAAGCTCTCTCCACGTTTCCTCCTCCGGCGCAAGCGGCTTTGACGCCTTCACCACATCGTAGATGAGGTGCATCAAGATGTCCTTCTCTCCGTCGTCCGGAATGACGAACGATACGCCCTCTTTCTCAAGCGCCTTCTCATAAAGTCCCGTCGCGAGCGTCCCCTTTGTCGCAAGCACCGCCGCAGTCTTGCCGGGGTAGAACTTCGCGCAGGCCTTCGCGGTGGCCTCCAGCATGCTCAGAAACGGCAGCTTCGTCTCCGCCTGCAATTTGGGCAGGAAGTAGTGCGCCGTATTGCAGGGCATAATCACGCAGCTTGCCCCGCAGGCCTCGAGCGAATGCAGCGCCGAGCGCATCTCGGGCAGCGGGTCCTTTCCGCCGTTTAAAATCGCCGCCGTGCGGTCGGGAATCTGCGCGTTGGAGTCAATGTAGACGCGGATATGGTCGTTGTCGCAGCCTGCCTTTGTGAAAAGCGTGATCTTGCGGAACAGATCCGCCGTGGCCAGCGGCCCCATGCCGCCGAGTATTCCGATGGTCTTTTTCATAATGTTCCTCCTTATCCGGAAATCAGTCCCTGAAGGACCTTGATTGCAAGCAGAATCAGAACGATGATGACCGTGGGCTTGACGATCTTCGAGCCGTTTTTGATGGCAAGCCCCGAGCCGATGTAGTGTCCCAGCACGCTCGTCACCGTGCCGATGAGCCCCAGCGCGAGGAACACCTTCCCGCTCATGAGGCTCGTAAAGAGCGCGCCCACATTGGACGCGAGATTCACAAGCTTCACATTGCCGCCCGCCGTGCGCACGTCCATCTTCGCAAGATTGCAGAAGATGAGCAGCAAAAATGTTCCCGTTCCCGGGCCATAGAACCCGTCGTACGCGCCCACGACCAGAGACGCCGCGCACACGATCGCCATCTGCGCTTTCGGCTCGATCTCACCCCGCTGCTCCGGAAGCTCCCGCTGCCGCAAGACGACAAACGCCACCACCGGCAGCACCACCAGAAGCAGATACTGAAGATATTTTTCTTCCATCATCAGCTGCAATTTTGTTCCAAAATGCGAACCGATGAGCGCCAGCACGACCGACGGCACGCCGAGCTTCCAGTCGACATAGCCGTTTTTGATAAACCGCCCCGTGGACGCAATGGTCCCGAGCCCCGCCGAGAGCTTGTTCGTCCCCAGCGCATAGTGCGCCGGAAGTCCCGCGATCAAATACGTCGGCACCGAGATAATCCCGCCGCCGCCCGCAATTGCGTCGGTAAAGGAAGCCAGAAATACGCCGACCGCCACAATCAGCGCCATCCGGAGCGTCAAATCACCCATTCCCATTTAAATCTCTCCTCTTGCCGCGCGCCGGAGCATCCACGCAACACCGTCTTCGCGGTTGCTGGGTGCGATCACGTCGGCCGCTTTTTTCGCCAGCTCGCTCCCGTTTCCCATCGCCGCGCCAACTCCGGCGTACCGGAGCATTGCGCAGTCATTGCCGCTGTCTCCCATCGCGAGGACCTGCTCGCGGGGAATCCCCAGCCGGGAGGCTACGGCCTTGAGCGCCACGCCCTTGTCCGTGTCCCGGCTCATGACCTCCAGGTCAATGGCCCAGCCGCCGTCCGTCAGGAAAACCGGCAGGTCCTTCACGGCGTTATACGCCTTGTCATACTCCTCTTTCCGCGGGAACGTCACATAGAGCTTATAGACCGGGTCGTGACTGTTTTCGACATACGCGTCCAGGTCGTCCTCAATGATGTGCGTCTTTTCCATCAGCGGCCGCATTTTCTCTTCCATATAATCCGAAAAATGGTCCATGCACCAGCGCGAGTGCCGCACGGAAAGTCCCGTGTAAAAATGCACCATGCAGTCCGCCTGCGCGACCGCGCGATACGCCGCCTTTCCCAGTTCAGACGGCATGCTGCATTCATAGAGCATCTCCATCGTCCACACGTCGAGCGCGTACGCCCCCGTACCGCAGCTCAAATACCGCACCTCGGGCAGCTGGCGCAGAATGTCCTGCACTTCGACGAACGAGCGCCCCGTGCACACCACGATCTCGAGCCCTGCGTCCTTGGCCTCGCGGATGGCCTGCCTTGTCGCGGGCGTAATGGAATTGTCCGGCGCAAGGAGCGTCCCGTCCACATCCAGCGCCGCCAAACGAATTGCCATAGTAAAACCTCACTTTTTGTTAAAAAACCGACTTTTTTCCTCGCGCCCTATTTTATCAGCATCCGGTCGGTAAATCAACACATGGAAATTCACAATTTCTTCTTTTTTTAGCCTGCCCGGTATGATATAATGCAGTTTCAGGAATTGATAAAATTACTTCGCGCCGTTTTGGGCGCAGGAAGGCAGATATACCTATGGGACTGTTTACAAAAATGTTCGGAACGCGCTCGGAGCGCGAGGTCAAAAAGCTCGCCCCCACGGTCGACAAGGTCATGGCGCTCGAAGAGCCGTATAAAAAGCTCTCCGATGAAGAACTGAAAGCCAAGACGCAGGAATTCAAAACGCGCTTAGCCGGCGGCGAAACGCTCGACGATCTTCTCCCCGAAGCCTTCGCAACCATCCGTGAGGCGGCAAGCCGCGTGCTTGGTATGCGCCCGTACCGCGTGCAGGTCGTGGGCGGCCTTGTGCTCCATCAGGGCAGAATCGCCGAAATGAAGACCGGCGAAGGCAAAACCCTCGTCGCCATTTTACCCGCGTACTTAAATGCCCTCACCGGCGAAGGCGTCCATATCGTCACCGTCAACGATTATCTTGCCAAGCGCGACTCGGAGTGGATGGGCAAGGTCTACCGCTTCCTCGGTCTCTCCGTTGGCCTGATCGTCCATGACCTGACCCCCGCCGAGCGAAGAGCGGCCTATGCCGCCGACATCACCTACGGCACCAACAACGAGCTCGGCTTCGACTACCTCCGCGACAACATGGCCATCTATAAAGAGGAAATGGTCCAGCGCGGCCATTCGTTTGCCATCGTCGACGAGGTCGACTCCATTTTAATCGATGAAGCCAGAACCCCGCTCATCATCTCCGGCAAGGGTGAGGAGTCGTCCAAGCTCTACGAGATGGCGGACTATTTTGTGGCGCGGCTTAAAAAGCAGGTCTTCTCCTCGACGGATGATAAGGAGCTGCAGGACCAGTACGACTGCGACTACGTGGTCGACGAAAAAGACCGCACAGTGTCTCTGACGCAGGCGGGCATCAAAAAGGCTGAGGAATTCTTCGGCGTCGAGAACTTAGCTGACGCGGAGAATGCCACGCTTTCGCACCATATCAACCAAGCCATGAAGGCGCGCGGCCTCATGAAAAAGGACATCGACTACGTGGTCAAAGACGGTCAGGTCATCATTGTCGACGAGTTTACCGGCCGCTTGATGTACGGTCGGCGCTACAATGAGGGTCTTCATCAGGCGATTGAGGCCAAGGAGGGCGTTTCCGTCGCGAGCGAAAACAAGACCCTTGCCACCATCACCTTCCAGAACTTCTTCCGTCTGTACGGCAAGCTCTCCGGCATGACTGGCACGGCGCTCACCGAGGAAGAGGAATTTGGCGGCATTTATAACCTCGATGTGGTCGAAATCCCGACGAACAAGCCTGTCATCCGTATCGATAACCCCGATATCGTCTATAAAACCGAAGCCGGCAAGTTCCGCGCCGTCATTGAGAAGATCAAGGCATGCCATGCCAAGGGGCAGCCTGTTCTGGTTGGCACAATTTCGATTGAAAAATCCGAACTTCTTTCTCAGCTTTTAAAGCGTGAAGGTATCCCGCATAACGTTCTGAACGCCAAGCACCACGAAAAAGAGGCCGAAATCGTCGCGCAGGCCGGCCATCTCGGCGCGGTCACGATCGCGACCAACATGGCAGGCCGCGGCACGGATATCATGCTCGGCGGCAACGCAGAGTTCATGGCCAAGAGCGACCTCAAAAAGCAGGGTCTTTCCGACGAGCTCATCGCAGAGTCCAACTCCTTTGCCGAAACGGACGACCCCGAAATCCTCGCCGCAAGAGCCGCCTACAAAGAGGCCTACGCAAAATATAAGGTAACGGTCGACCAGCAGGCAGAGCTTGTGCGAAACGCAGGCGGCCTTTTCATCATCGGCACCGAGCGCCACGAATCGCGCCGGATCGATAACCAGCTGCGCGGCCGCGCCGGCCGTCAGGGAGACCCCGGCGAGACGCAGTTCTATCTCTCCTTGCAGGACGACGTCATGCGCCTCTTTGGCTCCGAGCGCGTCATGCACATGATGGAAACGCTCGGCATCGACGAGGACACCCCGATCGACGCAAAGATCCTCTCCGGTGCAATCGAAAACGCCCAGAAGACGGTCGAAAGCCGCAACTATCAGGCGCGAAAGAGCGTCCTTGAATACGACGACGTGATGAACACCCAGCGCAAGATCATCTACGAGCAGCGCCGGCAGGTGCTCGACGGCGAGGATCTTCAGAAGAGCATCCAGTCCATGATGCAGTATTACGTTGAAAGCTACGTCACAAACGCGTTCGCGGGGCAGCCGCATCTCGAGGACCGGCAGGCATTCTTCGCACTCATGAGCCACTTTGAGAACATCTGCTTCCCCAAAGGCGCGTGGATCGCAACCGACGAAGAGCTCCAGACCATGGACGCCGCGCAGATGACCGAGCGCATTTCCGACATGCTCCGCAAGTCCTATGAGAAAAAGGAAGCGCAGTACGGCTCTCCCGTCATGCGGGAGCTCGAGCGTGTCATTACCCTCCGCGTCGTCGATGAGTACTGGATGGATCACATCGACGCAATGGACGATCTGCGGCAGGGCATCCGCCTGCGCGCCTATGCGCAGACCGACCCCGTCATCGAGTATAAGCGCGAGGGCTTCGACATGTTCGAGGCTATGACGAACGCGATCAAGGAAGAGATCGTCCGCCGGGTCTTCCTCGTCCGCCTGCGCACAAACGAAGAGGTCAAGCGCGAGCGCGTCGCGAAGATCACCGGCGAGGGCGGCGGCGGAGACAAAACCGTCAAGCGCCAGCCCGTCGTCAAGAAGATCAAGGTCGGCCCGAACGATCCCTGCCCCTGCGGCAGCGGCAAGAAATACAAAAAGTGCTGCCGGGATAAGGACCTGGCCGCCGAACAGGGCAAACAGGCATGACGCGCCGCGCAGAATTTCTGACCGCGCTGCTGCTTTTGAGCTTGCTCTGCGCCTGCGCAAGGCAAAAACCTGCGGTTTCTCCGGAGCCGGAAGCCATCGAGCAGCCGGCTGAAAGCGCGCCGGTATCAGAAGCAGCGCCCACTTTTCCCGCAGAGTCAGAACCGGCGACCGTTTTGCCCGCGGAATTAGAACCGGAGCCGGATACCGCAGAAGCTGCGTCTGCGGCAGAAGCAGCTTCCCCCGCGGAAGTCACGCTCCCAAACGAGCCGCTCCCGCTGACGGAGGAAGGCGCAATTGCCGTTGCGGAGGCAGTGTCCACGCTGCCGGTCTTTCCGCGCCGCACGGAGACTTCCGTTTATGCGGCGTCCGACACGGCGCTTTACGATCTGGACGAAGGTGCGACGCTCCCCGCGCCCGGCGGTCCGGCGTGGAACCAGATGAGTGAAGCGGGCGTGCAGGCGTTTACTTGGTACGATGGCGAATTCCGGGACGAGGACTTCGGTCACCTGACCTGCGATATGCGCATCTGGTGTGTGCATCTGCACGAGACGGAAGACCCCCTGAACAATCTGTATCTATATCTGAACGCGGACACCGGAGACCTGCTCGGCACACGCCGCGTCACCGATTGAGGATCATTATGTTTCATACGATCAAAAAAGGAAGTCTTGAATATCTGACCGCCGACGCGCTGGAGGGCGCGATTCACTGCTTTTCCACCCGCTACGGCGGCGTGAGCGAGGGCCAGTTCTCCACGCTCAACCTCGGCACCAGCCGGGGCGACAAATTCGAAAACGTCGTCGAAAATTATAGAATTTTAGGCTCTGCCGTCGGCTTTACCCCCGAAGAGGTCGTCCACACGTGGCAGGAGCACACGGATATCATCCTGCGCGTGGGAAAAAGCGACTGCGGCAAAGGACTGTTTTGCAATCAGCCCGACGTCTGCGACGGCCTCATTACGAACGAACCCGGTGTGGCGCTCGTGTGCTTCGCTGCCGACTGCACGCCGATCTTGTTCTATGACCCGGTGCAAAAGGTCGTTGCGGCCATCCACGCCGGCTGGCGCGGCACGGCAAACGGCATTGCCCGCAAGGCTGTCGAGAAAATGATTGCGGAATTCGGCTCCAGACCGGAAGACATCTGTGCGGCCATCGGCCCGTGCATTTCGCAGTGCTGCTTTGAAACGGACATTGATGTCCCGCAGGCGATGCTGCGAGCGTTCGGAGACGAGGCAAACGCCTTTATCGAAAAGCGCGGAGAAAAGTACTTCGTCGACAACAAGGGCTTAAATAAGCTCTGGCTCACGCGCATGGGCGTGACAAACATCGATGTAAGCCAGGATTGCACCATGTGCCAGCCCGAGCGGTTCTGGTCGCACCGCGTGACGAAGGGCTATCGCGGCTCGCAGACGGGCATCATCGAGCTTCAGGAGGCAGCACAATGAAGAAAAAGATTTCGCTTCTTCTGTGCGCGGGGCTTCTTTTGTCGATGCTCACCGGCTGCTCGGGCGGAAAGCTGGATTTTTCATGGTTCACGAGCAAGTTTACCGGCAAAACCGCCGACCAGACGCAGGCCGAGCAGGAGACCGCCGCCGCGGAGGAA
>ENA-ORND01002243-ORND01002243.1-human-gut-metagenome-genome-assembly--contig:-NODE-2243-length-11964-cov-6.599463_pt1 | contig 11964 bp, 13 predicted proteins | sample MGYA00242111_ERZ509014 | MGnify/ENA primary metagenome ERZ509014 (study PRJEB26280, sample SAMEA2338694) | human gut metagenome | biome: human gut; feature: human-associated habitat; material: faeces... | reverse complement strand
ACGGTGCTGTCCGCGCTGCTGTCCTGGCGCTATAACGCCCTGCTCAGCGGCGGAGACGCCGCTTGCAGCATGGGCGTCAATGTACCTCTGCTGCGGTTCGTCTCACTGCTGACCGCCTCCTTGATGACGGCGGTGTGCGTGTCGTTTCTAGGTGTCATCGGCTTTGTGGGCATCATCTGTCCTCACAGCGTCAAGCGCCTGCTGGGGCAGGATCACCGCTGGTCTATCCCCGCCTCCGCCCTCAGCGGCAGCCTGCTTCTGTTGTTGTCGGACACCCTGTCCCGCAGTCTTGGCCGCGGCTCGGCCCTCCCGGTGGGGGCCATCACCTCCCTGTTGGGCGCGCCGTTTTTCCTGACGCTGATCTTTGGAAAAAAGGAGGGCGGTGTATGCTGAAGGTGGAACACGTGACCTTCCGCTATGAACGGCGGGGCGCACCGGTACTGCGGGACGCCAGTCTGTCACTGGAAACAGGACAGGTAGGTGTGCTGCTGGGCCGCAACGGCTGCGGCAAAACCACATTGCTGAAAACAACGCTGGGGCTGTGTACACCGGAGCAGGGGCAGATCCTCTTTGACGGACAGGCGCTGGGCGCCATGAAACGGCAGCAGCGGGCCCAGGTGGCGGCCTACGTACCCCAGGAGCTGCAATTCGGCGCGCTGCGGGTATACGACGCGGTGCTGGCCGGGCGGGTGAGCCGCTTCGGCATACAGCCCGGTACGGCGGACCGTACGGCGGCGGAGGCCGCGCTGGCGGACATGGACCTGACGGCGCTGGCGGAGCGGAATGTGCAGACGCTGTCCGGCGGCGAGAGGCAGAAGGTGGCCATTGCCCGGGCGCTGGCCCAGGAGCCGAAGCTGCTGGTATTCGACGAGCCCACAGGCAACCTGGACGTGGCCAACGAGCAGCGGATCCTGCGGCAGGCGCGGCGGCTGGCCCGGACACGGGGCATGACGGTGCTGTGCACCCTGCACGATTTGAACCAGGCCATGGCCTATGGTGACAGGCTGTTCCTCATGCGGGACGGACAGGTACGATACGCCGGAAACGGGGACATACTGACCCCGGAGACGGTGTGGGATATATTCGGTGCGCGGGTGCGCGCGGCGGAGATCGACGGACAGAAAATACTGATAGGAGTAAACGAAGATGAATACTAAGAGAGTTTTGGCCCTGGTGCTGGCGCTGATGATGACCCTGACGCTGTTCGGCTGCGGCGAGAAGCCCGCGGAGGATGGCACAGATGACGCACCGAAAACCGTGACGATAACGGATATGATCGGCCGCCAGGTGGAGATCGTGCCGGGCAGCTACCAGCGGGTGGTGTGCATCGGCGCGGGCGCGCTGCGGCTATACAGCTATGTGGGTGACGTGAGCCTGCTGTGCGGTGTGGAGGACATCGACAACACCACGCTGGAGGAGCGTCCCAAGATGTTCGACGGTGTGGCGCGTCCCTATGTGATGGTGTACGGCGATACCTTCGCCGCCCTGCCCTCCTGCGGCGTGGGCGGCCCCAACGCTCAGGCGGCGGAGGCGGAGAAGATCCTGTCCTGTACGCCGGATATCATTGTCTCCGAGTATGAGGACACAGATAAGGCCGAAGCCCTGCAGCAGCAGGTGGGTGTGCCGGTCATCACCCTGCGGACCGGCGTGGACGGCGTGTTCAGCGAGGATTTCAGCGGCTCCATCACCCTGCTGGGTCAGGTGTTCGGCAAGGAGACCCGCGCTTCGGAGCTGCTGGCCTTTGTCAGCACGGAAACCGCGGACATTCAGGCCCGGACGGCGGGTATCGCCGAGGACAGCAAGCCGGCGGTGTACATCTGCGGGCTGGGCAACTGGGGCACCACCAACCACCTGATGACCATAGAGAGCTACAGCACGTTTACCGTGGCGAACATCAAGAACACCGTCAGCGGGCTGAGCGCCAAGGGCGTACAGCCCATCGAAGCCGAGAAGTTCACGGCACTGGGGCCGGACATGGACATCATGCTCATCGACGCGGCGGCGGTGAAAAACATCAAGCCCCTGTACGCGGAGGACAACGGCCTGTTTGACAGCTGCAAGGCGTGGCAGGAGGGCAAGGTGTATCTGCAGATGGCGTACAACGCCTACTACACCAACTATGAGATCGCGCTGGCCAATGCCTGGTTCTCCGCCAAGTGCGTCTATCCGGAGCAGTTCACGGACATTGACATGACCGAGAAGCTCAACGAGATCACCGGCGCTTTCCTGGGCAAGGGCATTGCGGAGGAGATCTATCGGATGCCCAACAGCTTCGGCGGCTATCAGCAGATCGACACGGCCACGTTCTTCGCGTGAGGGCGGCGGCATGATCGACAAACGGGATGTACAGGCATTCTTTGACCGGTTGGCACCGGACTGGGACGCGGGCATGGTGCGGAATGAGGCGGTCATCGCCCGGATACTGGATAACGCCGGGGTATGCGAGGGCTGCACGGTGCTGGACGTGGCCTGCGGCACCGGCGTGCTGTTCGGCGACTATGTAAAGCGCGGCGCGGCGCGGGTAACGGCTGTCGACCTGTCGCCGGAGATGGCGGCGCGGGCGGCGGAAAAGGCCGCTGGGACGCAGATCACGGTGGTATGCAGCGATGTGGAGGACAGCGCCGCCGTGCGGGACAGCGGGCCCTATGACGTGGTGATGGTCTATAACGCCTTCCCGCACTTTCCCGATCCGGCGGGGCTGATCCGGACGCTGGCGGGGCTGGTCCGTCCCGGCGGGCGGCTGTCCATCGCCCACGGCATGAGCCGGGCGGCGCTGGACGCCCACCACAGCGGCAGCGCGAAGCCAGTGTCTCTTGGTCTGCTGCACGAGGATGAGGTCCGGGCGCTGATGGCGCCGTATCTGGACGTGGACACGGTGATCTCCAATGGTGAGATGTACCAGGTCTGCGGAAGAAAAAGAGCATAAAAAAACAGCCCCGGCGGCGGCCGGGGCTGTTTTTTTATGCCTGCGGGATGTCGGCGAAGCGGCGTGGCTGCTCTTGCGCCGGCGGCCAGAGCCTCCAACTCAAACTCGCCGGCCATGACCTCCACCGGGGCGATGAAGGAGAGCTTTTGCGTCAGGTAGCCGGTCACATAGTGGGAGTGGGCCAGTCCGCCGGTGAGGATAATGCGGTCCACGCGGCCATCCGCCGCGGCTGCCAGGCCGCCGACGGCCCGGGCACAGCTGTACAGCATACCGTCATAGACCAGCTTGGCGTGCGCGTCGCCGTCGGCGATGCGCTGCTCCACCTCCTGGGCACTGGCGGTGCCCAAGTGGGCCATCAGGCCGCCCTTGCCGCGGATGAGGTCCATGATGTCCTGCTTTGTGTATGCGCCGGAATAACACATAGCCACCAGGGGCTGAAGGCTGACGCCGCCCATGCGCTCCGGGGCGAACATCCACTCGTCGTCGCGGACGCCGTCCACCATCTTGCCGCCGATGAACAGGCGGGCAGAACCGCCGCCGCCCAGGTGCAGGACGATCAGGCGGCAATCGGCCAGGGGCTTATGCAGCACATCTGCGGCGCAGCGCAGGGCCATGGCGCGGCAGTTGAGGGCGTGGCCGGTCATCATACGCGGCAGCACCGGGTGTCCGGATAGCCGGGCCTCATCGGTCATCTCGTCCACGGTGACGGGGTCGCAGATGAAGGTGGGGATACCCAGCGAACGGGCGATACGCAGGGCCAGCACGCAGCCCAGATTGGAGGCATGGGCCGCATCGCGGACCGTGTACATGAAGTCCACCATGTCCTGATCCACCAGGTAGGTACCGGCGGCACAGTAGGGCAGCTGACCGCCCCGGGCACAGACGGCGTCCAGCGTGGTCAGGTCCACATTGTGGGCGGACAGTTCCTTTTCAATGGCGGTCTGGCGGAAATCTGCCTGCTCCATGACCCAGGAAAAGGGGCTCAGGTCCTCTTTGCTGTGGCGCACGGCGGCGTCAAACAGCTTTTGCTCACCCTGAAAGAGGGCCAGCTTGGTAGAGGTGGAGCCGGGGTTGATGACGAGAATGCGCTTATCCATAGGGGCACTCCTTCCCTTTTGTTATTTAAAGTAAGTATACCCTATTCCACAGGGTATCCGCAAGCGGGGAACACTGAATGGATATAAGATTTTCCGATAGGCTCAGACGGCGCTCTTTGTCAGCATACGGACGGCGTATTTCAGGAACATCTTTACGGCCGGCGAGGCGTCCGCCCGGGAGTGGAGTGCCGCGCCCAACGTGATGCTGGCCGGCGGGTCGATGGGGATCATGGCGACATCGCAGATACGCTTTTCGGTGATGAGCTTGTTCATCACGCTGACACCCAGGCCCTGCTCCACCATGGACATGGCGGAAAAGTTCTCGATGGTGGTATAGCGGATGTTGGGATCAACGTGATTGCGTGCAAACAGCGCCTCCACGTCGTCATCACAGCCCAGGGCGGGCATGATGAAGCTGTCCTGCTCGCACCGCTTCAGCGGGTAGCAGTCGGCACCGGCCAGCGGGTGATTCCGCGGCAGCAGCGCCAGCATGGGGTCCTCGGCCAGTGGGATCCACTCGAAGGGCATATTCTCCTGATAGCTGAGGAAGCCGATGTCGGCGGTGCGCTCCTCCAGCCACTGGGACACCTCCTGCCAGATACCCTCCATCAGCTTGATCTCCACGTGGGGGTAGTTCTCCTGAAAATCCCGGATGACAGCGGGCAGCCAATGGGTGGCGATGCTGGAATAGGCGGCGATGGTGACGGTGCCGATCAGCAGGCCGTTCATCTGGGCGGACAGCTCGAAAAGCTTATCCTCCTGGTGAAGTATCTCGCGGATAACGGGCAGCAGCAGCTGGCCGTTGGCCGTGAGCGCCACGCCCTTGGTGCTGCGGCTGAACAAGGAGAAGCCGATCTCCTTCTCCAGTGCGGTGACCAGCTGGTTGACGCCGGAGGGCGTGTAGCGCAGCATCTCGGCGGCGCGGGAAAAGCTGCCGGTCTCGGCAGCGGCCAGAAAGGCGCGGCAGCGGGCGGTCTCCATGGTTTTTCCTCCTTCCAAGCTATTAGTATTTCTTACAAGCGATATAATAAAATGCAGCTTTACTTTTCCTGTGAAATATTCTACTATAGCATCAACAGGAAGGCAAGAGCCTGAAACCAAAAAAACAACAAAACTCACATAAAATTTTTCAAGGAGGATGTTACCATGAAAAACATTTCTACGCACGTCGCTATCGCCGTTGTTTCCCTGGTGCTGGTCATCGCGTCCGCCTTTTTGATGACGGCTCCCGAGGCGGGTATGCGCCTGATCGGCGAGTATGTCACCCTGTTCTGGGCTGTGGTGTTCACCGCTTCCACCACCCGCGCGCTGCTGCTGGAGCGCAGCCGCGAGGAGAAGCACGAGAACAAGCCCGCACACGCCGCCGCGTAACCGAAAGCGCCGAGAGAACACGCCGTAAGGCGTGTTCTTTTTTTGTGCCGCAGGCGGGGAAAACCGGTTGACGGCCGCCCAAAAATGGGATACAGTAGGGATATAACAAGACCGGGAGGGCTATCGTATGAAGAAGATCGCAGTGATCACAGGCGCGTCCAGCGGCATGGGCAAACGGTTCGCCGAGACGGTGGACCGGTATGGCACCTTTGACGAGGTGTGGGTCATCGCGCGGCATGAGGCACAGCTGGAGGCCCTGCGCGCCACGGTCCCCTTCCCTGTTCGGGTGCTGGCGCTGGACCTGACGGACCGCGGCAGCTTCGATGTATATGCTGCGGCACTGGCCGAGACACCGGTGGAGGTAGGCCTGCTGATGAATTGCAGCGGCTACGGCAAGTTCAGCGCCGTGCTGGACACGCCGCTGGCGGTAAATCTGAACATGACGGACCTGAACTGCCAGGCGGTGGTGGCCATGTGCCAGATCACCGCACCCTATATGCCCCGGGGCAGCCAGATCATCAACATCGCCTCCGTGGCGGCCTTTCAGCCCATCCCCTATATCGATATCTACGGTGCCACAAAGGCCTTTGTGCTGAGCTTCAGCCGGGCGCTGAACCGGGAGCTGAAAAGCCGCGGCATCGGCGTTATGGCGGTGTGCCCCTTCTGGACAAAGACGGCGTTCTTTGACCGGGCCATCAAGTCGGATGAGACGCCCATTGTGAAGAAATACGCGGCCATGTACGATCCGGACGACATTGTAGCACGCACCTGGCGGGACGCCAAGCGGGGCAAGGACGTGTGCAAGTACGGCTTTGTGGCCCGGGTACAGGCAGGGCTGACGAAGCTGCTGCCCCACAGCGTGGTCATGGATGTATGGATGAAGCAGCAGGACCTGCATTGACGCAAAAAACGACCTTCGGTATTGTACCGAAGGTCGTTTTTTATGCCTGCATGAGCGACCGGGCAAAGGCGCGGGCGCGGGCCTCCTTTTCCGCGTCCATGAACGTGTGATCGTAGCCCAGGTGGCGCTCGGTCAATGCGTCTACATAGCGCATATCGGTGTGCCTGCACCAGCGGCGCATCCCCTCGATGAACAGGTCTGCGCCCTTCTCCGGCCGGTAGCCGCAGGTGGTCAGAATGGCCAGAGACTTGCCGGAGAGCAGAGACGGACCGCGGCCGCGGGGACCGTAGTACTTATTCATCGCATAGACGAAGCGGTCCAGCGCGGCCTTCATGGGCGCAGGGCAGAACCAGGAGTGGATGGGCGCGGCCAGCAGCAGGATATCGCTGCAGAGGGCGGCGTCAAATATGGCGGGCATATCATCCGCCAGAACGCAGGCAGGATGCTCCCAGTCCATCTGACAGCCGCGGCAGGCGCGGCAGGGCTCAATGTGCAGATCAAAGAGTGAAAACACCTCCGCCGTGTGGCCGGCGGCACGCCAGGTCTCCAGAAAAGGCACCAGCAGGGCGCGGGTGTTGCTATGCGCCGCACGGGGACTTGCAAACAAGACAGTCATGTGCATACGGCAGCCTCCTGTAAAGCAATATCACTTGCGGTGTCTTTCCTCCCAAGTCTCCTGTGCCTCGCGCAGATGCTCCAGCAGCTCGCTGCGGGAGCGGTAGGCAAAGAGGAAGCTGTACTTCTCGCGGCGCTCCTCCTGCCGCTGGCGGATGTGGGCCTTCAGGTTCTCCACCTTGATGACCACATCGTGCTCGTCGGCGAACTTGCGGATGCGGGACACCAGCTTGGCGGAATAGACCAGATCGATGGTAAACACGCCAAAGAAAAAGCCGATGACAAATGAGAAGGCCAGGTTGCGGGACAGCCAATCCAGCGCGTCCAGGATATAAGGATGGACGCAGAAGTAGTACACGGCACTGACCGCCGCCCAAAGGACGGAGAAGGCCGGGCAGATCAGGCCCTGGATATTGCCCCACTGCTTGCTGTAATCCCAAAGGCGGATGTGCATGAACTTCAGGCTGACGATACCGGCGATGTATTCGATAGCCGTCATACTCAGCGCCATGCCCGCAAAGAGCAGCAGCTTCTCCCCCGCCGTGTCCACACCGTTTTTTTCACCGATGGAGGCCAACAGATAAAGAATACAGAGGCCCGAACCGTACAGGGGCACATAGGGCCCCACGCAGAAGCCGGGGTTGATCCACTTACGCTCCGGGTTTGCGCCGGAGAGAAACCGGCGGTACAGCAGCTCAGCCACCCATCCAAGGGTGGAGCCAATGAAGAATAAGTAAGCCAGGGTCAAAAACATATTCATGGAACGTTATCCTTTCTTGCGGAGATAGCAGTACCAGGCCGCAAGGCCCACCAGCACGCCGCCCGCCGTGTTTCCCAGCGTGACGGGGAGCATATTCCCCAGGAAATAGCGGCTCCAGGTCAGGACGGACAGGTCCGCGCCGGCGGCCTGCGCCGCTGCGGCGCAGGCAGGCGCGGACTTGCCGAACAGAGCCAGCGCACAATAGGTCATGTCGGCGATGGAGTGGCTGAAGCCGGCCACCACAAAGAACATCACTGGCACCCATGCGCCCAGAATACGGCCGGCGGCATCCTTTGCGGACAGGCTCGCCAGCACGGCGACCGTGACGAGAATGTTGCACAGCACGCCCATGAAGAAGGCCTTGCCGAAGGGCATGGTCATCTTCCCTACCGCCAGCTGCATGGTATAAGCGCCCAATGCGCCGTCTCCCGCGTCCAGCCAGCCGAAGTGGGCGCAGACCCAGCTCAGGGCCAGCGCGCCGAGGAAATTGCCCAGATACACAACGCCCCAGTTGCGGAGCATGGCGCACCAGGTCACGCGCCTGTCCAGCAGGCTGATGACCAGGAGGGTATTGCCGGTAAACAGCTCGGCACCGGTGAGCACCACGATGCCCAGGCCGAAGGCAAACAGGACGCCGGCGATGATACGGACCGCGCTGGCGTTGGTGATGGCATAGGTAGCCATGTTGGTGACGCAGACCGGGAAGCCGATCAGCGCACCGGCGGCGATGCCCAAAAGCAGTAGCTTCAAAAAGGGCTGCCGGGTCTTGAGGACACCGGCGGCAGCATAGTTGGCCGCTGTCTCGGCGGGAGTAAAGACGTTCATGCGCCGCCCCCCCCTGTCAGATATTCCGCCGCGCGGACGGTATGGGCCATCAGCACCGCGGAGGTGACAGACCCTACGCCGCCGGGCACAGGGGTAATAGCCTCCACAATGGATGACACTGCCGGGAAGTCCGCGTCACCGCAGAGGGCGGTGCCGTTCCAGTTCATGGACACATCCAACACGGTCTGGCCGGGTCGGACATGGGCGGCGGTCAGGCTGTTGACCGCGCCGGCGGCGGTGATGATAATATCCGCCTGGCGGGTCAGCGCCGCCGTATCCGGTGTCTTTGTATGGCAAACGGTGACGGTGGCGTTCTCCCGCAGGAGCAGCATGGACACCGGACGGCCTACCACCGGGGAACGGCCGATGACCACAGCGTGCCTGCCGCAGGGGGCAATGCCGTAGTGGTGCAGCAGCGCCATGCAGGCCTCGGCGGTGCAGGGGGCGAAACCTCTCCCCTGTCCGGTGAACACGACGGCAGCGCTCTCGGGCGTCATGCCGTCCACGTCCTTGTCCGGTGTCAGGCGGGCACAGAGATTGCTCTCCTCCCCACGCAGATGGGGCGGCAGAGGCCGCAGCATGGCGGCGGTGAACATGTCATAGATGTCCGCCGTCTCCGCCGGGGCGGGTGCGGCGCTCTAGCTGCCGCCACCACATCGGCGGAGGCATCCGCGGGCAGGGTGCGCAGCTCCGCGGCCACACCGCAAAGCGCAGCGCGCTTTACGGCGCCGCGTATGTACGCACCGTCGGCCTCGTTATCGCCGCAGCGCAGGAGGACCAAACGGGGCTGGACACCCTTTGACAGCAGCGCCTCGGCACGGGTGCGGGTGTCGGCGGACAGCGCATCCGCCACAGGCTTTCCGGTCAGCAGAACGGCCATGCACGTCCCTCCTTATCAGACAAGTTGATCGCGCACCGCGCAGAAAATACGTTCGCCATCGGCTCTGCCCTGCTCCAGCAAAGCGAAGCACCGGGCGTTCAGGCGGTCGGCCGCTGACCGATCAGTCATAGTCTTTGTATTGACCAACACGTTCAGGGCCGCAGCCTCCAGCGCACCGCGCAGTATGGCGGCGGCACAGCCGGCCGGGATCCGATCTCCGCCAGACGTCCGGCAGCGGACAGGGCCGCGGCACACAGAGCCATGATCTCCAGCGGCGCGGTGCAGGCCGTCTCAGCAGCGCTTTGCAGCGCCGCCGCACGGGTGGGATCCTCCCTGGGAATGGCGTAGGCGCGGCTGAGAGGCTGAAAGCCCTCCGCGTCCGCGCGGACCTGGTCCAGCAGCTTATTCTGTAAAGCGTTTGTGCTTTCCAGCAGCTGCTGTATCTCACGTTCCACAGAGGCGTACTTCTTTTTTCCGGTGGTCAGGCTGGCCACCATGCCGCACAGGGCCGCGCCGACAGCGCCGCACAGTGCGGCGGCACCGCCGCCGCCGGGCGTCGGTGCTGACGAGGCAAGCGCGGCCACAAATTCGCGGCAGGTCTTGTTGGTGTCGTCCATAGTGCCCTCCTTAAAACAGGCCGCGGACCGCGCCGGTGGCGGTGTCCACGTCGATGCGGCGGTAGGCCGGGTCGGAGCCGGTACCGGGCATCATAGAGATGCTGCCGGCCACGGGGCACAAAAACCGTGCGCCGCTGTACTCCAGCACATCCCGCACCGGCAGACGCCATCCGGTAGGCACGCCCTTTCGGGCCGGGTCGTGGGACAGGGACAGGTGCGTCTTGACCATCATGGTGCAGTAGTCGGCGTACCTGGGGTCGGACTCGAACCGCTGCGCCTTCTCCAGCGCCAGCGGCGACCAGTCCACCCCGTCGGCGCCGTAGACCTCCCGGGCGATGCGCTCCACCCTCTCACGCAGAGGCATATCGTCCGGGTAGAGGAATTTCAGTGTTGAAGGCTCGTCGCAGGCTTCCATGACCGCGCGGGCCAGCTCTTCGGCGCCAGCACCGCCATAGCGCCAGTGATCGGACACGGCGCAGCGCAGGCCGTTCTCCGCGCAGATACGGCGCACCAGCTCCAGCTCCGCGTCGGTATCGGTATAGAACTTGTTGATGCACACCACAGGGGTGACGCCGGATTTGCGGATGGTGGCCGCGTGGTGCAGCAGATTGGCGCAGCCTGCCTCCAGCAGGGCGAGATCCTCCCGGGTATACGCCTCCGGCAGGGGGCGGCCGGGCACTACCTCCGGGCCGCCGCCGTGCATCTTCAGGGCGCGGACGGTGGCCACCAGCACCGACACGTCCGGCTTCAGCCCGGACAGGCGGCACTTGACATTCCAGAACTTTTCGAAGCCGATGTCGGCGGCGAAGCCGGACTCGGTGACATGGTAATCAAACAGCTTCAGCCCCAGGCGGTCGCCGATGACCGAGGACTGGCCGATGGCGATGTTGGCAAAAGGCCCCGCGTGTACCAGCACCGGCTGGTGCTCCACCGTGTAGCACAGCGTGGGGTTGATGGTGTTCCGCATCCAGGCGGTCATGGCCCCGGCTACCTCCAGGTCCTCGGTGGTAACGGGTCTTCCCTGCTTGTCATAGGCCAGCACGATGCTGCCGATGCGCCGACGCAGGTCCTCCAGCTCCCGGGCCACGGAGAGGATAGCCATCAGCTCAGAGCTGACCGCGATGTTGGCGCAGGTGTCCATGGGATAGCCGTCCATCTTCCCCTCGCCAAGGCCGATACGCATCTTTCGCAGGGCCTGGCAGCAGAAATCCAGCACAAAGCTCCACTGCACGCGCTCCGGATCGATATCCAGCCGCCGCAGGCCGCGTTTGGCCAACGTCTCGTCGTCGTAATTGCGCTCATGCTGCATACGGGCATTCAGGGCGGTCATAGCCAGATTGTGGGCGTTCATGATGTCGTTGATATCGCCGGTCAGGCCCAGGGAGAACTCCGTCATGGGAATGAGCAGGGCGTTGCCGCCGCCGGCGGCGGTGCCCTTGACGTTCATGGTGGGGCCGCCGGAAGGCTGGCGCAGACAGCCGCCCACGTTGGCGCCCAGACGTCCCAGTCCCTCGATCAGGCCCAAAGACGTAGTAGACTTCCCCTCGCCCAGGGGCGTTGGGGTAATGGCCGTTACCTCAATATACTTGCCGTCCGGCCGGTCCTTCAGGCGCTCCATGATCCGCAGAAAGTCCAGCTTGGGGGTCTTGCCATAGGGCAGCAGCTCCTCTGGCAGCAGCCCCAGCTTCTGGCGGAACCAGTCCACCGGGGGCAGGGCCTGCTCCGCCGCCGCACCGATCTGCCAGTCCTTGTAAACAGCAGGATCAAGGACCGTGCGCCCGGCAGCGTCGGTGTAGGAACCGTTTTCAAAGTCAAAAGCCATGCTGTGTCCTCCTTGCCGCATCTCGGTATGTATTCACAACCATTATACATCATCCTGTGGAATGTAGTCAACCGTCGCTCCCATATCTTGTGGAATTATTTTTCTTGCATTTCCGCGGGAATGCGTATATACTGTGAGCAGTTCCGTGTA
>ENA-ORND01002238-ORND01002238.1-human-gut-metagenome-genome-assembly--contig:-NODE-2238-length-11985-cov-3.777033_pt1 | contig 11985 bp, 18 predicted proteins | sample MGYA00242111_ERZ509014 | MGnify/ENA primary metagenome ERZ509014 (study PRJEB26280, sample SAMEA2338694) | human gut metagenome | biome: human gut; feature: human-associated habitat; material: faeces... | reverse complement strand
TACCTCTTCTAGTATAATTTTACTATAATTTATTATATATAAATAGCGAAGGTCAAGGAAATTTATCCCGGACCTCCGCTTTGTCTTACATCATCTTAATAATTTTACGACATGGAACTTTATAAACAAGCTTATTATCTTCAAGCCTTTTAAGACTATACAGATAAACTTTTGCACCCATGCTTTGCCCAAATTCGGTATTAATACGAAGCTCTGCTTCATAACCCCGAATATTCAGCCGTTTCCAAGAAACTTTCAACGCACCAGGTTCACGCGAATCAGGAGACATCTGATAAACAGTTCTTGCACGTCCACCAAGCATAATCTCCAACTCTTTGAGAGTCTTTTCACTGAAAGTTAAAATAGAATACTGTTTTTGGGGTTCTGCCATGCTGAGGATAGTTTGAATCCGTTCTTCACAGATTTGGTCAAAAGTCTTGTTCTCGTTTTCCATATATAAGTCCTCCTTTATTATGATGACTTAACCTAAACTAACGCTTTCGCGTTTACAATCTTATATATTATAGCACAAATTAAAATGCTTGTCTATATAAATTAATAAAATCTTCTTTAGAAACTTCTCTTGGATTTCCTGGTTTGCAAGGGTCTTCCATTGCTTTATCTGCATCTGGTCTATAAATCAAAGCAAAAGCATTGTATCCATTTTTAGATAGTTCTAAAGCATGAGGAAAACTATCTTGCATAGCTCCAACATACATGAATCCTCCACCTGCATTAACAATAGCAAATTTACTATTTTCAGTTCCTCTAAAAAAGAATATTCCTGTATTTCTTTTTTCTGGTTCTCGTTTCATTTCTTCTTTGGTATATACTGAATAAAAGATTTGATTACCAGAATCCACTTGTTCTTTCATATAATTTACAATTTCAACTGTTTTATCGGCATTCGTGTAGTTATACCAAATATATAAATCATCACAAGTTTCTAATGTCATATTTTTATCAATTGTTCTATCAACAGGAAATATAAGATTTCCAAAGTTTTGAAAAGACTTATTATTTATGACATCAACTACTTTTGTATCTTTTGTAAAATAACTCATATCATTCATCTCTTGTTTTTCTTTCTCCATTTCTTTAGAACATCCTGTTATTAATAATGCAATTATGATAACAACAAATAAAGTAATCCTTTTCATAATGATTCCTATTCATTTATATTTATGGTACTAATTATTTTGTTGCCATCACTAGAATCAACTACAACACTTTTTAAATTCATTCCCATAAGTTCAGACACTCTAGTTGCTAAAAAAGTAATACTTTTTTCAGTTGCCTCATCTGGTGCTGAGCCTTGTGCAAAGAAATATAAATTTTTGCCGTTTAAAACTTCTGCTTCTGGAAGCATATATAATCTATCAATAAAAGTCTTAACAATTCCACCAATAGTATACCAATATACTGGAGTTCCTATTACAATAGTATCTACATTTTCCAACTTTTTAAATATTTCACTTATTTGATCATACTCATAGATTTGCCCATATTGACTTACTTTATAATCAGACATTTGTAAAACATCATGATCCACTCCTTTTAAAATCTCTTCTCCAATTCTAAAAGTATTACCACTTTTATTAGGACTACCATTCATAAAAATTATTTTTTCCATAATATTTATCCCTTCTTTCATTATCAATGATACGTCCGTGTGTTACACCTATGTCAATAGATAATTTAGCAAAAATAAAAAAAGAGTTCATATCAATACTCTCCTTTCCTTTAGTTTTTCATAATTCATACACTTATCAATTTAAATTAAAACTTATTAAAAAAATGTTTCAAAATGTAAAAATCATTTAGTAAAAATTCCTTTTATTTTCAAGTATTCAAGTGTGTTTTTTCATAACTCCCCACTTACCAGTTGATATTTGTTTTGTTCTTGTTTTCGTTATTCATTATCTTCACTTTCTTTCTAAAATTTTTCTTTTACTTAACGGTAATATTTCAGTGTTTTTTTCATCATATAATTTGTCTGCCAATATCATTGATTCCTTTAACAGTTCTTCTAGGTTATTTATTGGAACTTTATTATAATCCATTTTATATAACCAATCAAGATACTTTATCTTTGCAGCATTATCTGGTCTTCCATATATTACTTTCCCCGAATGTAACCAATATCCAAATTCTACATTTGTAGTAAAAGCAAACATATCAGGTAAACTTCTAGGAATCCAAAACATAATAACCGTTGATTCTATTAATGCCTCTCTTTCCCACATTGCCTGATCTATATAATTCGCTTTTGGTTTCCAAGTCGAATATTCGGGAACATAAACTATGCCATCAAATCCTAACTTATTTAATCTTTCACAAGCAGTAGTTCTCCACGATTTTGTCTTTTCATCTCTTGGCGTTGGGCCAGCCAAAAATATAGATTTTTTATTTTTTATAATAGTTTGATCTGAATAATTAATAATCATAATATCATTATCACCTTTCTAATAAATTTTATCTTATTTTACTTATAAATATTTTTAAACTTTATAATTTTTAGTTGTTTTACTCTACCACTTTGATATAAGTGCTATTTATTGGTCCTTTCTAATAATTTTTCAAAATAATCCTTATCGATAATAGAGCCATTTTTCATTCTTTCTTTATCTAATATATATCCTTGAATAGTAAAAATTTTCAGTACATTTGTTACTCATCTTCTACATTCAAATACAAATTTATTTCTTCTTCTGTCGGTAATTTATCTATTAGTTCTTTTGGTAAATATTCTTTCAGTTTATAAGTTGAAACACATATAGAAACATTTGTAGATTCCAAAGCCCAATCTACCGTTACTCTATTCTTTTCTCTGCATAATAATAAACCAATCGTAGGTGCATCACATTCTTTTTTTATTGTTTCATTAATTGCTGTTACATAAAATCCTAATTGTCCTATATATTCTGGTTTAAATTCGCTTGTTTTTAATTCAACAACTACATAACATCTAAGTTCCAAATGATAAAATAGCAAATCAATATAAAAATCCTGATTATCAACTGAAATTTTGTATTGATTTCCGACAAAACTAAAGCCTTTTCCTAATTCTAGCAATACATTTCTTATTTTATTTGTTAAAGCTGTTTCCTCTTCTTTTTTCTTATATTCTTCTTTAATGTAATAAAATCAAAAATATATGGATCTTTTATGGTATTATTCACTAAATCACTATCTTTTGGAGGTAACATTGCATTAAAATTATTGTTACTATTTCCTATTCTTTTATGAAATTCTGTTTCAATTTGAATAGCTAGTACATTTCTACTCCATCCATTTTTAATAGTATTTTCGCATATATTTTTCTAATATCCTTATCTTTAATTTTTTCAATTAGTAATAAATTATGTCCCCCCAAGGTAATTTGACAACAAGTTGTTGCCATTTTTCATCATCAGCATATTCTTCATAGAATAATCTCATTGACCTTATATTTCTTTCAGAAAAGCCTTTCATATTAGGAAAAGTTAATTTAAGTTCTGTTGACACTTGCTTCGTAAAATTATTTCCATATTGTTTGTTTTCATTATTCATTATTTTTACTTTCTTTTAATCATTTATAAGTACTATTTTTATAACTTTTATCAATAGAATTAACATACTCATCTTTATATTTTTCAAGCGATTCATCTACATTAATCCAATATACACTAGTTAGTATTCCATCATATGGATCAATTTCAGTTCTTTCTAATTTTCCACCTAACGCCTCCATAGTCTTGCTTGAACCTAAATTTTCTACATCACAATCTAACATCACTTTATCCAATCCGATCTTTTTTGCTTCAATCAATCCAAGATATAAATTCATCTTGTTATATCCCTTTCTTCTTTCAGTAGGTCTTATTCCATAACCAATATTCCCCCCAAATTGTTTCACTTTTTCTGTCAGATTCCATCTAACATTTATAGTTCCAATTATTTTATTATCATTCTTTCTAATTAATAAAAAGGTCTTTCCCGGACACCTACCAAATTTTTTGGCATATTCTTCATATTGCATATTCAAGCAACTCTCAAGTGCTTGTTCGAATGTATATCCATCTAATATCTTATCCAACGATCCTGTTCCATTAATATCTGATTTATGTTCTACAAATTCATTTATATAATCTATTATTTCATTCTTACGGTCTAAAGATGGTGTTTCTAAATAAAATGTTTCCATTAAATTATTATTATTCATATTTTTTTCCTCTTTTCTTCATATCTATTTAAATGATAAAAACTTATTATAAATAAATCATTTATTTATAATACTTTTCTAACCCGTCGAATTCTTTTTTAGAATCAGCATTTTGTACTATCAAATAGCAGATATATCTTGATAATTTATAGTCTTGTATATTAGCAACAGCATTATTATTTCTTTTTGACAACTTGTTGACTTCAACAAGTTGTTCATCTAAATTAAATTTAGAATTTTTACAAGATTCTTTTGCCTTATCTATTACATTTTGAAAATTCCTCAATCTTTGTATTCTAATACCTTTTGTAATTCACGTGCATACCAAAAATCATTATTATATTCATCAATATGTTTTATATTCTCAAAAATACTATTAGTATTTTTATTTTCTATTTCTTGCATTATTACCTCCTTTTAATAAGTTATACTATATCACCTTTTCTTCTCTTTTTTACCAATTTTTTATTATCACCTAATATAGAATTTCTTATCATATTTAAATTTTCAGAAAAGCCTTGCATATAAATATAATATCTATAATCAAAGCTACAAATATTATCGTCGGTAATTCTTTCAACTTCATCTATCTTTAGTTCTATAATAGTTTCTTTGCCAAAAATAGTTTTAATTAAATGTTTACTTATATATCTTCCTTTAGAATCAATATATATAGTATCCGACATCCAGCCTCCATGTAATTCTAAATTTATAAATAAAGGTTCATCATCATTAACTTCGATTTTAAAATATCCATAATCTATTGTATCTGACATTAAAACATCTTTAGCAAAACTATTAGTATCAGAAATTATTTTTAACAAATAATTATCAGAATACTTATTAGTTAAAATTTCTTTTCTCTTTTTTATAAATGACTTAGTATTATCCATTGGCCAACAATAAAAATTAACTAGATAGTTTTTATATTCATTTAAATATATCGCATTATTTATGTTATCTCTATTTAAATTGTTTTCTAAATACCTTACTATTTTATCATGTTCTTTAGCATATTCAATCTCAGACTTAGTACTATCACCAATATAACCACCTACATTTATAACAAAAATTTCATCAGCCATATCAATCTTTCTTTTATGCATATCATCTAACATTTCTTTAGTTTTAGTAAGAGTTCCCTCATCCATATTTTCCCATACTTCAAAATCTCCAGCATGACCGAATAATCCTACTGAAATTACAATATTTCCCTGTAATGTTAATTCTTTTTGAACCTGTAAAAATTCATCTTTAAATCTAGTAGAACCACATAATGTTATTACTTTATAATTACCTATCATACACAAAACACCTCGTCTTAATTATAATATACATGGTAACATAAAGTCAACTCTTCGGTAAGATTATTACTAAAGAAAAAAGCATAACAAATGTTATACTTTACTATTATTGATACTTCTTAATATTATCTATTCTAGCGGCAAAATAAGGCTTATCTTTACTCTCTTCTTTTAAGAATAAAGCAAATGTATTATCAATATTAAAATATCTAGGCTCATTCATATTAGGCATTGCCGTTGTCTTCACGTCAGTAGCGGCTTCACTCTTAATCTTACCACCTTTTTCATCTAATGAAAAACTAATTGTCTGAATAGCGGTATCAATAACATATTCCTTACCATCTTTAGAAGTAAATATCTTATTAGATAATTCATCATATTCTCTTTTAACATTAAAATCAATCATAGGAGTCTTAAATTCATCATTATCTTCAAAATTTTTATTACCTTTATAACTATTACTATCTATAATCATATTATCATATATTTCATTAAAAGTACTACCCTTAGGATTCTTATATAAAATAACCTCATCACCATTCTTAGTATGTAGTTTAATAGCAAAATTATCTTTATTATTATAAAATAATACTTCAATCTGCCCTCTTACCTTATCATTAGATTTCTTATTAATACCAAAGTATTTAACATCATCATAATTACCAAACTTATCATTCTTCAAAACACTAAATTTATTATTATACTCAAATTCTCTATATAACATTGTATAGAAGAAATATCTATCATCATTATTACTAAGTTCATCTTGACTCCAACTAAAACTATCTAATATATCACTTGTCTGATTAAATTTATTCTTAATGCCTTGTTCTATTTCTTTCTTTAAACTTAATGTCTTAAAACCATACTTCTTATAATAATATTCTTCAGATATCATCGAAGTATTAAAATCCATTTTATTTAAATTAGTAACCATATCATTATTATCTTTAAATAAAATATCTTGTCTCACTACTTCATTAATCATATCATTCCATACTAACTGAAAAGTTCCGCACCAAGTACTGTCACTATCTATCTTATCATTCATCGTAGGTACTACTTCTACTCCTTCAGTTACTACTTTATTCTTCTTACTTTTAAGAACCACAAAATAAAATAAACATAATAATATTACTACTACAACTAAACAGCCTATCAATAATTTCTTTTTCATATCTAGTCTCCTTTACACTCTAATAATAACATAGTTCTAATAATTTGTCTAGAAAAAAACACCTCCGAAGAGATGCTTTTTCTTAAGATATTCTAACAATATTCAAATAAGCATTAGTACCATTAGCCGGTGTTATTGTAGCAGCAGTAGAAGACTTAATACTTAATCCTATTTCATCACCAACAGCAAATGAATTAATAGTACTACTGTTAAAGTCTGTATTGTTATTAGCGGTTACAGTTTTAACAATTGAAGTACTACCTATAGCATTAGCATTTTGTTTTACCTCAACAGTCAATGTAGCATTAGTACTTGAGCTTCCAGAAAAACCATATTCTACTAAATAAACTCCATTTTCTGTTATTGTAAGAGTATTTTGTGTAGCAGTAGTAATTTTATTAGTAGGACCATTGTTACCAAGTGGAATATTTTGAGCAATATTAGTTTCTAAAGAAATATTATCTGTACTAGTATTGTATTTACGACCATAAGTTTCAATAGCGGTAGGTCCTGTTGGTCCTGTTGGGCCCTGTATTCCTTGAAGACCTTGAAGACCCTGTGGTCCTGCTGGCCCCGTTGGGCCCTCTGTTCCAGGTATTCCTTGAGGACCAATTGGACCTGTTTCACCCTTTGGTATATTAAAATTTAAAATAACGTTATCATCAGTACCTACATTAGTAACACTAGCATTAGTACCAGGATCAGTAGTAGTAGTTACACCTACATCAATACTAACTGGACCTTGTGGTCCTGTTGGACCAGTTGGACCTACAATAATCGGAGTACAATTACACTTTTTTCCACAATCTAAATTTTTTTTAATTTTATTATCAAAACAATTATTATTCATTATAATCTCCTTTCAATTTATTTTATGAAAGAAGATAAAAATATTATTTACTATTGTCTAAATATAATAAAAGATGTAACTATAAATTACATCTAATTATATATATTTCCAAATTTAGATATTGGCCAAATACGATATACTGCTTTACCTAAAATATCTTTTTCATCTATAAGACCAATCATTCTACTATCTTTTGATATTGGTCTATTATCCCCTAACACTAAGTATTTACCTTTAGGAATACTATTACAAGAACATATTTCTTCTAAGTTAAAATCATTAGTCTTTCTAAAATCAAAATTTTCTTCTAATACTTTATCATTTACATATAATTTATTATTCTTATAACTAATATGTTCTCCAGGTAGGCCTATTATTCTTTTAATAATTTCTTCTTTACCTTCTTTAATTACAACAATATCAAATCTTTTAATATTAGTACTATTATAACCAATTTTTCTTTCTAATAATAAATCACCATTATGTAAATTAGGTTTCATTGAGTCTCCACTTACAATAACTGGAGTAACGATAAAAGTTCTAATTAAGATAACTCCACCCAATATTAAAACATATGGTAATAATTCTCTAATTATATTTTTCATTTTCCACCTCTAAACAAAAAGACAATAGCTAAGCTATTATCTTCTTTCTTTAATATTATACTTACTCTTTCTGTCTCTTAAGAAATATAATTTAGCTCTTCTAACTTTACCTGGTTTAACAATCTTAATATAAGCAACCTTATTAGAATGTACATGGAAAGTTTTTTCTACTCCAATACCAGAGTACTCTCCTCTTACAGTGAAAGTTTCAGATACTCCTTTACCTTTTCTTGCGATAACTGTACCTTTAAAGTCTTGGACTCTTTCTTTAGATTTTCCACCTTTAGTTTCAGTAATGATACATCCTACTATAACAGAATCTCCTACTCTGAATTCAGGTAAATCTTTTTTTATTTGACTAGCAGTTATTTTTTCAATAATGTCCATCGTATATACACTTCCTTTCTTTTTCAGATAATCACTATATTTAATAGGCGGATTATCCCATAACGAATATAATTGTACCATATATTATATTAAATTACAACTATTTTTATGTATTTTTTCCTTTTTTATTCCAAGAAAGTCTAAGTCTTTCTTGGTTATGACTAGCCTATAGTCTAGTCATAAATAATTATACAATATTATATCCGGTGTGAAATACTTTCTAACTAAGATAATTTCAAATAAAAGAAAAATAACTAGTATCTTCTATTTATACCATCTAGCATTAAATTTATCAATTTGACTCATTCCAGGGCTCATTGTCCTAACTTTAGGAGTAGCTATTTGTTCCTCCTTCATTTTCTCGGTATGTATTCTTCTAAAATAATAAATATTTTCATTCACCGGAACAAATGAACCATACATAGGAATTAATTGTTTTAAATTCAAATAATCAAAACATCCTTTATCAAAGGATAATTCTATATCAAGTATACCAGGATAACTTATATCTCTTGTAAATATATTACATAATGGAGGAACACTTACTCCAAGGTATCGAACTTGAGATAAGAAATTTTTTATTTTATAAAAATGTGAATGTCCATAAAAAACTATTTTACTTTGCTTATTTGCATTAAGCGAACAGTCAATATATGGATGACTAAGTACAATAGCTTCATTTTTAACATTAATTAATCCTTCACAATAACCAATTGTAACTAAATCATGATGATAATTATTAAGTATTGTCATAAGATTTTGTCCATAAACTTTTAATGGACTAATATCATGATTTCCTAAAACAATAAAGTTTAAAATACTTTTGTCAAAAGGATAATTATTTAACAAATAATTAACTCTATCTTCACTATCCACTTTTCCTGGATTAGAAATATTATCTATTATGTCACCGCAATTAAAAATAACATGTATTCCTTTTGATATACAATAATTATATGTATCCTCAAGTAAATCTAATCTTTCTTTTTCACTTCCAATATGGGTATCAGAAATAACTACTGCTCTTAGTGTCTCATCATTTTGTGACATTAATAAATTTACTTCATTAGAAGCAGGTACATTATATCTAACTTCAGGTGTATATATTATATTCCCATTTGAATAATAATTTCTTTTAAAGTCATAACCAGTGTTCTTTATCATTGTTAAATAATTGAATATTTTTTTATGGGAAATATTCAAAATTTCACTTATTTCATTTAAAGTTTTTCCTTCATTAATTAATCTTAATAATTGAATTGTTAAATCCGACATCAAAATCCCCCCAAAACATTCAATATAATAACACAGTTTCTATTCAAAGTCAATTATCTTAAGTCAAAAGAAAAAGAGCAAATAGCTCTTATACAATTTGTTTCTTTATAACATAATATGTAACTAATCCTACAGAAAGAATACCAATAACTACAATATAAATCATAAAACTACCAGTTTTAACAGGTGTAGGTTCAGGTGTATTAGTAAATACAATTAAATTATTATCTACATCTTTTTTATCCATTTTAACTTTACCATCTTCAGTAACAGTAAATTCTATTGTAGTATCAGATAATTCATATCCTTCTGGAGCTATAGTTTCTGTTAAATAATATGTACCCGCAGCCAAATGGAAACTAACTTCTTTAGTAGATGAAATCCATTCTAATTCTTTTCCATCTAAATCAGTTACTACCTTTCCATCTTTATCTGTTACCTTTAATTTAGCTCCAGGTAATTCTGTTTTACCATTAATACTCTTTTTAGATATATATATAGTAATAGGTTCATTCTTCATAACTACTGAAGTTACTTTTTTATCATCAACAGTAATTGTACCATCACTCTTTACAACAAAGGTTATCTTAGATGTACTCTTTATATATCCTTTTGGAGCAATAGTTTCTTCTAAAGTATAAGTACCAGGAGCAAGTGATAATTTTTTTGGCGTCGTAGTAGAAGTCCAAGAAGTTACTTCTGTGTTTCCTTGTTTTACACTTAATTTTGCTCCGGCTATCTCTTTAGAACCAGTAATGTCTGTTTTAGAAATTACTACTTTATTTAATGTAATCTTAGTAGTTAAAGATGCACTTGCATTCTTTTTTCCTTCAGTAATATCATAATCAACAACATTTTGATTTTCTATTGAATTTCCTACATGTGTACAATCATATAATTTTCCTGAATATCTAATATAACTTCCTTGTGCTGTTATTTTGATTTCTGATGATTGATTTACATTTTTAACTGGAACTTTTATATATATTTTATCTCCAAAAGTAAATGTATTTGTTCCACTAGTGGCATTTGCATCTTTAGTTACAAATGCACCATTTACACCACTTACAGTGATAGTTGCTTTTTTATCAGTAATATTATCACTGCCACTTAAAGTTATTTTATTACTTATAAAATATTTTCCATCACTTGTAACATTCATTTTGTCTGAACCTTCTATTGACAATTTGATATTTCCTTCCCCTACCTTAGCATATGCATCAGCGGCATCTATAAGGGCTTGAATTTTTCTATTAATAGAGTCTCTATTAGGATCAAAGTTTTTAAATACTTCATCACCATGTCTAGCAAAATGCCAAATTGCTAATTGCGTTACAAAAAAGTCATCATCATCATTTGAATTCCAAGTACCATTTCCAGTATATTTATAGCCATTGGAAATTAAATAAAAAATTTGGTCCCTATTAGCGGTTAATTCACTTTCACAATTCCAGTAAACTGTTCCACCCTCTGACGGAGATGGATTTCCTTTTTGTTCATCTAAACAATATAATAGTTTGTTAGTAGTAGATATCTTTATATAAGAATGTACTTCACTACGAGCAGTTCCAATATTTTTTGATACAACATGATAGTTGATGTTACCACTACTTGGACCAGAACCATAATCAACGCCAACCTCATAAGCTAAAACATTAGAACTAAAAACTAAAAATACCCCCAACATAAACATAAATAAACTTAATATTTTTTTATTTCTCATTTTTATATCCTCCTATGATTAAATGTTATCATAAAATTAATTTTTTTTCAATATATTTCATAAAATTAATTATGAAATATATTATCCATCGAGGAATAACCTCAAAAAATATTAAAGAGAATTCTTATTCTGCTATTAAAAAAGCTATTAAAGATAAAGAAAGTATAGGAGTAGAATTTGATATAAGATTAACTAAAGATAAAAAAATAGTATTATCTCACAATTCTCTTATTAATTTAAATGTTATTGAAGAAACTAACTATAGTGAATTAATTAAAAATAATTATCTAACTACTTTAGATAAGATTCTTGATATTGATACTAATAAAATATTTTTAATTGATATTAAAACTAATAATAACTATAAAGTATTTTCTGATATTCTTATGAATACTATTAATAAATATAATAAAAATATTTATTTAGCTTCTTTTGATAAAAATATTATTAAGTATATCAA
>ENA-ORND01002216-ORND01002216.1-human-gut-metagenome-genome-assembly--contig:-NODE-2216-length-12062-cov-5.011493_pt1 | contig 12062 bp, 10 predicted proteins | sample MGYA00242111_ERZ509014 | MGnify/ENA primary metagenome ERZ509014 (study PRJEB26280, sample SAMEA2338694) | human gut metagenome | biome: human gut; feature: human-associated habitat; material: faeces... | reverse complement strand
TTGAACAAAACGTGTCATTCATCCACCAGCAGGAAAGTATCTTTATAAGGGTCTATGCCGATACTTTGCAATGCCTTAATGGTTCGTGGCACGGAATCGTATGTAACAGCAATCTTTAATGGGGAATGGTTCTGTGCATAGTCGATGATGTCCTGCTCTTGGATGCCCTCGTAAACGCCCTGCACGGAAATATCATCTTTGCGGTAGATGGTCTTGTTCTTTACCAATGCCACATAAGGCATGGCGATAATGGTTGGGATATTGTTGCGGATAGCCAACTCGGTAGCACCGCATCCTGTCTGCTTCTTGTTAAATAGGCAGTTTGCGGGAATCTCGGTCATTCACGGTTTATTGGTTTCCTTGTTGATTTCTCCCAAATAAGTTACTCCAGCGGGAGCGTCGATAACTCAATTTTGATTTGCATTGTTATTTGTAGTCATACTTATAAATGTTTAATTGTTATTTATATCTCTTTATTTGAAATCTTTTATCTCTACTATCTTCCATATTTTTTAATCCTGTAATAGTATTTATATAGGAAATATCAATTTCGTACTCAAAAAATGTGGTAATACGACGCAAAGAAAAGGCAGACGAAATCTGCCCTTATAAGAACTGCTCAATTTGTAGTGTGGGATTCTTTACTGAATTGCTCTGCAAAGATACAACATATCTATCCAAAAGTCAAGTAATTTAGCAATTATTTTACATAATATTGTAGGGTTTATTATAACTTGTTGATTTAGAGAGAAGCATCTGTTCACTATCCTATTATGGCCTATGCCCCAGTACCTTTGTCCTGCCGCAAGGGTGTTCTTTGCGGTCTGCAATCTTCGGGCGGGGATTGCAGTCATTATCAGCCCCTCTGCATAAAGGACAGAGTAGTAAAAGCCATGAAAAAGATGGTTATTTCAATGGATGACGCACAGCGTCAGTTTGCATTTGTCAAAGGCAATCGGCCTGTAAACGTCAGAACCGTGAAACAGAAAGAGAAATCCATGAAAGCCTATGGACAGCTAACCCCTATCACGGTAACCGATGGTGAAAAGGTGATTCAGATGGGCGGTCGTTTAGTCGATTTGAAAGGGTTTGAGATTCCCAACGAGGATGCAGGAAAGTATTACGCCGTATTGGACGGTCAGCACCGATTGGTGGCTTATCAGAATTTGCAGTTGGATTTGAATGACCTTGTAATTTGCGAACCTCTCAATGCTGAATTATCCATTACAGAGGTCATAGCGCAAATGAACATCTGCACCACCGTTTGGAAAAAATCGGATTACATGGCCGCACCTGCCATGATGCTCAAAGAAGCCAACGAGGTATTCGATTTCGCCATGTTCCTGCACAGTAAGGCTTGTCCCCTCTCCACGATTTCGTTATGGTGCTTTGGCAGGAAATCCCTGCAAGCAAAGGACTTAGTGGAGTGTCTGAACACGAAGAAACTGCCTGAAATCTTTGAGGATAAAACATGGTTTCGTTCCAGCATAAGGTGGTTTAAGGCCGCACAAGGGAAATTTAAGGATAAATTCCTTATGAACAGGTATTTAATCGACTTTATCACTAAGCAATGGAAACCCGATGAAGATTTCGAGGTGTTCACAGCGGAAATGGAACGGAAGATAAACGACCTCACGCGCGACCAAGCAGACCAGATTATGAATCCTCACAAAACAGAAGGTATGGCACGGGAGCAGTTGATTATGGATATGCTGACACAGTATCTCGGTTAAGAATTACTTTGCACTTATAAGGTTTGTAGAGGTCAGGAGTCGATAGGCTCCCGACCTCTTTTTGCCTTACAAGAGATGTTGCATAGCCGCGTCGATTTGGCTGTTTTCGAAAGAATCCAAATAAATCTGTGTGGTGGACAAATCGGAATGACCGAGCGATTCGGAAATGATGGCAATGTTCACTCCTGACCTTTTCAGCACGGTCGCAAACGTATGCCGAGCGACATAGGTAGTCAATGGCATTTCCAATCCTATCTGCTCACCCAGCGTCTTTAACTCCCGATTGACTTTCCGCAGAACCTTGTGTGTGCGGTTGAAAATCTGTTGTGCTGTCTTGTGTTCCGTGCGGTCGAGAATAGGGAAGATATAATCTTCTTGTGCGTGGTTGGCCTTGCTGTATTTCTCGATAATCCGCATGGCGTTCGGGACGAGTTGAAAGGACAGCAATTTCTGCGTTTTATGGCGGGAGTAGTAAATCCTGCCGTCCACAATATCGCAGTAGCGCAGGGTTGCTATATCCGTAAAATTAATGCCTGCCGTGTAGTAGGAGAACAGAAAGATGTCCCGTGCAAACTCGGCATAGTCCGTTCTATAATTAGGGGCTATCTCCAATGCAACGAGTTTCTGTATATCCTCTTTCGTGATGGCTCGCTTCCTCGTCCGTGTCCATAGGCTACCAACCTTGTATTTTGCAAACGGATTTATCTTTTGGAGAAACAAACCCTCTGCAAGGGCCTTGTTATAGGCGGCCTTAAAGATGGCAAATTTCGTGGCTATGCTGTTGTTTACGTTGCCCTCTTTACGTAGGAACAATTCAAAATCACGCAGGAACGCTAAATCTATTTCATCGAACCGAGTGTTCAGCGACCTAAATTCAGACAGGCGGGAGAGTAGGGAACGGTGTTTGGATGCCGAGCCGTATTTGCCGAGCGTTTCCAGCCGTTCTATGGTCTGTTTCAGATATTCTCCAACAGAACAATTCAATCGCTTGCTGTTCTGTTCAAAGAGATTTTCAAAGGTTACGGGAATATCCATAATCTCTAAACGCTGGATTTTCTTCTCGTACTCTTTTACTTTGGCTGTTATCTGAAACTGAATATTGTCCCTGTCGGGGCAGTCGTCTGTTACCTTTTGTGCTTCTGCGTCCCAATGTTTAAGCGCAACGGAAACGCCCAATCCGACTGCCTTTTTGCGTTTGCCCTGAAAGAATAAAAGGCACAATGGAGAGGTGGAATTTTTATAAATAATTTCTTTGCGGCATATAACTTTGAATGTCATTTGATTACATTGTTATATGCAGTTGGGTGTGTAGTACTCTATGTGGAGCTTAATGTGTACCCTGCACCCTCAAACGGGCTGTTCTTGCCCTAAAAATGCTAAAGAGAAAGGAATAGTATAAACGCAAAAAAGACCGATAATCATTGATTATCAGTCTTTTGCTTTGTACCCCCTCAGGGGCTCGAACCCTGGACCCCAACATTAAGAGTGTCGTGCTCTACCAACTGAGCTAAAGAGGCATCAATCGTTATCCGATTGCGAGTGCAAAATTAGTGATAATTTTTTTTATTGCAAAAAAATCCTGCAAAAAAATCCCGATTTTTTGCAATAAAAGCTTTTCGCGTTATCGCAGAGCCACTTCGGGTTTATTGCATCTCCAGTTTGTCGCTGTTCCACTCTCCGGCGGCATCGGGATAGATGAACGGCCGCGGGTCGCCGGACTTCTTCATGTCCAGGTAACTTTCGTAGAGGTTGATGCCGTTGGCCGATTGCGTGGCCAGCGAAAAAGCGATTACCGACGGATGCCGTTTCGAGGCATGGTAGCTGTCCGCCGTACGTTCGACATATGCCCCCAGCCATTCCGGGGCGTTCGACGGATTGCCGCCGATCCGCCTCGATTCACCGCTGCTGCGGGTGTCGATCGGCGCCTGTACGATCACGTACATTCCCAGCGTGTCGCAGGTGCCATACAGCGTCGGGGACACCGGGCCCGGGAGGAGTTTAAGCGTGTTGTACCCTTGCCCACGTAAAGCTGCGATTTCGTCTGCCGAGGCATGGGCGGGAACCTCGCGCGTGCGGAGCGTGACGGGGGTGCCGTTCACCGCCAACTGCCCGTTTTGCACCTCTACGGTGCGGAACCCCAGCGGGACTTCGATATATTCCATGTAGCGGCCTTCGTGCTGGGTTTTGACCCGCAAGGTGAAGCGTGTGGTCTTTTCCGGGCTCCAAAGCAGGCTGTCCGGAATACGTGCCAGGAACCGCAGGGTGTCCTCGCCGCGCATGTTGAGTTTGATGTCCTTGTAGCCCGTTGCCGAGGTCTTACCGGCTGGGGACAGCAATTCGTAGTGAACGCGCGACGTGCGCGGGTTGAGGGCTTCGCTCTTGACGACGAGTCCGACTTCGGCCATGACGTTGTCTCCCTCTTCGGTGCTGCGCCATGTCTTGGTGAGTATGTCGCGTATGCGCAATGTGGGCTGGCTCATGACCCATGCCGCTCCGATGGCCGGTGACGCGTCGTTTTTCCAGCTTTCGAGCCGTTCGACCTTCGACGGGGAACTGAGAATGACCTCCAGCGTGTTACGCCCCTCTTTGGCATGGCGCGTGAGGTTGAATTCAGCCGGGGCGTTGCAGTCGCTGTTGTAGGCTACCGCCTCGCCGTTTACGCGGATCTCATAGTCGGCCGATGCCCATCCGAGCCGGAACAACACCTGCCGGTTGGCCCAGGCGAACGGTACGGTGAAGTCCGTCGTGAAACTGTTCCCCTTTTGCGTCCATTCGTTCAGGTGCTTGAAATATTTGTTGTCGCTGCCGTCGGCCTCCGCAGCCTCCCGGGCGCTTGGGTAGACGAGCAGTTCACCGCGCATCGGTTCGCGGCCGTAGGTCGGAATATACTCCTGTGCCGCCAGCGTGCAGCACGAAAAAAGTGCTATGATCGAAAGAATACTCCTCATAAGGTTGTTTTTTGTGACCATTTCCTTGCGCCCGGACAAACGAGTGCCCCGTGCGGCCCGGCGTATCGAAAATGTTCGTATATTTGTGCACGTAAAGATAGTAAATTTTCCGGAACTAAGATGTCTGCGCTCCCCAAACTCAATTTTCCTGCCATCCGGCTGCGTGCCCGCCGCCGCGAGGGACAGGTCGAGGTGTGGGATGACCTGCGGGGTATTTACCTCGTGCTGACCCCCGAAGAGTGGGTGCGGCGCCACCTGATCGCTTACCTCGTTTCGCACTGCGGGGTGCTGCCCAAGCGCGTCGTGCAGGAATATGCCGTGCCGGTCAACGGGCAGCCGCAGCGGGCCGACGTGGTGCGACCGTGCCGAGCCGCTGGTGCTGGCCGAATGCAAAGCGCCGGAAATCCGGATCGGCGAGCGAACCCTGGCGCAGGCTGTGCGCTACAATTCGGTGCTGGGGGCGCGGTTCGTGATCCTGACCAACGGCCTGCGGCACTACTGCTGCGAGTACCGCGACGGCAAATACGTCCAGTTGTCGGGATTCCCCGATTTCTCGGCCCTATAAATTCTTGAAATTCGATTCGATGTAGTGCTGGAAACTCTCCTTGTAGTTTTCGCCGATGGGGACGTATTCCGTATCGCTGAGGAATACGCGGCCGCGGACATAGCCTTTGATGCAACGCAGGTTGACGATATAGGAACGGTGCACGCGCATGAACATATCCGACGGGAGTGCCGCCTCCATGTTCTTGAGCCGGAAAAGCGTGGTGATCGTCGTGCCGTCGGCAAGGTGCATCCGCACGTACTCCCCTTCGCTTTCCAGGTGCACGATGTCGCTGATCTTGACCAGCGAAACCTTGTAATCCGCTTTCACGGAGATGTATTCCTTGTCTTTGGGCAGTGCTTCGGGAGTGGCTTCGGGTTCCCCCGCACGCTGGTTGTGGCGCAGTTCGTAGAGCGAATTGGCTTTCCCCGCCGAGCGGCTGAAGTCGGCAAAGCTGAAGGGTTTGAGCAGGTAATCCACGGCGTCGAGCTTGAACCCTTCGACAGCGTATTCCGAGTAGGCCGTCGTGAAAATCACCATCGGCCTGTCGACCAGCGAGCGGACGAACTCCACGCCGCTCAGGTCGGGCATGTTGATGTCGACGAATATCAGGTCTACATGCTGCGAAGCCAGTAACTGCTGGGCTTCGAGCGCGTTGTTGCACGTCGCGGTAAGTTCCAGGTACGGGATTTTCTCGATGTAGCTTTTCAGTTGGCGTAGGGCCAGCGGTTCATCGTCTATGGCGATACATTTAAGCATTGAGGGTAGGTATTACGAGTTTTACGGTATAGGTCTCTTTGGTCTCTTCGATATCGAGCGAATAATTTTTCGGGCCGTAGATCAGCGAGAGGCGTTTGCGGACGTTCTCCAGTCCGATTCCGGCGTTGTGCTTCTCCGCCTGCGGGCTGTGGAGGCTGTTGCCGATGGTGCTGACGACCTTGCCGTCGGCGTAGTCGATCCGCATGTGGATGAACGACGGTTTGCTGTAACTCACGCCGTGCTTGAAGGCGTTTTCCACGAAAACGATCAGCAACAGCGGCGGGATGGAAACCTGGGGCGGCAGGTCGTGCGGGTATTCCACGCGAATGTCCACGGCGTCGGTGTAGCGGATGCGCATCAGCCCGATGTAATTCTGTACGAACTGGATGTCCCTGTTCAGGGAGATGATCTCGTGTCCCGATTCATAGAGCACGTAGCGCATCATCTTCGAAAGCTCGATCACGGCGTTCTTGGCGTATTCGGTGTCGATGTCTATCAGGGCGTGGATGTTGTTGAGCGTGTTCATGAAGAAATGGGGGTTTATCTGGTATTTCAGATAGTCCATTTCGGCTTCCAGGTTCTGGCGTTTGAGTTCCTCCATCTGCTGTTCGTCGCGCATCGACTGGTAGATGAGCTTGATACCCGTGTTGGCCCCCGTCATGAAGAACCCCAGCACGACGTTCCAGTACATTTCCAGGTTCGAGAACGAAGCTTTCCGGTAGGCGTCGAACGCTTCGGGGTCGCCGTGGGGGAGGAAGCGGTCGGTGAGGTGTTCTTCGTATATGTTCACCAGCCAGAATACGGCGATGATGAGTGCAAGGTCGCAGAGCAGGTATGTTTTGTACTTGCGGCGCAGCATGAGCCGCGGGGCGAGGACGGAATTATGGATGATGAAGATAATGAAATAGGGGGCTATCTGCCGCCATGCGATGAGTACGTTTTCGAAACTGATGTGCAGTTCCGACATCATCTGCGAATTGAGCACCGGCACCAGGATGATGGCTGCCCACACCATTACGTAGAGCAGGTTTTCTCCGACGGTTTGTTTGCGGGTCATTTTCATGCCGTAAAGATAATAAAAAAAGTTACCCGGTGCTCCCGGGTAGCTTTCGTAAAAAAAGCAGGTAACCGAACTATTAGTGACGCCTCATTGTTGGAATGGATTCAGTGACTATGAAGAATTTGGGATAGAGAATCCAAGTGGTTACCTGCTGAGCCTTTATGTGTGTGTTTATTTGTTCAGTAGCGACGGACTGTATAAATAACGTTTGATACTCCGTTTTGGTGTCTTTTCGAACTCCGTCGGATAAATTATTATTTCCGACACCCGTTCGTATGCCGCCAGGAGCGAGTTCAGCTCCGTGAGGTTGTTCTGCATGATCTGCGGCAGGTCGTTCTTGTCCACGCCTTCCGCCTCGGCCTGTTCGTAGTCGGGGACGACCATCGCTTTGAGCTTGCCGTTGCCCGAGTCGAGTATCAGGGATTCGAGTACGAGGTACATGTTATTGAGCTTGTCCTCGATCTCCTCGGGATAGATGTTTTGCCCGCTTCCGGAGAGGATCATCGTCTTCGAGCGTCCGCGGATGTAGAGCGTCCCGTCCGGATCCATCGTGCCCATGTCGCCCGTGTGGAGCCAGCCGTCGGGTTCGAGTACCTTCTCCGTATCTTTTTCGTTCTTGTAGTAGCCTTTCATCACATGCTCGCCGCGCACGACGATTTCGCCGGCCACGTGTTCCGGGTCGGGGGAGTCGATCCGGACGTCGAGCAGACCTTTCAGGTAGCGGCCGCAGGAGCCCGCCTTGAATTCGTTGTCGGGTGTGAAACTGATGAGCGGCGCGCATTCGGTCATGCCGTAACCGATGGTGATCGGGAACTTGATCTTCATCAGGAACGATTCGGTCTCCTGATTCATCGGGGCGCCGCCGACGATGAATATGTCGACGTTGCCGCCGAAGGCATCCAGCAGTTTTTTCCGGATCACCGAGTAGATGGCCGTGTTGAGCAGCGGAATCTTGACGGCGATCGACATGGGGCCTTTTTCGAGCATCGGCATCACCTGCTTGCGGTAGACCTTTTCGAGGATCATCGGTACGCAGCAGATGATCGTCGGCTTGACCACGGACATGGCTTCCAGCAGGATCTTGGGCGACGGGATTTTACCCAGCAGGGTGATGTGCCCGCCGACGGCCAGCGGCGAGAGGAAGTCGAAGGCGCAGCCGTAGGCGTGGGCCAGCGGCAGGAACGACAGCGTGCGTCCGCCCTTGCGGAAATAGTGGGTGCCGGTCTGCGTGTTGACCATGCCGCGGGCGAAACTTACGTTGCCCGTGAGGTTGTTCACCGTGAGCATCACTCCCTTCGAATAGCCCGTGGTGCCCGACGTGTAGTTGAGCAGGATGACCTCGTCGTTGGGGATCTCGGGGTACTTGATGTCGTTTACGCTGAACCCGCGCGGATATTTCGAACGGTAGTTTTTCAGGATATCGCGCTGGAACTTGGTGAGCGCCTTGCCGTTGCGTTCGTAGATGGCGTGGAAATCGGTGAGCGAAAACACGGCCTCGATCTGGCGTATCTGGTCTTCTTCGATGATGTCCCAGAAGTTGTCGCCCAGAAAGAGCAGCTTGCTTTCCGAGTGGTTGATGATGTGGATGATGTCGGCCGGGGCGAAATCCTGCAATATCGGGACGATTACGGCGCCGTAGGAGATCGTGGCGATGTAGGTGATGCACCACCGGGGATTGTTGCGCCCGATCAGCGCTATCTTGTCGCCCTTCTTTACGCCGGCCTTTTTGAACAGGAGGTGCAGCTTGGCGATCTCCTTGGCCATCTCGTAATACGAGAATGTTTCGCCCTTGAAATAGTCGGTCAGTGCCGGCATTTCACGGTTCTCGCGGAAACTCGTCTCGTATATTTTTATCAGGTTTTCCTCTAACATGATTGCGTCCTAATGTCCGGTGCAAAGATAGACAAAAAAACGATTTTCCAGCAGGGTGCCCGCATTTTTTATCCTATTGTGCTTACTTTTTGCTCCAAAAAGTCCTGTGGGGAAGCTTCCGGAGCCTTATTTGTTTGCTCCCTTGTCTTTGGCTTCTTCCGGGTCGACTTTTACATGCCGGGGTTTCCAGATGTATATCTTCGATTCGGTGCCGGCCTTCAGCCGCTCGATGTTCTTGCGGTGGGTGTAAATCAGCAGGATGGCGATGATGAACGAAAAAACCACGAACGGCACCAGGTGGTTGACCTTCGGCGATATGAGCGTAAAGATCGGGAAGGAACAGCCTGCGACCATCGAGGCCAGCGACACGTAGTGGGTGACCATCAGCACCAGGAACCATACGCCGAAGCAGAGCAGTACGAGCGGGGCGTTGACGCCCATGATGGCTCCGACGAGCGTCGCTACGCCCTTGCCGCCCCGGAAATTGGCGAAGATCGGGAAGATGTGTCCCACCACGGCGGCGAACACGGCGATGAAACGCAGGATGTAGAACCAGTTTTCATTGGCCCCGTCGGCGAATACGCTGTCGTATTTCATCAGGTCGATGATCGTCACCGCCACAAACCCCTTCAGAAAATCGAGCCCGAATACGGGCAGTGCGGCCCGCCTGCCCAGCACGCGCAGCATGTTGGTCGTGCCGGCGTTCTTGCTGCCGTATTCGCGGATGTCGATGCCGTAATATTTCTTGCCGATCCACACGGCGCTCGGAATCGAGCCCAGCAGATAGGCGATGATAATCATGGTGGTAGCGGTGTAATATGTGAGGATCATAACGGTTTTCCAAGGGTTTGTGTAATGCAAATATAATTAAAAAATCCGGAAACGGAAGCCCTGCGTGAAAAATCCGCGCCGTTCTGCTGGCGGATTCGGGGGAATATCGTATCTTTGCATACTTTAAATGTATAACAGGGTATGAATACGAAAGCATTACTGGAACCTATGGGCTCGTGGGCGTGGTGGCGCTCGTGGTTCCTGATCTTTTTCGGGTGTTCGGTCATGGGTGCCGGCTTCGTGCTGTTTGTGAACCCTTACAATTTCGTGCCGGGAGGCGTGTACGGTATGGGTATCGTGCTGCACAACATTTTTCCGTCGATCCAGGTGGGTACGTTCGGCTATATGTTCGACGTGCCGCTGATGCTCGTTGCGATGCTGGTTTTCGGCGGGCAGTTCGGAACGCGTACGGTGCTGGCCGCGCTCTATACGCCCGGCTTTATGAACGTGCTCACACGGCTGGTCTATCCCGACGCCGCGGCGGTCGAGAGCCTCGACCCGTCGCTGTTGCTGGGCGGGCGGCTCGACCTGTCGAACGACTTGCTGCTGACGTGCGTCATCGGCGCCGTGGTGATCGGCGTCGGGCTGGGTATCGTCGTGCGCCAGCAGGCGACCACGGGCGGTACCGACATCGTGGGCATGCTGTTGCAGAAGTTCGCCGGGATCAAGTTCTCGACGGGCATCCTGCTGGCCGACGGGTTCGTCGTGCTGTCGGGACTGGCCGTGATCGGCTTCGGAATCGGCACGGACGAGGCGGCCGCGAACGGCTGGATGCTGACGCTCTATTCGCTCATCACGATTTATATCACCTCGCGTGTGATCGCCTACCTGCTCAACGGTGCGTCGTACGACAAGCTGCTCTTCATCATCAGCGACCACCATCAGGCGCTCAAACGCTTCATCATCGAAGACCTCGACCGCAGTGCGACCTACATCAAGTCGAAGGGGATGTATACGGACGCTTCGCGGGACATGATCTTCCTGGTCGTGAGCCGCAAGGAGGTGCACCTCGTGCAACATAAGATCAAAGAGATCGACCCGGCGGCGTTCGTAGTCGTGACCGATGCCTACGAGACGTTCGGCGAAGGGTTCAAACAGTTCCCCGACAAGAACGAGATACATGCGGAATAACGGAAATTTGGAACGTGGAATTTAAACTCAATACGAATACATTGCGCCCCCTGTCGGGCGCCGGACGCAAACTTTTCGTCGAAACCTACGGCTGCCAGATGAATGTCGGCGACACGGAAGTCGTGGTTGCCCTGATGCAGCGGGAGGGATACGTCTACACCGAGGATATCGGCCTGGCCGATGTCATCCTGATCAACACCTGCTCGATCCGCGACAATGCCGAGCAGCGTATCTGGGGGCGTCTGGCCGAGATGAAACGCTACCGCCGGGCCAAACCGGGGCTCGTCGTGGGCATCATCGGCTGCATGGCCGAACGCCTCAAGGAGAAATTGGTCGAGGGCCCTTACGGCGTCGACGTCGTGGCCGGGCCGGATGCCTACCGCGACCTGCCGCGCCTGGTGCGCGAGGCCGAGGCGGGCGGCAAGGGGGTGAACGTCCTGCTCTCCACGGAGGAGACCTATGCCGAGATCGCCCCCGTGCGGCTCGACCGCAACGGCGTCAGCGCTTTCGTGTCGATCATGCGCGGCTGTAACAACATGTGCTCGTACTGCGTGGTGCCCTACACCCGGGGAGCCGAGCGTTCGCGCGACCCGCAGTCGATCATGCGCGAGGTAGGAGAACTGTTCGGCGCGGGCTACCGCGAGGTGACGCTGCTCGGCCAAAACGTCAACTCGTACCGCTGGGAGCGCGACGGGAAGACGACCGACTTCGCGGGCCTGCTCGAGCAAGTGGCTTCCGTCGATCCGCTGCTGCGGGTGCGCTTCTCGACCTCCCACCCCAAGGACCTGAGCGACGAACTGCTCCACGCGATGGCCAGACATCCGAACATCTGCCGCGCCATTCACCTGCCCGCCCAGTCGGGCAACTCCCGGATACTGGAACTGATGAACCGCAAGTACACGCGCGAATGGTATCTCGGCCGAATCGAGGCGATCCGCCGCATCCTGCCCGACTGCGCGATCTCGACCGACCTGATCGCGGGATTCTGCACCGAGACCGAGCAGGAACACCGCGACACCCTGTCGCTGATGCGGGAGGTGGGCTACGAGTTCGCCTTCATGTTCAAATACTCGGAGCGGCCGAATACGAAAGCCGCGAGGCACATGGCCGACGACGTGCCCGAAAACGTGAAGACGGCGCGGCTGGCGCAAATCATCGAGCTGCAGAACGAGCTGTCGCTCGAA
>ENA-ORND01002210-ORND01002210.1-human-gut-metagenome-genome-assembly--contig:-NODE-2210-length-12110-cov-2.512153_pt1 | contig 12110 bp, 9 predicted proteins | sample MGYA00242111_ERZ509014 | MGnify/ENA primary metagenome ERZ509014 (study PRJEB26280, sample SAMEA2338694) | human gut metagenome | biome: human gut; feature: human-associated habitat; material: faeces... | reverse complement strand
ATATGTTTAATCTAGAAGAAGAATTAAAGAAGCTCCCAGATAAGCCGGGAGTGTATATTATGCACGATAAACACGACACAATTATATATGTCGGCAAGGCTAAGATATTAAAAAATCGTGTAAGACAATATTTTCAGAGTAATAAAAATCATTCGGCAAAAGTTGTCCAGATGGTTTCACACATTGCATATTTTGAGTATATCGTGACAGATTCTGAGCTTGAAGCACTGGTGCTTGAATGTAATCTTATAAAGGAACACAGACCAAAATATAACACGATGTTAAAGGACGACAAGAGTTATCCTTTTATTAAGGTTACTATTGGAGAGGAATTTCCAAGAGTGTTATTCTCAAGAACAATGAAGCACGGAACTGGCAAATTCTTTGGACCGTACACATCAGCAGGTGCTGTCAAGGAGACAATTGAACTGCTCTGTAAGCTTTACAAGGTAAGAACGTGCAACAGGAGACTTCCTAAAGATATAGGCAAGGACAGACCATGCCTTAATTACCATATCGGACAGTGCAATGCACCTTGTCAGGGTTATGTGAACAAAGATGAATATAAAAAAAATATAGATAAAGTAATAAGCTTCCTTAATGGTAATTATTCTGAGATTATTAATGAGCTGACGAATAAAATGCAGGATTGTTCCGAGCGTATGGAATATGAGGAAGCCGCTAGATACAGGGATTTGTTAATCAGCGTTAAGCAGATCGCACAGAAGCAGAAGATAACAGCAGATGATGCAACAGACAGAGATGTAATTGCGTGCGCTATGGACGCGGAAGATGCAGTTGTACAGGTATTCTTTATAAGACAGGGCAAGCTTCTTGGACGTGAGCATTTCCATATGAAGGTTGCAACGAATGACAGCAGAAGCGGCATTTTGTCAGAATTTATGAAGCAGTATTATGGTGGAACACCATATATTCCCAATGTGATAATGACACAGGAGGAGATTGAGGATGCTGGTACAATCGCCGACTGGCTTTCAAGCAGGAAGAAGCGGAAAGTTACAATTATCACGCCAAAGAAGGGCGATAAGGAGAAAATGGTTGAACTTGCCCATAAGAATGCACTTATGGTATTAACTAAAGATGCAGAGAAGATTAAGCTTGAGGAGAAAAGGACAACAGGTGCTATGAAGCAGATAGCAGACTGGCTTGGGCTTGCTTCGATAAGGCGTGCAGAGGCTTATGATATATCTAATACAAGTGGTGTTGAGTCAGTTGGTTCAATGGTTGTATTTGAGGACGGAAGACCTAAGAAAAATGATTATAGAAAGTTCAAGATTAAGACGGTCAAAGGGCCTGATGATTATAAGAGTATGAGAGAAGTACTTACAAGACGTTTTACAAGAGGAATGAGAGAGCGTGCAGGTGAGGAAGAGACAAGGGGTTTTGCTGTGTACCCGGACCTTATAATGATGGATGGTGGACGAGGACAGGTGAACATTGCACTGGAGGTTCTTGATGAACTTCATATTAATATTCCTGTATGCGGTATGGTTAAGGACGATAACCATAACACAAGGGGACTTTACTATAATAATGTAGAAATTCCAATAGACAGGCATAGTGAAGGTTTTAAGCTTATAACAAGGGTTCAGGATGAGGCACATAGATTTGCGATAGAATACCACAGGTCATTAAGAAGCAAGAAGCAGGTAAGCTCAGTTCTTGATGAGATTGAAGGAATCGGACCAGCAAGAAGAAAAGCGTTGATGAAACATTTTCTTGATATTGACAAAATCCGTAATGCCAATGTAAGTGAGCTTATGGAGGCAGAAGGAATTACAGAAAATGTAGCGCAGAACATATACAAATATTTTCATTGATGTGTTATTTTAATGTCTTTCAATATTAATTGCACTGTGTTAAACTATTAATAATAGATAGTCAGAAGATATATAGTCTTAAGTAAGGCAATGAAATATAAAATGTGGCATAATTGCGCAGGATTGGAGTAGATATGAACGGAAAAGAAAGAGTTAATTTATTCAAGGTAATCGAGAAGATGAATCTTGTTAATCTTACACCTGATATTGATGTTAAGGGAATATGGATTCACGTTCCAGAATTTAACAGGCCAGCGTTACAGCTCACCGGATTTTATGACCAGTTCGATAATGACAGAATACAGATTATAGGTAATGTAGAATATGCTTATCTTAAGAGCCTTTCAGAAACAGAGCGTTATGAAAGATATATGCAGTTGTTATCAAGCAATATTCCCTGCCTTATCTTCTGTAGGAATTTAGAGCCGGAGGCAGAGATTATAGAGCTTGCAAAGAAATATCAGATTCCAATATTAAAGTCTGCTGAGTCAACATCTTCATTTTCAGCAGAAGTTATAAGATGGCTTAAAGTACAGCTTGCACCTTGTATAGTAATACACGGTGTATTAGTTGATGTATATGGCGAAGGTGTGCTTATTACAGGTGAGAGTGGTATAGGTAAGAGTGAAGCAGCACTTGAGCTTATAAAGAGAGGCCACCGTCTTGTAACAGATGATGCTGTCGAGATTAGAAAAGTAAGTGATGAAACATTAGTTGGTTCAGCACCCGGAGTTACTAAGTATTTCATAGAGTTAAGAGGTATTGGTATTATTGATGTAAAGACACTTTTCGGTGTAGAGAGTGTTAAGGAAACTCAGGAGATTGATATGGTTATCAAGCTTGAGGACTGGAATAAGGACAAGGAGTATGACAGACTTGGACTCGAAGAAGAATACACAGAATATCTTGGCAATAAAGTAGTGTGTCATTCGCTTCCAATAAGACCAGGACGTAATCTTGCAGTAATAGTTGAGGCTGCGGCTGTAAACCACAGACAGAAGAAGATGGGTTACAATGCGGCTAAGGAGTTATATAGAAGAGTACAAGAGAACCTTATGAGGGGTGATGATGAAGATGAGTTTATTTAAGGATATAGTTCTTGGCATTGATATAGGTGGAACAACCTGCAAATGCGGCGTGTTCACAACAGATGGCACGCTTGTATACAAGGATGAGATACCAACAAGGAAAGATGAGGGTGGAAGTCTTATTTTATCAGACATTAAAGAACATATTCCAGAGCTTGTGAAAGCGGCAGGACGAAGCTGTGATGAGATTAAAGGTGTTGGAATAGGTGTTCCAGGTGCAGTAAGAGAAGATGGAACAGTCAACAAATGTGTTAATCTTGGCTGGGGTGTATTTAACGTTGCACAGACTTTTAAAGATATGACAGGCTATGAAGTTAAAGTTGGCAATGATGCCAATATGGCGGCACTTGGTGAATACTGGATGGGAAGTGCGAAAGCATATTCAAGCGTTGTATTAGTTACAATAGGAACAGGTGTTGGCGGCGGAATCATACTCAACGGCAAGATGCTGTTCGGCGTGAATGGTGCCGGCGGTGAGATCGGACATATATGTGTTGACGATTCAGAGACTGAGACATGTGGATGCGGAAACAAGGGATGTCTGGAGCAGTACACATCTGCAACAGGCGTGGTAAGACTTGCGGGCAGAGCTATGGCAGCTTCAGATAAGAAGTCAACTCTCCGTGAGCTCGAGGCTGTTACTGCAAAGGATGTATTTGACGCAGCAAAGGCAGGAGACGAGCTTGCACTTGAGATAGTTGATACACAGGCACGTATCTTGGGTCGTGCGCTTGCACAGATAGCATGTGTAGTTGATCCTGAGATATTTGTAATCGGTGGAGGCGTGTCAAAGGCGGGCTCCATACTTACAGATTCAGTAAAGAAGTATTTCGAGCATTATGCATTCCATGCATGCAGACAGACAAAGTTCGCACTTGCACAGCTTGGCAATGATGCAGGTATTTATGGAAGTGCATGCAGCATACTTGGAAGGTAATTGACCTGAATGTAATTTCGGTAAAATTTACCAGTAGAATTTGTGAAAATATCCAAAGGTTTTGCGAAAGATGGTAAATTTATATTAAATTTTAATATTGAATTATAAAAGTCTTTAATGTATGATGAATTTAATGGTGATGAATAGTGCCGTAAAATTCAATATATTAAAGACTTTTATTGTGTATGTTAAGAAAAAAGCAGTTCTCTGTGACAGAGGGTGCTTTTACTTTTGTTTTAAAATACATGCACATGTGAATAAAATATAGAAGACAGATTGTATGAGGTTGACATGTCAGATTTAGAAATATTGAACAGTATTCGAGAGATAACCGGAGAGAAGAATGCAAGCGCAGATGAGGTGATGAGCGCACACACTACCTTCAGGGTGGGCGGTCCTGCCGACTATTTTGCGAGTCCTTCTGATGCAGATCAGGTTGCGGGGCTTATAGAACTTTGTCGGAAATGTGAGATACCGTATTTTGTTCTTGGTAATGGCAGTAATCTGCTTGTGTCGGATGCTGGCTACAGGGGCATGATAATCAATATAATGGACAATATGAATGGGATAACAGTTGACGGTGATGTGATAACAGCCCAGGCCGGGGCAAAGCTGGTGAGAGTCAGCAGACTGGCAAGGGATAATTCGCTGACCGGTCTTGAGTTTGCTTCCGGGATTCCCGGTACTATAGGCGGTGCGGTGTATATGAATGCGGGAGCTTATGGTGGTGAGATGAAGGACGTTGTCACCAGTGTCAAGGTGATGGATGCCGATGGACATATATATGATATGTCGTCGGATGAACTGGATTTTTCGTACAGACACAGTGCTGTGGAGGCTGAGGGGCTCATAGTTCTTGAGGTTACCATGAAGCTGGCAGCAGGTGTGCAGCAGGATATAGATGACAGAATGAAGGAATTGTCGGATTCCAGAAGAACAAAGCAGCCGCTTGAGTATCCGTCGGCGGGCTCTACATTCAAGAGACCTGAGGGATATTTTGCGGGTAAACTTATAATGGATGCAGGACTCAGGGGATATTCTGTGGGAGGAGCACAGGTGTCCGAGAAGCACTGCGGATTTGTTGTGAACAGGGGCGGTGCAACCGCTGCTGATGTGACAGGTCTGATCCGTGATGTACAGAAGAAGGTTATGGATCAGTTTGGCGTGATGCTGGAGCCTGAGGTGAAGATGCTTGGCGATTTCTAGCATTTAGTGAGACAGGGAGAACAGAGCATGAGATTTGTTATTGTGACAGGAATGAGTGGAGCAGGAAAGGCAACGGCGCTTAAGACGCTTGAGGATGCCGGATTTTTCTGTGTTGATAATCTGCCTATCCAGCTTATAAAAAGATTTGCCGAGATCGCTTATGATGAGCAGATCCAGGTGGATGATGTTGCTATCAGTGTTGATATCAGAAGTGGAAGGGCTTTGTCACAGCTCAATTCGTGCCTGACGGATATCAGAAGAGAGGGTATGAATTATGAGATCCTGTTCATTGAGTGTTCCAATGCAACTCTGGTAAAGCGTTATAAAGAGACTAGAAGAAACCATCCTCTTTCGGTCAAGGGTGGGCGAATAATAGATGGAATAAACAAGGAGCGTGAGCTTATTGGCTTCCTCAAGGAGGAGGCTGATTATATAATCGATACTACCAACCTCCTTGTGAGAGAGTTTAAGGCGGAGCTTGACAAGATATTTGTGCAGAATGAGGAGTATTCGAATTTCATAATTACGGTCATGTCATTTGGCTTTAAGTATGGAATACCGAGGGATTCTGATATAGTTCAGGATGTGAGATTTCTGCCTAATCCGTACTATGACCTTGAACTTAGGGAGAAAACGGGAAACGACAAAGAGATACAGGACTATGTTATGAACTGCAAGGAGGGCCCTGAGTATCTGGAAAAGTTTATAGATCTGATAACATTTTTGATACCGAATTATATCAAGGAAGGCAAAAATCAGTTGGTCATTTCCATCGGCTGCACAGGCGGAAAACACAGATCCGTCACGATAGCCAATGCTGTCTATGCCCGTTTGCAGAAGTCAAAGTATACAGTGAGGATAGTTCACAGGGATATTTTGAAGGATTCAATAGTCAAGAAGTTGTAGCATGTAATAACAGATAGTATAGCAGGTGGAATATGTCATTTTCTTCAGACGTTAAGATGGAGCTGGCAGGGAATGTCCCAGGAGCGAGGCATTGTCAGATAGCTGAGCTGGCTGCGATGATCTCAATGGTGGCATATGTGAGATATTGGGCTGGCAGACCGGCCGGGCTGGTGATAGTTACAGAGAGAAGTGTTATCGCAAAGGAGATAGCTTCCCTGATAAAGAGGCTGTTCAGATATATTCCGGACTCAAGTGTAAGAAGGACCGGAGCTGACAGCAGAGTATACAGGATGGAGATCAATTCTCCAGAGATTGTCAATACGATACTGATGACCTTGAAGATAGAAAACGAACATGAGTGTGAAGGACTGATACAGTGTCAGCTCATGAAGGTCAGCAGGATGGATGTTCAGCAGGATTGCTGCAGAAGAGCATATATAAAAGGAGTGTTCATGACCTCGGGATCAATCAGTGATCCGAACAAGGGATACCACATGGAGGTGGTGTGCGAGAACGAGGGAAGGGCACAGTTCATACAGGAGATAATAAACGGATTTGGTGTGGAAGCCCGCATAATACAGCGGAAGAAATACTACGTCGTCTATCTGAAGGATGGAGAGATGATAGTTGATATGTTGGGAATAATGGGGGCACACATATCCTTGATGAATATGGAGAACATAAGGATCAGGAAGGATATCCGTAACAATATCAACCGCAGGGTCAACTGTGAGGCCGCAAACCTCAACAAGACCGTGAGCGCTGCTGTAAAGCAGATGAATGACATTAATTACATAATAGAGACAAAGGGCATAGGATATCTGCCCGATAACCTTCAGGAGCTGGCGCTTGCCAGACTGGAGAATGAGGATGCTTCCCTTAAGGAGCTTGGTGAGATGATGACGCCGCCGATCGGTAAGTCGGGGGTTAATCATAGATTAAGAAAAATAAGTGAAATCGCAGAAGAAATGCGGGGCTGTTGATGAGCCCAAGGAGGATGTAATGATCGAAAAGACAGTTGTTGTATCAATGATGGGAGAGGCAGAGGAAAGACCTGTTGCAGTTCTTGTACAGATTGCAAGTCAGTATGACAGCAAGGTTCACCTTGTTACCGGAGATAAGAGAATCAATGCTAAGAGCATTATGGGTATGATGAGCATGAACTTCGAGAATGGCAGTGAGCTCACTATAGTTGCAGACGGTGCTGACGAAGAGGCAGCAGTCAATGCACTTTCAGAATATCTGACAAAAAACAATAAGTAATTTGGATGATTTATTGCACCTCGGATGTGTATGTGGTAAAATAAATTTATCAATGGACATTTGTCGGAGGAACAGGATATGGGATTTTTTGACGGATTATTAAAGAAGATACCATTCGTATCCAGATTTTCCAAAAAGAAGGAACCGGTCAACAATGTGGAGCTCCAGTTCAACAAGGCCATGAACCTTATGGACAACGGAGATGCTGAGGAATCAGTAAACATACTTGAACAGGTTGCAGACATAGGAATAATGGATGCGCAGTATAAGTCATATGGGGATGATGCTCTTCTTGCACTTGCAGAGTTCTATGAGAAGGGAAAGTACCGCAACGCAGTTGTGGATGTGGATCTGAATAAAGCTACCAAGTATTACGAGAAGTATGTGAATCAGAACCATGACGGCGATGTTATATTCAAGCTTGCCAAGATGCTTCTGGAGGTTCAGAACTTCTCAAAGGCAATCAAGTATTATGAGCTTGCAGCCACAGATTACGGTATAAAGGCAGCGTATATGAGCCTCGGCTCAATATACGAGAGCGGACTTAACAGAGTGGATGAGTACGGCAACAAGAGTGATTATGTCGTGCCTATCGATCTGGACAAGGCCATGATGTGGTACAAGAAGCTTGCTGATACCGGTGATGCCAAGGCAAAGGCTTCATACGAGAGAGTTGAGTACATGAGTACCCATGGTGACAGCCTTGAGTTCGAGGAGAAGGACAAGCTGTACACGGATATAGCAGAGGCCAGAAAGGCAAAGGGAAAGGAGCCGCGTTACAAGGTTATCGAGGCTTCAAGACTTCAGTATCAGTACACATATGTACATGATCAGGTTGAGGGATTCATCCACAAGCTTCCAAAGGGCTGGGTGAAGACGATCAACGAGTCGACAGGCGAGGAGTATTACGCACCAAGTCTTACATATAAGGATTTTGCAATGTATGTATATTATGACAGTGTGCCAAAGGATTCAAAGATGACTCTTGAGAACTACCTGAGATACTGTAACGATGCGTTTGACGAAGAGCTGCAGCTCAAGGCGTATGTCACAGAGTATGCAGATGGAATATGTACGACTTACTATCACAAGGACATGGAGAAGGGAATCGTGTCATTTGCCTTCTATCATGGACGTAGACTGGCATGTATGAGATTCGTATGTGCTACTATGGAGATCATAGAGCAGTACGAGGAGATCATATTTGAGACAGCCAACTCATTTGCGTTTGTAGATCCTACACTGGCCAGTGACCACAGTGCCAACAGAAAGGATATGCAGTATTATAACGAGGCTATATACTGCTACTACCTTGAGGATTATGAGGGTGCCATGAGAGCCGCAAAGCAGGCTCTTAAGCTTGGAAGCATAAAGGCAAGTTACCTTCTGATAGAGCTGTACTACGATGAGGACAGCCCGTACAGGGATGTTGAGAAGACTATAAGCTATGCAAAGCAGTTGTTTGAGGCGACTAAGGATCCTGAGCTTGCATTCCTTCTTGGAATCGTATACGACCAGCAGCTCAAGGATTATGTGAAGGCAGTTAACTGGTATGAGAATGCAGAGCGTCTTGGACACAAGAGAGTTGCATTCTATCTTGGAAGAATATATTACTACGGTCTGCTCAGAACGAAGAGAGACGGAGGCAAGGCACTGTCTTACTTCAAGAAGGCCAGAGAGAACGGTATTCAGGAGGCTGAGGGCTATATCAAGGATCTTGAGGATCTCAAGGGAGAGGACCTTCAGACAGCCGTTGAGAAGTGGGAGCGTGCAGTGGAGGCCGGAAGCGAGTCGGCGGCTATCAAGATAGCCATGATGAAGCAGAGACAGATCTTCTACATTGCAACACCATATGAGATTGAGAAGGCTTATCTTGAGGCACTTGGCCTTGGAAGCGCCCGTGCCGGATATGAGCTCGGAAGAATCTATCAGGTACAGGAGAAGCAGGATAACTACAGGGGCGAAATCAAGAGTATCAAGTATTTCGAGAAGGCGTTCAATGCGAACTTCGATGACTGGGATAAGGAGAACTTGTTCAAGGTCATCAATTACAAGGTTGAGAAGGGCCTGGCAAACGACGAGGCCATCAAGTTGTACATAGAGAATGCAAGTATGGGATATGTTCCGGCTATAGAGAAACTTATCGGACTTGTGCCTACAACTACCCAGCAGATATGGAGCCTGTATGACGCTCTTATCGATCTTGCTGAGACCGGCGATGAGTCAGCGATAGTTGCCATGAACAAGCTGGAGATGAACTATGTAGACCTCATACTCAGAGAGCCGGCCAAGGGACAGAAGGTTGTGGAGAACAAGTTCTTCAGACTCTGTGTTCCAAAGGAGTGTAACTCAGTCATCAACGATGACGGCGGTACTATCAAGATGGCTGATTCAGTCGTTGAGTTTGCAGTTGCTGAGATGCCTGTCAATGCTACGGCAGAGCAGGATTACCTGAAGATCTACAAGCTGATAGTTTCAGAGTATCTGCCTGATGAGAATGCGGATGTGATCATTGCAAACTCAAGAATGATCGGATCTGCAATAAGGGCTTCAAAGGATAACGTACATACATTCAGCATCCTTCTGATAAGCTCCAAGAACCAGTACATATTCAAACTGAGTTCCAAGGACAGGCGTCAGATGATGCAGTTCAAGGATGTCGTAGTTGCAATAGCCAAGTCTCTTGTTGAGACAGGTGAGATCTACAAGGCGACAGAGGAGGGCAAGAAGAACATCGGTCTTGCATTCCTGCTGAAGGCTAATGAGAGTGGATTCCTGTCGATCGGCAAGGGAGAGTAATACAACAGGATATCAATTAGATCAGAATGATCCCGGAGGACATATCTCCTCCGGGTTTTTTACCCCATAGGGATAGAGAAAGGGAGCATATTATGCCGGGACTTAACAAGAGAGAGCTCACGAGCAAGCCTTTGAGAATGGATTCCAGAATGGCGAGGGATTTGGAGAGATTATCTGATTATACCGGTTATTCTCAGAATGAGATCATTCTCATGTCCATAAAGAAATATCTCTTTGAAAATCGTGGGTATTTCCTGCGGGATATGGTTGAGGAGAAATGCCTTTTGCGCATTGAGAAGGAAGTAAGGATCATGCGTGGAGAGACCCATCTGAAGTATGGAGACATGACGGTGGATGTGGTGAAGTCAGAGAATGCAAATGGTAATATCAACTTATATGTAGCGACTATAAGACTTCGTAATAAGCTTGGAGAGATATTCTATGAGGATGTACAGGAGCTGGATATGTCGGGAAAAGACTGGGAATATTATAAGGAGTTCCTGTATGAGGTTGTGATGAAGTATATGGATATCGATGAACCAGCACTTAAGACGTATTTCAGGGAAAAATTCCTGTATGAATAGTATAAAGTGATAAAAAATCAGAGAGTGCAATGATATGGGTTTAACTATTTACATTGCAAATTTTTAGTGGTATCCTATAATAGATTTGGAAAAAGTGGTCGAATCGAGGTGAGATGCTTGTTTAGAAATGTTATGAATGACCTTGCAACATGGTATGAGACCGGAGCGGATAAGATTGCAGTTGTCCGTGGTGGCAAGTTTGTTGGCAAGACATGGGCTGTGGCTGATTTTGCCATGGGATTTTTTGAGGATCATATAATAATAGATATGGACAAGTATCCGGACTTTGCCGCATATGCAGCAAAGGAGAGGAGGCCGGAGAAGCTTCATGCCAAGCTTACAACGTCGCTTGACAAGTATGATTTCAAGGATAAGCTTCTTATATTTGACAATGCGCAGAACTGTGTGGGACTGCTCGGCAACCTTGTTGAGTACAGCAGATACAATACTGACTGCAGGATCTGTGTCATTGCGACATCCTGTGGACCAATCCCGGGAGAGGAAGAGTGCCAGGATGACATATGCGTATATGAGATGATGCCTATGAACTTTGAGGAATTCCTGAAAGCGGGAAAGGGCAGAAAGCTCTGTGCATTTATAGAGAACCAGAAGATCACACCGATGCCGGATGAGGTCAGGGACAGCGTCCAGACAATGCTTGAGACTTTCTTCGTGACCGGAGGAATGCCGGAGGCGGTGGATGAATATTATAAGACAGGAGATCTCAGAAGAGTTGATGTGGTTTTGAAGTCTATACTTGACAGAACTACTGAATATCTGATAAACTCCACTCCGAAGAGGTATCTTACCAAGGTCATGGCGATATGGAACAGTATTCCGGTTCAGCTTACCAAGGAGAACAAGAAGTTCATGTATGGATACGTTGATCCGAAGGCCCGTGCCAGGGAGTACGAGGCGTCAGTTGATCAGATCGTCAGGATGGGCGTTGTGCGTCAGGTGTACAGAGTCAGGAATGGAGTGCTTCCTCTGGCAAACCAGAAGGATGACAAGTCATTTGAGCTGTATCATCTTGATCATGGTCTGCTCAGGGTCATGGCTGGTATTCTGGTTCAGGATATTGACACAGATAATGTTCTTGATATGATGGATGGAGTTATAGCAGAGCAGTACGCTCTTGCAGAGCTGTATGTGAACAGGAGTATCGGTGATCTGTATTTCTGGATCTCATCGGCCACAGCGAAGGTTGATTTCGTGTATGAGGGCGATGGAGAGGTCATTCCAGTGGATGTTCAGACAAGTCCGCACACCAAGGCCCAGAGCTCCAGAGTATTCAAACAGAGATATGACAATCAGACTTCAGTGAGGATATCTACAGATGACATGTTTGTCGATAAAGGATTGGTAAATATACCGCTATATGGTATCTGGTGTTTCTAACCGATAGCGTATGGTAGTAATTTATAGATGCCGAAATAGCTCAGTTGGTAGAGCAACGCATTCGTAATGCGTGGGTCGAGGGGTCGAG
>ENA-ORND01002207-ORND01002207.1-human-gut-metagenome-genome-assembly--contig:-NODE-2207-length-12127-cov-3.139082_pt1 | contig 12127 bp, 10 predicted proteins | sample MGYA00242111_ERZ509014 | MGnify/ENA primary metagenome ERZ509014 (study PRJEB26280, sample SAMEA2338694) | human gut metagenome | biome: human gut; feature: human-associated habitat; material: faeces... | reverse complement strand
CCTTTACTTCAAGGCCTCTATCCCCTTCGCGCAAAGTGTCCGAAAACGGCGTGAGAACGTCGTTCAGCGTCACGCCCTCGGAATCTATATCCGCAAGACGTTTGACCGCCGCCGCGGTGTAAGCGATTCTGTACCATGTGGCTTTTCCGACATATCCGACGGTTTCTATCGAAAAAATACGCTGAAACGCAAGCACCGCCTGTTCGGTTTCGGGACCGAATATGCCGTCCGGGTTGGGGATTCGCGGAATTGCGGGATAATTAACGGCAATTCGGTTCAATCGGACTTGAACGGCATAAACGTCGTTGCCGAGATCTCCGAGACGTAACGGCGAACCCGGATAGGACGGGATATTTACCTTTACGGGAGAATTCCGAACTATCTCGATATCGTCTCCGTCGGCGCGACGATGAACATCCTGCTCGCCGCAGTCCTCTGCAGCGGCATGACCATCATCGAAAACTGCGCCAAGGAGCCCCATATCGTCGACCTTGCCAACTTCCTCAATGCCATGGGCGCGCAGATCTCCGGCGCGGGCACCGACGTGATCAAGGTCCGCGGCGTCAAGGCGCTGCACGGCGGCTGCTATTCCATCATTCCCGATCAGATCGAAGCCGGTACGTTTATGTTCGCAGCGGCAGTGACCAAGGGCGATGTGACGGTGAAAAATGTGATTCCGAAGCACCTGGAGTCTATTACGGCAAAACTTCTGGAGATTGGCTGTGAAGTAGAGGAGGCGGATGACTGTATCCGTGTGGTAGCGTCCAAGCCTCTGAAGCATACCCAGGTGAAGACCCTGCCTTATCCCGGATTTCCTACGGATATGCAGCCCCAGATCACAGTGGCGCTGGGACTTTCCAAAGGAACCAGCATCGTGACGGAGAGTATTTTCGAGAACCGTTTCAAATATGTGGATGAGCTGACCCGTATGGGCGCCAGCATCAAAGTAGAAGGCAACACCGCTATCATCGACGGTGTATCCAGATATACCGGAGCCAATATTTCCGCACCGGATCTGCGGGCGGGAGCAGCACTGGTACTGGCTGCCATGTCTGCAGAAGGATTCTCTACTGTGGATGATATCCGCTATATTGAGAGAGGTTATGAAGACTTCCATCTGAAATTACAGGGACTGGGAGCCCAGATCGAGTTGATCGAGACGGAGCGGGACCTGCAGAAGTTCAAGCTGAAGATCGGTTAATGAGTGGATTTCTCATAAACCACAACAGAATGACATTTTGAAAAAAATGTCTGTTGACAAAACAGGTAACTCATAGTAAGTTAATTAGCGTAGAAAAGTTCATATAGACTTTCCCTTATTCAGAGTGGTGGAGATACATAGGATCGATGAAGCCACGGCAACCCCGCAGAATGCGGAAGGTGCCCACCTGAGCGAATAACTGTCGAACAATAAGAGGATTTGATCGCACAATAAATCAGTCCGCTTATGAAAGCGGACTTTTTTGCATCATTCAGAGCTGTCGGCATTGAAAATTTGATTTTACGAATGAGGCTCTGAATGACAGGACTTTAGCAACTCATACACTAGACCCTCTTCCCACAGGGAAGCAGAATGGAGGACAAATGGAAAAACGTTTATTTACATCGGAGTCCGTAACCGAAGGACATCCCGATAAAATCTGTGATGCTGTATCTGATGCGGTGCTGGATGCACTGATGGAGCAGGATCCGTTCAGCCGTGTAGCATGTGAGACCTGCACCAACACCGGTTTCGTACTGGTAATGGGTGAGATCACCACCAAGGCAAATATTGATATTCCCGCTATTGTTCGTAAGACCGTGACCGAGATCGGCTATGATTCTTCCGAGAAGGGATTCGACGGCAACACCTGTGCCGTTATGGTATCTCTGGACAAGCAGTCCACTGATATCGCCATGGGCGTAGACAAGGCCCTGGAAGCAAAAGAAAGCCACATGACCGATGAACAGCTGGATGCCATCGGTGCCGGAGATCAGGGTATGATGTTCGGCTATGCTACGGATGAGACTCCGGAATATATGCCGTATCCCATCTCTCTGGCACACAAGCTGACCAGACAGCTGACCAAGGTACGTAAGGACGGAACATTATCTTATTTAAGACCCGATGGTAAGAGCCAGGTATCTGTAGAGTATGATGAGAATGGCAAGCCTTTTCGTCTGGAGGCAGTCGTTCTGTCTACCCAGCATGACGAACATGTATCTCAGGAGCAGATCCATGAGGACATCAAGAAGTATGTATTCGATCCTGTTTTGCCCGCAGACATGATCGATGCAGACACCAAGTTCTTCATCAACCCGACCGGACGTTTCGTAATCGGCGGACCACACGGAGATGCAGGTCTGACCGGGCGTAAGATCATCGTTGATACCTATGGTGGATATGCACGTCACGGCGGCGGAGCTTTCTCCGGAAAAGACTGCACAAAGGTTGACCGTTCCGCAGCATATGCTGCACGTTATGTTGCAAAGAACATTGTTGCAGCAGGTCTTGCTGATAAGTGTGAGATTCAGTTATCTTACGCCATCGGTGTTGCACAGCCTACTTCTGTCATGGTTGATACATTCGGTACAGGAAAGATCGCAGATGATGAGCTGGTAAAGATTGTACGTGAGAACTTTGATCTTCGTCCGGCAGGAATTATCAAGATGCTTGATTTACGCAGACCGATTTATCGCCCGACAGCAGCATATGGTCACTTTGGAAGAACCGATGTTGCACTTCCATGGGAAGCGTTGGACAAAGTTGATGAATTAAAGAAACACTTATAATATTGGAATAGATTCCAGAATAGTATAAAGAAGAAAGACCTCTTTTCGGAAAAGATTTATTTCTTAAGGGAAATGATTGAAATGCCGGAAAGAGGTCTTTTGGCATTTTAATGAGAAAACCAGCAAAGAGTTTTGGGTGGTTGGAAAATAATTTATAAATTCTTTAGAATAATTCTCAGAATTTTCATGGGAAAAGAGACTGCATGTGGTATACTATGATTATGAAAAACTGGAGGCTTGAGAATGAAACTAAGGACAAAGCTGATTATATCATTTTGTATTATCATATTTGTGCCGGTGACATTGGCCGCGTTGGCAATGTGCGGATTCCGTTATTTTCAGTTAAGAGATATTGCCAACACCTATCAGGTGGAAGATGGAAATATTAGTTATCTGACCAATACGGTGCAGATGTGGAACCGGGTGACAAAGGACAGTTGTCAGAAGTTACTGGATACAGCGGAAAGCGACCCGGACAAATTCCTGGACATGAAATATTTAATGCAGGTTAATGAGACTCTGCAGGGGAAAAACTCCTACCTGATTGTCATGAGGGATAATGAAGAAGTCTATGTGGGAACGAATGATTTGAATACGGTTCCGGAAAATCTGCCGGATTACATGGATACAAAGACAGGGGGAGAGACCGGCTATTTCATTGACAGTGATAAACAGGAAATGATTAAGCGGATTGACTTTGATTTTTCGGATGGTTCGGAAGGAACGTTGTTTGTAATTACCTCTATTAAATCACTTGTGCCGGAAATGAAGGAACTTCTGATAGATATTATTATTTCTGTGTTATTGATACTTTTGTTGACGGCAGGTATGCTTACCATATGGAATTACCGGAGCATCATTACTCCGATTAAGAAGTTAGAGATGGCAACCCAGAATATCAAAGAGGGAAACCTTGATTTTACTTTGGAAATAGACAGCAATGATGAAATTGGCGAGCTGTGCCAGAACTTCGAAGAGATGCGGCAGAGACTGAAAGATTCTGCAGAAGAGAAGCTGGCATCAGAGAAAGAAAACCGTGTTTTAATCAGTAATATTGCCCACGATTTAAAGACCCCGATTACTGCTGTGAAAGGTTATTCGGAAGGTCTGATGGATGGTGTGGCAGATACGCCGGAAAAAAGGGATAAATATATCAAGACCATTTATAATAAAGCCAATGAGATGGATTTACTATTAAATGAGCTGACACTTTATTCAAAGATTGATACTAATCGAATTCCATATAATTTTAGCAAGATAAATGTAATGGAATATTTCGATGACTGCGTAGAAGAAATCGGTCTGGATTTAGAGGCAAAAAATATTGGTTTATCGTATTTTAATTACGCTGGGGATGATGTGCAGATTATTGCAGACCCGGAGCAGTTAAAGCGTGTCATTCATAATATTATTAATAATTCCATCAAATATCTGGATAAGCCGAAGGGCTTTATCAATATTCGTGTAAAGGATGTGGGTGATTTTATCCAGGTAGAGATAGAAGATAATGGAAAAGGAATTGCAAAGAAAGACCTGCCATATATCTTTGACCGGTTCTTCCGTGCAGATACTTCAAGAAATTCTGCAACCGGCGGAAGCGGTATCGGTTTATCCATTGTCCGCAAAATTATTGAAGACCATGGCGGAAAGATATGGGCAACCAGTAAAGAAGAAACAGGTACAATCATGTATTTTGTACTGAGAAAATATCAGGAGGTTCCAAATGAGTAAAGTATTGATTATTGAAGATGAGGTTTCAATTGCAGAACTGGAGAAGGATTATTTAGAGTTAAGCGGTTTCGATGTCGAAATCGAAAGTGATGGAGCAAGGGGCGTGGAGAAAGCACTGGCATCTGATTTTGACATGTATATCTTAGACCTGATGCTTCCGGGCATGGACGGATTCGAGATCTGCAAACGTATTCGTGAAGTAAAGAATACACCGATTCTTATGGTATCTGCCAAGAAGGATGATATTGACAAGATTCGCGGTCTGGGACTGGGTGCAGATGATTACATCACAAAACCATTCTCCCCAAGCGAGCTGGTAGCAAGAGTAAAGGCACACCTTGCCCGTTATGAAAGACTGATTGGCAGCAATGTGCAGGAAAATGATATTATTGAGATTCGTGGAATCAAGATTGATAAGACAGCCCGCCGCGTCTGGGTAAATGGCGAGGAAAAAGCATTTACCACAAAGGAATTTGATTTACTGGTATTCTTAGCACAGAATCCGAATCATGTATTTACCAAGGAAGAACTGTTTAAAGAAATCTGGGATATGGAATCCGTTGGTGATATCGCAACCGTAACGGTACATATCAAAAAGATTCGTGAGAAGATTGAAATGGATACCGCAAAGCCTCAGTATATCGAGACAATCTGGGGGGTAGGATACAGATTTAAATTATAAATGGTCTGGTAGCAGCTAATCCGGTGGCATTGTTATTTGCTTTACTTATTGCGGCAGCTATTATTGTTGACTTTGTATGTATTAAAATTTATGTAAAAACAAATTCAGCTTTATTTTTACAATTAGAAAATGCACAGGAGATGCAGGAAAAAGTATATGTATAAGATTGCAGAACATATTTTATATGAGGATGACAAGCTGCTTGTCTGTGTAAAACCGGCAGGGATTGCAGTGCAGACGAAGCGTATGGGCGAGCAGGATATGGAGAGCCTGCTTCGGAATTATCTTGCTGCAAAAGGAGAGACTCCCTTTATTGGAATCATCCATCGCTTAGACCAGCCGGTGGAAGGCGTAATGGTCTTTGGAAAGACCAAAGAAGCCACAGCAGAGCTGAACCAGCAGATGCAGAAAAACGGTTTTGGAAAATATTATCTGACAGTGGTATATGGAAAAGCAGAACCGAAAGAAGGACAGCTTATTGACTTTCTTAAGAAGGATGGTAGAAGTAATACTTCTTCTGTCGTAAAACAGGGAACCGCAGATGCAAAGCGGGCGGCGTTAACCTATCGGGTGCTGGAATGTAGTACGCTTGATGATAAAGATGATAGAGATGGCAGAGATGGTAAAGCTGCTTCAGGAGCGGGTACAGCGGATGGAACATCGGAAAAAACTGAAGCTGCGGAAGAAATCAGTCTTCTTGAAGTAAAATTAGAAACCGGGCGGCATCACCAGATCCGTGTGCAGATGTCGCATCATGGCTGGCCATTGGTGGGAGATAGAAAGTATGGAAGGAAGAATGAAAGTCTGCCGGGAATGAGGTCGATTCCACTGGCACTTTGTTCTTATCGGCTGGAATTTCTGCATCCCACAAGCAAAAAGAAGATGCAGTTTCAGATAACACCGGAAGGTCAGGCATTTCATTTATTTTCAGATTTATAATACATAAAAAAGTCCGGGATGCCACATACTGATGGTATGACTGAAAAAACAAGACAACTTATAAAAAAGATTATATATTTAGCAGGGATTACAGTTGCAGTATATTTGGGAATGCGTTTCGCACTGCCGATTGTAATTCCTTTTTTACTGGCAATCCTTATTGCAAGAATATTATGTAAACCAGTAGCTTTTCTGTCAGAGAAAACAAGGCTTCCAAAAGGAATTGTAAGTACGGCGGCAGTGCTGTTGCTGCTGGCAGTGATTTTTCTGCCGGTGGGCTATCTTGTATACAAGGGAATCTGCGAACTTGCATCACTGATAACGAATTATCCGGCATTATTTGGAAAAGCAGATACACTCTGGTGCAGTTGTTGTGAGCGGGTTGCGGAAATCACCGGCATGAAAACAGAGACAATGGTGCAGTGGGGAAAAAACTGCGCGGCATATGTCAGCAGTCAGGCAGAAACGAAGCTGATTCCGGCAATGATGAATGGCTCGCTGGCATCTTTGCGGGGACTGGCAGCATTCTTTGGCATCTGCATTGTAACTGTTGTGGCGGCAGTACTGATACTCTGTGATTATGATAATCTGGTGCAGCGTTGGAGAAAAAGCAGCTTTTATTCCTGGGGCGGACGGATATTTCAAAATATGTGTCATGCCGGAGGAACATATCTTAAGGCACAGCTTATTATATTGGCATTAATCAGTGGTGTATGTATAGCAGGTCTGTTCCTTACCGGAAATTCTTATGCCATTCTGGCGGGAGTGCTGATTGGAATGAGTGATGCACTGCCTTTTATTGGCACAGGACTTGTCTTTATTCCATGGCTGATTATCGATTTATTCCGTGGAAAGTATTTTGCGGCAGTGATATATGGTATACTGTTTATATTGAGTACCTTTATCCGGGAATTTATGGAGCCAAGGCTTATGGGAAGAGGGCTGGGCGTGCATCCGCTGGCGGTTATCATCAGTATTTATGCAGGTCTGAAAATATATGGAACAGCCGGTGTTATTTTAGGCCCACTTTCCGGATTTTTAATCTGGGAAATTTATCGCAGTATCTGTGGAAGAGAGGAAAAAGAGATAACATGAAAATTGTGTGCATTTATGGACAGAATCATAAGGGTTCCACCTATCATATTGCAAAAATCCCATGGGATAATCCCATGGGATTTTTAAAAGTTACGTAGTTATTTGTTGCTTCTTCTCCAGATATGCATTTTCTCTGCATCTGCGATTAATTCATCACGGAAGTCCGGATGTGCGACAGAGATAATTGCTTCACATTTCTGCCAGGTAGAAAGTCCCTTTAAGTTGACTTTACCATATTCTGTTACCAGATAGTGGATGTTGGCACGGGTATCAGTTACGATAGATCCTGGATCTAAGGTAGGAAGGATACGGGATTTTAACTGACCATCTCTGGTTGTAAAGGTAGAAGAACAGCAGATGAAGCTCTTACCACCATTAGAAAGGTATGCACCCAGAACGAAGTCTAACTGTCCGCCGGCACCACTGATGTGTTTGATTCCAGCAGACTCTGCATTTACCTGACCGTAGAGGTCTACATTTACTGCATTGTTAATGGAAATAAAGTTATCCAGTGCGGAAATGGAACGGATATCATTGGTATAGCTTACCGGAGCACTCATAAGTTCCGGGTTTTCATCTAAGTAGTCATACATTTTCTGAGTTCCTGCACCGAAACCATAGGTCTGACGGAAACGGTCGATGTTTTTCTTGGAACCGTTGATTTTTCCTGCTCTTGCAATATCAACGAATGCATCAACGTACATTTCGGTATGTACACCTAAATCTTTCAAATCAGATTCTGCAATCATGGAACCAACAGCATTTGGCATTCCACCGATACCAAGCTGGAGACATGCACCATTTGGAATCTCATCTACGATTAATTTTGCAACTGCCTGATCGATTTCAGTAGCAGCTCCGCCACCGCCTAATTCACCGATAGCCGGATTCTCGCCTTCTACGATGAAATCAACATCGGAAATATGGATGCTGTTTTCAAATCCGCCTAAGCAGCGAGGCATATTTTTATTTACTTCAACGATAACTTTCTTGGAAGTCTCGCAAACTGCCATCATATGAGAGGCGTTTGGTCCAAAGTTGAAATATCCATGTTTGTCCATTGGAGCAACCTGGAACATTGCTACATCATCCGGAGTAGCGGAGTCACGATAGTATCTTGGAAGCTCGGAATAACGGATTGGAGCGTAGTAAGAAAAACCACGGTTGATATATTTACGCTCGATTCCGGACATATGCCAGGAGTTCCAGGTAAAGTGTTCGCCGGCATCTTCACGTTCGAAGACAGCTAACGGTTTTAACAGAATACCACCTCTTAAGTTGACATCCTTTAATTCATCCGTACGTTTTGCAAGGGCTTTATCCAGTGCATCCGGAGTTCCGGTACACCATCCATAATCTACCCAGTCACCGGATTTGATGACTTTGACAGCCTCATCTGCGGAGACTAATTTTTGTTTATATTCCTGTGTGTAATCCATGAAAAACCTCCTGTATATTTTGTCTGTTAAATTATTATCATAGTACCACTTCGTACATGATTATTCAAGTCGAAGGGACTAAGAATTATCGTCTGGGAGCTGCCATTGTCTGGCTGCATTTCTATATTCTTCCGCCTGGGCTGCATTCCCGGATTTTTCATAGCAGTCAGCCAGTCCGTTCAGCGGAATATTTCCACTGGTATGGACATCAAGAATGCTGGCAGTTTCAAAGGCAGCGTTGTAGTACCACACGGCTGCTTCATCATAATCTTCTGCGTCAAAAAAATAATTTCCCAATTCGCAGCAGATTTCTGCACAAGGGGTAGTAATCATATCCTTCAGTGCCAGCTTGAAAAATTCATTGACATTTCCGGTAATCCGGTAGCAGCGGCTTAAGATACAGCCGGCTTCCTTGCGGGCATCCCCAGAAGCGGTTTCATCCTGCAGGGTAGCAAGAAATACTTTTGCGGCGGCAATGAAATCTTCTTTCTCCCCGGTCATGAGGAGCTCTTTGGCATACATCCGGTGCAATTTTTCGGAAAGCCGTCCGTCCCGGTCAAATGCCAGTAAGAAGCCTTTGAAATCACGGCTGCTGTGCAGGGACTGCGGAAGATGCGTAATAGCAATATCACTGTCAAAGACAACCGGGTCTAAGCGCACCGTTTCGTGAATCGGGTCAATCCAGGTAAAGGTACGGAGTCTCCGGTAGAGCTTCGGACGGTATTCTTCTTTAAAGTTAAGCACCGTATTAAATTCATTTTTGGTCACATATTTCATCTGTACAATTTCGACCTCCGGAACCATGGCTTCTTTTAAAAGCCGGAACTGTTCCCGGTTCTCATCATCTAAGACTTCATCTGCATCTGCGGTATAAATGTATTCCATGGAAGCTTTGGAAAAAGCAAAATTTCTGGCATCTGCAAAGTCATCCTTCCAGATATAGTCATAGATTTTATCGGTATAGCGGGCAGCAATTTCCCTGGTGCGGTCGCAAGAGCCGGTATCCACGATAATGATTTCATCCATCAGACCGGCGAGTGAATCCAGACAGCGGGAGAGAACCTGCTCCTCGTTTTTTACAATCATGCAAAGGCTTATTGTTATCATCAAATTATCTCCTTTCGCAAGCACCTATACAAACATATTTATTATCGCATATTTCAGGGAAAAAGTATATCAGTAGGGACAGAATTTATTTGACAGAGCCGGCACTGGTGTCTATGATGAAATGAGACAAGAATGAGAAGAAAAGCGAAAGCTTGAGAAAAGGATGAAAGCAATGGAAACAAAAGAAAAATTCATGCAGAAAACCATCGTAGTCTGGCTGGGAGCGCTGGTGTGCTGCCTGTTGTGGGGCAGTGCATTTCCGTGCATTAAAATCGGCTATCAGATGATGCACATTGCATCGGATGAGGTGGCGTCCCAGATTCTGTATGCTGGCTATCGGTTTACGCTGGCGGGAATTTTAACAATATTATTGGGAAGTATTGGAAGCAGACGGTTTCTGCGTCCGACAAAGGGCTCCATTGGAAAAGTTTTTAAATTAAGCAGTCTGCAGACTGTGGGACAGTACCTGCTTTTCTATATCGGACTGGCGCACACCTCCGGGGTAAAAGCATCCATCATCGAAGCATTAAATGTATTCGTGGCAATTCTGGTAGCAAGTCTTTTATTCCATCAGGAAAAATTATCGGCGCGGAAAATAGCAGGCTGTATCATTGGATTTGCAGGCGTGGCACTGGTAAATATGGGAAGCAGCGGATTTGATTTTCATATGAGCGTGACCGGAGAAGGATTTATTTTCCTGTCAACGGTAGCGTATGCATTTTCTTCCGTGTTGTTAAAGCGGTATTCCAAATCCGAAAATCCTGTCATGCTGAGTGGATACCAGTTCCTGGTGGGTGGAATTATTATGGCATTGTGCGGCTTTGCAGCAGGTGGACGGGTGAGCGGATTTACGGCGTCATCCTTTGGACTGCTGTTTTACATGGCATGCATTTCTGCCGTCGCATACACGCTGTGGGGCATTTTATTAAAATACAATCCGATTTCCCGTGTAGCGGTATTTGGATTTATGAACCCGGTGTTTGGTGTGATTCTTTCCGCATGGCTTTTGGGAGAAAAAGAGCAGGCAGCAGGCATCAAAAGTGTGATTGCCCTGATACTGGTATGCATTGGTATATTTGTGGTAAATTATAAGAAAGAGGTTACGAAGGAGGACTAACATGAGTGCAGTTGTAACATTGAAAAAAGGCGAAGGAAGAATGGTAAAATCCGGTGGCATGTGGATTTTCGATAATGAAATAGAAAGTGTCATGGGAACATTTGAAAACGGAGATCTGGTGCTGGTACACGATTTTGACGGATATCCGATGGGCATTGGATTTATCAACCGCAATTCCAAAATCCGGGTGCGCCTTTTCAGCAGAAAAGAAGATACAGTTATTGATGAAGCATTTTTCCGGACACGATTGCAGCAGGCATGGGAATACCGGAAAAAGACGGTAGACACCTCATCCTGTCGCGTGGTATTTGGAGAGGCAGATTTCCTGCCGGGACTGGTTATCGATAAGTTTTCGGATGTGCTGGTAGTGCAGTCCTTAGCACTTGGCATCGACCATTACAAAGAGCTTATTGTAAAGTGTTTAAAGGAAATTTTGGCAGAGGACGGCATTACAATCCGCGGCGTATATGAGCGGAGTGATGCAAAAGTCCGCAAGCAGGAAGGCATGGAGCTTAAGAAGGGCTTTATCGGAGAAACATTTGATACCAATGTGGAAATTGTAGAAAATGGTGTGCATTATATCGTAGATGTAAAGGATGGTCAGAAGACCGGATTTTTCTTAGATCAGAAATACAACCGTCTTGCCATTCAGAAATTATGTGAGGATGCAAGAGTGTTAGACTGCTTTACCCATACCGGCTCCTTTGCATTGAACGCCGGAATTGCCGGAGCAAAAGAAGTCACCGGAGTGGATGCTTCGGAACTTGCCGTACATCAGGCAGAAGAAAATGCAGCATTGAACGGTCTTTCCGGCACGGTAAAATTCCTGTGCAGGGATGTCTTTGAACTGCTGCCGGAATTAGAGGAAGCAGGCGAAAAGTATGATGTGGTAATCTTAGACCCACCGGCATTTACCAAATCCAGAAATTCTGTTAAAAATGCCATCAAGGGCTATCGTGAGATTAACCTTCGTGCCATGAAGCTTGTGAAAAATGGCGGATTTCTTGCGACCTGCTCCTGCTCCCATTTTATGACGTATGAGTTGTTTACCAAGACAATCGGACAGGCAGCCCACAGCGTCCACAAGCGTCTGCGTCAGGTGGAATTCCGCACCCAGGCACCGGATCATCCGATTCTCTGGGCGGCGGACGAATCCTATTATCTGAAGTTCTATGTGTTCCAGGTTGTTGATGAGATGTAAAAATTTTTGAAAGTGGCAGGTCCTAAGTGGATTGCCACTTTTTT